>Ga0307477_10004050_pt1 | contig 10721 bp, 10 predicted proteins | sample atmos_gasesECM2C_FD_203316 | JGI IMG/M metagenome (GOLD analysis project Ga0307477, IMG submission 203316) | Hardwood forest soil microbial communities from Morgan-Monroe State Forest, Indiana, United States - atmos_gasesECM2C_515 | ecosystem: Environmental > Terrestrial > Soil > Temperate... | reverse complement strand
ACGACGGAAACATCTATGCAGTTGACGCCGAAAGTGGACGGCAGATTTGGAAGTGCGCGACGAAAGGGCCTGTGTCGTCGAGCCCGGCGGCGGGAGCAGGGATCGTTTACGCAACCAGCTATGACGGTAAGTTGTATGCGCTGGACGCTAAAACGGGCGCGGTAAAGTGGAAGTTCGCTACCGAAGGAGAGCGGCGATTTGAAGCGAAAGGCTTAGATGGCATGCAGCCGAAGAATCAAACTATTGCCGATCCGTTTGACGTGTTTTTATCGAGTCCGGTGGTAGCGCAAGGCGCGGTCTATTTTGGAAGCGGGGACGGAAATTTGTACGCGATCAACGCCGCGACCGGGGAGTTCCGTTGGAAATTCAAAACGGGTGATGTGGTGCACGCTTCTCCCGCTTACGCGGACGGTGTCTTGTTTTTTGGAAGCTGGGACAGTTATTTTTATGCGGTCGATGCCACAACGGGCAAGGAAAAATGGCGCTTCCACGGCGGGGAGGACCCGCTAATTCACAACCAGATTGGGTTTCAATCGTCACCTTCCGTGGTGGATGGCACCGTCTATACCGGCTGCCGCGATTCAAATGTCTACGCCCTGGATGCAGTCACAGGTAAAGAGAAATGGCGAAGCTTTAACGATTTGAGCTGGGTAAATAGCTCGCCGGCAGTAGCTCAAAGCAAAGTATTTTTTGACACGTCGGATTCGAGTCTTTTCCGTGCAGTGGATGCGGCGACCGGAAAGGAGATCGTGCGACAACACGCGAAGGCGTACATGTTTTCGTCGCCGGCGGTGGCGGGCGACGTTGTCTTTATCGGTGTTCTCAACGGAACGCTTGAAGCTCGCGACGTGAAAACGGGCGAGCTCTTATGGGACTACCGGGTGGAAAAATCGAAGGAGAATAAGGGTTGGGTGCTGACGGCAGATGGGAAATTCAATGACGCGCTCATTTATCATTCAGGATGGCGCGAGGCGCCCATCGTGGCAACGGATCAACAGTTCGGCATCGGTGCAATCTTTTCGTCGCCGCTGGTGGCCAACGGCGTCGTTTATTTTGGAAGTACGGATGGGTTCATGTACGCGTTGGAATAGCGCGCCCCCGACCACGCGTTAACGACAATTAGGCGAAATCGAAAGATACCAATATGACAAAGTTAATTTGCCTGTTCGTTTTCTTGTAATCTCCACCTTTGTAAGCCTACCTCGCCTCAGCGTCGGCCAGAGTTCCGCTCCTTATATCGAAGGCCCCGTCTGGGAGGTTCAAATGATTAAGGCAAAGTACGGATTAGAGGATGATTATTTCAAGAACCTCCGCGCCACGTTGAAAAATCCGCTTGATGAGGCCAAGAAGGAGAAGGTCATCCTTGATTACAAGATCCTTTTTGGTGAAGCAGCATCACCACATGACTACAACGTCATGATCTTGCTTGAATTTCAGAACATGGCTGCATTCGACAATTTGCGCGAAAGGTTCGACCCGATCCTAATTAAAGCCGCCGGCACGGTGGACCAACAAACGCAGATTCAAATTAAGCGCCTCGATGTTCGTGAAGTCTTGGGAGAAAAGGTGATGCGAGAGATCACGCTCAAATGAACCTAACAATTCGATAGTCGTGGGCGAACATGAGGCTTAGTCGGCTTGACTGAGCGTCGCATTCAACGCATCGCGAAATCGTTTGGGAACCTCATTATCTTTTTGCGCGGCGATCTTGGCGGCAAGATGGGCTAATACATTCGTCTGTGTGCGAACGCTGACGTAAGCCTGCGTGGAAATAGTTGGCGCCTTCCAAAGCGCCTTATTTTCAGTAACCAGCGTTTTGAACCATTCATCGAAGGTTGAATCTTCAAAGTCCTTTCGACTAACCACAGAAAGTAAAGCGGCAGCGATGCGTGAATCTTCGCCCCAACCAAAGACCGACGATGCTGTGCGACAACGCTGCGAAACACCAGCCACAATTCGCTTTTGATCGTCTACAGAAAGCTGGCGGTTTCGGACGAGGAACTTCAGTAAATCTGCTACATGAGCGGTGGCGTGAGCCCACCCCTTCTCGGGCACGTATCCGCGCAAATCTCTTTCGCTAGCATAGCACCGCAACGCGGTATTCAGTGTGTCTTTGAAGGCAGTGTCCGATAAGAAAGGCTTCCGCAAGTCCTCGGCAGCCAAGATCGACATGTACAGTGCCGAGAACGACCGGCGAAATATGCTGTCACTGTCTGATTCCCCAATCTTAAAAATCATCCCTGGAACTAATTTTCGACGAAGAGCCTCGAGTTCTTCTCCACGAAGCAAATTGTCGCGATAGACCCACGCCGCCAAGATTTCGTAGCCGCACTTATCTCGCAGAATTGGATCGGTCTCTGCTGCCAGATCGCTAATCTCAAGAGCGAGCAGAGCTGCTGATTCCCCAGGCGGGACCGCAAAGTCATGCTCAGCGATCGTCTTCCAAAAATCAGCATCGTGACTGGCCAGAGCGGCAAGAGCTGTTGCCTGCAGAAATGCAATGATCAGAATGGCGTAACGGCCTAGGTGGCTCGGCGTCAAAACGGGGATTGTGAAATCGGAAGGCCTATGTGGAGAAGTCTTCATATAGATGAGGGAATACTGTTTGTGACCTTTGTTTTTCTAGCGTCTGCGGAAAGGAGGACCGAGCAAAAGACAGCGATCCTACGCTTTCGGCCAACCGGCCTTTTAACATGTTTTCCAGGGCGCTTTCTTCTGAAGTCCTAAAGTGTAGGATGAATGTCATATCGGATATTCAGAATAGAAGAAAGAATTTACCGAAACGGTCGATGACACCGAAGCGAATTGGTTTCGTAGGATTTGACGGAGTTGTGGCGATTGATCTCACTGGTCCAGCTGAGGCATTCGCTTGTGTCGCAATTAAGGAAGGACAAGATGGCCCCAAGTCTTGTTATGAAGTGCTGACGATTGCGGCAACAAACCAGCCGTTCGTGGCGGAGTCGGGCATCGTATTTAAACCGCAAAGGACGTTCAAAACCGCGCCGCCCTTGGACACGCTCATCGTACCAGGAGGAGTCGGCCTACGAAAGACGGCCGTTACCAGATCGGTTTCAGCATTCGTCAAGGCGCGGGCGGGGTGCACGCGTCGAATTGTATCAATCTGCACGGGTGTCTATGGCCTCGCGGCTGCCGGGCTTCTTCGAGGACGAAAGGTCACCACCCATTGGCGTCATGCTCATGACCTGGCAGTTCGCTTCCCGGATATCCAGGTCCACGACAACGCAATCTTTCTCAAGGATGGACCGTTCTACACATCGGCCGGCGCGACGGCGGGGATCGACCTCGCCCTTGCTCTGATCGAAGAAGACTATGGACCGCGGGTTTCCCTAGCGGTTGCGCGCGAGCTCGTCGTTTATCTAAAACGAGCCGGCGGCCAGGAGCAATATTCCGCGCCTCTCCAATTCCAAATGGAATCCGTTTCGCGTCTGTCCGAATTGACAACGTGGATCCTCAGCCATTTGAACCAGGATCTATCGGTGGAGACACTCGCCGCAAAAGCCTGTCTTTGTCCCAGACACTTCAGCAGACGGTTCAAAGCCGAATTTGGCAATACTCCTGCGGATTTTGTTGAACGGTTGCGCCTTGACGAGGCGCGTCGCCGGCTCTCAACCGGTGACAATACCATTGGGAATGTTGCCGCGTCGCTCGGATTTAAGAGTCCGGATGCGTTTCGCCGCGCCTTTGAACGGCGGCTGGGAGTCAACCCAAGCGAGTATCGCCGACGCTTTGCTGCTACTCCCAAGGTGTTGGTGCCAGGGCGGCGGCGTGGGGTCAATGGGTTTTCGATTGCGATTAAGGCTGCCTAGCCAGCTAATCTCAACCCCTGACTACGGGTGGCCGCGGAGGCGGCTTTAGCACGGCTGAGACGCCATTGGTGCCGGCTGACTCGAGCGGAGACGCCTGCCTTCGCCGGATTAATCAGCTTCGTCTTTCAGCATCGACTTCAGCTGTTGGCGCAACTCCGTCGGATCCGTGTGACCGTGCGCCGAGACTGCGTGCTGCACCGCTGCGTCGAGCACTTCTTGTTCAGTGCCCGACATTTTTAAAGTGCAACCCTTCTCGCTGGGATACTCCCGACAATCGATTGATTTTCTCTTAGCCATCTGAACCTCCGATTACGCTCCGCTCTTCTTCAGCTCGGCCAAGTCCTTCAGGATCTGTTCGCTATGATCCGCGGGTTTCACGCCGGTGTAAACTTTCGCGATCTTACCTTGCGGGTTGATCAGAAACGTGTTCCGAGCGGCCATCTTCGCGCCCTTATAATCCATGGTCGATCCATATTCGGCCGATACCTTCGCGTCCGTGTCAGCTAACAATTTGAAATTCAACCCTTCCTTCGCGCAAAAGTCTTTGTGCGATTGCGCCGTGTCCACACTGACGCCCAGAATGACGGCGCCGGTTTGATCATACTTTGTCAGGTCGCGCTGAAAATTGTGCGCCTCCATTGTGCAGCCGCTGGTGAAATCCTTTGGATAAAAGTAAAGAACGATCCATTTGCCACGGAAATTCTTCAGGCTCACCTGCGAGCCATCACTTGTCGTTAGGCTGAAATCCGGCGCGGATTGCCCGGCTTCGGGTTGCCTCTGTGTTTCCGCCGCGTTCACAAACGGCAATATAACGATCCCGAGAATCGTCGATAACAATAATTTGTTCATTTCTGCATCTCCATTCTATTCGCGAACCTATCAGCAATCGCATCACGATCAAAGAAATCCCAGCCACTCTCACCAGCGATGGATCTTTGAAATCTCGTCATGCGACGACGGTCAACTATTGAAAGCTTGCTCTCCCGGGAAGGGTTTGCCTCAATAGATTGTCGCGTATGGCAAAACCGCTGATTGCCGAGAACGTCCCAATCAAGCCTGTGCGCCTGATCCTGGGCCTGATCGGGTGTTTCGGGATCCTGACCACGTTGTTTACGTTGTTATTCGGTTTTACCTCGATTCCGGCAAACTCGGTCGGAGTGAAAACCCGATTTGGTGCTTACCACGACCTGATCAACCCAGGTCTCGCGTATGCCATTCCCTACGTCGACGAGATTCGAATCGTGGCGACCCAACGGCTGCTGAAACTCGAGTTCGGTTTCGCCACGCCCAACGCGACGAATCTTTATCAAGGTGATCTGGAACCCGACGAAACAGAGACGATGATCACGGGCGACCTCAACACCGCGCTCGTGCCCTGGGTCGTGCAGTACCGCATCACCGATCCGAAAATCTACCTTTTTGGCGCGCGCGAGCCGGAGAAAACATTGCGCGACCTTTCCGAAAGTGTCATGCGCGAAGTCATCGGCGACCGCACCATAGACGAAGTGCTCACGATCGGACGGCACGATATCGAGACATCGACTTTAAAACGCTTGGCTGATCTTTGCTCGCAGTACGGCCTGGGAATTCAGATCCAACAAGTGCAACTTGCGACCGTGCGTCCGCCGCCCGTCGTCCAGGCCGCGTTCAACGATGTCAACCAAGCGCAGCAGGAGAAGCAAACCGCGATTAATCAAGCCTGGGCGGTCTATAACGATGCCGTGCCGAACGCGCGCGGTCAGGCCAAGGAGCGGGAGAAGCAAGCCGAGGCCTACGCTTTCCGCCGGGTAAACGAGGCCACAGGCGACGCGCAAAAGTTTTCCTTGCTTCTCACCGAGTATCGCAAGGCGCCAGAAGTCACTCGGCGCCGCCTCTATCTGGAAGCGATGCAAGCGATTTTCCCCAGTTTGCAAAAGAAAATCATCGTGGATGATAGTTTAAAGAACGTTCTCCAGACGCTTTCGTTGACGCCCCCCGAGCCTGCTAAGAGTTCACCATGAACGTGATCGATGTTACTCCGCGACCCGCGGCCTATGTGGGCGCTGTGCGATTTCTGCAGAGCCGATGGATGTCGATCTTGGGCGTTCTTTTCGTTCTCACGGCACTGAAGTGGGGCGCGTTGCTTTTTGTGGTCCACCAGTATGAAACCGTTATCATTACTCGCTTTGGCAAGATCATTCGCACCGTCGCGACACCCGGATTGAAGGTGAAACTGCCGGTGATCGACAAAGTACAACGCCTCGACAAGCGCATTCTTGCCTGGGATGGTCCCCCGACGGAATGTCCTACCAAGGACAAACTCTACATCATTGTCGATTGTTTTGCGCGCTGGCGCATTAGCGATGCTTCACTTTATTATAATCGTCTCAACGATGAACGTAGTGCGCTCTCGCGCCTCGACGATATTCTTGGCAGCGAGACGCGCACCGCCGTTGCCTCTCACGATCTGGTTGAGATCATTCGCGTAACTAAAGGGCGCAAACCGTTGCGCGACGAAGAACTCGAGAAAAGCGGCACTGTCCTTCCGAGTTCTATTCCCGACATCGAGTTCGGACGCGGCGAAATCGAAGGACAAATCACGCAACGAACACGGCAAAAGATCGCCGACTTTGGAATCGAGCTGCTCGATGAGCGTTTCAAGCGTAGCAAATACAACCCGGCGGTCGCGGCGAAGATCGTTGAACGGATGTCGAGCGAGCGTCATCAGATCGCGGCCAAGTTCCGATCCGAAGGCAAAGGCGAAGCGGCGAACATCAATGGACAAAAGGAAAGCGACGTGGCCTCGATTAGTTCCACTGCGACGAAGAACGCGCTCGAGACTGAGGGCAAAGCCGACGCGGAAGCAGCGGCAATTTATGCAGCGGTATTCAGTTCTTCTGACGCGCAGGAACTTTATTCCTTTCTTCGCAGCCTCGACGTTATGCGGGCCGCGTTCGAGCGCGATACCACTGCGGTTATTTCAACAAACAGCGATCTCGGCCGAATGCTGAAATCGATGGCTGAAGCGACCGCACCGACGAAATCGGGTCATTGACTTGGGAATACTCTCGGAGTTGATCGCACGAATCTGGACCATTGGGCATTCCACCCGCAAGATCGATGTCTTTATTTCGCTGCTCGAAGAAAACGGAATCAAGTTGATCGCTGATGTGCGGATGTTCCCGGGTTCGAAGCGGTATCCGCAGTTTAACAAGGAATCACTGGCGAAGTTTCTAGATGAACGCGGAATTCGTTATCAACATTTTCCCGAACTGGGTGGCCGGCGAAGATCGAAACCCGACTCAAGAAACACGGCGTGGCGCAACGCGTCTTTCCGCGGTTATGCCGATTACATGGAGACGGAGGAGTTTGGCCAAGGGATTGGCCGGCTGGTTGATCTTGCCGAGGATATTGGTCCGAGCGCCATCATGTGCGCAGAGGCGGTTTGGTGGCGTTGTCATCGCGCGCTGATCTCTGACTTTCTCAAAGTTCGCGGGGTTGAGGTGATTCACATTGTCGATTTTGGGAAAACCGAGTCGCACCCGTTTACCTCTGCGGCGCAGATCGTGGACGGCGAGCTCAATTACGGCGCGCGCAACCAATTATTGTAGGAATCTGTGCCAGGTGCGTGCGCGACGTAAGCAGGGACCGGCGGGACCTTGGACTCTCGTTCCATCATTCGCTCGGCCAACCACTGGAACCATTCCGACCAGGTGTCTCGCTTGTAATGCTGGCGAAGATCGGTCGTGTACGGCAGTAGCTTTCGCCAGGAAATCAGAATCGGGCCGCTGAAGAAATCATCGATAATGTCAATGGTTAGCTCGCGGTGAAAAAGCAACACACCAATTGTTTCCCATGTGGCGGTGAGATGAACGAGGAGATCTTCGCCCTCCGATCCGAGAATTTTTCGAATCTCTTCGGCACTCGCATTGTCTGGCAGCTCGATCACTCGGCGGAGCGCTCTGGCAAACGTCGGGCTTTGAAACGACCGGACGAGGGCAAGCATTGAATCGCGCCGCCGCTGCTGTCGGTAATCACGAATCTGGGTAGCCGCGAAAATGACGCCAGCCGACACGGCGACGGCGTTGATTAAGTTCGCGAGAGTCGAAAGATCCATTGATTAGATCGTAGTTTGACGAATTTCAGAGCGTCTCGCGAGGAGCCATCTCCTTGGGTAGTACGTTCGGGGCAACGCTCCGCCTAAGTGAATCATAAACGTTGGTCACTTTTTCAAAGACCTCGTCAACCGTGATTGCCTGCATGCAAAGATTGTTGCGACAGATCGATTGCCGGTTGTTGTTGGCATTGACGCACGGGCTACACGCGATGCCGGCCCAGAGCACAGTCGTATTGGGCGAGCGAGCGGCAAATAGCGCGGGCGTCTCCGGTCCAAACAACGTCACCACATGGATAGACGTCATCGAGGCGAAATGAGCGGGTCCGCTGTCGTTGGTTACCAGAATTTGACTCCGCGTGTAGAGAAGAAGCACTTGGCGCAGAGTCGTTTTTACGGCGAGCGGAATCACGCGGTCTGAGGCGAGTTCGTTGGCCAGTTGGTTAATTGCAGCTGCCTCCGCGGGCGCGCCGGTAAAGCCAATGAAGAGGTCGGGATAGCGCTTAAGCAAACGGCGGGCAAGCTCGATATAATGTGCCGGCGGCCAACGACGCAGCGGGAGCAAGTCGCCTGCGTTCGGGTTGAGCAGGATCAGCGGGGCCGAGCCGAGCCGAGGGTTTTCGCGCCGAAGCAGGGCGTCGATTTCAGCCTCTTCGCCGGGTCGGGCCTGAAACTTTGGAACCGCTTGGTTCGAAGGCGCCATAAAGTCGAACGTCGGGAGCAATGCTGGATCCCGCGCGAGCGCTTCTACCATCGCGTCGAACATCTGGCTGGTGTGGAGATGCGGGTTGTACAAAAGTCGATGGGTCATCAAGTCCCCGCGATACGGCCCGTCGCCGAAAAAGGTATGGAGCCCGACCCGTGATTTTGCACCGGTCAGGAACGTCAATAATGCAGAAAACCGTGTCAGGAACTCGAGGTCAACGGCGGCGTCGATACCAATTTTTCGGGCCTTGAGGATCGCTCGTAACGCCGTGACTGCGAGTGCAAAAGGGCTGCGGGTCACGATCGTGATGACGTTCCCCTCGGGAATGATTTCCATGACGTCGAGGATGAATCGATTGTCCTTGAACACGACGAAGTAAACGTTCTCGCGTCCGACCATTTCGATCGCACGGCAAATCGCCGGATAGGCAAGAACGGTGGAGCCTTGCTCGGCGAACTTGACGAAAAGAATCCGATGCGGACGTCGCGGCGTGGGTGGGCGGGCCCGGCCAAGAATTTTTCTGGCGAACGTGAACAGAGCGCAGAGTGGAGCACCGATCCAGCGGTCGGTGTGCTGCAATGTCGAGATACCTACGGGAAGATCCATGGCCGGGCCTAGATGCTACTCGCCTCTCCTAATCTGTGCGAGTCCGCCGTGTGCCTGCGGCTGGATGAATCCTTTGAGAGCTTCTAAATCCACGTTTCCTTTGGTCCAGGAACCCTCACCTCCTTCCTCTCGACGCTTCGCCCGGTCGCGGTCCCGGGGCGGACAGGAAGGCGCCTGGTGAGGTCCGCACAACACGTGTCAATGAAACCTACGGCGAAGAGGCTAGCTGTGTTAGACACCTTCAGCGCATCCGATAGATGACGCCGTCAGCAGTGCGGGTGATGGGCGAATAGTGCTCGGACAACAATCGCTCCAGAATAGGAAAATTCTTGATGGGATATTGCCCGTTTTTGGCCGGTACCTGAACATCGACGATGTAAGTCGGCGGGTGCGCAGCGAAATCACGTTCGAGATTGGCCCACGCACCGGGGACGATTCGATTGTGAGTGTCTACTCCGATGATTCCGCCGAAGATATAACCCGTGAGCGGAAACGTAACCACGTAGCGCGAGGCGGGACGCCGTTGCGCTTCAAGATATATCTCTGGAGCTTGTCCCCAGATGAAGATCCTGTCGTTAGGCGCGGAATGTTCCAATAGATATTGTCCGGTTTCGCAAGGCGTGCGGTTCCTGGCGAGGCCAAGCCAGTGCGAGATGGAGAACGCAAGGAGAGTCCCGGCCAGCCAGACCCAGGCAACGACCGGGCGTAGAAACCAGTAACGCGGCTTCATCTCTCCGCACCAGAGTCGCGCGAAATGTGGTGCAGCCAGCAAGGCGAGTGGCGGCACGAGTTGAATATAATAATGAGGATAAAAGCGGGCACCTGCTGCCGTACCGATGGCTGAGGCAGCAACCAGCCCGATAAGCGCATTCCGCTCGGCGTGTTTGCCCGACCAGATTTCGTTTCGATCCCTACACGCCAGGACCACACCCACGATAAGTGGGAGGCAGGCAACAATGAATGCGAGCGTCATCAGTGCACCTTTTTTCCAAAACACGAGTGGGATGGAATGATTTGTAATCGTCCAATAGACGGCTTCGCTTAGAACCCCTTGATGCCAAAGCACGAGCGCCACTAAAGCGAGCGTTCCAAAGAACCCCCAGGCCAGGGCTCCCGCCTGAACGATAGCTTGGCCAAATGTGAAACCACGGCTTGCCCGATAGCTTGGCAAAAGCAGATAGATTCCCAGAGGAACGGCTGCAATCGCGGCCGGCTGCTTTAGCAAAAATCCAGCGCAAAGAAGTGCACCGGCGACGAGTAGTTCGGGCCGGTATTTGCTGGTGCCTCGCTTAAATGCGATCGCCCACGCCCACACCAAAGGTAAATTCATTAACAACTCACCATTGAAGGCCAGGTTCTGGAATACTGCCCAAGGTTGATACAGAGCGTAGAAGAACGCGGCAAGCACTCCGGTTTCGGGGTCGAATAGCCTCCTGCCAGCCAGATACAGCCCGGCCATCGTGGCCAGTGTCCATATCAGAGCGACGAC
>Ga0307477_10004049_pt1 | contig 10721 bp, 13 predicted proteins | sample atmos_gasesECM2C_FD_203316 | JGI IMG/M metagenome (GOLD analysis project Ga0307477, IMG submission 203316) | Hardwood forest soil microbial communities from Morgan-Monroe State Forest, Indiana, United States - atmos_gasesECM2C_515 | ecosystem: Environmental > Terrestrial > Soil > Temperate... | reverse complement strand
GTGATCCGAAAAAGGCGGCTCAAGCGATCGTGCGACTGACGCAGGAACAGAAACCTCCATTGCGACTGTTGCTCGGCAGCGATGCGTACAACGGGGCGGAGAAAAACGACCTCGCACGCCTAGAAGAGGCAAAGTCCTGGAAAGAACTGAGCATGTCCACTGATTTCGAGTCGAAGCCCCCGCACCCGGAACGACCAAAGTGAACCTACCTTCGCGGGAATCCGGCCCACGGACGTGCCGCCTTTTCGCGCCGCGCAAATCGTAGGAGCACGCTTCTCTTCGTGAAGCATCGCGCGTGAGGATTATTGGTTCCTAGTTGGCGTCGTGAAAGATGATTCCAACGGTGTGTCGTTGGCCAGAGCGAAGCCGGCTCAAACCGTGCCGAAGGTTGACGCGATAGGTCCCGCGCGTCCCCTGGACCGGCCGATGACGCACCGCGAACGCCACCGCATCACCCTGGCGGAGCGGAACCACTTCTGGCCGCGATTGCTTTCGAGGCCGTTGCTCGGCGAGGACGAACTCACCGCCCGTGAAATCCCGCTGGGGTTCAGACAGCAGGATTGCTACCTGTGTCGGGAAAATGTGCTCCCCGTAAACATCCTGGTGCAGGCAGTTGAAGTCACCTTTGTCGTATTGGAGGAGCAATGGCGTCGGTCGCGTTTGTCCTGCGTCGTGACATCTCTGCAGAAACTCTTCGTGCCTGTGCGGATATCGGACTTCAATTTTCATAGCCGCGTTCCAGCGATTCGCAACAGGTGCGAGTCCGGCGAAGAACGTCGTACGAAGACCTTGAACAAGATCCGGTAGTGGATAGTTGAAATATTTGTACTCGCCGCGCCCGAAGCCGTGCCGTCCCATGACGACGCGGCTGCGAAATGTATATTCGTCAGGGTACAGTGCGGCGAGAGCCTCGCATTCCGCGGGAGAAAGAACGTCTTGAATCAAAGCGCTCCCTTGTTGGTCGAGAGTGTCCCCGATTTCCTGCCAATCGAGTGCGTTGACACGGGCAACTGCTCTATCCGCTGGTATGGAGCCCGTGACTTGGCTTTTCGCCTTGGTGACTGCGTCTACAAAAAGAGCGTTCATCCTTGTGCCTCCCTGTCGAGCAGTGCCTGTTTGCGTTCTACTCCCCAGCGATAGCCTGAAATTGCGCCGTCGTTTCTGATGACTCGGTGGCACGGAATCGCGACTGCAAGCGAGTTGGCGCCGCAAGCCCGCGCCACCGCGCGCACTGCATTGGGCATGCCGATTGACTTCGCGATGTCCGCATAGCTTGCCCTTGAACCCACTGGGATTTGCTGAAGTGCTTTCCAGACTCTCTGCTGGAATGCAGTGCCCCGGATATCCAGAGGCAGGTCAAGGCCCACGCTCGGTTTTTCAATGAGACCCACTACTTGCGCGACCATGTCCTCATACCCGCTCTCGCCGCCGATCAGATTGGCCTTCGGGAACTGGTCTTGAAGATCGCGCATCAATTGGAGTGAGTCGTCACCAATAAGGACAGCACAGACGCCACGCTCGCTCTTGGCTACGAGGATCGATCCTAGCGAGCACTCTCCAATCGCGAAGTGTATTGCAGTGTTCGCGCCCCCATCGCGGAAGTTGGTTGGCGTCATCCCTAGAACTTCATTCGAAGTCTCATAGAAACGACTGCTTGAATTGAATCCGGCGTCGTAGATCGCATCGGTCACCGACCGAGTTTTGTTCAGAGTCCTCCGCACGCGGTTCGAACGATGAGCTGCGGCGTACCCGCTCGGTGTGAGACCTGTAACCGCTTTGAAGGTCCGATGAAAATGGAAAACGCTCATTCCGGCGTGTTTCGCGAGTTGATCCAGTGAGAGTGACTCCTCTGACCCGTCGATGAGACGGCACACCTTCGAGATTTTCGCTGCGTTCTCTTTTGTTAGTGAGTCCCCTTTCGGTTTGCACCGTTTGCAGGCGCGAAATCCGGCCCTCTCAGCGTCCTCGGGAGTTTGATGGAACAGGACGTTCTCGGGCCGGGCCAAGCGCGACGCGCAAGATGGCCGGCAGTAGACGCCCGTTGTTTTGACCGAATAATAAAAGGTCCCGTCTGCTGTTTTTTCGCGTTTAACCACTGCCAACCAGCGAGGGTCATTCGTTATTGCGTTCGCAAGCTTCTCGATTTCAATTCTCTTATTCATGGCGAATTCCTTTCTCACTTTCGACAACTTCAACCTATCGAGATTCCAGAAAGACATCTATCCGTTTTCTGCTTTCAAATTCAGAAGTGTGGAGAGGTCTTCCCACGAATTCGGATACGAAAGCAAGATGCGGAGTGTTGTGTGCAATCGATCCCGGTACGTTTCAAGAGGCAGAGGCGCAAACCAGTCAATCTCTGCCAAACGAAATATCAAGAGGAGATCATCATGTCGAAGGAACAAGAGAATAAAGCCATCGTGGGTCGTTGGTTCACCCACTTTTGGGGCAAGACCTGCAATCTCGGAATTGTTGACGAGATTGCGGCGCCGGATATGCTATTGCAATACTCGCTGCATGAACCTCGCCGCGGTCGCGATGACATCAAGTCCTTCATGACCGACTTCCGCAAGGCATTTCCCGACCTCAGTTTTTGGGGGACAGCTGACCTCCTCGCCGAAGGCGATTACGTCGTCGGCCGCTGGGAAGGCGGCGGTACTCACACCGGTCCCGCTTTTGCTGACTTTCTGGTCGGATCTCTACCGGCAGCAACAGGGCGCAAGATGCATTTCACCGGTACGACCGTACTCAAGCTGGTAGACGGCAAGATCGTTGAAGAGGTCGGGCTGGACGACGGTGTAAGCGCTCTCACACAACTCGGCCTACTCAAGAAAGCTTGATCGCGGGTAATACGAATCTCACCAGTCTAGCCACACTTGGAAAGGCCGGGTGCTGCTACCCGGCCTTTTTTCTGGCCACCGCGGGTGAAACGCCGGCACAAGCTAGAGGCTCTTGCGTCCAGGCGTCGCGATAGTTGGTCGGCAGTCACAACTAAAGCCTTGCGAGCTTCTGACGTTGACCAAGACTTCCGATCAGGTTACGGAAGAACTCCATAAATAAGGATAGAGGAAGCGGTCAGTACACATATGGATTTTTCGGTGGGATCAGTCCGTGCTGCCCGCCGACTCAGCGAGTGTCTTACGGTAATCGGCTGCGAACTTTTCGAGGCCCTTGGTTGTCAGTTCATGGGCGATGTTAAACGTCTCCCAGGGCCGCGCCAGGTCGAGTTCTTCATAGGGGATTGGCTTGGCAGGAGAGAAGTATTGAAAGTCGGCCTCAGGCAGCGGGAAGCCTTTCTCTGCCCAGAGCCTCAGGACCTTAGCTGGCACGGTCACGAGATCCACGTCCAAACAGAAGCAGCAAAGCAGCTGTTCGAGGTTGCGGATGCTGGCAGCCAAGACAAGCAGGTGCCCATCGCCGTGAGCGAGCATCCGCTTCGCATTTCTGACCAAGTCCATACCGTTTTGCCCAGTGTCGTCCAGGCGCCCCACGAACGGTGAAACATAGGCCGGCGCGCGCGTACCCTTCGTGGCCGCATAAACTGCCGCGGCCTGTTGCTGGGAAAAGCAAAGAGTCAGATTCACTCGGAAGCCCTTCTGAACCGACATCTGAGCTGCCCTCAACCCCTCGGCGGTACAAGGGTACTTTATGTAAGCATTCGGAATCCAAGTGTACATTTCCTTGCCCTGGGCAAACATTTCTTGCGCTGTTGATTTGCGATCGGAGAACACTTCGATCGACACGCCAGCTTCACCGACAAGGGGAAAGATTTCTTGGACGATTTTCCGGTACTCAGCCATCTCTTCATCGTCGGACAGTTTGTGTCCAGCGGCCAACAGCGCCCTGATTTCTGGATTATTTGCAATCAAGGAAGGATTCGTTGTCTGGCCATCCACAAAACCAAGCAGGTTTTCGATTTGTCGCGTCTCTTGAGGATCTCCACCATCAACTAAGATCTTTGTCCTGGGTCGATTCATAGGCTCCCCCTCTCAAACGGCGTCTCAAGCCCAAGAGGACTGACGCCTTCTCATAGACTTGTGACAAGCGTCTCAAAGCCAATGCGGCTACCGCCACAGCTTGATCTCCACTTGATGTTTGATAACGCGGACCTCGTAAGAAGGCACCGCCGCGCAGGCGGGCCCTTCGCAGACGCTGCCGTCGGCAAGAGCAAAACGGGAAAAGTGCCAGGGACACTGGATCGTATTGCCCTGTATCTTGCCCTCTTCGAGAGGCGCACCATAGTGCGAGCAAACCGCACCAATCGCGTAGATTCTCTCGCCAGATCGCAGAAGCAGGATGGGCTGCCCACTGACCTCGACCCGGTGGAGCTGCCCTTCCAGCAGATCAGCAACGCCGAGAACAGGAACAAAATCATCCGGGCCCTTGCGGTAGGCATTGCGATTGATCATCACTCCCATGTCATAAACCATCGCGCCGCCCAGATAGGCGCCTCCAGACACTACAACGTATCCCCCCAGTGCTACGAGGAACGAGCTCAGCATCGGTCGCCAGTGACTTCCCCAGCGCATCAGAAAGGAGAATGCAAACAGAAATGTCGCGAACGTGTTCAGTATCCCGTGGGTCAAACCTACAGCCTTCTCGGGCGGATCGACATCCATCCAGTCCATCAGCCCCGCGGCGATCGTTGCCAGCGCGGCCAGCACTCCAAGCCCCGTTGCGATGCCAGCAGCGAGCCCCAGCCCTGGCACATCGAAGATTAGTGCAATTAGGTCGAGCAAGATGGTCACCGTCCAAGCGCCCATGGGCACGTCCGTCAGGAGGGGATGGAGCGGGTGTCCGAGCCACGTCCCATTCAGAAAGAGCTTAAGGGGGCGCAGCCCGGTGCTCTGAAAGCAGCTGTTCAGCCATGCATCGAGCGGAGCAGCGGCTCGCTTGGCCGCATTGGAGTTGATGATTGCGGTTTCGACGCGCTCGGTTAAGTCACGCTTCATAGCCGCCCTTCCTCACTTCTGGCTTGGTTAGCGTCCAGTAGTCGGCCAAAACACTGGTCGGCGCAGAAGGCCCGCGCCAGACCACGGTGATGTCGAAGGCCGCAAGAATGCGCTCGCTGATCATCCTCAGGCAGCCGCCACACGTTGCGCCGAGGTAGTGCAACTCGAAACAAGGTGACCTCCCAGCCTGCAGTACCGATCTCCGGTGTAGCGCACGAAACGCATGGACTTCGATTTCCCAGTCGGAGGATTACGAGAGACCGTAAGGATTTTCGCTATCCCCTCATTTTTCCTCTCTTGGATTTCTTCTCCGCCATAGCCCGAGTGTGTCTCAATGCTTTCCCTTTGTGGATCGCCACATGATCGGTCTTGTCACTTTGGATGAGGTATTGAGGCTCCTCTCTCGAGGCGTGGTGCACATAGCCTTTGATTCGTATATCAGAAACCACTTTCTTGATGATGACGCCGCGAACCCTCCCAGCTTCCGAATTCCATTCAACGTGGTCGCCGCGCCTAAATATTTTGGGCATCGCTTTTGTCTCCCAACAAGAAATCATGTGAAACGATTTCTGTCCAACTAGGTTGCAAGTGCTGGTGATGAAGAACTCACCGCACGATTAACGTAGCTTTCATATTCGGGTGCAAAGTACAGGTATAAAAGTAGGTTCCCCTTTTAGTGACCACATATTTCCAGGAACTGCCAACAGGAAGAATGCCGGAGTCAAATTTCTTCGGTTCTGTCGACGTTGCGGTGTGAGGGACGATGTCGTCGTTCCTCCATTCAACAGTGTCGCCAACTTTTACGGTGAGCATGGTGGGTTGAAACTTAACTTCACGGATTACGACCGTGTGCGTTTGCGGACCTTTAAGAACAGCGGCCAACACGAATCCGCCCGCAGGTCCCTGCGTGCCGAGGGAGCACGAAACCAGTAACAACACGGCTGTTCCTACTAATGTTGAAGCTACCGATCGCATTCTCGAGTGAGTCGCATTCATTGCTGTATCTCCTTGTTTGTAACGCCAGCTCTTATTTGGGATTCTTTGCATCATGAGCTGCGCCGGGGTCAACGGTGGCTTGCACGTTTCGTGCATGCTCAAGATGGCCTAGAAAGAGAGTCTGAGCACCCTGAAGGGCGGCCTTGAGTTCAAGGTTCTGTGCGTTCGGGATCAAGACACCGGCGATGGCATCCGTAACCTGCTTGTGATAGGCCACCTCGTTGTCGATGTAGAATTTGTCAAAGGCCTTCCCGTGTAAGCTCTTCAGCTTTGCCGTAACTTCCACGGACTTCGCTTTGAGACTATTGCTCGTGTCATTTTCGACTGGGGTTAGCTGAAGCTTGCCCGCCAGTTCAATCACGGACTTCTGGACGGCCCCGTGGTCGGTGACCATCTGTTGCGCAAAGGCCAGAACTTCCTTGTTCTTCGACTCGGTCAACGCGAGTTTGCCGTAGTCGATGTCAATTTGATTTGCAGCCAGAACGATCGCGCCGATGTTCGCGTCGCTCGGAGGCTGTTGTCCGACACCCGCGGAAGCGAAACCAAGCGAACCGAGTAAAGCAACCGCGGACAGAACCAATACGCTTGAACTCTTCATTTGTGTAGCTCCTTTTATGGTTTTCTGTGGTGCCCCTGCATGGCCTGGGAACAACGGTGATCCTTATTCTTCATTGCGATCCTCATCCTGGAACTGTTTCCCACTCGTCACAATGGTCTGTTGATATCGGGGAAAGAGACGTCTGTAACAGGTGCCGCACGCCTTTTTCCGTACATTGCGTTGTCGCGAATTGCTGCCAACTAATCGATGCGCAGGGTTTGCTCCATCGAATAACACTGGTCCCAGATGAAAACGTCGTACCCCGCGAGTTTGGTCGACCACTTGGGCGTAAGAGTGTTGACACATTGCGCAGCAACGCGGTCGATGTAGTTGTCATAGACCGCCCAAGGATTGCCTTTGTCCAGTGGGTTCAGTGTTTCACCGATCTTGGTTGTGGCCAGGGCCGTCGCGGCCGCCTGCTTGATATCTCGGTAGAACTCCGACTGCATTTCCACATCGGCATGTGTGCCGACGCGAGTAACGTGGCCGCCAACGACGGTATCCCAGTCCATCTTGCGGACATCCTCGACCCGAGCAAATTCGTCAAAGACATCTTGCGAAACCGCAAAGCGACGCCAGGGCATCCAGCCGGGAAACACGGTGTCAATTACCATCAGCACTCGCTGCTTCGGCGCGTAAATGAAGATATTTCCTGGCGCGTGCCCAGGGCCGCGGTAGGTAAGTTCGAGAACCTGACCTCCGACATGTAGCGTGTATTTGTCCCCGAACGTAACTGTGGGTAAGGGGCGGTTCGGATCTGCATCGCGCTTCAGCAGTCGCAGCGTCTCATCCTGCGCAATGATGACCGGGACGTCGCCCAACGCTTTCGCGCCGCCGATGTGATCGGCATGCGAATGACTGTAAATCACGTGTGTAATGGGTTTATCGCCGGCCACTTCCTTGATCGCCTCCGGAATTTTCGCTCCATAGGACTGAGGCGCGTCCATTACGACGACACCGCGATCGTAAACAAGAAACATTGACTGGATCTGGTTGTCCGTAATCATGTAGAGACCGCCTCCGAAGTCCTGGAGACGGTACCCCTTGGCTGGGTCGACGGCAGGGCCTTGAGCGGAAGCCGGCACATCGAAGTATTTGCCGGTCCTTACGCCTATAGGCGGAATCGACGGCATGTTTGGATACGGTTCTGCTGCTGCGACACCTTCCTCGCCACCCGCGCTACCGGATTGCGCGCGTGCCGCGGAAGTGAACATGCCGACTGCAAAAAGGGCGGTGAGTGCTAGGCCCGCGATACGAAGTCTTGACATAAAGGTCTCCTCTCAAAACTAACTTCCATCCAGTTTCTATTGCGCATGCTCGATTCAAATCGGATGCGACGAACGCATGAGAACAGGGCTGAAGAAACAAAACAATTGCACATCGGTATTGGCGATACCTTCGTATAGGTTCGGGGGCAATGGAAGACATGCATAATAGAGTTCAATGCAGCGCCTGAAGGAAATCGCATTCCACATGCCTCTCTCATGCTCTGCTCTTGCGCGTGACAGTCGACAATCCGTTTGCAGCGAACCTCCGGTCGAGATGCTCTCGAAGAAACGTTCGTGCGTGGAATAAGCGTGCCTTCACAGCGGACACGGTCAGGCCGAGGCGTCGGGCCGTTTCAGCACTGGTAAGGCCTTGCAATTCCCGAAGAAGAACCACAGTTCGCAAGTTTTCCCGGAGATGTGAAATCGCGTGAATTACTGCGGCTCGGAGTTCATTTTCGGAAAGGGCTTGTTCCGGCGTCAGTCCCTTATCGGCGAGATCGAGGACGAAAGACCCTTCCGTGTCGTCGATTCCTTGGACCGCTTTGTCTGCTCGCCGGTGACGCAGCGTCATGAGCGCTTCGTTGATGGCTATGCGTGTCACCCAGGTTGAAAAGGTCGAATCTTCGCGAAATCTGCAAAGGTTTGTGAAAGCGCGTTGAAACGAGCGTTGAACTGCATCTTCCGCATCTTGTCGATTGCGAAGCATCCGGAAGGCAGTGCGATAGATCTTAAGTCGATGACGGTCGTACAGTTCTCCGAAAGCGGTCGAGCTCCCAGATTTCGCTTGTGTTACGAGCCATCGTTCGTCGGTCGATGGTGCCTCGCCAGTGCCGCGGTGCGCGCGTTCTCGTATCTCGGTAAGTGGTGTGGCGGCTTGAACATTCACGGCTCTCGTCTTCCCTTCTCACGAACTTTCAAGCACTCATGTGCACTTCATCCGCGAGTGCCTTGCCGGGCGTAGCTCCTGGCCCGCCGCGCCAGCCAAAGGCCAAAGCGTACGGAGTCAAACAGTCCAAATCCCTTGCGGTGACGCAGAACGCGGTACCACTTCTTCCACTTAGAGGTGAAAGTCAGAATCGATGACACAGCGACAGGCGACAACTTAATGTCGAGACGGCCATCGTCGGCGCCGCCGTCTCGGCCCCCCGTGGTGTGGGCTCTGGCGGTGTAAAAAACTTTTTCGAGATCGGCTATCGAGGCTTCTTTTCCTTGTGCGAGTTGGGTCACGGTGAATTCCTTTCTGAAAATCTTTTTGTTGCGCATACCCGATTGAATCGCTCGCGACGAAGCGATAACACCACAAGCGCGGAGGCCAAACAATTGGACGATGGTATCGGCGATACTTTGGTAGCAGTGAGGGCGACGAGCGGCGTTTACAAGCGGGGACGATTAAGATGCATAAATTACATTGTTCTGCAAGAAACGGGTCAGTAGACTGCGGTTCTGTATGCAGGAGCGTTAGATTCCGTCGTAACGGGAATATCCACATTGAGCCCAGTAGTCTCTCGGCTCTTCCGACGAAAAGTAATCTTTGTAACAGCCTTCAAATTCTTCAAACCAAGTTTTAAGGGCACCAGCAGACGAAGTGGTGCTCCATGATCCACAGTAAGGGGCTGACCGTTGAAGTGTGTGGCGAGCAACACGGCAAGTACCTCGAAAATCGTGAAAAACGAGGAGATCATACTGTTCGCGCTGAGACAAGCTGATCTCCCTAAAGATGAGGCCCGGCTTCCTCTGGCCGAATGCTCCATGGCGCCATTCGCCTTAGAATTCCGTCCTTAAGGATCAACGTGTGAAACAGAATCACACCGAAGTGAACAAGGAATGTGAGGAAAAAGAAGTAGCCCAGGACCGTATGCGCCTCCCGCAGGACAGCGTCCAGCTCGGCGTTGTGCGGAAGGATAAACGGGAGACGCAGCGAACCGTAGAGGACGATCGGCGAATGCGTCGGGCGGCAAACCAATACCAAAGTCTAATGGACACTCTCGCTTGGAGCGGCGCATCCTCATAGAATGCCGCCAACAAAAAGGACTACAATCGGGAACGAACCGCTTCATTCTGGTGGAATGACTTGACCAATCGAAATGCGCTTACTACAAACGCCCGAGCTCTTTAAGGCGCGACCGTGCAGATGGAGGTGAGAACGTGACCGAGTCTGCTAATTTTCAAAATGATGTTCCACTGGAAATCTCAATTCCAGGAGCTTCTTTGGAGTCGATCCTCTGCACACAGGAATTGCGTAATCGTCCATCGCATTCGCCCGAGTACGAGATGGAGAACCGCGCACTCGTGGCACTGGCCAGCGCGCTAGCCGACTCCCCGCGCACCATTCTGCAAACGCTGGCTGATAAAGTCATCGAGGTGTTGCATGCCGATTCAGCCGGCATAAGTCTTCTGACGAAAGACGAAAAGAGGTTCTACTGGGCAGCTGTTGCCGGCGTGTGGCGGCCCAACATCGGTGCCGAGACCCTACGCAATTTCGGCCCATGCGGCGATGTGCTCGACCACAATGGTCCGATGCTATTCAATCATTGGGAACGGCGCTATCCGTATTTGAGGCGGGAGATGCCCCGTGCCGAAGAGGGCCTGCTTGTTCCTTTTTACGTAAACGGTAGAGCAGTGGGTACGATTTGGGCGGTCGCCCACGATAACCGGCGCAGATTCGACGCCGAGGACCTAAGGCTGCTTGAACGCATGAGTCGTTTCGCGTCGGCGGCGTATCAAACCGTGGCGTCCATTGAGAACCTCAAATCGCAAATGTCCGCGCGCGAGAAGGCGGAAACAGAACTGCGTGAACTAACGAATGGTCTGGAAGCACAAGTCCGGGCTAGGACTGAGGCGCTCGCCAGGGCCCAATCGGAGCTCGCATACGTGGCAAGGGTCACGAGCCTCGGCGCATTGACGGCATCG
>Ga0307477_10004048_pt1 | contig 10722 bp, 10 predicted proteins | sample atmos_gasesECM2C_FD_203316 | JGI IMG/M metagenome (GOLD analysis project Ga0307477, IMG submission 203316) | Hardwood forest soil microbial communities from Morgan-Monroe State Forest, Indiana, United States - atmos_gasesECM2C_515 | ecosystem: Environmental > Terrestrial > Soil > Temperate... | reverse complement strand
GGCGGCGACTCGGGTAATGCCCTTGCGGAACCACTGCAGCCCGAACACCAGCAGCAGAAACCCGACGATCAGCCGCAAGGGCCCGATCGGGATCTGACTGAGCGCGGCGCCCAGCAGCACGACAATGACGGCCAGCACCCCGAAGCCCGAGACCGCCCCGATGATGGTCGACCGCCAGCCTCGGGTGGCGCCCACCCCAACCACGATCGTGACCATCTCGGTGGCCTCGACCGCCGAGGCCAGGAAGGTCGTGATCAGGACCGGGAGGAGGCTGGTCGAGATCATCTGTTGACTCTAACGAGTCGCGGCCCCAGCCCGTGGAATTGGTGTACGAATAGACGAGTGGCTCGCGATCCCGGACGCGGAGCGCTGCGTCGCGCGCTCCGTGCGGCCCTTATCATCCCGCTTGCGCTCGCGTTCGCCCTGTTCGTGCTGCGCGACCCGCAAGACGTCATCTTCATCGTCTTTGGTTGCTTCGCGCTGCTGGTCATCTCGGACTTCGGCGGCCTGCGGCCGGCGCGCGCCGCGGCCTACCTCACCGCCACGCTGGTCGGAGCGGTCCTGGTGGCGCTCGGCACGCTCGCGTCCGCCAATCCGGTGCTGGCGGCCGCGGCCATGCTCGTCATCGGCGTCGTGCTGACCTTCGCCCGCGTTTTCGGCGGTTACGTCGCGGCCGGACAGACCGGAATGCTGCTCGCCTTCGTGATCGCCGTGTCGATTCCGGCGGCGGTCTCCACCATCCCCGCCCGGGTGGAGGGCTGGGTGCTGGCCGGCATCATTTCAACCCTGGCCGGGGTCTTTCTCTGGCCGCGCTTTGAGCGAGTCACGCTGCACAAGCACGCGGCCAAGGCGTGTCTGTCGATCGCGGACCTGGTGGAAGGGCTGCGCGTGACCAGCGGCGACCTCGACCGGTTGATCGCCGCCGCAAGGCAGGCAGAGCAGCGAGCTCGACAGCAGTACGCCGCGACCGCGAAACGGCCGGCCGGCCCCACCCGCCGCGACCGCGCCTTCGTGGAACTGCTGACGGAGCTGCAGCGGACCGTCGACATCATCGAGCGTCCCTTCAGCCAGCCGCGGCCCCGCCTGCGACCCGACATCGAGGAAGGCGCCCGGCTGACGGCGACGGTGGTCGCCGCCTTCAGGGCCAGCGGCGAGGTCTTGACGGGCGGTGGCCCGCCGGACCTACGCGCGGTCGACGAGGCGCGCACCGCCCACCGGGCGGCGCTCGACCGTTGGGCCGCCGCCCAGTTGCGAGCCGGACGTCCGGCCGACGAGGTTCTCGATGGTCTGGATATCGATCACACCCTGCGGGTCGTGTCCTACCTCGCGATCGCGCTGGGCAGCAACGCGATCATCGCGGCCGGCCGGCGGCTCGACGTGGCCGTCCCGCTGCCGGCGTCGAGCCCGCGACGGGAGGGTGTCGGAGGCGTCGCGGTGCGGGTGCTGCGCACCGTCCGCACGCACCTGACGCCGACGTCGACGGTGCTGCAAAACAGCCTCCGCGCCGGCATCGGGCTGGGCCTGGCGGTCCTGATCGCCCGGCTCTTCGGACTCTCGCACAGCTTCTGGGTGGTGTTGGGCACGGTGCAGGTGCTGCGCTCGAATGCGCTGGGCACGGGCCGCAGCACCATCGCGGCGCTGGCCGGCAACGTAATCGGGGTCGCGATCGGTGGGCTCTTCGCCTTCCTCGCCGGCAATCACCCCGCGATCATGTGGGCCGCGCTGCCAGTGGTCGTGTTCGGCGCCGCCTACGCGGCCACGGCCATCGGGTTCGGAGCGAGCCAGGCCGCCTTCACTATCAACCTGATCGTCGTCTTCAACCTGATCTCGCCGGCGGGCTGGCAGATCGGCCTGGTCCGGATCGAGGATCTGGTGGTGGGGGCCGGCATCAGCCTGGTGGTCGGTCTGCTGCTCTGGCCTCGGGGCGCCCGCCGCGAGCTGGCGCGAGCGGTCGCCGGGTATTACCGCGCGCTGGTCGCCTACCTGGACGTCGCCTTCGATCGCATCCTTGCGGTCGAGCCGCCCGGTAGGGTCGAGCCGGTGCGGCGGAGTGCGCTCGAAGCACGCGACCGCGCCGGGGAAGCCTTCGATTCCTTCCTCAACGAGCGAGCCGGCGGCATGCTCGACCCGCAGACCGCCGGGTTCCTGTTGTCGTCGGGCAATCACGCACTGCTCGCCGGTGAGGCCCTGGAGGTCGTCTCTTCCGGCATGGGTTATCGGGCGGACGGTTGCCCTGATGGTGGGCGCGCCGTGCACGCCCAGGTACGTCTGCTCCTCAACGGCTTTCTTCAGCTGGCCGCGGAGCTCCGGCTTGCCGACGCGAGCCATCCTCGGGAACGGGTTTCATTCGACAGCCTGCGAGGCGCCGCGCTCGACTGCCTGCGCCGCTGGCGCAACGATGAGCGGGCGGGGCGCGGCGCGCTGGCGGTGGTGATCGCCGGCGAGTGGGCCCAGAACCTGGCCCGGATGGAGGAGGACCTGGAGCGTCCGGTGGCGATCGCCGCCCAGTCGGCGCGGCTCCCCTGGTGGCGCTGAGGAGATCGACGTTATCCGGCGCTTAGCCAGGTGGCAAAGCCGTCCGAGTATCGGACTCGACCCTCGCGAGTGACGGCGTAGGGCGCATAGCCCGGCTGCGCGGCCACCCACGCGATGCCGGATTCACCCATGGCGAACCCTGCGGTGGCGTAGGCGTCGGACAGCGTCAGGCTCGGGCCGGCGACGGTCATGCTGAGCAATTCCCTGGACACTTCTCGATTCCGCGCATCGGAGATGTGGTCACCTCGTTCATAGGCGCCGCTGGTGGCCACCGCGAGGTCACGCGCGTGCAGGAGCGCGGCCAGCGCGAGCGGCTCCTGCGGGTGCCGAACACCAATCCGCCAGGACCGGCCGGGCTCCGGCTCGCCACGGACGATGACGTCGCCCCCGGCGTTGATACAGAAATTCGAAGCCCCCGCCTGGTCCAGGACGCCGGCGGCGCGCTCAGCTGCCCAGCCTTTGACCACGCCCGAGGGATCGAGCCGTCCGTCCGCGCGCCAGCCCCAGGCATTGAAGACGCCGCGGGTCGCCTGACGCAGGTCCTCGCAGAGCGCCAGGACCGCGGCGACGTCGGGATGGCAGTCGTCGAGCGTCAGCTCGCCACGGCCCAACCGGCTGATCTCGCTGGCCGCCATGAAGGGACTGAAGCGTTGGTCGACCTGGTGCAAGCCGGTGAATGCCTCATCGAGCACGGCGTCGCCGACCTCGGGGTCGCGTAGGTCGATGGAGAACACGGTCCCCATCACGTGCTCGACCTTGATGCGCCGCGTGCTGGTCATCATCAGTGGGCCTGGTCCAACGCGGCCTGCACCGACTGCGCGTAGGCGTCACTCGTATAGGTGGCCCCGGACAGGGTGTCGATCTGGGCGCTTTGCGCTTGCAGCACCTCGTCGTGCAGCTGCGGTCCGGCGAACTGGCTGATCTCAGCGGACCGCTGTTTTTCGAACGGCATTTGCAGTGGCTGCACATCGGTGATCCTGCCGCCGGCGATGGTGACCTTGACCTGGACGTCGCCGAACTGGGTAAAGACGTCCTGCCCGGTGTAGGTGCCGTCCTTGAAGCCGGACGCGACCGAGGGCGAGGGGCTGGCTCCCGAGACGGAGGGCGAGGGGCTCGGCGTCGCGCCCTGCGAGACATCGGCGGCCGGGGTACGCGGCCGTGATTGGGCCGGCGTCTTGAAGCTGAAGAGCAGGACGACCGCGAGCGCGGTGGCGACGATGGCGACGGCGGCGCGGGTGGGCATCATCGGCTTACAGGAGCGCGAAGCGCTCCAGGTGGATCTGTTCGGAGGGCAGTCCGATCGAGCGGAGAATGCCATCCACCCGCTGCATCATCGACGCCGGCCCGCAGATGAAGACGTCACGCGACTCGACGTCCGGCACCAGGCGCCGAAGCGTCTGGGCCGACAGTGGGTCGTAGGGCAGTTCTGGCGAGCCGCGCCGGCCGATCAGGTAGTGGATCGTGCCGCGCCGGTCGCGGATCAATTGCTCGAGCTCGGCCCGGAACACCACGTCTTCCCAGCGGGTCGCTCGATAGATAAGGGTGATGGCCTCCTTCCTGGGAGGAATCTCCTCGAGCAGCGCGCGCAGCGGGGTGATCCCGATGCCGCCCGCGATCAGCAACACTTTCGGGCGGCTCTGCCGCTGCGCCGTGAAGAGGCCGTAGGGGCCTTCCACCGCCAGCCGGGTTCCGGGGTGGACACCCTGCAATCCGCGGCTGTCATCGCCGACGCCCTTGACGGTCAGCCGCAGATACTGTCCGTTCAGCCCCGCTGAGAGCGAGAACGGATGCGTCCGCCACCAGCTGGTGGGGGTGAGAAAACGCCAGCGAAAATACTGGCCCGCCCGGGCCTGCAGGCGATAGAGATCGCGACCGGTGACGTAGAGAGAGACCACCCCGGGGGCCTCCGGCACCACCCGGGCCACCCGCAGCCGGTGACGCAGGCTCATGCGCAGCGGATGCCCGACCCGAAACGCCAGCACACAGAGCCCAACCGCCACGTAGAGCGCGATCCAGTACCAGCGGGCGATCGCGTCGTCGCTGAAATCGCTGCCGACCGCCAGCTCGTGCCCGAACGCGAGGGCGATGGCCAGGTAGGCATACAGATGTAGGAACCGCCAGGTCTCCCAGGAGAGACGGCGGCGCATCATCCGAAGAGAGGTGATGGCCACCATGATCAAGAGCCCGGTGGCCACGGTGGCCATCAGCACGTAGGGATAGGTGGTGATCAGGGTCCAAGCCTCGGCCGCCACGGAGCTGCCGACGCCGAGCGCATACCCCACCGTGCTGAAGACGACATGGGCGCTGATCAGGATGGTGACGGTGAAGCCCAGCCAGCGATGCCACTGGGCGAGGCCGTCCATCCCGAAGCGGCGCTCGAGCCAGGGGCTGCGCGACATCAGCAGGACCTGGACCAGCGCCAGGTAGGTTCCGACGAGCGCCGTGATCTGGCCGGCCGCGGTCAGCTTGGCCGATGCGCTGCCCAGCTGGTTCAGCCCGCCGTGGCGCACCCACATCGCGACCACCAGGCCGCCGTTGAGCACGACGACCAGGATGAGGTCGCCGGCGGTGAAGAGCAGCCGGCCTGGCTGAGCGGGCCGGACGGCGCGGGCCGGCCCGGGCCCCGGTTGCTGCTGGCGTGCCACGATGCTGCTCATCCCACTGGTTCAAACGGGCGGAAACCGTAAATCCCCGCCCCATCGTGGCAGCCGCCGCTGAGCGGGAAGTGAGCGCCGGTTAAGTTTTGACTAAGAGTGTTTCAGCGGCTCGGACACCGCGATGGGATCGCTGGCCGGGAAGGTCTCCATCAGCGCCTCGTCCAGGGCGTCGTACTCCTCGCCGTCGTCGACAGGAAACTCGTCCGCGGCGGTTAGCCCTCCACGGCGAGCTGGTCCAGCTCGGCCAGTTCGGCGGGGGCGAGCTCCAGGGCCACCGCGCCCAGGTTCTCCTCGAGATGCTTGACCTTGGAGGTCCCCGGGATGGGCAGCATCGCCGGCGAGTGGGCCAGCATCCAGGCCAGCGCGATCTGCGTCGGCATGGCGTGATACTTCATCGCGATCGCGCCCAGCGCCCCGCCGGCGCCGATCACCTCGCCGCCCTCGATCGGCCGCCAGGGGATGAACGCGATGTCTTCCTGCGAGGACGCCTCCAGCAGCGGTTCGGAGGTTCGATCGAAGATGCTGTAGCGGTTCTGCACCGAGACGATCGGGGTGAGTTTCTCCGCCCGCTCGAGCTCGTCGACGGTGACGTTGGAGAGACCGATATGCCGGATCTTTCCCTCGTTCTTTAACTCGACCAGCGCGCCGACTGACTCCTCGAAGGGTACCTGCGGGTCGGGACGGTGGAGCTGGTAGACGTCGATCCGGTCGACGCGCAGCCGCTTCAGGCTGCCCTCGCAGGCGGCGCGCAGGTGCTCGGGGCGTCCGTTCGGAACCCAGCGGTTGGGACCGGGCCGCGTCAGCCCGCCCTTGGTGGCGATCACCAACTCATCGGGATATGGATAAAGAGCCTCGGCGATCAACCGCTCGCTGACTTCGGGCCCGTAGGAATCGGCGGTGTCGATCAGGTTGATGCCCAACTCGAGCGCGCGGCGGAGCACGCGCTTGGCCTCTTCGCGGTCGGCCGGCTCGCCCCAGATCCCCTCGCCGGTGATGCGCATCGCTCCGAACCCGAAGCGATTGACGCTGAGGTCGCCGCCGATATCGATCGTTCCCGCCAGCGCGGCGTTGATGGTGGTCTGCTCAGCCATGATGTCCTCCTCCGAGATCCGGGCTGCGGGTCTGTCCCGCATGGCAGGGACCGCTGGTTTGATTATCAGCCTATCGCCTGAGGGCGTACGATGCCTCGGTGGAGCTCGGACTGATCCTCCCCTACCAGGGCAGCCTCGCGTTCGCCGAAGTCCTGGACCTGACGCAGCATGCGGAAACCCTTGGCTTCGACTCGGTGTGGGTGCCCGAGGCGTACGGAACCGATGCGATCTCCACGCTGGGGGCGCTGGCGGCGCGCACCGAGCGGATCCGCCTCGGCACCGGCATCGTCAACGTCTTCAGCCGGACGCCCGCGCTGCTGGCGCAAACCGCGGCCACGCTCGACCTGATCTCCGGTGGCCGCTTCATCCTCGGACTGGGAACCAGCGGGCACCAGGTGATCAGCGGCTGGCACGGCGTCGCCTTCGACCGGCCCGTGCTCCGCATGCGCGAAACGATTGCCATCGTCCAGCAGGTGCTGCGCCGCGAGCGCCTCGCCTTTCAGGGTCAGGTGTTCCAGCTCGACCAGGGCCTGAAGCTGCTGGCACGTCCGGTGCGCGCCAGCGTCCCGATCTTCCTCGCGACCCTCTCGCCTGCGGGACTCCGGCTCACCGGTGAGCTGGCCGACGGATGGATGCCGACCCTGTTTTCGCCCGACCACATGGATCTCTTCCGTGCCGACCTGGAGGCTGGGGCACGCGCCGGCGGTCGGTCCATCGATTCGCTCGTGATCGCGCCGCACGTCCCGGTGGTCGTCGACGACGACCACAGTCGCGCCCGTGACGCGGTTCGGCCGTGGGTGGCGCTCTATGTGGGCGGCATGGGTTCTCGAAAGAAGAACTTCTACAACGAGGTCGTCACGCGCTATGGGTACGCTGAGGAAGCCAGGCAGATCCAGGACCTCTACCTGACTGGCCGCCAGCGGGATGCGGTTCGGCTCGTCCCCGATGCGCTGGTGGACGCGATCACGATCGCCGGACCCGCGGGATACGTGCACGAGCGGCTCAACGCATGGTCGGCGGCGGGCGTCACGCTGCTGGTGGCCGGCGTCGAGGGAAAGACCCAGGATGAGCGGCGGCGAACCCTCGAGATCCTCGCGGCAGCCACGGCTGCGGTCCACTAGCATCAGGTCAAGGACAACAACATTCCGAGTGAGGTGACCTGATATGCCTGTGCGCACCGCGGAAGCCCGCTGGCAGCGCTCGCTGCAAGATGGATCTGGAACGATGCGGCTGGGGAGTGGCGCCTTCGAAGGCGCCTATTCCTTCAAGAGCCGGATGGAGAATGGCCCGGGCACGAATCCGGAGGAACTGATCGGCGCGGCCCACGCCGGCTGCTTCTCCATGGCGTTCGCCAACGGGCTCTCGCAGGCCGGCCATCAGCCCCAGGAGATTCGCACCACCGCCAGCGTGCACTTCGACAAGACCGACCAGGGCTGGGGGATCACGCGCATCGATCTCGCCACCGACGGCAACGTCCCGGGCATCGACGAGGCAACCTTCAAACGGCTCGCCGACGACGCGAAGAAGAACTGTCCGGTCTCAAAGGCGCTGGCCGCGACGCCCATCACCCTGACCGCCACCCTCAAGACGGGTGTCACCGCCTAGGGCTCCCGCCAAACGAGTCCGCATGGGTGCGACATACCTGCACGCAGTGGCGTCGCTGGACGGCTACATTGCCGATGAGCGCGACGATGTGGGGCCGCTCCACGACTGGTATTTCAACGGCGACCATCCCCTTGTCGACGAAGACCAGGCCGATGTTCACCGTGCGCCATTCCGGGTCTCAGCGGCCTCGGCTGACTACGTGCGCGGCATGTGGTCACGTCAGAAGGTGCTGGTCATCGGGCGGCACCAATTCGACCTGACCAACGGCTGGGAGGGCCACCCGCCGGCGAGCGACCACGTCGTGGTCGTGTCGCACCGACCGCGGCCGACGGGCTGGCACCCGGAGGCGCCGTACCACTTCGCCACCTCCGTGGAGGAGGGAATCGCGCGAGCACAGGAGCTGGCCGGCGATGGGGACATTGGCGTGGGCGCGGGTGAGGTCGGCGGCCAGGCGCTGTCGCTGGGGCTCATCGACCACGTGGCGATCGACATCGTGCCGGTCGTCTTCGGCCGGGGGAAGCCGTACTTCGGGACGCTCGCGAACGGCCACCTCATGCTCGAGGATCCCGACGTGGTCATCCAGGGCGACCGGGTGCTCCATTTGCGCTATCCGGTGCGTCGCTGACGCGAATGAAGGCGATGCGACTCCGGGCGGCGAAGGAACCCCTCCGCCTGGAGGAGTTGCCGGTGCCTGACCCGGCGGCCGGCCAGGTCCGCATCCGCGTCGCGGTCTGCGCGGTTTGCCGGACCGACCTTCACATCGTGAGCGGCGAACTGACCGAGCCGAAGCTTCCCCTGGTGATCGGCCATATGGTGGTCGGCCAGGTCGACGTGGCCGGCCCTGGCGCCCACCGGTTCGCGCCCGGCGATCGGATCGGCATCCCCTGGCTCGGCTACGTGGACGAGACCTGCCGATTCTGCCGCCGCGGTCTCGAGAACCTGTGCGTGCACGGACGCTTCACCGGATACCAGATCGACGGTGGCTACGCCGAGTACTGCGTCGCGGACGAGCGCTTCTGCTTTCCCCTGCCGGAGAGCTACGACAATTTGCACGCCGCACCGCTGCTCTGCGCCGGCTTGATCGGCTATCGCGCCCTTCGGCTGGCCGGCGATGCCCAGCGGATCGGCCTGTATGGCTTCGGCGACTCGGCGCACATCATCGCCCAGGTGGCGCGCTTCCAGGGGCGACGCGTCTTCGCCTTCACGTCGCCGGGCGATGCCAGGAAGCAAGCGTTCGCGCGCAGCCTCGGAGCCGAATGGGCAGGCGATTCACTGACCCAGCCGCCGGAACCCCTCGATGCGGCCCTGATCTTCGCGCCGGTCGGCGCGCTGGTGCCGGCGGCACTCAAAGCCCTCGATCCGGGGGGCGTCGTCGTCTGCGCCGGCATCCACATGAGCGACATCCCCTCGTTTTCGTATGACCTGTTATGGAAGGAACGGCAGATCCGCTCGGTCGCCAACCTGACCCGCCAGGATGGCCAGGAATTCCTCGAGATCGCCCCCAAGGTGCCGGTTCGGACCGACGTCCACCCCTATCCGCTGGCCGACGCGAACCAGGCCCTGGACGATCTCGCGCACGGGCGCTTCGAGGGCGCCGCCGTCCTCACCATCGCCTGAGGCAATTCTTAGCCTCGCCTCATGCTGAGGCCCTAGCCTGTCATCGAATTGCAAGGTCAGCGGCCTCACCATTTCCTCATATGAACACGCGAACCCTGATCGCGGCCGCGGTTGCCGGCGGCCTGACGCTGGCCGCCGCCGGGGTCGGCGTCGCCTACTTCGTGGTCTTCGCCGGCTCCTCGCCGCAAAAACTCGCGTTGAGCTCGCCCACCCCAACCGCGAGCGGTTCGCCGACCGCGAGCGCCAGTGCCGGCATCGGCGCCGGCAGCTGGACGGTCGCATCCGGATCGGTGGCCGGCTATCGCGTCCGCGAGCAGCTCGCTTCGCTCTCCGCGCCGAGCGACGCGGTCGGTCGGACATCGTCGATTACGGGCAGCATGACCATCACCCAGTCGGGGAGCACCTACACGGTCTCGGCCACCTCCATCACGGTCAACGTCAACACGCTGACCAGCGACCGCTCGATGCGCGACCAGCGGATTCACCAGATGGGATTGGAGAGTGACCGGTATCCGACGGCGACGTTCGTCCTGACCACGCCGATCGACCTGCCGGCGGGCGCCACCAGCGGTCAGGTGGTCAACGTCTCGGCCATCGGCCAGTTGACGATCCACGGCGTGACCAGGAAGGTCACCATCCCCATCCAGGCACGCTCGAACGGCACCCAGGTCGAGATCGCCGGCTCGATCACTTTCCCCTTCAGCGAGTTCGGCATGACGCCACCCAGCATCGGTGGATTCGTCACGGTGCAGGACAATGCGACCATGGAATTCGACCTCAAGTTCGCCCAGAAGGGAGCCTGATCGTTGCGCATCCTGGTCGCCGAGGACGATCGCGGCTTGCGCGAGGTGCTGGTGCAGGGGCTGGAGGATGCCGGTTACTTCGTTGACGCGGTCGACCGGGGAGACGACGCGATCGAGCAGCTGAAGTTCTACGAGTACGACGTCGCCATCCTCGACTGGCGGATGCCCGGCGTCCCGGGCGTCGACGTCGCATCCTGGGCGCGGCGCAATGATCGCCCGACGGCCATCCTGATGCTGACGGCGCGGGATACGCCGCCGGACCGAATCCAGGGTCTCGACGCCGGGGCGGACGACTACCTGGTCAAACCATTCGACTTCGGTGAGCTGGTGGCTCGCGTGCGGGCCCTGCAACGGCGGCCGCGCGGCGTCGATGCCCCGGTGCTGAGCCGAGGCGGACTGGCGCTCGACCCGGCC
>Ga0307477_10004047_pt1 | contig 10722 bp, 7 predicted proteins | sample atmos_gasesECM2C_FD_203316 | JGI IMG/M metagenome (GOLD analysis project Ga0307477, IMG submission 203316) | Hardwood forest soil microbial communities from Morgan-Monroe State Forest, Indiana, United States - atmos_gasesECM2C_515 | ecosystem: Environmental > Terrestrial > Soil > Temperate... | reverse complement strand
TGAGCTTGATGTTCTCTTGCCGCAGGCGCACTTGCTGGCGGAGGGATTCGACCTCGGCTTCGAGGGCGGCGAGCTTGGGGTCGGTAGCGCCCGGCGTGTCGGGTGCAAGGGCGCCCAGGCGTTCGAGCAGCCGCATGGCGAGTTTGGGGTCGCGCTTCTCGGCGATCCGGTCGAAGACGACGTCGGCGGCGATGTTCTGGAGCGCCAATAGTCGGTTGCGGGCGGAGTCGCGGGCCAACTGCCGCCAGCGGTTGTAGGCGGCGCGGACGAATGGGTCGCCGGTTATCCAGCGGTGGATGGTCATGCGCGAGACCCCGGCACAACGGGCGGCCTGGGCAATGTTGACGCCGGTGGCCAGGAACTCCAGGACCTGGAGTTGCTTGTTGGAAAGACACGGCTTGGCGGAAGAGAGCGATTCAGTGCCCCTGGAATCGGGCGGGTCGAGCACGTCGGCAAGTGAATCGAAGACGGAAGCATCGTCCACGTTGGCTGGAGAAGGACGCGCCAACTCGCCGGTGGCTGGTGCCGCGGCTTGCGATGCCTGAGCGGGTGCGGGCGTGGATTCACGCCTGGCCGCGGCCAAAACGACTGAACCTGCGATCCGGCCAATTAGGTCTCGGCGGGCATCGTCGGCAGAAATTTGCGAACCCGGTGATCGGGTACTGGACATGAGGGGCTCCTTTCTCGGACGGTATTATTGATCGTGATATATTAGTATCAACCCAAACAAAAGTAATAAAACAAATTTAATAGCAAATATTCAAGAAAGTTTAGCAATATCATATAAAAATATCGCAAAAAGTGTAACATTATGTAACAATGTGTAACATTTTGTTGCATGACGTGGGTACGATATCGCCGACTATTTGACGGCTGGCACTAAAACGAGTCCAATGCCGGGTTCGCCTTGGCATATCCAAATTTGCCAGGCGGGCTGCCGGTCCGGGATTTGCGAGACCTTGCACCAGGCGGGACGGTTACGAAAACGAACCGATAAATTAAGGAATGCCAGCGGCTTCGCCGGCTCAGTGGGCCGGGTGGCCATTTGAGTTTAACGGGAACGGACGATAGCAAATGCAAACAGTGGTTCACGTTACGCACGAGGCGATCCAGAAGATCGGGGGGATCGGGGCGGTGCTGCACGGGCTGCTGACCAGCCGGGTCTACCTTGACGGGGTGCCGCGGAACATCCTGGTCGGCCCGTTCTGGCCGGCGGATGAGAAGGGCGAGCATCGCCTGGGGTCGCAGGGCGAGGTGCTGTACAGCAGCCTCGATCATCTGTACCGCTCGCCGCTGGCTTCGCGCTTCCGGGAGATCGAGCAGACCTACGACGTGGGCATCGTGTACGGGCGGCGGCGGTTTACCGACAAGGAGAGCGGGGTCACCAGCACGCCGGAGGTGTTGCTGATCGACGTCAGCCGCTACGATCTCAAGAAGCTCAACACCTTCAAGTTCGACCTGTTCAAGACGTTCGGGATCGAGAGCGGGAAGTACGAAAACATATGGGACTATGAGCAATACCTGCGTCTGGCGCAGCCGGCGGTGGCGGCGCTGCACGCGCTGGGCGCCAGCAGCGCGCTGGAGCCGTGCGTCATCCTCGCGCACGAGTACATGGGCATCCCCACGGCGCTGGCGGCGGTCATGGAGGGGGATCGGTCCAACTTCCGTACGATCTTCTACGCCCACGAAGTAGCGACGATGCGGCGGATCGTCGAGGGCCACCCCGGCCACGACACCATGTTCTACAACGTGATGCGCTCGGCGATGGCCCAGGGGCATTACGTGGAAGACGTGTTCGGCGAGCAGGGCGAGTTCTACAAGCACGCGCTGGTGAAGGCGTCGCGGTTCTGCGACGCGATCTTCGCGGTGGGGGACTACACGCTCAAGGAGATCCGGTTCCTCGGGCCCGACTTCGTACACGTGGACGCGCAGGTGGCCTACAACGGCGTGCCGTGCTGGAAGATCAGCGTCGAGGAGAAGATGACCAGCCGCCGGCGGCTTCGCGAGTACTGCCGCACGCTGCTCAGGTACGATCCGACTTACGTCTTCACGCACGTGACGCGGCTGGTGCCCAGCAAGGGAATGTGGCGCGACCTGCGGGTTCTGGAAGCGCTGGAAGAGCAGTTGCGGACGCGCAACGAGACGGCGGTGTTGTTCGCGCTGAGTACCGAGGTGCCGGCCCGGCGCGGCGACGACATCCGCAGGATGGAGCAGTATTACCACTGGCCGGTGGTCCACCGCGAGGGCTTACCGGACCTGTCCAACGGCGAGGCGGTCTATTACCAGGGCGTGCAGGAGTTCAACGCGCAGAGCCGCAACATCAAGATCGCCTTCGTGAACCAGTTTGGATGGGACCGCAAAGTTTGCGGGCAGCAGATGCCGGCCGACATGGAGTTCATGGACATCCGCAAGGGTTCGGACGCGGAGTTCGGGCAGAGCATTTACGAGCCGTTCGGGATCGCCCAGGTCGAGCCGATCAGCTTCGGCGGGATTTGCGTGTTTTCCAGCGTGTGCGGGTGCGCGGGGTTCGTCGAAAAGGCGGCAGGCGGGCCGACGCCCAACGTGATCGTGGCGGATTACACCGACCTTCCCGAGAAGGGATTGCGGCCCGAGCAGTTGATGTCGATCGGCCAGCCGCAGCGGGACCAGATCGAGGCGACGGTGGCGGCGATGGTAGCGGGCGAGCTGATCAATCGCTTGCCGCGGACGCCGCAGGATTTTGCCCTGTTCATCGACCGCGGCTACGCGCTGGCCCAGAAGATGAGCTGGGACGCGGTGGCGCGGGACTACGTCATTCCGGGGATTCAGCGAGCCAGTCGGGCAAGCCGGTTGAAGCAGATCGCCTAAAATGAGCAGGTGCGGCGCGAAAACCGAATCAACCTGATATTTCTGCTGGCGTTTCTGGCGGTCAGCCTGCCGGGGGCGGTGATCCTGTTTCGCAAGAAGCTTCAGCCGGGCGCGCCGCGGATGGACGAGCCGGACCGGATGAGCAACCTGAGGCCATACATGGCTCCGCTGCCGGGGCCGGTGGGTGTGAGATGGGTGGTGCCGGACCGGACGCGTCAGTGGTTGAGCGATGTTGCGGCGCTTCATGGCTCGGCGGGGAGTCTGCCATCGTCGGCGCCGCCGGGCCCGCAGTGGGAGCCGGTCATCTCTGATGACCATCTGGTTCAGGTTGCCAAGCTGTCGGTCAAAGACGCACGAATCGGTCTGGTGATCTGGAATTCCCAAGTGCAGTCCGATGCGTCGCGCTATTCCATTTCCGTCCATGACGCGGCGGATCGCGGACGCCAGTTTCAGTGTTCGATCTTGCAAGTCGAACCAATACCGGTTCCCAGCGAGGTGCGCAGGGAACTGGTGCAGCTTGGCTTCATTCGACCGCCGGCACAGGTGATGTGGGTGGAAGGCCAGATTCGCCCGCCGCCGGCCGAAGGTTCCACTATCCGTTTCACGCTTGCGTATCGCGGGGCGCCTTCCGTGCTACGCACGGAGATGGATTTGGTCATAAGATAATGGCGCGATGATCGAAGTATCCCGCCGGCGCCCGTTTTCGGCGTTTCTGGCCGCGGTGAACGAGCCGCAGATCGTGCTGGCGGCGTTGACCCGGCTGCGCTGGCTGGCGGTGGTGGGGCAGCTCGCCGCGACGGGGCTGGCGGTTGTCGTTTTGCGCCTGCGCTTGCCATTGGCGCCGATCGCGGTGGTGATTGTCGTCACGGGAATCTCCAACGCGCTGCTGGTAGGTGCACCGCGACTGGGCAAACCCCCGGCTTGGCTGATACCTGCCGTCCTTCTGCTGGATGTGTTCCTCCTCACCATCCTCTTGTGCCTCACCGGCGGCCCGGAGAATCCGTTCTCCGCGCTCTACCTGATCCATGTGGCGATGGCGGTGATCGTGCTCCAGACGGGCTGGACCTGGGTCGTGGTGGCGACGGTCGCGGCGTGCTACGGCGTGCTCCTGGCCTGGCGGCTGCCACTCTCGCCACCGCCGGCGCCAGGGGTACTTGCAATCGGTAACTGGGTGGCCCTGGTCCTGGTGGCGGTGCTGGCGGCGACCTTCATCGGCGGGGTCATTCGCTCGTTGCGGCTGCGCGAGCACGAACTGGCGTCGGTGCGCGAGCGGGCCGGGCGAAGCGAGCAGCTTGCCGCCCTGACGACCCTGGCCGCCGGGGCCGCGCACGAGTTGAATACGCCGCTAGGGACGATCGCGGTGGTCGCCCGTGAGCTGGAGGTGAGCTGCGGGCCGGCCGCCACCCCGGAATCGGTTTTGGACGACGCCCGGCTGATTCGACGCGAGGTCGATCGCTGCCGCACCATCCTGGGCCGGATGCGGGTGGACATCGGTGAGGACGTCTCGCAGCACAGTGTCCTTTTGTTGGGCGAGCTGGAGACGAGGATTCGCGATAGCCTGGGCGAGCAGGAATTGTCGCGGCTGAAGGTCTTGCGGTCGGACGAGATCAAAGCCGTGCAGGCGCCGCCGCGAGCGCTCGAGCAGGCACTGCTCGTATTGCTCCGCAACGCGTTCGAGGCCTCCCCGCAAGACGGGTCGGTGACCCTGCGGATAGGCCGGCGCGACGGGCACGTCCGCTTCGAGGTGCGCGACAGCGGCTGCGGAATGTCCCAGGAGATGTTGCGCCGGGCCGGCGAACCCTTCTTCACCACCAAGGAGCCGGGCAAGGGAATGGGCCTGGGGCTGTTCCTCGTGCGGCTGGTGGCCCAGCAGTGCGGGGCGACGTTCTCAATCGATTCCAACGTCGGGACGGGCACGACCTGCGTGCTGGAGTTGAACGACGCCTTTGCCAACAATGGTAACGGTGCGGCGAAGCCCTAAACGCGGCGCAGCATATGCAGCAACAAGCCAAAAGCCCGCGAAGATTTTTGGTGGTCGATGACGACGAGGTATTTCGCGCACGGCTGGTCAAGGCGCTGCAATCGCGCGGCCTCGAAGCCGACGGGGCGGCGACGGCCGCGGCCGCGCTCGAGCTGGGGTCGCGCCTGCGGCCACAGGCTGCGATCGTGGACCTGCGCATGCCAGGCACGTCGGGGCTGGACCTCGTACCCGAACTGTCCAGCCGTTTCCCCGGGATTCGGGTGGTGGTGTTGACGGGATACGGCAGCATCGCCACGGCGGTGGAAGCGCTGCGCCGCGGGGCCGTGAACTACCTGACCAAGCCCCTCGACACCGATCAGATCCTGGCCGCCTTCGACCGTGAAGCCGAGCCGCCTTCGGTCGAGTCGACCCCGTCGCTGGCCCGCGTCGAATGGGAGCACATCCAGCGGATTCTCCATGACTGCAACGGCAATATTTCCCTGGCCGCCCGGAAGCTGGGGCTTCACCGCCGCTCGCTCCAGCGCAAGCTCGGCAAGCTGCCGCCGCTGGAGTAGGGTTGGAGTAGCGGATGACGCCATTGCCGATCGACCGTTACCTGCCGGACGTTGTCCGGCAAGTTCGCGCCAGCCGGGCGCTGGTGTTGGTGGCCGAACCAGGCGCGGGCAAGACGACGCGGCTGCCACCGGCCCTGTTGGCGGCGAAGCTGCTCCATCCGGATCATCCGAACCTGGTGATGCTCCAGCCCCGTCGCGTCGCCGCCCGCGCGGCTGCCGAGCGAATCGCGGATGAGAACGGCTGGAAGCTTGGTAACGAGGTCGGTTACCACGTTCGCTTTGACAAAAGGATTTCGCCGCACACGCGCCTGCGGGTGCTGACGGAAGGAATCCTGACGCGGCAGCTTCTGGATGACCCGTTTCTCGAAGGTGTGGGCGCGGTCGTTCTCGATGAATTTCATGAGCGGAGCCTCCACACGGACATCGCGGCTGCCCTGCTGCGCGAAGTGCGGCAGAGTGTTCGCGACGATCTGATCCTGATCGTCATGTCGGCCACGCTCGAGGCGGAGCCAGTGGCGCGATTCCTCGGCGTTTGCCCGGTCGTCCGCGTGGAAGGGCGAGCGTTCCCCGTGCAGGTCAGCTACCGCGGCCAGCCGGCCGGCGCGGCTAAACGGCCGTTGCCGGATCGCGTCGCCGAAGCGGTTGCGGACGCGGTTCGGGAAGCCCCGGACGGCGGCGATATCCTCGTGTTTTTCCCCGGCGCCGAAGAAATCCGCAGGTCCGCCCGGCGGCTCGAACTGCTTGCCGCAAGGGAGGATTTGCTCGTGCTGCCGCTGCACGGCAGCCTGCCAGCCGAGGAGCAGACGCGGGCACTGCGCCCGGCCGACCGCCGAAAAATCATCCTCGCGACCAACATCGCCGAGACTTCGCTGACCATCGACGGTGTCGATACTGTGATCGACGGCGGCCTGGCCCGCGTGGCCGGCTACGATCCGCATCGCGGCCTCGATCGACTCGAGCTCCAGCGCATCAGCAAGGCTTCGTCGGCGCAGCGCGCCGGCCGGGCCGGGCGCACGCGGCCGGGTCGGTGCATTCGGCTCTGGTTGCAGCGCGATGAGCAGGCGATGGCCGATTTCGAGCTTCCCGAAGTCAGACGCGTGGACTTGTGTGGGACGGTCCTGGCGCTGCACGCCTGGGGCAAAAGCGATGTCCGCAAGTTCGGCTGGTACGAAGCGCCCGCCGAGTCGACCCTGCTGGCCGCCGAGCGACTGCTGGAGATGCTTGGAGCATTGGAAAGCGGCTCGATTACCGCGGTCGGTCGGCAACTCATGGCCCTGCCGCTGCACCCGCGGCTAGGGCGGTTGCTGCTTGCCGCCGCGGATGTGGGACTGTACGAGGAAGGGGCGGCATTTGCGGGTTTGCTGTCCGAGAAGGACATTGCCGCGATCGATCACACGATTCATCCGGGCGAGCGACGCCCGATGACGCAGGGACCCAGCGACCTGTTGATCCGCCTGGAATTGTTGAATCGCGCCCAGGCGGCGCGCTTCGGCGCATTGCTGCGATCGGAGGGGATCGACCCCGTTGCCGCACGCCAGGCGGCGCGGATCCGCGACGAACTGCTTCGCCTCGGCCGACGGCTGGTCACCAAGTCGCGGCATGCCGCCAATGAGCGGCATTTATTGAAGCTCGCCCTATATGCCTATCCAGACCGCGTTGTCCGCCGGCGGGAGAAGGACCCATCGGCCGGCGTGATGGTCGGCGGCGGGGGCGTTCGCCTGGCCCGTGAATCGGTCGTCCGCCACGGCGACTTCTACGTGGCCCTCGACGCCCGCGACGATCAGCGCAGTGCCTCGCGCGAAGCGATCGTTCGGATTGCCAGCGCCATCGAACCGCAATGGCTCGAAGAACTTTTTCCCAATCAGATCCGTCGCGAGCGGGCCGTGGAATATGACCCGGATCGAGACCGAGTCGTCGCCCGCGGCGCGGTCTACTATCGCGATCTCCTGTTACGGGAAGACCGCCATGCACCCGTTGAGCCGGCCCAGGCCGCCGCGGCTTTGGCCGACGCCGTGCGGACGCGCGCGATCGAGATCGTCGAGTCGGACGAACCGGCGCGACAGTGGCTCGCCCGGCTCGCCCTGTTGCGCAAGTTCATGCCCGAGCACCCGTGGCCGCCCATGGATTCCAATGAATTGGCCGATGCCCTGGCCGTCGCGGCGGAAGGCAAGCGGAGCCTCGCCGAGATCAGACAGACCCCGCTCGCGGCGTTGCTGCGAGCCCGGCTCGCCTATCCGCTGGACCGGCTGTTCGAGCAGAACGCACCCGAGACGATCCCCGTGCCCAGCGGCAGCCGCATTCGGCTCAGCTATACGAGCGGCGAGCGCCCGGTCCTTGCGGTGCGGCTCCAGGAAATCTTCGGCTGGACACAGACCCCGCGGGTGGCCGCCGGACGCGTGGCGGTGGTCCTGCACCTGCTGGGCCCCAATTACCGCCCCGTCCAGATCACCGACGATCTGCAAAGCTTCTGGTCCAATACGTATTTCCAGGTCCGCAAGGACTTGAAGGTGCGGTATCCCAAACATTCCTGGCCCGATGACCCACTGACGGCGCCGCCGCAGGCGAAGGGGGGGAGAAAGAGGTCACCCTGACGCGGAGCGACGCAAATATTGCGATGCGTTGGGCATGCCGCAAGATCGGTGCAGCGGGCCTGACGTAGGTCATAAAAGGGCAGCGCCATGATCTCCCATTCCACGGCGAGCCGCTCTTGAAGAATGACAGAGAGAACATCAATGTCTGACCGAGCTGAGACGATTGATGGCGCTCCGCTCCAGCGCGCTCCTGAAAATGAGCTCGGTGTCGTGTTCCTATTTGCGGCAATAACGCGGCGATTGCAGTTACGCGTGGAAGAGATTCGAGCCGCATTTCCCGACTGCATCGCATACCAGCGGGTGGGAGGTCGGGAGAAGAAGGTCCGGATCGAATTCGAATTGCGGTCGAGCAATTTCCGCGCACATAAACATGCGTCTACCGAATGTGACTGGATTGTTTGTTGGGACCATGACTGGCCCGGCGTTCCGAAATCAATCAAGGTCGTTGAGCTTCGCCAGTTATTCGGGCGAGGGCTGCGAACCGAGCCGGCCGCAGGTACCGATTGTCCTATACGGGCAAGCTGGCTGTTCCTTCGACGATTTGCCAGCGTCCATTACGCCCTGGGATTTCTGGGAACCAACTCCGGACGAGTTGAATCTCCTGCGACGCACGCACGATCAGATAGTTGCTCTTGACCCAAGCCACCGGCGCTTGGCCCGATCCCTCGAATTATTCTGGCGCGTGTCCGACCCCCAACGCCTCGGAATGTTTTACTTTGTCGGGCTGATGGCGGTCGTCGAATGTTTACTGACGCATTCGTCATCCGGTCGCGACGACGCGATCTCCCGTCAAGTGCGGCACAAGGTTCCGCTCCTCCTTCGCCGGGCAAACTACTTGGTCAATCCGTTTCCTTGCACGTTGGAGGAGGCATGGAAACAACTTTACGGGCTACGAAGCACTATAGCGCATGGAGAGCAACCAGTTTTCGGCCAAGGCGGACTATCGTCCATCGCGGACCATGCGAAGGCGTCGGACTATTTGGCAAGCGCTGTAAATATCCTGCTGCGGCAAGCGCTAGTCGAGCCAGTGTTGATCGAGGATCTTGCAAAATGCTGATCCGCGCAGTGGCCATCGCCGTTCAGTTGGAACGACGATCGCGCTCGTGGCGGTGATCGCGCGCGGCGATATAATCGCTTCACATATCCATGAAAGTAAAGGCTACACAACCCGCGGCATCGGCGAATACCGGGCGTTTTCGCCAGAGACTTATGGAGATTGCAATGTTCTTCGATGGCTCGGACCGCGTCCATCAGACCATGCGCCGAGTGGCCGAGGTGCTGGATGGTGCCGGGATCGGCTATGCCATTGTGGGCGGGATGGCGGTCAATGCCCATCGTCACGAGCGAACAACCAAGGACGTCGATCTGCTGCTCTCGGCCGACGGTTTGCGGGCCCTGCGGCAGCTCGCGGCGGGCGTCGATTTTGAGCCTGTCCCGGGCCGTTCCCGTCGCTTTGTCGACCGCCGCACGGGCGTCGCCTTCGACGTCCTCGTTTCCGGCTCGTTCCCCGGGAGTGGGGCGCCGGGCCCGATCGCCTTTCCCGATCCCGCCGACGTAAGCCAGACGATCGACGATTTGCGGGTCGTCGATCTGGCCACCCTCATCGAGCTGAAGCTGGCGGCGGGGCGCTATCAGGATTTCGCCGACGTGGTGAACCTGATCCGCGCCAACCAGCTCGACGAGGCGTTCCGCGACGAACTGCATTTGGCCGTTCGCGCCGACTATATTGAGTGTCTCGAGGAAAAACGCCGCGAGGACGAGTATGAGGCGAGGCAGGATCAAAGTCCAACGTGATCGTTTTTTCCTAAAGTCTGTCTGGGAAGGCGGTGCCAATGCGCACGGTCGCGGAGGGGCTGGAAGCACGGGTGTTTTTGAACGCGGGGGACCCGGATGCGACTTTTGGGCATTCGCAGCCCGTCGTTACCCCCGGCTTCACCGGGCAATATGAGGCGTACGCCAGCAGCGTCGCGGCCCAGGCGGACGGGAAAATCGTTACCGCCGGCGACATCACGGCGGGTCCCGGAGGAGCCTTTCTCGCGGTCGCTCGTTACAACCCCGATGGTTCGCCGGACTCATCTTTCGGGTCGGCCGGCCGCGTGAACACGGGTGATGTCGTTCAATTCGCCGCCCGCCAATTGGTCGCCGTGCAGCCGGATGGGAAAATCGTCCTCGCCGCCACGACGCCCGGCGGTGATTTCGAGGTTGCACGGCTGAATCCGGACGGCTCGCCGGACTTGAGCTTCAACGGGACCGGGCTCGTCGTGGCGGACTTTGGCGCTACCGATACCGCCTCGGCATTGACGGTAGCGCCGGATGGCACCATTGTCGTCGCGGGCAGTACCGGCAGCAGCACGGTTTCCTCGGTGGCGATCCTGCGGCTCAACGCTGACGGCAGCCGCGACACGGCTTTCGGGCCTGACGGCCAGGTCGTTACTTCCCTCAATCCCACGGCCACCTGCACGGTCACCGCGCTGGGCTGTCAATCCGATGACAAGCTGCTTGCCGTCGCACACGTGACCAGAGGCACGACGGCGATCATTCGCTACAACTCGGACGGCTCGCTTGACAACTCCTTCGGCGGCACCGGGATCGTTTACGCGGTGTATGGCGGGCTCGCCATGTATGCCGGAGCGCTGGAGATCCAAGCGAACGGGCAAATCGTGCTCGGCGGCGACTGGGACCTGATGGAATCGATGTATCGCCTCAATCCCAACGGAACCGTCGATACCACGTTCGGCTCCGGCGGGAT
>Ga0307477_10004046_pt1 | contig 10725 bp, 8 predicted proteins | sample atmos_gasesECM2C_FD_203316 | JGI IMG/M metagenome (GOLD analysis project Ga0307477, IMG submission 203316) | Hardwood forest soil microbial communities from Morgan-Monroe State Forest, Indiana, United States - atmos_gasesECM2C_515 | ecosystem: Environmental > Terrestrial > Soil > Temperate... | reverse complement strand
AGGTTCATGCCGAAATCATCTCGCACGAAAAAGAGATGATGAAAAGTCTGGTAATTCCGTATTTGCCATGGCGTGAGACAGGCGAGAAACAGGAGGGAAGCGACGACAGCCCCCAAGAGCCAAGGCTTGTTCCGCTTTACGTGTTGGCGCGCCGCCCATAATCCCGAAGCCGGGAGAAATGATACCAGCGTGGCATTACTCAGCGCGGTGATACCCCACACGAAGCCGAACCAGATCCACGGCTTCAGCCCGTCGTATTCGTCCATGGCTAAGGTCACCCAAAATAGAACGGCCAGGAGCATCGTTGACAACACGGTCTCCCAGATCCAGGTCGTAGACCAATAGATCGCGAAGGGATAGAAAGCCCAGGTCCAAGCCGAGCCGACCGCGGTTGTTTCTCCGAAGCATCTTTTGGCGATGTGGACGATAGGGATGCAGGTGAGCGCGGAAAGAACGGCGTTGATGCTAAGCAAAACCAAGGCGGAGAGTGGACTATAAACCCCGCAAAGTTTGAAGACGCCGCCTACAATATAGGGGTACAGCGGAGGCTCATAGGCGGTCGGACCAGTCAACCCCCCGTAGATATTACCGAAACCGTTGCCCTGAGCTATCGATCGACCGATCCTTCCCATTTCGTAGCCAAAATTGTAGGGTTGACCGGGACCGAACCGGTATGTATGGAATACGAAGATCACTAGGAGACGGACGGTGATAGCAACAATCACGATCCAGAACATGTCAGTGCGAACTCGAGACCAAATCCCCGAGAGAAGGGAGAAAGCAGTTCCAAGAAAGGGACCGGAACGCGGGGAGACAACGTTGTCAGACATACAGCAAAAAGCGACCGCTGACCCTGACTTAAGGGACAACAGTTCTGCGGTTTTTTTTACCACAGGGTTGCTTAACCTACAAAGGAATTCCTTCCAGGTCCGCTGATACGTAAATTCGAGACTCCCAAGAGCGGGATCCCGATGATCATTGTGAGATGCTGCGAGCTGTCTTGGGAGTCTGCTTTGCGCCAGAAATGCATATGGGTGGGTCGGACTCAAATCAGGCTGTTGATAGATGTCGCAAACAAGGCGTTAACACTCAGATTCCGATTCCTTTCGATTCGGTTCACATTGATTTTGGGTGGCGGTGCTGCTTTCCCAAAGACCCCTTGGGCATGTCCACGCCTGCCTCAAGGCTTACGCTGTGGGCTTTTTGGTGGCCGGAGCTGCGGGCGTGCTTCGCTTGCGACCCTCGACGTTGCTGATTGGATCGATTCCCGGCGGTTTAATCGGCTCCCACCTGGCCACGCGCATGCCCATCATCTGGCTGCGCCGCCTACTCTGTGCATTGTTGTTGATAACTAGAGTGCGCATGGGCTTAATCTGAGGAAACAGGATCTGGAGAATATGAGCTCTTCCCGTTACACGTACATTCTGCAGCGCATTGAAGCGGCGCTGAACGCCGCCCGCGCGGTCTTCGACCGTTTTACGCCCGGAGCTATTGAACGGAATACAAGATTGGACACGATCCTCTGACCGAGGCGGACCGGGCTATGGATGTCATGCTGAGAAGGAATTGGCTGCGGGAAGGCGAAGGCTGGCTTTCGGAGGAGACGGTGGACAATGCTTCCAGGCTCGACAAAGAGCGCTTGTGGATTGTCGACCCGTTAGACGGCACACGGGAATTTGTGCAGTGTTTGCCGGAGTTCTGCGTTTCGATCGGTCTCACTGAAACTGGCAATCCCGTCGCCGGAGGCATTTATAACCCCGCCACCAAAAGAAGCTTTCTCGGAACTGTGGACTGCGGTGTGTTATACAACGGCCACCCTGCCCGCCCGAGCCAGCGCAAGACCTTGGATGGAGCCGTCATTCTTGCCAGCCGTAGCGAAGTGAATCGAGGGAAGTGGAAGGTCTTTGAAGGACAAACATTCCAGGTGCGAGCGATGGGTTCGGTTGCATACAAGCTGGCGCTCGTATCTGCGGGTCTCGCCGATGTTACTTTCATGCTCACACCCAAGAACGAATGGGATGTGGTGGCAGGAGCCGCCCTGGTACTCAGTTCGGGTGGGTTTGTGAGCACGTTGCAGAAAAGCTTCCTGATCTCAAACCGGCGGGATCCGCTGCTCTCGGGATTGCTGGCCGGTGGTCCTTACCGGAAAAATCAAGTGATCGCTATCACAGAACCGTACGTACGCGTGGCAGACCAGACGCACTGAGGGCCACTCGATTCGCCATTTCCCCGGCGAAAGATGCAAGGGTTTACCAATTCATTCCTCCTCTTTTGCAAAAAGGCTGTCCAGCTCATATCGTTACTCGGTTGAATCGCAAGAGGTGAAAATTGGCTTGCAACTGGCGTGTGGATTTCGCTCCGCGGTTGTTTCCTGGTGTTGATGACGCTGGGCCATTTTCCGAATCCTATGGCCCGCTTCACCGAATATACATTCGGCTATGCCAGCGCGCCGGACGGCTTCGTATTCCACTCCGGGCTGGTTTCGACATGGTTTTACCTGCGCATTGCAGAGAAGCGGGGCGACGACGCCGTGCACTCAAAAGTTCTACGGCGTAGCGGCATATCTACATCACTCACCTCGTCCTGTTCACCATTGGCATACTGTTTGCATTGTCTTCAGGAGCACAGGGGTTCCGCAGCTTCCATCCATTCCGCGCCTTCGCGCTGAGATCGTTGCTGTTGTATCAAGGTGGTTTTGACAAGATTCTTCCCATGTACTGCGTGTTCCTGGCGTTCACTCCGTTAGTGCTCAAGCAGTTCACGAAGGAATGAGCCTGGGTTGTGGGAGTGATCAGCGCATCGCTGTGGATCGCGGTGCAGTTTGGAGTGGGAGCATTACACCGCGGCTTCCCTGGCTCGATCTGGGAACGTTTAATGTCTGCGCATGGCAGGCGTACTTCATCGTGGGCCAGTACCTAGGGTTCCGGCGGCGTTAAGACTGGCAGATCTGGGTTGCCGAAAGCTCGTGCGCTCCTCGCGGGTTGTGCCGTAATTGCAACAGTGCTGATGCTCGACCGGCACCTTTTCGCGCTTGCCGGCACCAAACCTCTGCTGGGCTTTTCTGGTCACCCGGATCACAATCCCGCGAGATTCGTCGATGGAGCGTGCTTGCGATACGTGCTGTCCTGGATTCCGGGCAGCGTGGATCGAACGCTGATGCAGTCGCGAGCCGCCCAACTCTGCAACCTGCTGGGGCAGCAGTCGTTGCAGGTTTTTGCGTTTTCAATGCTCATCACGCCTTTCGAAGCGGATGCCACCTCTGCCTTTCCAGCTCTTGTCCAGATTCCTGTAACGCTCCTGACAGTTCTCAGCTTGTACTTGCCCGCCAGGCTGCATCAAGTCTATCGAGGGCGCACACCGAAGGCAGCACCGGCCCAGCCTTTACAATTTCAGCACCAGCCGGTAGCGCTTCAGCAGGTTGAATTGCCAGCACTCGTTGGCGCCGTAGCCAGAGCGGCCCGGCTTCGAACGCTAAGACGCAATTTGAATCGAAGTAGCGCCGGCACCCTAACGAATGTCACTTCTCATCAAATTTATAGTACGCTTCTAAGAATGATTTCGACGCCGCGAGAACACTACCTCACGTCCTGCGCGACGCGGGCCCCCCTCCGAATTGGCATAGTCGTGGAGTGCCTGGATCGAGTGCCGGCATTCGCGGCCAAGATCATTGCAGATATCCAGGCCTCGAACTTCGCGGAGATCGGGCTAGTTCTCGAGGTAAACAGGCAGCAGCCAACAGCAACGCCTCATGTCTTATATCGACTTTACCTTCGTCTCGACGAGCGCATGAGGCCGAGCAATGATCCGCTCGCTCCCTTGGACTGCCGCGATACATTGGCCGGGGTGGAAATTCTTCAGGCGGATTTGAAGGTGCGTGAGGGCTGCGGCGAACTCTCCCCTGCGAACTCCATCACAGAAATTCGCTCGAAGAAACTGGACGTGCTGGTTGCGCTAATTGGCGGTCCTGCGTTGATCGATCTTTCCGGAGAACTGCCCTATGGTGTCTGGTGGCTGAGCCCCGGGGACAATGAGTTCTATCGCGGCGGTCCCTCTGATTTCTGGGAAATTCGGGAGCACAATCCGATTTCGGCAGTCACATTGTGCGCCGCTTACGCCCATACCAAGGACTACTTGGTACTTGCAAAAGCACTTTTTGCGACGGAACAAACGATCAGCGTCTCCCGCAACCGATACTTGCCCTACTGGGGCTCGACAGAACTAATCATCGGGAAACTGCACGACCTTCATGAATTCGGTTGGCAGTTGTTGTTGCAGACAGCGAAAGCAGCAACATCTTATAAAGGCAGGCGGCCGCTTGATGGTTATCCGAGCAACGTCGAGATGGCGAGTTGGCTCGGACCGATTCTGGTGAAGAAAGCGCTGTCATATCCCTTTCGAAAGAAGGTCGTGCAACATTGGAAAATTGCGGTCCGCGCCAATGCGCCGTCTTTGTTTGAACCGGATACGAGCCATTGCGGGTTTCGCTGGATCGATCCCCCGAAAGGTCACTCCTGGGCCGATCCATTTGTCTTTGAGCACGAGAGTAAGTACTGGCTGTTCTTCGAGGATTACTCGTACGAGACAATGCGGGGCAGCATCGCCTGCGCCGAAATTTCAGACGATGGGGTGGTCCGCGGGGCACCGTTGGTGTGCCTGAAGAAAAGGGACTGCCATTATTCCTACCCACATGTATTTCGCGAAGGTTCAGAGATTTTAATGATCCCCGAGTCGTTTGAATCTAACTCTGTGGATCTGTACTGCTGCCGGCGTTTTCCCAACGAATGGGTGCACGACAGCATACTCATGCAAGGCAGGTTTGTCGATACAACATTGTGGCAAGCGGAGGGGCTATGGTGGCTGGCGACGACGAGCGCAGAACCTGCGCCGGGCGCGGGTTTTCTCTGGCTGTATTATTCAAGCTCGCTCAGGGGAAAATGGCAACTTCATCCTGCGAATCCGATTTCGACTGACATTCGCACGAGTCGCGGCGCAGGACGGGTGTTCCGAGACGGTAACCGACTGATTCGGCCCAGCCAGAGTGGAGCACCCACTTACGGATACAGTCTGACTTTTCATGAGATCACAGAATTAACTCCTCAGCGCTACGCGGAGCGTCCGATGAAAACGATCGGCCCGGAACACTGGCCCGGACTGGCAGGGGTGCACACCTACAATCGCAACGCGCAACTCGAATTCATTGATGGACGCACTCCTGTGTCTCTGGAGCGACTGAAAAGCTGGCGCGATGCCAATCCAGATAGCGCAGACCCCTAAATCCCCTGCGTTCAACAGCTTTAGTGCGTTGTCATTGCAGATCATTGCAGTTGCGATCCAGTGTGCGCGCGTTTATTTTGGAGCACACAAGGGCATATCCACACTCAGAAGTGCCAAAGGCGATTGACTCTGATTGCCTTCTGAAATAACTTTCGCGTAGCGAATTTGTCGGTATGTCGAGTGAGGGGCAAATCCACCCGCCCACTCAGGGGCGCCACGCTCAAGCAAGACCAAAATTGCACACGGACCACGCGTTGCTGGTTAGCAAAACGGCAACCCACGGGCTCGTCGTGTGCCTGAAAAGAGGATGAAGCAGTGCATTTGTCCCAAAAGATCCAGCTTGCCTCGTTAATCGTGTTTGCGCTTTCATGCATTGCCGCAAGTCAGACCGAACAGGTTGGGACATTTTCCACTTCCAGTACCACGACGACAATTTGTGCGCCGCCGACCTATGGCTGCGCGCAACTTGGCTGCCGCGCAGGGCGTAACCAACTAGTTAACAGTCCCGAGACTCAGGCTTGCGCGAAGCATTGGCACGCCAGCCTGTCCTTGGATCCTGTTTTGGGTTGAAGGACCCGAATCTGCTTTGTCTCAAACTTCTTTCATCGGTTTTCTGAACCTCTCAGGTCTGCAGCCTTGCCACCTAACAGTAATGTTGATGGACCTTCGCATTCTCCTCCCATGAGCGCGCTCTCCCGGCCCATCGAACACAACGGCTCGATATCCTCACCAAAGTCTCACTCCCTATTTCAGGCAGTGGCAGGAACCCGTGCACCTCCGGGTGCCCTGGGGACATTGTCCTTGCGTTATCTGTCCTGGTTTGTAAACCCTCCGTAAAGTACCGGAGTGGACTTACACCCTTGGTCCCCCAAGACCTATTCCGAGGGATACTCATGCAACCGGCGAAGCAGTTGTCAGTTAGGAAGAGCGGCAAGCGAAGTCTGGAGTTGGTGTTGGCGTTCAGCATGTTGGCTGGCGCTCTGGTGCTGCAAGGCTGCTCCGCGGTCCCGCAAAGTACAGCGGCCGCGGCTCAAGCGCCAGCGCCTGCACGAAGCATCACTCTGCCGAGCGCCTCGGTCGGCTCCACCTATGAGCAAGTATTGGTCTCGAACGGCTCTCAAGAGTCGGTGCGTTTAACTCAGGGGCAAGTCCCGCCAGGGCTAACTTTTAATGCGGAGCGTGGAACGATTTCCGGAGTTCTGACGACCGCCGGAACATTCACCTTCGCAATCTCAATGACGGTTGGTCCGCGCGAGACCACGACGTTGTGCAGCTATACGCTGACCGTGAACGCATCCAATCAAGTCATCAGCGTACAGATTTCGCCCACCACGACATCCTTCGTAGCAGGCGCAAAAGTGCAGTTCTACGCGACTGTGAAAGGTACTAGCAATACTGCGGTGAACTGGACAGCGAGTGCAGGGAGCATCTCCAAAACCGGCTTGTGGACAGCTCCGGCGAGCGCGAGCAGCAATCGCGCTAGCATTATGGCGATCAGCGCAGCAGACCCGTCGGCGTATTCCAGCGCGGTCGCAACCATCAGCAATTCTCAATTCAAAATTCTGACCAGCAGCATGCCTCCGGGCGTAAAGGGTACACCGTATTCGGCATCAATGGTTGCAAGCGGTGGGCAAGAGCCCTATCGCTGGAATGTTCTGTCGGGTTCGCTGCCGACGGGACTCAAGCTCGACGCCAGCACAGGATTTTTCTCGGGATCCCCAACCATCCCGGGAACTTACTCCTTCAAAGTTCAAGGAAGCGACGCAACCCAGCAAAGCAGCGAGCACAGCTACTCGCTTTTCATCGCTAAAAGCGGAACTTCGTGTGGTCCGCCAAGATATAACTGCTCCCGGATAGATCAAGCTATCGTGCAAGCTCCAGCGCCGCCTAATATGGGCAACCTCACGGGCGAAAACACGATCGTTGCCGATCCTGATTTTGGCAATCGGATTGTCCGGGTTACCGACGCTGACGAAAATCCGCTGGCTTCCTTCCAGAATCGCAGTTTCATGACCACATCCAGCGGTAGCGCGGATGAGAATATATGGAATCTGGATTCGACTCTACTGATCGTGCAGGACACCGGCGCGCTGGGCTATCCGCTCACCTTTGACCCCAGCACGATGCAGGCCTCAAGAATGTATGTTCGAAAGTTCCCCAGCACGAACGGCTTAGTGTTGAAACGAACCGGCAACTGGAGCCGCTTGACCCCGAATCTGCTCTATACGGAGGATGGGACCACGATTCAGAAGTACGACTTCAGCGATCGCGTCAATCCTCCTACGCCGCAATTCCTTTATGACTTCACCAGCAGCCCAAACTGCCTACCGGCAGGATTCGCCGCAACCTGGCAGAGCCGCGGCGGCGTGAGTGCCGACGATACGGCGTTCGCGATGGGGTACTCGAACAAGGGAGGCCAGGGAACAGGCATCTATGCAGTGGTTTACAAAGTAGGAAGCGGTTGTTCCGTGCTCAATACCTCCACTGGCCAAGTGTCGGGCGATTGGGGAGTGAAAGGCACAATTGACAGACCAGAACGCTGGACGATTCACAACACAAAAATCAGTAAGGACGGAAACTGGCTTATCATCGCCAAAGAGAATTGCCTGATCACCACTTGCTCCACTGGACCTTATTTTTGGCAGATTGGAACCACGAACGTGATTTCCTGCGGGGACGGAGGTCTTGGCTCGGGACACTGGACCGAAGGCTACACACACTGGGTGAACAATCATAACACTCCTGTCGGAAGCGAGGCGATGCGCCTTTTCGCTCTTCCAAGCTCCGTTATAAACATTACCCCTTACCTTCCCTCATCGGGCATAAACGGGATCTTGGACCAACATCTTTCGTGGAACAATGCGGATCCGTTGGATAACGTGCCATTCGCATCGTCTACATGGATGCCGTTGAGCCCCTTCACTGGCCCTTGGTACAACGAAATCATTGGAGTGGCAACGGACAGAAGTGGAACGATCTGGCGGTTCGCGCACACCTTCATCACCGCACGAAACCAGAACTTCTCGGTCAAATACGGCATCGGGAGCGTCTCGCAAGATGGAAGGTTTTTCGCTTTTTCCTCGGATTGGATGAGCACGCTGGGGTCGGAATCCGGGGCAAAAAACTGTGCGACCGGGATTAATTGTCGTGGTGACGTTTTCGTCGTTGAACTGCGGTAAGACACGCAATCGCTCGATTGCCGGCGATGAGTACGTGCGCCACCTGACTGGCCGGAACGCCCCGGGGACGTAGTGAACTCCTCGTTTGCGGCGGTGCCAGTCGGTACCGACCGCCATTTCCCATGCGGAACCGTCTGTCAAGGCGCAGTTCTGTCCTTCAGCTTCTCGCCGTGTGAATGCTTCTGATAACCTAGTCACGCGGGTTCTGGACTCCAGCGGATTGCACAGGAGTTTGTGCTATCTGCAATCAATCAAATGCGGCAATACGCCCGCCGGAGTTGCTGGCCTCTCTCCTCTGCCCGGTTTGCCGTGGTGTGCTAGGGGAGCAGGAAGATAGATATTCCTGCGCAGCCTGCTCGCGCCGCTTCCCCGAGGTAAGAGGCGTCGTCAGATTTGTCGAAGAAAATAACTATGCCGACAGCTTTGGTACCAATGCACGTAATTCCAGCGCATGCAACTGGACGATCAGAGACGGAACCTTTCTGAACTGGACTTCATCCGAAAGACCTGGCTGCAACCACAGCATTTCAAGGGCATGTCGCCGCACGTGTTACATCGTTTCTTTCGCCTAATCGTGCCTTTCTTTTATGGGCTGAACCGCGCATTGAAGGTTATTCCCATCGTCGGAAAGCCCCGGGCTGGGGTCACGCGTTTCCGGTGAACACTCATTCCAATCCGGACGTGTGAATCCTGGATACGCTCGACTGGCCGAACAGGTCTCGCCGGACAATCGGCGAATGCGATATACTGCTGATAATGGGGGATTTGTTGCATAATGTAGTCGCGGTCGCACGAACCAAAGCCAGTTACCAATCCTCCGCGGAAGCTGGCTGCGCTCCCGAGATCGGGGGGGCCACGACTTCAGCCGAAGTCGCGCTTCACCAGTTATTTCGCACTTGGCGCTTGGATCCGGACCACTACGGGACGTCTGCTTGGAACCCACTTGCGGCGTTGATCCCGGTTGGATCTCGTATTGTGCTAAAGCCAAACTGGGTGTTCCACGAGAATCAGAGTGGCGCCGGCTTGGAGTGTCTGATTACACATAGCAGCATTATCGAGGCGGTTGCGAAGTACGTTAGTCTCACCGATCCTGCCCGTGTGGTTATCGGCGACGCACCCCTGCAAGGTTGCGATTTTGAGCAATTGCGTAGGAACGCTGGCATCGAAGGGATGGCCGATCGCCTCCGCCGGAGTGGTCTGCAATTTAGCATTGTCGACTTTCGCCGCACCATTCTTGCCGGCAACGCTGTGGATCGCCAGAGATCGGAAGGAGTACGCGACCTTTCGAACTTTGTTCTCTTTGATCTCAAGAATGACAGCCTGCTGGAATCGCTATCCAAGGATGCATCTAGGTTCAGAGTAACGATGTATAACCCCGAGTTATTGCAACGCACACACGGCGCGGGACGGCATCAATATCTGGTTGCCAGAGAAGTCATCGAAGCCAACGTAGTCATTAACCTGGCGAAACTGAAATCGCACAGGAAAGCTTGCGTGACCGGTGCTCTAAAGAATTTGATCGGGATCAATGGGAATAAAGAGTATTTGCCCCATCATCGCAAGGGTGGCTCCGAAAGTGGGGGAGACTGCTATGTAGGCGGGCAGGTGTGGAAATGGGCTACGGAAGGTTTGTTGGACGCAGCGAATCGGCGCCCGCCCGGACCGGTGCAAGCCGCATTCGCTTGGACGGCTGGTACAGCGGAAAAAATCGCGGTCAAGGTGGGAGCGGATGGGAATTTGGAAGGATCATGGTATGGAAATGGTACGATTTGGCGCACCTGCCTCGACTTGCAACGAATTCTTCGCTACGGAAGGCTTGACGGATCGCTTGCGGCTGCGCCGCAACGCACCGTAATTTCAATTACGGACGCGATTATAGGCGGGGAAGGCGAAGGGCCGCTGGCGAACACCCCTGTTCCTAGTGGTTTTGTGACCGGTGCTTTAAACAGCGCAGCGGCGGAATGGGTCCACGCTCGTTTGATGGGCTTCGATCCCATGAAGATAGCTTTGATTCGCGAAGCGTTCGGACAATTCTCATACGCTTTAACAGATTTCTCGCCCGATGCCGTTCGCGTATGGATCGCCGAAACAGAGAGCCCTGCCGGCGACATTCGTCCATTCGAAGGGCGGAGTTTCTTGCCACCCCGTGGTTGGCGCGGCCATTGTGAACTCATGGAAGGTGGTCTCTCGACACGCGCTGAATCCGGAGATTCTTGTTTGTTCGGCTGACTCTTAAACCATGATTCCGCTCACGATCAGCCGTCTCTGGTGG
>Ga0307477_10004044_pt1 | contig 10727 bp, 10 predicted proteins | sample atmos_gasesECM2C_FD_203316 | JGI IMG/M metagenome (GOLD analysis project Ga0307477, IMG submission 203316) | Hardwood forest soil microbial communities from Morgan-Monroe State Forest, Indiana, United States - atmos_gasesECM2C_515 | ecosystem: Environmental > Terrestrial > Soil > Temperate... | reverse complement strand
GCCAGACGATGCATGACGGGCCCTCCTCATCACAAGTAGCCGTCACAGCAACCGCTACTGTGACCCGCTGATTATGCGCTCAGAAATAAGTACCCGCTACAGGACTCGAACCTGTGACCAAGGGATTAAGAGTCCCCTGCTCTACCAACTGAGCTAAGCGGGCACCGGTTCCGATTCTACTGGCAGCACATCGGCGAACACGAATCCGTCGCGCTCCACCACCTCGCCGCGTCGTATTGGGATGGGCCAGCGGAATGCCGGGCCGTCCCACGCAAACGTGTGGAACTCGCCGTACTCGCCGCAGGGGTCGATCCCCTCGGGCAAATCCGCCACGAACGAGGCGTCGAACTCACGGCCGCAGTACGCGCTGGCGAGCTTGTTCGGGTCGACGCACACGACCGTCGCCCGGGTTCCCCCGCTCAGCATCGTCCGCGCCAGATCCGCGGTGTCGCGGTCCCAGAGCGGGAACGCGGGCGTCATCCTCGCCGCGGCCATGCGCTCCTCGCGATAGCTCCGGATGTCCGCGAGAAACAGGTCACCGAACGCCACGTGGGTGATGTCCGCGTCTTTCGCGTGTGACAGCGCGGATTCCATCGCCGGTTCGTACGCGTCATTCGGGCACGGCCACGGCAGCGATACCCTCCACAACGGCAGTCCCACCGCCTTCGCCTGCCGTCGCACCAGGTCGTCGCGCACGGCGTGCATCGCCACGCGTGCGAACGCGGAATTGAACGTCGTCAGCAGCCCGACCACCTCGACCTCGCGTCGTTCCCGCAGCACGTGCAGCGCCCAGGCGCTGTCCTTTCCACTGCTCCACGACAGGAGTGCGCGTGGCCGTCTCATACGCGCCCGGCCGGCCCGACGCCCGCGCCCACCCGTCCCGTGCGGCGCTGCTGCGGAAGCCACAGCATCGAACGATACTGCTGCGCAAGTCGCATCGACAGAGGTGGCGGTGTCGGCGCCGCCGCGTGCACCAGCGGCGAGGTCGTGCGTTGCTCAATCGCCCGCCGCAAATCGGCTGCCGTGTTACCGGGAAACACCGTCACCACACGCCCCAGATCGTGCGCTCCGAAGTGACTGTCTCCGGCGCCGACCGCCGCTCCAATTCGCTCGCGATGCTGCGCGTAGAACTCGTCCATCACCTTCCATGCACCCGGCAGCACCGGCGCCGTGTGGCGAATCTCGATGCCGTCGACCGCGTGCGTCTCAAGCAACTGTCGCGCCCGCCGAGTGCTGATCGACGCGAACCAGGTCGGCATGAATGGATGCGCGAGGACCACGAGACCACCCTGGTCGCGAATCGCATCCACCGTGTCTTCCACCGACATATGCATGCGCACCGGTCGTTCGATGAACAACCCGACGATGTGTATCCCTGGGGGAAATGACGCGGTGACCTCCTCCCCGCGCACCACGTCGACGCCGAGCTGCCCGCCTAGGTCGGTCGCCGCACTCAGGTCCGGAATCGTGTCGTGGTCGGTGACGCAGACGACCCGCAGGCCAATGGCGGCAGCAGCGCGCACGAGGTCCTCGGGTTCCACCATCCCATCGCTCGCGCGCGTGTGTGCGTGCACCTCAGCCATCGTCAGGCCATCCGGCAGCCGCGCGGCGTCGCTATCAGGCAACGGCAACCGTTCCACGCGCTGGAGGAGACACCGCGCCGGCGTCGGGCGCCTGCAGCAACTTCACGTGTGGCACCACGAATCGCATCACGGCGAACCAGCAGGCGGCGGCAAACAAGACGCCGGCGAACGCGTCGACGGCCCAATGCTCTCCCAGGTACACGATGCTGAAGCACACGAGCAGCGTCCACCCGAACGCGATCCAAGCGGCACGTGGGTACACCGGTCGCAGCGCCAGGAAGCTCATAAACGGGAACGCCGCGTGCAGCGAGGGAAACGCCGCCACCGCGTCGGGGTTGAGCGAGTGGTAGTACGGACTGATGTAGCTCGGGAGCGTGGTGTTCAGCAGCTTGCTGACCCCATGGATCACACCGGCGTTCTCCGCGTACCAGGGTGGAGCGGTCGGCAGGAGCAGGAAGATGAAGAACCCCAGAAACGACATCCCGAGCAGCGCGGTCGTGTACCGCAGAAACTGCGTCCTATTCCACAGCCACAGCACCAGGCCGACGCCGAAGGGAAAGACGAAGTGGCAGAAGTACACGACCGTCGCTCCATACGCGAGCACCCTGCCGATCGTCCCTGGCGTCGCCGCCTGCAGCACAGCGCTCGGCACATGGCCACCGAAGATCGCGGTCTCGATGCCGGCGACATCGCTGACATGCGGAGGAATGCCGAGCTTCGGCGCGATGCCTCGCAACGCCTCATAGCCGAGAAATATCGCCACGAATGGGATCCAGTCGCGAAGAAATCCGAACACGTGGCCGCTGAGCAGCGCTATGGGCACGCACAGCAACAGGATGTAGTCCGGCGAAACCGAGATGCCGCGCCAAATCATGATGCCCGACGCGGCTACCAGGTAGACCACCGCGATGATCACCATCGGCCCCGGCCGGCGAACGCGGCGAATCGCCTCACCCACGACGAGGCAGTCTAGCCGGGCTGGAAGCTGTCGCCAGCGGTGGCTGAGAGAGCGCTGAGAACGAGAACTGCTTGCGAAATCGGGCGGATGGCCCCCCATATACTCGATTCGATGAGCGCGACCAGTCGCATCCTCGTCGTCGACGACGAACAGAGCATCACCGACTTCATCGCTCTCGGGCTGCGGCATGAGGGATTCGAGGTACGCACGGCCGCCGACGGCAGGGCGGGGCTTCGCGTCGTCGACGAGTTCAAGCCGCATCTAGTCGTGCTCGACTTGATGATGCCGCGCATGGACGGCTGGGAGCTCTGTCGCGCGCTGGCCGGCGACCGGACTCGCGGGATCATCATCCTCAGCGCGCGAGACGAGACGACGGATCGGATCGAGGGCCTCGAGCTCGGGGCCGACGACTACATCGTCAAACCGTTCGAGTTCGGAGAACTGCTGGCGCGCATACGCGCGGTGCTCCGCAGGCGCAGCCCGGACCTCACCCGCTTCGTGCGCGCCGGAGACATCAGCATCGACACCGCCACGCGCGAGGTTCGCGCCGGCGACAGCTCGCTCGAGCTGTCGGTCCGCGAGTTCGACCTGCTCCTCTACCTCGTCGCGAACGCGGATCAGGTGCTGCCACGTCAGCGCATCCTCGACGAGGTGTGGGGCTACAACTTCTTCGGTGACGAGAACAACATCGAGGTGTACATCCGCTACCTGCGGCAGAAGCTGGGGGACACGGCGCACGAGCGCATTCAGACGGTGCGCGGCGTGGGATACCGATTGCGCAGCCTGCCGGCGTCGCCCGTCGCGACCGAGGGCTGATCACCCGTGCTGCGTCGCATCGCCCGCGCCCTCGGCTCGCTGCGCTGGCGTTTGACCCTCACGTACGTCGCGCTGCTCGCGGTCCTGCTCGGTGGCCTCGGTGCCTACTCATATTTCACGTTGCGCGCGAGCCTCATCTCCAATCGCGTCGCCGCCTTGCAGGGCGACTACAACAGCGCGCGCGTTGTCATCTCGCGCCTTGCCACCGGCGCCGGCATCGCTCGGGGACGGCGCCTCTGCGCGGTGGCGCCCGCGTTGGTGGGCCGGTCGGTGGCCAACGTGGTGGCACAGACCACCGGTCGCAGCGTCGACGTCGTCGTGTACGACACTTCCCTCGACGTCACCGCGAGCGTGCCCCAAGATGTGCCACTGCCGCGCCTCGACGCCGCTGTGCTGCAGCGCGTTGCCAGCACCGCGTCGCGTTCCGCAGGCAGTGTCATCAACACCGCATCGGGTGATCAGCTCGTCGTTGGGTTTCCCATCGCCACCGGAGCGACCGCGTGTGGCGTCGCACAGCTCTCCACGTCGATGACGCCGATCGACAACGTGCTGCACGACGAGGTCGTGCTCATCGGTGCGGGCGGCGCCGCGGCGCTGCTCATCGCGCTCGTGCTTGGTCTTCTTCTCACCGGGCGTGCGCTTCGACCGCTTCGCCGGCTCACCGTGACCGCACAGGAGCTGGCCGCCGGTGACCTGCGCGCGCGCAGTCGCCTGGTGCCGCGCGCCGATGAGGTGGGCGCGCTGACGCACAGCTTCGATGACATGGCGGATCGCATCGAAGAGCTGTTCGCTGCGCAACGGGAGTCGGAGGCACAGGTGCGACGCTTCATCGCGGACGCTTCTCACGAGTTGCGGACGCCGCTGACATCCTTGAAGGGGTACATCGACGTGCTCCGCCGGGGCGCGGGTCGCGACCCGGAGACGCTCGAGGCATCGCTGCAGGCGATGAGCGGCGAAGCCGAGCGGATGCGCGAGCTCGTGCTCGACCTGCTCACGCTGGCGCGCATCGAGTCGCGTCGCGAGCTGAACCTGGAGACGGTCGACCTCAACACGGAGGTGTCCCAGCTGCTCGATGAAGGCGTACCCGGAATGCCGGAGACGGTTGAGCGGCATCTCGCCGGCCCAGCCATCAATGTCAGGACGGACCGTGGAGGTCTCGCCACCATCGTGCGCAACCTGCTGGTCAACGCCTGCAAGCACGCCCCGGGCGCCGCGCAGCGCTGGAGCACGAGCGTCGAGTCGGCGCGCGCGCGCCTCGACGTTCATGACGACGGGCCAGGAATCGCGGCGGCGGACCTGCCGCACGTTTTTGAGCGCTTCTACCGCGGCGGCCGGGGCCGCGCCCGTGAAGAGGGTGGCTCGGGCCTTGGCCTCAGCATCGTCCAGGGACTGGCGCGATCCCTTGGCGGCGATGTGGCCATCTGGAGTGCCGAGGGGCACGGCACGACGGTGAGCGTGTACCTGCCACTCGCGTGAGCGGTCGCGCGCTCAGAGGTTGAACGGCGACTGAAACGACAGCGTGCTGAGCACCGTGAGCCGGCCGGTGGCCAGCAGCACGCCGAAGACGAGGAGGATGCCGCCGGCGATGAGGTTGATGACGCCAAGGTGGCGATTCATCGCGCGGATCGGGCGCTGCAGACGATCCGCAAGCACCGCGACCACGAGAAACGGGATCGCGAATCCGACGCAGTACAGCAGCATGAACGGCAGGCCGCCGTAGTCGCGGTTCTGCGCCACCGTGAGGATGGCGCCCAGCTGCGGGCCGAGGCAAGGCGTCCAGCCGGCCGCGAAGGTCAGCCCAAGTAGGAACGCACCGCCGGTGCCGGCCACGGGCGTGATGTGCACGCGCCGCTCCTGCATGAGAAAGCGGAAGCGAAATACACCCAGGGTCTGCAACGCCAGCACGATGATCACGCCGCCGGCCACGCGGTTCACCAGGTCGAGGTTGCGCGCGAAGACGGTGATGTCCAGCACCTGAAACACGTAGAACACCGCGATGAACACCACGCTGAAGCCGAGCACGAACGCCATGCCGTTCGCCAGCACCGGGACACGAGTGTCCGTCTGCGAGACGGGCGCGCCGCCGGCCGCCGCCAGGGCAGGGCGTCCCGCACGCCCGCTGAGATACGCGGCGTACGCCGGGATCAGCGGGAACACGCACGGCGATAGAAACGACACGAGGCCGGCGAGGAACGCAAGCGGATACGACGGCCCGGCGGCCAGTGCGATCACACGCCGATTGTGCAGAAACTGCCGGAAAACCCGGCTACGGCGGGCCCTCGATGTAATAACGCTGACGCCAGCGCACGAACGCGTACGCCGCGAGCAGTATCAGCAGGATTTCGAACACGAGTGGCGCGGGCCAGTGGAACGCCGACGCCGCGAACTGCTGAATGCCGCTCGGTGTCGAGGGCGCCAACGCCACGTGGACGGGTTTGGGGGTGGCCGTCGGTTTCGCCTTCGGAGTCGCGACCACCGTCGGCACCGCCGCGCCGGGCGACTCGGGTGTGAGCACGGGTGGCGCGGGAGCCGTGCCATCGACCTCCGAGAACACACCGGCGGCGCCGTTCGGCGGGTCGAGGCCGACGACGATGGTCACTGGATTCGTCGGGCCGATGCCGATAGCCACGACGTTCTTGCTCGAGCTCGGGAGCCCCGCGACGTCTGCCGGCGAGAAATTCATCCCGCCGTCCGTGGAACGTAGCAGTGCGCCGCCGGTGCTCCCCCCGGAGTCGGCTCCCGCGTAGACGAGCCCGGGATCGAGCGGGCTGTACAGCGCGGTCGTGAGGGTCAGCCCGGTCGGCACGCCGTTACCGGCTGTCCACGTGTCACCGCTGTCACCGCTGCGAAAGATGCCCTTGCTCGTCGCCACGAGGATCGGCCGCTTCGGGACCGCCTGATCGATCGGGCCGGCCGTGAGCGATGAGGCCACGGCGCCGGCGGGTAGGCCCGACTGCAGCACCTCCCACGCCCCGCCGGCGGCGCTGCGAAACAGGTAGCCCGACGACAGGTTGCCGCCGTCGGCTCCGGCGATCAGCGTGAACTGGGGCGAGTTGGCGGCGACGGTGATCGCCGCGATCGAGTCGCCGGCGAGACCCGCGTCGTGCCACGCGTGGCCGTCTGGGCTGATCGCCACGCCGCTGTCGGTACCGGCGGCGACGCCGTCCAGGCCGAAGGCCATGGCCCGGACGTTCTGGTTCATCAGCCCGGTCGACGAAGCGGACCACGTAGTCCCCGAGTCGCTGCTCGCGAAGATTCCCTTCCCTGCGGTGCCGGCGAACGCCTCCTGCTGGCTGCGCGCGTCGAAACCCACCACCCACACGCGAACGCCGCCGAGCGTCAGCTGCCATGTGCCACCGCCGTCGGCGCTCCGGTAGACGCCGGCGTCGGTGCCGACGAGGATGGTCTGCGGCTGGGCCTGGTTCACCGCGACGCTCCACAGCCGTCCCGCCTTGAGGCCGGGAAGCGGGTGGAGCGCCGCGAACCCGGCGGCGGCATGCGTGACCGCGCCGGGGAGCGTCGCGAGACCAGCGAGCGTGGCCGCGAGCGCCAGGAGTGCGGCGGAGCCGATGTGCGAGAGCTTCCTCATCGTTCTGGGGGCGCTGTGTTCGACGTGGTCCAGGATGGCGCCGCGCCGCCCGCGGCCGGGAATCCGGCCGCGTGAGCCAGCCCAGAATACCAGCGGTCCGGCCGGGCAACGCGCGTTTAGCGCGACACTGCCCGCGGTACGTGCGACTGAGATGCCCACGACATTCAAGGACTACTACGCGACGCTGGGTGTGCCTCGAACGGCCACCGCAAAGGAGATCCACAGCGCCTTTCGCAAGCTGGCGCGCAAGCACCACCCGGATGTCAACCAGGGCGACAAGCAGGCCGAGCAGCGCTTCAAGGAGATCAACGAGGCGCACGAGGTGCTGGGCGATCCCGAGAAGCGCAAGAAGTACGACGAGCTCGGTCCGCGATGGCAGGAGTACGAGCAGTGGGAGCGCGCCGGCCGGCCGGGCCCCAACCCCTTCCAGGCGGGCCCGCAGTTCGAGTACCGCACCGTCACCCCGGACGAGCTCGAGGACATGTTCGGTGACTCGGCTCCCTTCAGCGACTTCTTCGAGACGTTCTTCGGCGGGGGCGGGACGCGCGGCTTCCGTTCGCGGGGCTCACGAGCCGGGTCGCGCCGCCAACCGGCGCTGCGCGGCGAGGACGTGGAGGGCGAGACCGACATCACCCTCGAGGAGGCATTCCGCGGCACCACACGAACCGTCGAGCTGAACGAGAACGGGCGGCGCAAGCGGGTTGAGATCTCGATCCCGGCCGGCATCGAGGACGGCGCCAGGGTACGGGCGGCGGGGCAGGGCAGCTCCGGATCGGGCGGGGCGGGGTCCGGAGACCTCTACGTGCGGGTGAAGATCCGGCCGCACGCGCAGTTCACCCGCGATGGCGCGACGCTGCGGTTGAAGGTACCGGTGCCGCTCCAGGTCGCGATCGCGGGCGGCACGGTTCCCGTGCCCACGCTTCGCGGCAACACAGTGCAGCTCACGGTGCAGCCGGACACCCAGAACGGGGCCAAGCTGCGGCTTCGCGGGCTCGGCATGCCTCACGTTCGAGGCGATGGCGCGGGTGATCTGATCGCGGAGGTCGACGTGCGCCTGCCGGTCCCGGTGCCGGAGGAGGTGCGCGAGTGGGCGGAGAAAGCTAGCCGGCGCTGAGCCGGTTGCCCGGCCCACTCCATGGGTCCATCGCGCACTCCGCCGGCGCGGTTAGTGGGAGACCGAGAATTGGCCGGTGCTGGCAGGAACTGCGATGAGCGGCTGCGGCCCGCTCGCGACGGCCGTCTTGCACACGCCAAAAGCCGCTCCCGCGGGTGCGCATGAACCACTCGGCAGTGGTACAATCGCTCGTACAGGTAGGTTGATCATCCCACCGAGACGCTGGACGTCTCCGTCGGCGCCCGAATAACGTTCTTTCGAAATTCTTCCTATCCCTTCCTGACCGGCAGGGGGTGGACATTCCGCCCCCTGCCACTCCCTCGTGCGCCGGCGTATCTAGAGCGGCAGCCTGCGCACCAGGGTGTGCTCGCGATCCGGCCCCACGGACACCACGTCGACCGCCGCGCCGCACAGTTCGCCGATGCGTGACACGTACGCCCGGCACGCCTCCGGCAGCTCCTCGTAGGTCCGGCAGGAACGCGTCGGCGTCTTCCATCCGGGAACCTCCTCGTACACGGCGTCGGTGTGCTTCAGGTGGGAGATGTTGGCCATCGGGTGGTCCCATGTTTCTCCCTTGCTCATGTAGCCGGTGCAGATCTTGATAGTGTCAAGACTGTCTAGAACGTCGACCTTTGTGAGCGCGATGGAGTCGATGCCGTTGGTGGCGACGGCATAGCGAGCGATCGCTGCGTCGAACCAGCCCACCCGACGCGCTCTGCCCGTCGTGGTTCCGTACTCGCTTCCGATCTCGCGGATCGAGTCGCCCAGCGAGTCGGTGAGCTCCGTGGGGAACGGTCCGTACCCCACCCGCGTCGTGTACGCCTTGAACACGCCGACGGTCTTCGTGACTCGCGACGGCGGGATGCCGCTGCCCGTGCACGCACCGCCGGCGGTGGGGGACGACGACGTCACGTACGGGTACGTGCCGAGGTCGAGGTCGAGCATGACCCCCTGAGCCCCCTCGAGCAGGATTCGGCGGTCGTGCTGCAGCGCCTCCTGGACGATCGGATAGATGTCGCGGATGTAGGGATCGATGCGCTCCGCGTAACCGAGGTACTCCTCGAGGATGGCGTGCTCGTCGAATGGCTCGGCGCCGTAGAGGCGGGTGAGGGTCTCGTTCTTGAGGCGCAGGACGAAGCGCAGCTTTTTCTCCAGGAACACCGGCTTCTGCAGGTCGCCGATGCGAAACCCGATGCGCCGTACCTTGTCCTCATAGGCCGGCCCGATACCGCGCCAGGTCGTGCCCAGACGATCGTCGCCGCGCATCTCCTCCCCCAGCTTGTCGAGGACGGGGTGGTACGGCATCACCATGTGCGCGCGCTCGCTGATGACAAGGTTCCGCGTGTCGATGCCGTCCGCCTGGTGGCGATAGAGCTCCTGCAGGAACGCGTTGGGGTCGACCACGACGCCGTGGCCGATCACACAGACGGTGTCCGGGTTCAGGATGCCGCTGGGAATCAGGTGGAAGCGGTGCTCCTTGCCCTCGGCCACGACGGTGTGTCCCGCGTTGTTCCCACCCTGGGAGCGGACGACCATGTCGACCTTGTCGGCGAGGAGGTCGATCACCTTGCCCTTGCCCTCGTCGCCCCACTGCCCGCCCACCAGGATGGTCACGCTCATAGCGGTGGGAAGGCTACCGGACCGGCGGAAAGCGCCTCGGTTTCGCTGCGCGCCGCCACGGGGACAATCGTTTGTGCCGGAGCCACCGGCAAGGAACACGAGACCATGGAAAACACAGGACCGCTTGCCGGATTGACCGAATCGCTGCCCCCGGAATGGAAGTGGGTGGCGCTCTTCCAGGCTCCCGAAGGCTATGAGCGCGAGTGGCGGGCGTGGCTGGCCCAAGCGGCTCACGAGGAAGATCTGGCCGTGCTGCGCTACTGGGCGCAGCGCGCCGACCGCGCCGCCTGACGTAGGGCTTCACGCTATACAGGGGGCGTGTTCGTCCCCGCCATCGACCGCAGCCAGCGCTGGTGGCCCGCGGTCGCGGCGCTGGTCGTGGGGACCGCCGCGCTCGGCGCGACGCTGCTGGTGCCGCAGCTGTTCAGCGACCCCAACGGCGTCGACCCGTACGTCGCCCGGCTGAGCGCGACCGCGCTCGTTCTCGCCGGGGCCACGTTCGTCGTGCGGCCCCTCGCCCCCGCCCGGACGGTCCTGCTCGCCTTCTTCGCGGTCACCGGGTCGTTCACCCTGCTCTCCGCCGGTCCGCAGATCCTGTTCGACGTCTTCGGCGCCCGCAGCGGGTCCGGCGACGAGCAGGTCCTGCTCGCGTCGACGGCGCAGCTGCTGGTCACGATCGGCGTCGCCTGGCTCGTGTGGCGCTCCGTTCCCGTCGACCTCCGCCCGCAGCTGCGGCTCAAGCGTCTCGGTGCTCGCGGTGCGGTGATCGCCGTCGCCGGCACCGCCGCGCTGCTCCTCGGCGCGCTCGCGCTACCGGCGTCCTGGCTCGGCCGCAACGGCGTGGAGCCTGTCGCCGTTCTCCGCGACCTTCCGTGGCTCGGCCCGGCGTACGCGATGCAGGCCTTCTCGCAGGAGCTCCAGTTCCGCGGGCTGCTGATGGGCGGGCTGGAGCGCGTGATGGGCCCCGGGTGGGCCAACCTCGGACAGGCCTCCTTCTTCGGGCTCACGCACCTCGCCGTCAGCTACCAGGGACCGGTGGGGCCGTTC
>Ga0307477_10004043_pt1 | contig 10736 bp, 12 predicted proteins | sample atmos_gasesECM2C_FD_203316 | JGI IMG/M metagenome (GOLD analysis project Ga0307477, IMG submission 203316) | Hardwood forest soil microbial communities from Morgan-Monroe State Forest, Indiana, United States - atmos_gasesECM2C_515 | ecosystem: Environmental > Terrestrial > Soil > Temperate... | reverse complement strand
TATCGGCACCGTCGCCGGTTGCCGGGAGATGATTCATTCGCACTGAGCTGATCACGCGATCAGCTCGGAGAATTTCGCTAGATCGATATTGCCGCCGGAGACCACCGCGATAATCGGCCCCTGGCCCGCCTTGCCTGATAAGGCCGCAGCCACAGACAGCGCGCCCGCGCCCTCGGCGATCACGCGCGCTTTTTCCGCGAGCAATCGCATCGCCTTCTTCGTCTCGTCCAACGTGACGACAATGTAATCGTCCACCACCGGTTTCATTCGTTCCCACATTCGCGGGAACATGCTTTGGCCGCCGGCTCCATCAACGAAGGACGCCTTCCAATTTTCAAAGACTTGCGGCGAACCTTTTTCAAACGACAACGCCGCTGGCGCCGCCGTTTCCGGTTCGGCGCCAAAAATCTTAACGTCTGGTTTGATCGCTTTGATCGCGCTCCCGACACCGGTGATCAATCCACCACCGCCAATCGCAGTGATGACTGCCTTGGTGTCGGGTGCGTCTTCCAGAATCTCCAACCCCATTGTGCCGTGACCAGCGATGAAATTATCGTCGTCGAACGGGTGGACGAACGTTCCTTCAATGCCGGGAAATGCGCGAGCGTCACAGGTTTTCCAGGCGACGTCGTACGACACAGGAACCAATTTTGCGCCGAGAGCGCGCATTCGTTCGAGCTTTGATTTCGGTGCGGTTTCTATTGCAACGACCGTGCATGGAACGCCGGCCTGTCGAGCGGCGTAAGCGACTCCCTGCCCCGCGTTTCCGGCACTCACCGTCCACACGCCGCGTTTGCGTTCGGCGTCCGGCAACATTGCGACAGCGTTGGCAGCACCGCGCAATTTGTAAGCGTTGATTGGTTGCAGATTTTCCAACTTCAAACGGATGTCGGGAAAATTCGGACCGAGCTCCAGACGCACCAGCGGCGTTCGGACAATCGTCTTCGCAATTCGCTGCCGCGCGTTTTTGATCTCATCCAGCGTGATCGGCCGGACCGGTGCGAGCGTTGCGGGCATGCTAGATGTCGATCTAACCGGGGGGCCAGGCCAAAGCGCGTTTGCCTAACAAATGCACGTGGAGATGCGGCACACTTTCGCCCGCATCCGGCCCGCTATTGATCACTACGCGGTAGCCGCTCTTCTCAACCCCGAGCTCCTTGGCCAATTTTCCGGCTACCAACAATAATTTTGCAAGAACGGCGGAATCGGCCGCACCGGCAACAGAAAGCCGCGGAATCACTTTTTTGGGAACGATCAACACGTGGACCGGCGCTTGCGGATTCACATCGTGAAACGCAATCGCGTCGTCGTCTTCCCAGATGATTTTTGCCGGAAGCTCGCGCGCGATAATTTTTTCGAAAATCGTCATGACTAACTCTCGAACTAACGCTTAGGTGAGCGAGCACTTCAACCGCTCGTTCGTCGTTGTCGTCAACCGCTCACGAATGAAGCAGACAATTTCTTCGCGTAAAGCGTCGCAGCCCCGACTCCAGACCCGGGTGCAGCGCAAATTTTTCACGCAGGCCTGAAGCGAACACAATCTTAGATTGTCCACGCCGGTTTCGATGAGCGCGTTTAGCCGTTTCTCGAGAAGATCGAAGAACGCCAGCTCATAGCCAGTGCCCGCTTCATGCGCAATGTCTAACAGCGAAATCGAGATTGGCGGCGGTGCCGGCGTGAAATAGGGAATGATTTCTTTGTAACCGATCGCCTTTAAAACGTATTGCACCGTTTCCTGAAGCTGAGCGAACGCGACCACGTTCTCGTCGTTTCGCAGATGAAGATAAAACGCGATGCTTTCGGTCACGTGGTCGGTCAACCACCAGCTCGGATAGCCGGCTTTGTCCGCGGCGCGATTGATGGCGGCGTGAAGCCAATCGCGGTCGAACTCGAAGAGCTGACCCGAGTCGCAGCGCAGATAGGGGAATTCTTCTTTAAACGCGACCATGATCTTCTACAACCTGATCTGGCGGGAATAGCTCACGCTGCTTTGAATCCGGCTTCGGCCGTCGTCCGAGAGCGTGAATCGCATCCACGAATTGATCGACATCGTCGAAGCGCCGATGCACAGAGGCGTAACGCAAATAGGCGACTTCATCGATTCCCCGCAGCTTCTCCAGAATCTTGGCACCGATTGCGGCGGATTGAACCTCGCGGCCGCCGGTTTCCAAATCGTGCACGATGTCATCGACCAGTTGCTCGAGGGTCAACAAACTGGTGGAACGTTTCTCGAAAGCTTTGGCGATGCTGCCGGCGAGTTTGCGCCGATCGAACGGTTCGTGCGTGCGATCGCGCTTCACCACTCGCAGATCCGAGCGTTCGATCTCCTCGTAAGTGGTAAAACGATACCCGCATTTGAGACATTGGCGGCGCCGGCGAATGCTCGAGCTATCGCGAGACTGTCGGGAATCAACAACCTTGTCATCACGCGAGCCGCACTTGGGGCAACGCATATAGTGTTAAACGCTAAATAACACACCACGAATTGTGGCGTCAACGATCTTTAACGCTTGGAATTGTTGTCGCGGTTCGGAGGGTGCGAACTCTACGGCGGGACACCGTGAGCTCTTGCGAATCGGTCTAGGGAAGCCGGCGACTTGGTTTTGGTGAAAACCAAGCTCAAGCTGCGACCGCTTTGCGCGGCGCCGATTTCTTCGGCTTTCGCTCCGCGAACTCGAATCCAACCTTCCCGTTTTCCAATTTCAAATGCGCCGAGAATGGACGCCCTTTTTTGGAAACGAACTTGGGCAAGAGATCGGTTTTGCCGGTTGTGATCAGTTTTTGGACCTGCTCTTTGGGAATTTCGCGCTGTAGAATCGTCTTGCTCACGCGGAAGGTGCACGTTTTTTCCTTCGAGACAGCATTTTCACACGCATAGGCGCGATCGAGCACATAGACCTGACCTTTTTGGCAGACGGGGCAAGGTCCGAGCAATTCGTGCTTCGCGGTGTCGATCTCCACCGGTTGATCGTGCCCGTTCTCGCCAAAATCGAATGCCGGTTTGAACTCGTCGCCGAGTTTCACGATCGCGTTAAACTTGCGACCGACTTTGCTGCGAAATCCTTCGAGCGGCCCGACCCGGCCTTCTGTTAGAAGTCTTTCCAACTCAGACCGTTCGAACGCGCGACCGGCCATCGTTTTCCACAAGATCAATCCGCAGGATCGACATTTGAAGGTGCGGTAACTCTCGTCGAATGGACCGCCGCCGCATTTTGGACATTTCACGTCCAGCGGTTCGAAATTCCCGCTCACGCTGTCGCCCTCGAAATTCTTCGCCTTCTCGACGATCTCGCGGGTGAACTGCCGGATGTGCGCCATGAAATCGTTGCGTTTCCAATCGCCCTTGGCCATGCGCTTGAGTTTGTACTCCCATTCGCCCGTCATTTCCGGAGAGGTGAGTTCGGTCGCCCCAATGCCGCGCAACAGCGTGACCAGCGCGAGTCCTTTTGCAGTTGCGATGAGCTCGCGGCCCTGTCGATGCACGTAGCCGTCGTGAATCAAACCTTCGATAATCGCCGAACGCGTAGCGGGAGTCCCAAGCCCCTTCTCGCGCATTGCTTCGCGCCGTTCTTCGTCTTCAACGAGCTTGCCCGCACCTTCCATCGCCGAGAGGAGCGTGGCTTCGCTAAACCGCGCCGGCGGTTTCGTTTCGTTTTGTATGACTTCAATGTCGAGAACTTTGGCGGCTTCGTTCGGCGCAATCGCAACCAGCGATTCTTCGCCTTGCTCCGAAGCCGCTTCGCGTCCGTAAACGGCGAGCCAGCCTGGATCTTTAATTATCTTTCCGTCGGTTCTAAACGCGTCTTTATCCACGCGAGTGATCCGGGTGGTCACTTCAAATTGGGCGGCAGGAAAAAAGACGCTGATGAAGCGCCGCACGATCATGTCGTAAATTTTTTGCTGAACCTCGTCGAGCCCGTGCGGTGCGGTGCCGGTTGGAATGATCGCGAAGTGATCTGAAATTTTCGCGTTGTTGAAAATTCGCTTGGACTGTTTGACCCAATGATTGTCGAGCGCCGTCCGCGCGTGCGGATTGTCGATCTTGCTCAACGTCGCCTTGACCGTCGGGATGTAATCTTCCGGCAAATAACGTGAATCGGTTCGGGGATAGGTGACGACCTTGAACCGCTCGTAGAGCTGCTGCGCGATTTGCAACGTCCGCTTCGCGCTGAACCCGCGCGCGTTCGCGTCGCGCTGTAAGCTGGTCAGATCGTAAAGTAGTGGGGGCGCCTGAGTGGTCGGCTTTTTCTCTTCGGTCGCGACGCCGGTTTTTCCAAGACAGCGATTCTTGATGTCGTCGGCTTGCGCCTTGTCCCAAATCCGTTCCGCGCGTGCGTCTTCGTCGCCGTCTTTGGCGAAATCTTCCTTGAACCAGCGGCCGCGATAATTGCCGGCTTTAACTTCGAAATCGCCGAATACCTCATAATAAGAACGCGACTTGAATTGATGAATCTTGTCTTCGCGCTCGGCCAAGATCGCCAGGGTCGGCGTTTGCACACGACCGACCGGTGTCAGTTGAAAACCACCGGCCTTGTTATTGAACGCGGTCATCGCGCGGGTCCCGTTGATTCCGACCAGCCAATCACTTTCGGATCGGCAAACGGCCGCTTTCGAAAGCGGCACCATTTCTTCTTCGGGTCGCAAATGATTAAATGCGTCGCGAATCGAATCGGCCGTCATCGATTGCAGCCAAAGCCGCCGCACCGGCTTTTTGACCCCCGCGAGCTTTACCAGATAACGGAAAATCAATTCGCCCTCGCGTCCGGCGTCACAGGCATTGATCAGAAGATCGACATCATCTCGCTTCATCAACTTTTTCAGCATGTTGAAACGCGCTTTCGTTTTCTCGATCGGCTTGAGGTGAAACTCTTCGGGAATGATCGGCAGATTGGCGAAACTCCACTTCCCACGCTTCACATCGAGCTCGGTCGGCAAAGCCAATTCCACCAAATGTCCGATCGCGGACGAGATGATGTACTTGTCGCTCTCGAAGTGATCGCCTTCTTTGTGGAAACCGCCGAGGGCGCGCGCGAGATCGTTCGCCACGCTTGGCTTTTCCGCGATGATCAGTGACTTAGGCATTGAAATTCAACAGCTTGCAACAACGGGGTGAGCAGATCGCGGACGAGGTCAGGCGAGTTTCACGAAATATTTTCCGGGCAACTGCTTGACCAGTCGCTTCAACTCAAGGGCGAGGAGAGTAGAAGAGACTGTCGCGCTTGGCAAATTGCATTTCGTCGCGATGTCATCGATCGGCGTCTCGGTCGCTTCAATCGCGTTATAAACGCGACGCTCCTCTTCCGAGAGCGGAGGCAACTGCCGGGCCGCCGCTTGCGGCGACGGTTTTGTTTCAGGAAGCAGAATTTGCAGATCATCGAGGATGTCGTTCGCGTCCATCACCAGCTTCGCACCTTGTTGAATGAGACGATTCGATCCGATCGCGCTCGGCGCGTTGATGTGACCCGGCACCGCGTAAACCGCACGGCCCTGCTCCAATGCTTGCGAAGCGGTGATCAACGCGCCGCTGTTCGCGCCGGCTTCGACTACCAAAATTCCATGGCTCCAACCGGAGATGATCCGGTTGCGCATCGGGAAGGTTTGCCGATCAGGTTCTATTTCCATCGAGAACTCAGACACGATGGCGCCGTTGCCGTTGCGAATTTTTTCCGCCAGCGCCTGGTTCTCTGGCGGATACAACTTCGACAATCCGGAGCCAATCACTGCAATCGTGCGACCCTTCGCCGCAAGCGCACCTTGATGCGCGGCGGTATCGATTCCGCGCGCGAGACCGCTGATTACAGTCAATCCGGCGTACGCTAATTGATAAGAGAGTTTCTTCGCAGACTCGCTCCCATAATGAGTCGTCCGGCGCGCGCCGATGATTCCTATCGCGTGATGATCGCGCTCCTGGATTTCGCCCCAAACGTAAAGCACGATGGGCGGCGCATGAATCTCGCGCAGAGGCTTCGGATAATCGGGTGACGCCTGAGTGATGACGGTCGCGCCGAAGTCTTTGATCCGCTTCAGCTCAGCGGGAAGATCGACAACCGAGTCCCAATTGGAAATCTGATCGACGACTTCCTTGCCGATCCCTTCGACCTTTCGGAGCTGATCGCGCTTGGCGGTGAGAACCTGTTCCGGCTGCTTAAGAACCTGGAGCAATCTGCGCAAGCGGACAGGCCCCATGGTGGGGAGCATGTTGAGCGCGATGCAAGCTTCGGTCGCGTTCATGTTAACGCCAACCGCCGATCAGAACTTGATCAGAACGGAATTTCGTCGTCGTCCGATTGGGCACCGGCGGCAGGCTTTGGCGGCGGAGTTGCCTTGGCTGGACGCGATTCGCCGCCTTCGCCTCCACTGGCGCCAGTGCCTGGCGGGCGACCGCCCAGAAGTTGCATGGTCTCACCGATCACCCGCAGTTTGCTTCGCTTCTGTCCGCTTTGTTTGTCGTCCCAGGTGTCGAGTTGCAAGCGGCCTTCGATGAAAATCGGTCGGCCTTTTTTTAGATATTCGCCGGCGATTTCAGCGAGCCGCGACCAGAGGACAACATCGACATAGGTGACCTCTTCGCGTTTTTCGCCGCTGTCGAGCGTGTACGAACGATTGACGGCTATGCCGAGATCGCACACGGCGCTGCCTTTGGGGGTGTAACGCACTTCGGGATCGCGCGTCAGATTTCCGAGGAGAATGACTTTATTGAAACTGGCCATGCGCCAGGTCTATCCGATTTACTTGGAGCGCGCCAACTTTTTCGCCGGCTCTTCCTTGCGCTCTTTCTTCTCGGTCTTCGCCTGCAGCCGCTGGTAATGTTGGCGATAAACTTCAGGGTCGAGTTTGAATTTCGACTTCAGTTTGTCGACCAAATCCGGGTCGGCGTGAAAAACAAAGTTCACGTAAAAGCCGGCGTCGAGCGGCCCCGCCGCGTAGGAAAATGGACGCCGATCCATCTTTTGCACCTGCTCGATCTGAGCGCCTTCCTTCTTAAATTCAGACTCCAGCCGATCGACAATGTCGTGAACGCTGTCTTCTTTTCCCTGGGCGTTGAGGATCAACAACGCTTCGTAACGGTTCTTCATGGTTTTTCTTCTTCGTTTTTGTTGAAAGTGTTCATCGCGGAAACGACGCCTTTGTCAACGGCGCATTTCACCGCTTCCGCCGCTCGCTCGATTGTCGATCTTACGAGCGCTTTTTCCTCCTCGAAAAAATTGCTGAGCACATACTCGGTCGTGCCTTCGGCCGGTGCTGGTCCAATGCCGACACGCAGCCGTGGAATTTCCTCAGTCCCGAATTGAACGATGATCGATTCGAGACCGTTATGGCCGCCCGGTCCCCCGCTCTGTCGAATTCGCAACCGGCCCAGCGGCAAAGAAAAATCGTCCAGCGCGATCAGAATCTCTTCGGGGGTGATTTTGAAGAATTGCGCAATCGCGAATACCGGATGGCCGCTGCGATTCATGTAGCTCGCGGGTTTGACCAACAAAGCGTTGCCAAGTCTTGCCGTCGCTGCGTCCCACTTGCCTGACTTCTCCCAGACAAGTCCGGCCTGGTGCGCTAGAAGATCGACAACCACGAATCCGATATTGTGGCGTGTGTGCGCGTACTCCGTGCCTGGATTTCCAAGACCTGCGACAAGGCGAATTGGTTTTTCTTCCACAGTCGCGCAATCGACCTTCCGAAATCAGTGCCAGTCCGAATCGGACAAATCGATTTATTTTTTTTGCTCTTTTGAAGCCGGAGCGGCCTGAGCACCTTTTCCTGCGGCAGCCGTCGGCGCGCCTTTCGCGCCAGGCGCCGGAGCACCTTTTCCACCCGCAGCAGGAGCAGCTGCTTCGCCCTCTTCCTTCTTCGCGGTGATGACTTCCGGTCCGGCCGCAGCTGCAGCTTCGGCTTCCGGTGCAACCGGTTCTTCCTCGGCCACCGGCGCCATGACTGAAAACGCGGTGAGATCCAGTGGCACCTTCGCGACCACGCCCGACGGAAGTTTAATGTCGCGAACGTGAATCGCATCACCAATGTTCAACGCCGCAACATCGACAGTGATTTTATCCGGTAAGTCGCGTGGTAAACATTCGACTGCGAGCGAGCGGATGTTTTGATCGAGCAATCCGCCAAAATTCTTTACACCCGTCGGAATGCCGAGCGCTTCGAGCGGAACGTTGGCCTCGATTTTTTCGTCCATCGAAATGGCGTGAAAATCGACATGGAGAACGTCGCCGCCTACCGGCGAATGCTGAACTTCCTGGAGAAGCGCTGTTTTTGTTCCCTTGTGGCCGGAAATTTCCAGTTCCACCAAAATGTTTTCGCCAGACGCATGGCTAAGCATCGCATTAAGGTCGCGCGCCGAAACCTGGAGCGGCTGCGATTTTTCTTTCCCGCCGTAAACGACCGCCGGCACAATGCCGCGCGCCTTCAATCGCCGCGCCGCCGAACGTCCCGTCTCGGTTCGCGGTTCTGCTTTAAGTTTAACTTGCTTGGCCATGTTGGTTAGTTGTCGATCTTGAACAGCGACGACACGGACTCGTCATTGTGGATTCGTTTCATCCCCTCCCCGAGAAGCTCGGAGACGCAGAGCACGGTGGTTTTAAATCCTTCCACCTTGCGCACCGGCGTGCTGTTGGTCGTTATTAATTCCTCAATTTTGGACTTTTGCAACCGGGGGATCGCTACGTCCACCAGCACGGCATGGGACACACCGGCGTAGATCTTTTTGGCGCCGTTCTTCTTCAAAATCTCGGCCGCCGAGGTGAGCGTGCCCGCCGTCTCAGTCAGGTCGTCGATCAAGAGTGCATCGCGGCCTTCCACCTCGCCGATCAGATAGAGCGCCTCGGTCTCGGTCGCGCTCTTGCGCTCTTTTGCCACGATGGCGAGGTTGGCCCCGAGCGCTTCCGCGTAGGCCGACGCCATCTTTAAACCGCCAATGTCTGGAGACACCACGACCGTCTTGCCGGTCAGGACCTGGCGCAGGTACTTAATTAGTACAGGCAAAGAATAAAGATGGTCCACGGGGATATCGAAAAAGCCCTGCACCTGCTGGGCGTGCAGGTCCATGGTCAGCACCCGGTTGACTCCAGCCGCGTACAACAAGTTGGCGATCAACTTCGCCGTAATCGGCACCCGCGGCTTGTCTTTGCGATCCTGCCGGGCGTAACCAAAAAATGGGATGACTGCTGTAATCCGATCCGCGCTGGCGCGACGGGCCGCGTCCACCATAATTAAGAGCTCCATCAGATGCTCATTGCTCGGCGGCGATGTTGGCTGAATCAGGAAAACGTCCCGACCGCGGACGTTCTCCTCGATCATCACGTAGGTCTCACCATCAGGGAACGAGCTGATGGTGGCCTGGCCCAGCGGAATGCCGATGTATTTACAGATGCGCTCGGCCAACTCGCGGTTGGCCGTGCCGCTGAAAACTTTCATCTCTGGCTGAAGCGCGAACATGGCGCGTTAAATTGGCGTGCACGCCAGCGGTTGGCAATGATCAAAACTTGCGGGAGAGGCGGTCTTTCGCGATTAGTACCAACCTCCATGAACGCTGACGTTATCCGCATCGAGCGACCCGCGACGAATTCGCGTGTCTTCGCGCATACCCGCTGGGACATTCTTCCCGCGGCGGCTGGATTATTTCACCTCGCCTACTTTTTCGGGCTGTTCTTTTTGTACCCGCACGCGCCGCTCTGGGTGATGCTGATCCTCGGCTTCATTTACTCGCTGATGGTCAACGCGAACATCAACGGCGTCGGCCACAATTTCATTCACAACCCGTTTTTCCGTTCACAGATCCTCAATCGCCTTTTCGGAATCACCCAGTCGATCGGCTGCTGTTTCTCGCAAACGATGTACGACGCCGTTCACATGCAGCATCACAAAGGCAACTCGGATCGACAGGATGAAACCGGCGACACCATCGATTGGTTGTCGATCTATCGCCACGGGCACGACGGCGAAGTGGAAAGTCCGTGGAAGTATGTCTTTCTGAGTTTCTTCCGGGACGACGTCGGCGCGATCCGCAAGGAACTTCGCAAGCGCAGCAACAAAGATGTAGTTTGGGGAAACCTTGAGCTAGCCGCGTTCGCCGTCACGCTCCTGGCGATGTTCTTCTTTAACTGGCGTTACGTGATTTTTTATTTCGTGCCGTTCTGGTATCTCGGACACTGCTTCAGTTATTTGAACGGCTACTACCGCCATTACGGCGCGAATCCCGACAAACCAATCGCTTGGGGCGTGAGCAGTTATGGAAAAATCTATAACTGGCTCTTTTTTTACAACGGCTATCACGCCGAGCACCATTTCCGGCCGAAAGTACACTGGACGAAAATGGAGGCGTTCCACCAAAGCATCGCCGAAATGCAAAAAGCTGAAGGCGTCCGCACAATCAAACGCGCGCACATGCTCGGCTTTCTGGATCCCGATTTGCCGAAACGCGGTGGAGGTGGATCGGCCGCTCCGCGGACGATGCCAGAACCGACCGAAGCCGTTCCGAATTAGATGGACAATTTTCCATCTAATTCTCGTTAGACCGTGAGTGCCCCTTGTGCCTGAACCCGTTTATGAGTTCACGTCAGAGTGGAAGCATTGCAAGCCGGGTGCTCTCGTCTGCGTCGCTCGCGAAGCTTTTGTCACTCAGTTTGTTCCGTTTTCCGAATTCGATGGCTTGTTCGGTGGTTACATCCTTGCAGAAAACACTCACGGGACACGCTATTTGGGTGTTTGGGGTAGGCGAGTGGTCGGGCGTTTTC
>Ga0307477_10004042_pt1 | contig 10737 bp, 8 predicted proteins | sample atmos_gasesECM2C_FD_203316 | JGI IMG/M metagenome (GOLD analysis project Ga0307477, IMG submission 203316) | Hardwood forest soil microbial communities from Morgan-Monroe State Forest, Indiana, United States - atmos_gasesECM2C_515 | ecosystem: Environmental > Terrestrial > Soil > Temperate... | reverse complement strand
TCATCGAGGACGACTTCCTGGGCGGTCAGCGCATCGACCCGGCCACGGACGGTCGTCCCGACCCGCGGCCGGACGTGCGGGAGTCGCTGCCCCAGGTGGGCAACCTGGTGTCCGACTTCAACTTCGACCAGGCGCCGCGCCCGCCGCTGCTGCTGCCCCAATGGCCTGACGCCGGCCAGGGGCCAGCAGCGTCCGGGGCACCGCCAACAACCGGAGCCGGCGTCCCTTCGGTTCCGGCCGGATCGCTCGGTTCCGGCGCTCCGGCCGCCGCGAGCGCGCAGTTCGGACGCCGGGCGGTGGCCCGCCCCGGCGGACTCACCGGGGCCCTCGCGATGGGGCTGGCCTGAGGTTCTCGCGGCCGGCCGCCCGAGCGGTCGAGCTAACGGTCCTTGCGATCCCGCTCGGGACCAGACACTCGCGGTGTCCAGGGCTCAGAAGGACTGGTCCCCGGCGGACCTCGCCTTCCAGGTGATGGTCGCGTATGAGATCCGGCGGCAAAGCTCGCGGGGAGCCCGGCCCTACTGGGGTTTTTGGCCGTGGCGGTAAAGCGATAACGCCTGGATACCGATACCGAATACATGTCCAGGTGGGTGGAATCGCCGCTGCTCCGAAAGGCTGCCGCAGTTGGGTCTGCACTGCTGGTGGCAGCGGTCCTCATAACCTCCCTCCTTGCGGAGGACACCGCAGTCAGGCGCCAGGCCGCTCGGGCTCCGATGCTCGAATGCCACGGGGGTAGCTCTCCCGAATGGGTGGGGCGCAGCCGGGTCTGCAAGGACGGCCACCCGCCCATACAGGTGGCTCCGCCTCCGCTGCCCGATCCGGGTAGCGCGGATGCGCGACGTGCCGTTGCCATGCTCAGCGCGCGGGTCGCGACGCTGTCTCGTTATCCGCAGCGCCGCGGCCCCCGGGGCCCGCGCGGGTCGACCGGGCCGAGTGGGCGCCGCGGCCCAAGAGGTCCCGCCGGACCTCCGGGATCGATTGCGCGTAATGCTCGGGGAGCGCGGGGACCACGCGGCCCGGGCGGGCCTCCCGGCCCCGGAGGTAGTGGATCACCGGGTGCCCGGGGCCCCGAGGGACGCCCCGGGGGCAAGGGCGAGCCCGGCACACCGGGTAAGGATGGGTCGACCGGCACCCAGGGTCCCGCGGGACCGGTGGGCGGATCAGGCCCCGCGGGTGCGCCGGGGGAGCAGGGCGCCAGGGGAGACGTCGGATCGACCGGTCCACCCGGCGCCGCTGGACCTCCGGGCCCCAGTGGACCCATGGGCGCCACCGGCCCGGCCGGCGTGGCGGGCGCGGACGGCGCCACTGGCCCGCAGGGAAGCTTCGGACCTCCCGGCGTCCCCGGGAGCACCGGTCCCGCCGGTCCGCAAGGAAACACCGGTCTTAACGGCCCCCAGGGGAGCACCGGTCCCGCCGGTCCGCAAGGGAACACCGGTCCCGCCGGCCCCCAGGGGAGCACCGGTCCTTCCGGTCCGCAAGGCGACACCGGCCTTTCCGGTCCGCAAGGGGACACCGGTCCCGCCGGCCCCCAGGGGAGCACCGGTCCTTCCGGTCCGCAAGGCGACACCGGTCCCGCCGGCCCGACGGGAACCACCGGCCCACCTGGGCCCATAGGCGCGCAGGGCATCCAGGGCCCGACCGGCCCCACGGGGGCGACCGGACCCACCGGCCCGACCGGGACTGCCGGCGTCCCCGGCCCCGCCGGCCCCCCCGGTGCCGATGGCAACCCCGGGCCCACCGGACCCACCGGAGCGCAGGGGAGTGGCGGTCCCGCCGGCCCCCCCGGGCCGCCGGGGAACACCGGGGCAACCGGACCGGCTGGCGCGTCGGGCACCTCCGTGGTGGCGCGGCCGCGCAGCACCGGATCGTTCAACACGTCCAACTCGGGCACCAGCGCCCCCCTTAGCGGCAACACCTGGACCCAGCAGGCGACCGAGATCGACGAGGTGGCGTGGGGTGCACTCAAGATCACCAACCCCGCCAGCGGCTCGTGCGCGAGGAGCGACGGCGAGCAGCTGGACGCCACCGTCTTCGTCTCCATCGACGGGGCGGCGCCTATGAGCTATCCGGTGAACGCACCGAGCGCGGGGAACTCGTCGAACCTGCTCGTCGACTTCACCACCAGCGGGTTCTTCGGCAACGCGGTGAGAGGAAAGCTGTTCGAGCCGGGCGCGCCCACCTCGCACACGATCACCATCAGCGTGAGCGACAACTGCAACAGCGGCTCGCTCCTGGTCTCGAACCTCGGTCTCGACGTCCTCGGGGCCTCGTAGAGGGAGGCACGCATGGAGACCGCAACCACGGAGAGCGCAACGCTGGAGAGCGCAACCGCGGAGCTTGTCGACCCGACCCAGCGCGTGCCGGGGCGCGCGGTGGCGATGGTCCTGCGCCTGGCCGCGGCGCTCGGTCTACTCGCCTATCTGGTCTACTCGCTGCCCACCGCGCTCGCCCGCCCCGCCGGCAGCGACTCCAACCGGGAATTGCTCTTCTGCGCCGTCCTGGCCGCGGGCGCAGCCCTGTGCTTCATGCGGGGGGTGATTTCGACCCGCCAGCGTCTCCCCTGGGTGCTGTTGGCGGTCGGGCTGGGGAGCTGGTCCTATGGAGAGTTCCTGCTGACCACCGCTCCGGGTGCGATGTCGGGATTCGGTGGCCTTTCCCTTGGGGATGTGGCAACGCTCGCCTTCTACCCCTGTGCCTACGCGGCCCTGCTCCTGCTCCTGCGTGCATCCGTTGACCGCTTTTCGGCTCTGCTGTGGCTCGATGGGCTGGCCGGTGCCCTGGCCGTGTCCGCGGTGGTGGCCGTGTTCGCTTTCCGTCCCGTGCTGGCCTCCTCGGCGGGAAGCACGGCGACTGTGATCGCCAACATGAGCTATCCGCTCGCAGACCTCTTGCTGATAGCGGTGGTCATCTTCTCGCTCGCCACCACCGGATGGCGGCCGGGGTCGCTCCTGGGGTGGCTGTGCGGGGGGCTGCTCTCCATCGCCCTGGCGGACGGATTCTCTTTGTGGTGGACCTCGACCGGTCACGCTCGAGCCACCACGCCGGTGGACACCCTGTGGCCGCTCGGGGTCCTGCTGATCGCGCAGTCGGCGCTTCGGCCCGTCCGGGTCCAGACGAGCTCGGCCCGGGGGATGCTGACCCCGCTGATCTTCCCGGTCGGCTTCTCCCTTATCGCTCTGGCGCTCCTGCTGTCGGGGTTGGTTCGCTCGCTGAACGCATCCGGATACGAGCTGGCCACCTCCGCGCTTGCCTTTCTCGTCCTGCGCATGATCGTCACCGCGGCGCGAAACCTGCAGATGACGGCCGCCAGCCGGCGCGAGGCCCTGACCGACGCGCTCACGGCGCTGGGCAACCGCCGCAAGCTGATGCTCGACCTCGAGGCGGCCACAACCAAGCGCGACCGCCGCTCCGAGGCGCTGCTCATCCTCTTCGACCTCGACGGGTTCAAGCTCTACAACGACACGTTCGGGCATCCAGCAGGCGATGCCCTTCTCGCCCGGCTGGGTCGCGCCCTCCGCGAGCAGGTCGAGTCATGGGGCGAGGTCTACCGGCTGGGCGGCGACGAGTTCTGCGTCCTCTCCGAGGACCCCCCTCCCGACTACATGGACGCTCTGCCCGGAACGCTTGATGCCCTGTCCGAGCGCGGCACCGGGTTCGCCGTCACTGCCTCCTACGGGTCGGTCCTGATCCCGAGCGAGGCCAGCGACGTCACGCTCGCCCTGCAGACCGCTGACCAGCGGCTCTATGTCCAGAAGGGCGACCGCAAGCGGGGAAGCGACACCCAGCTCGCGCGCGACGTCCTCATCCAGGCCCTGCGCGAACGCGACGCCGGCCTGCCGGAGCACCTCGGCGGAGTGGCCATCCTGGCCCAGGCCGTCGCCCGGCGTCTGGAGCTCACCGCCGAGGAGATCGACCAGGTGACGCGGGCGGCCGAGCTGCACGACATCGGCAAGATGGCCGTGCCCCAGACCATCCTCGACAAGCCCGCCCCGCTGGACAAGGACGAGCTTGCGCTCATGCGCCAGCACACGATCATTGGCGAGCGCATCCTGGCCGCCGCGCCCGCGCTCCGGCCCGTGGGCAAGCTCGTGCGCTCCTCGCACGAGCACTTCGACGGGTCGGGATATCCGGACGGCCTGGTTGGCGACGAGATTCCGCTCGGGGCCCGGATCATCATCGTCTGCGACGCCTACGACGCCATGACCAGCGAGCGTCCGTACCGGCGAGCGGTCTCAGCAGCCGATGCGCTGGCCGAGCTGCGCAGGTGCGCCGGCACCCAATTCGATCCGGCGGTGGTGCAGGCGTTCTGTGAAGAGGCGCCAGGGGCAGCAGTGGCCGAGGCGGTGGCCGTCCTCCGCGGTCGCTGACCCCGGCCCCGGGGCCCGCTTCAGCCACGCCCGAGACCCGGCTTTAGCCCGGGTCGCGCGTAGGTCAGGAATTTCTACGCAATAAGCGCCCGGCCCCGTTGCTAATTCACCGCAAACTGGCTAGTTTCCAGCCTCTGGTCTAACGGGATCGTGGTCGCCGGCGCTCGGCGGCGTTTGAGACCCGGGAAGGGGGCCGTGATGGCTCCTGACAGTTGGTGCGTGCCCTACGCCGCTACCAGGGCTGAGGTGCACGACATGTTCGAGGCGGGCTGCGGGTTCGGCGAGCTGGAGGATCTGATCGGGGATTGCGAGCTCCCCGAGGAGCAGCGGGCTGCGCTGTGGCTGCTGGCCTGGTCTCTTTGCGAACGCGAGTCGGAGGCCGAGGATTGGCCGGAGCTGGCCGGGGTCGGCGTGGCCGCCCCTACCGGCCGCCGGTTCCGCTCGCCGAGCGCGAGCATGCCCGTGGGCCTGGGCTGACCCGCCCGCTGGGGGTTGACCCGCCGCCACGCGCGCTCTCGCCACGACGAGACGCGCTCTCGCCGCCCCGAGACGCGCTCTCTCGCCACCACGACGAGACCCGCCGGCGTGGGCGGGTCTCGTGCGCAAGGACTGTGCCCGGCCTAGGCCTTGGAGGGTCCATTAAACCCAGCCGTCCCCCTGAGCACGCCCGCACGCCTGAAAACCCGAAGTGGCTCCCCGGTCTCGCGCACGGCCAAGCTGACGGTGGCAATCCCTGAGTCAGCAAAATCATCGCACAACCCGGCGATGGGCGCTGTACAGTGAGTCTGGGAACCCGGATTGTCCCCAGAACGGATTGATCCCTTCCCTGATCGGCCCGCACACCCCCTTGCGGGCCGATCGTAAACCCGGACGGTCACCCGCCGGTGGCGGCCGAGCGTACACCGTTGTCAGAGCCCTTTGCCTTCGTGTCCGATCTGGCCGGCCGTAGGGCCGCGGTGACCGGCGGGGCCCGGGGAATCGGCCTGGCCGTGGCCCGCTGGTTGGAGGCCGCCGACGCTCGGGTGACGGTGGTCGACCGTGACTTTGACGACCAGGAACGGCAGCTGGTCGGGCAGGGATTCGAGCTCGTGCGCGCGGATCTCGGGCAGGACGACCCGGTCGCCCTGGCCGAAGGGCTGCTCGACCGCGGGGGCCCGGTCGAGCTGATCGTCAACAACGTGGGCGTCTCGACCGATCACGGCTTCACCGCGCTCGACCCCCCGGACTTCGATCGGGTCATGGCGGTCAACCTGCGTGGCCCCTGGTTCATGACCAGGCGCCTGGTCCAGGAGTTGATCGCCCGCGGGCGCCGGGGCTCGGTGCTGTTCATGTCTTCGCTGCACGACCACGTGGTCCGTCACCGTCCCCACTACAGCGCGTCGAAGGCCGCGATCGCGATGCTGACCCGGGAAATGGCCAACGAGCTCGGGCCGCACGGCATTCGGGTCAACGCGATCTCCCCCGGGTCGATAGCCACCTGGCCCATGAGCAAGCGCCAGGCCGCGTATGGCAGCCGGTCGATCCCGCTGGGCCGGCACGGCCAGCCCGACGACCTGGCCCCGATGGCGATCGCGCTACTCAGCGACCGCATCTCCGGGTACGTGACCGGCGTCAACCTTCCGGTCGACGGAGGCCTCGACCTGCACACCTGGATCGACGACGGCTAACCCGGGCCGGCGAGAGCGCTCGCCCGCTGCCCCGCCTCAGGGCCCGCACAGCGCCGCGTAGTGGAGCGTGTACAGGTGGGCGGCGGCCGCCGGCGAGACCCGGTGCAGCCCGCTCCGAACCGCCCACTTGGCCACCCCCACCAGCCGGCCGCCCCGGCCCGAGGCAAAAAAGGTGTGCACCTCCCGCGGGAGCGGATCGGTGAGCTCGGCGTACCGGCGCAGCCCGGCCGAGGCGACCACCTCCCGCACGGCCGCCCTCGAGAACCGCTGCAGGTGACCGATGTGCTCGGCACCCCGCCGGGCCGAGCGCCGGCGCGCGGAGAGGTTGTCCTCGAGCGGGACCTCGATCACCACCCATCGGCACACCCGCCCCGCCTCCCCCAGCACCCATGCCGGCTCCGGCACATGCTCCAGCACGTGCGAGACCACGCCCACCTCGAACTCGCCCGTCTCGAACGGGAGCCGGTCCCCGTCGTAGCGGCGGATGTCCGCCTCGGGGTTGCGCTGGGCCGCGATCTCGCACGCCGCCCGAGCCACCTCCACCCCGGCAAGGCTCCACTCCGGCCGCCGGCGGCGAAGCTCGGCCAGCAGGGCTCCGTCCCCGCACCCGACCTCGAGCAGGCGGACGCCCGCCCCGAGCCCGTCCCGGCTCCCGCCCCCGGCCCTCGCCTCGAGCCCGGCCCCGCCCCCGGGCGCCGCGGAGAGCAGCTCGAGCACGTGGTCGGCCTTCCCCTTGGCCCCCAGCTCGCGCCACCGGCCGTAGAGCAGCCCCTCCTGACCGCCGATCGAATAGGCGCTCTCGTAGAACTCCCGCAGGCCCTCGGAGCTCGGGCCCCCGTCGCCCCGGTCCGAGGCCGGCTCGGTGGCGGGCGGGTCCGATCCGCGCTCCATGCCGGCGAGGTTATTAGGATCGTCGATCGTGCCCACGCAGCGGCTTCGGATCATCCGCGGGGTCGCGGCCGGCCAGGAGATCGTGCTGCCCGACACCGAGTTCACCATCGGGCGCGAGGAGCAGGGCATGGGCCCCCTGGGCGGTGACCCCGAGATCTCCCGCCAACACGCCCGCTTCCGGTTCAACGACAAGGGCGAGCTGCTGGTCGAGGACCTCGGCTCCACCAACGGCACCTACGTGAACGGCCGGCGCATCCACGGAGCCCGCCTCCTCCTGCCGGGCAACTCGATCAGGGTGGGCATGACCACGCTGGAGCTCGAGGAGGTCAAGGAGGACGGGGGGGAGGAGGACGGGAAGGGGGATTCGCTCGCTTCGCTCGCGGCCGCCACGCCGCCCGCCGCCGCCGGCGTCCCGCCCGCTCCGGCCGGCGCCCCGCATGCGCCGCCACCCCCGCGCCCGCAGGCGCGACCGACCCCGGCGGCCCCCCCACGCGCCCGGCCCTGGAGCGTTCGCACCGCCGCGGCCCGGGGGCTGGTGGCCGGGGTGGTGGTGGCAGGCGTGATCGTGGCCCTGGTCCTGATCGCGGGCGGAGGCAACGCGAACCCGTGCGTGCGGGCCGACAACGGACGGTCGGGGACCGGGCACTTCCGGTTCATCACCAGTGCCTGCGAGAACACCTCCAGCACGGTGGCCACCTTCCCCCTGCACCGGGGCACCAGCGGCGGCCACACGGTCTTCTACGTGGTCACCGACGACAGCAACCAAGCCGACGCGCGCGCCCGCGGCGTCAACTACGTCCCCAAGCTCGCCAACGCCGCCTCCTCGCCCGGGGTCCAGGTCGTGTCGGTGACCAACGGCGTGATCGACTTCCCGGCCACGGTCGACTTCGGCCATAGGCGCGTGGTCACCCCGGGCCCGACCGTCTGGCCACCCTCGCAGGCTCAGCCGCCTTCGTTCGGGAACCCCGGCTACAGCCCCCTGATCAGGCTCCCCAACGGCACCGTCCTGGACGCCCCCCAGCTGGCCAACTCCACCGGCCACGCGGACAAGGTCGTGAGCCTCGACACGTCCGCCATGAAGGTGCAGTACCTCGAGACCGAAGGCCGGTACGAGGACAAGCACGTCCACTACGCGTCCTTCGACGCGGGCAATCCGGTCTCGGCGGCGATCGAGGACGTCAACTACACGCCGGCACTGAACAGCGTCCCGCGCCCGGGGGATGAGGGTCTGACCACGTCGGCCCGCGAGGAGCTGGTGGCCTTCGTCAACGGACCGGTTGGAAGGTCGAACCCGCAGCGCCAGGGCTTAGGCTCGACCATCGTGGACCACCTCGACCCCCACAATCTCCTCCACGAGACGCCGGTGCTCCCCAACCACTCCGACGTCGGCGACCCCAAGTACGCGCCCATGTGGGACGTCCACCTCGCGGCCTGGACGGCGAACGCCATCGACGCCGGCGACCGCGTGGAACTGCGTCACATCGACGAGGAGGTCACGCCGCGCGTGAGCAAGGGGCTGATCACCGGGCCGAATGGCGCGGCCTTCGGACCGTCGGGGTTCGTGGTCAACTGCCCGCTCATCAGCATCGACGTCCCCTGAGCGCCCCCGAAATGACGATGGGGCGCCCCGGAGGGCGCCCCATCAAGCGGTATTCGCTGTTGGAGCCGGGTGGTCAGCCCTTGCCCCGGCCTCGGTTGTGCGGGTGGTGGTTTCCGCGCCCGCGGCCATGACCGACGCCGTGGTTGCGCTTTCCGTGGTTGCCGTGACCGGCGCCATGGTTGGGCACTCCGCCCTTGTTGGCCATGGCCGCCGCCGGGAAGCCGACGGTCAGGGCCAGCGACGCGGTCAGAGCAACGATTCTCCGATTCAACATGCAAGAACCTCCAGTCGAGGTATGTCCTGCCTGCATGGTTCCCGCTGTGGCCTTAGGTCACCTTTCCGTGTGGTTGAGATTTCGTTGGGATCGCTCCGGCGGGTTTGGGCCGCACCGGGAGCGGCCCCACCGAGAGGCACGACTATCTCTCCGAAGCCCTGGGTCCCGCCCTCTCCGTAGGCCCGCGCGGTCAGCGCCGCGCCGATCGCGTCCCGGGCATCCTGGTTGAGCCGGCGGCCGGGCAGCCCCTCGAGGCCCAGCGCATCGAGCGCCGCCGCGGACCAGGCCGCGCGCGACCCGGCCCCGCGCCTTCCGGCCCACCGGGTGAAGGACGCCGTGGGAAAGACCTCGATCACCTCCCAGCCCTCGTCCGCGCCCTCGAGGGCCTCATACAGATCGAACCCGCGCTCGATCCATTCGTAGTACGACGGATTTTCCGCCAGGCGATCGGAGTCCGGGGTGAAGCGGATCCCGCACACCGCCCGGGCCAGCTCACGCTCGCACGTCCGTGACGTCTCTCCGGGGCGGGCCGGGCGGCGGGGGCTGTCCACCCCTACCACGGCCGGGCGATACTCCGCCACCCAATCGATGACCGCCGCGGGCGACAGCAGGCGCGGCTCCGGACCGCCGATCAACCCGCACGCATCCACCACGGCCGCGTCGAACCCCTTGCGCGATCCGCCCACGTCCACCCCGGCCCAGCAGCACGCTTTCGGGTGGACCGGCGGTTTGCCCACGGCGCGTGCGACGGTACAGGAGCGTCGATGAAGCGCCTCCCCTCGGTGACCGTGGACATCACCCCGCTGCGCGAGTCGCGGGACTTCCGGCTGGTCATGGCCGGCGGGTTCCTGACCGGGCTCGGGGCCCAGGCCGGGCTGGTTGCCCTCCCATACCAGGTGTTCGTGATCACGCGCTCGCCCGTCCTGGTCGGGCTGCTCGGGGCGGTGGAGCTCGGGCCCCTGATCGCGGCCTCGCTGCTGGGAGGGGCCCTGGCCGACCGCATCGACCGGCGGGTGCTCCTGCTCGGGGTGCAGGCCGTGCTGGTGCTGGTGGCCGGCGCCCTGGCCGCCGGCGCCCTGGCCGGGTCACCGCCCGTCTGGCTGCTCTACCTGCTGGCCGGCGCGAGCGCGGGCGCGTCCGGCGTGGAGCGTGTCGTGCGGTCGGCGATCGTGCCCAACGTGGTCAGCCGCGAGCGCCTGCGCCCGGCCCTGGCCTTCAGCTTCGGCATATACCAGCTGACCATGGTCGTGGGTCCGGCCGTGGGCGGAGTCCTGATCGCGTCGCTGGGTCTGGCCTCGGCCTATCTGTTCGACGCTGCCACGTGCACCGCCATGGTGGCGGCCGCGGCGGCCATGAGCGCCCAGGTGCCGGTCGCCTCCGAGCAGCCCGCCCGGGTCCTGGCCTCGATCGCGGACGGGCTCCGCTTCGTCCGGGGCCAGCCGGCGCTTATCGGCAGCTTCGCCATCGACCTGCTGGCCATGACGTTCGGGATGCCGCGCGCGCTCTTCCCCGTGCTCAGCCTCACCGTCTACCACGCGGGAGCCACCGGGACGGGCGTCCTGTACGCCGCCGTGTCCGCCGGCGCCACCGTGGCGGCCCTGACCACACGCTGGCTCGAGCGCGTGGGCCGGCTGGGGCGGGTGGTCATCGTGGCGGTGGTCGTGTGGGGGCTTGCGATCGCGGGAGCCGGCCTGACCACCGACATCGTGGCCGCCTGCCTGCTGTTCGGCCTGGCCGGCGCGGCCGACTCGGTCAGCGCCGTGTGCCGGAGCACGATGGCCCAGCTGATCACGCCCGATCGGATGCGCGGCCGGGTCTCGTCCGTGTTCAGCCTGGTGGTGGCCTCCGGGCCGCGTCTGGGCGATGTGGAGGCCGGGGGCGTGGCCTCCCTCACCTCGACGCGGTTCTCGGTCACCTCCGGGGGGCTGGCCTGCGTGG
>Ga0307477_10004041_pt1 | contig 10738 bp, 8 predicted proteins | sample atmos_gasesECM2C_FD_203316 | JGI IMG/M metagenome (GOLD analysis project Ga0307477, IMG submission 203316) | Hardwood forest soil microbial communities from Morgan-Monroe State Forest, Indiana, United States - atmos_gasesECM2C_515 | ecosystem: Environmental > Terrestrial > Soil > Temperate... | reverse complement strand
GCCAGTCACGCCACCGCCACCGGAGCCACGGCCGACACGATCACGGTTGACGACCGCGTCGCGATCAACTACGCGTCGGTCTCCGGCGTGTACAGCGACACGGTGACGTACACGGTGACCCCGAACTACAACTAGTCGTGTCACCATTCGCGGCGCGGTGCCGGTATGCACGCCTGCTCGTGGTCTCGGTCGCGGCCTCGGCGGTCATCATGGCGCCGCCGCTGGACGCCTGGGCGGCCTCGTCGCCCGCACCGGCCACGAAAGTCTCTCGTCCGATCGCGGTGTCGGTGCCACCCGATCCGGTGCAGATCGGCCCCGGGGGCACCGCCAAGGTGCCTGTCCGGGTGGTCAATCCGGGCAACGCGCCGGTGACCGTCACGGTGACCGGACGCGGACTGGACTTCGGGGACAACGGCAAGGTCAACCTGACGCAACAGCCCGACCCGAGGTGGCTGGGGCGGGTCGACTTCCCGGCCGGCGACCTCACGATCCCGGCCCAGGGCTTCGACGATCTCTCGCTCAACGTGAGGATGCCCGATCGCATCGATCCCGACGTCTACTTCGTAGGGTTCGTGGTCAGCCCGGTGCCGACGGCCAACGGCCGCGTCACGTTGATCAACCAGATCGGGGCGTTCTTCATGATCGACGTGCCCGGCCCTCGGGTGCGAAAGCTCTCGGCCAGCCTCGACGTCCCGGGTTTCGATCTCGGCCCCATCCACCTCGGGAGCGTGGTCGTCGGGCGCCAGGCCGCCGGCGAGCTGCGGGTGCGCAATGTCGGTCACGCCACGGCCCGGTTCTGGGGGGAGAACGACACGAGCTCGTCGCCCGGCGGCGGCACACCCACGCAACAGCGCGTCCGCGTGTCACTGCTGCCGGTCGGACGGTTGCGCTCGTACGCCGTCAGCGGCCGCCCGGCCTGGCCGGTCGGGTTCGTGACGATGACGGTCCACATCATCTATCCCGACAAGACCGAGAGCTCCACCACCGAGATCGTCCTCACGAAGCGGTCCCTCGTGATCAGCCCGTGGGTCTTGGTGGCGGTAGGCGTGCTCGTGGTGCTCGGCCTGTGGTGGTTCGTGCACCGCCGCAAGCGCCGGAAGCAGCCCGTGGCTGTCCCCCACCCCCGGGGCGGACAACCGCAAGCCCGAGTCCCGCGGCCCCGCCGTGACGGCGGCGGTCCACGCCACGCCCGGTCGGACCGCGACAGTGTGGTCAGCCGCCTCATCGGCCGGTCCCGCAAACGCGTCACCGTCAGGTGAGTGAGTCCTTGGGCTGATCGAGCGCACCTCAGGTGCGCTCATCACCCGCGTGCGCGAGATCAGCATCGCCTCAGCTCACGAGGACCTCGCCCCACCAGGAGACTTCTTCTTCTGGCGGGCCCGCCGTCGGGGCTCCGGGCGCGCCGGGCTGACGGCCGACATCCGGCGCTGACCGGCCGCCCGCCCCGTGGGTCGATAGGGACAGGGCTTCATGCCGTGTCCGGGGGTCCGATTACCCTTCACGTCGCCGGAGGAAGAGGAAGGAGCCGGATGCGAGGGATCGTCTACACGGGCGAAGGCGTCGAGGTCACCGACAAGCTCGAGGTGGGCGACCCGGGGCCGACCGAGGTGAAGGTCAAGGTGGTCGCGGCGGGGGTGTGCCACTCGGACCTGTCGGTGATCGACGGGACCATCCCGTGGAAGGCCCCCTCGGTCCTCGGACACGAGGGCGCCGGCGTGGTGGAGTCGGTCGGGAGCGCCGTCCGGTCGGTCAAGCCCGGTGACCACATCGTCGTCGCCACCCTCGCCAACTGCGGCATCTGCCGGGCGTGCAACACCGGCCACCCCACGATGTGCATCCGCAGTCTGGGCAACGTGTCGACCCCGTTCACCTACGACGGTGAACCGGCCTCGAACTTCGCGGCGGCCTCGGTGTTCGCCGAGCACACGATCGTGGCCGAGATCCAGGCCGTCCCGATCCCGGAGGACGTGCCGTTCACCTCCGCCTGTCTCATCGGCTGCGGCGTGCTGACCGGGGTCGGGGCGGTGCTCAACCGGGCCAAGGTCAAGCCGGGCGAGACCGCGGCCGTGTTCGGGGTCGGAGGGGTGGGGCTGAACGTCATCCAGGGACTCCGCCTGTCACAGGCCAGTCGCATCGTGGCCGTGGACACCGTCGCCGACAAGGAAGCACTCGCCCGGCGATTCGGCGCCACCCACTTCGTCGACGCCACGCAGGCCGACGCGGTGGAGGAGATCAAGAAGATCGTCCCCCACGGACCGCAGTCCATGGCCCGGGCGCTCGGCCCGGGCGGGGTGACCTGGGCGTTCGACTGCGTCGGACATCCGGCCGTGCTGCGCAACGCCATCGACGTGCTCGACTGGGGTGGGACGGCGGTCGCCATCGGCGTGCCGCCCCGGGGGAGCGAGGTGAGTGTCGACATCAACCACCTCGCCTACGTCGACCGCGGGCTGTTGGGGTGCCGCTACGGGTCGAGCCGCCCCCACCACGACGTGGCGCTCATGGTGGAGCTGTACCAGGAGGGCAAGCTGATGCTGGACGAGCTCGTCACCGAGACTCGTCCCCTTGAAGGGTTCGCCGACATCATCGACGACATGCACGCCGGCAAGTTGGCCCGAGGCGTCCTCACGCTCTGATCGTCGCTCGTTCGCGGCTCCCGCCGGTTCGGGCCACCGCCAGTTCGCGGCCCACTGCCAGCCCGGACTACCGCCAGGCGAGACGCAGCTCGCGACGCTGCCTCAGTTCCGACGCGCCTGGATGGCTGGGATCGCCTGTGGCGCGGCCGCCACGATGGCCGCGGCCAACCCCAAGAAGGCCCCGAAACCCCAACCGATGCCGGAGAAGCCGAGCCCGCCCGGCTTGAAGACGAAAGCCAGCACGGTGAGCACGAGATTGAGGCTGGTCGCCCCCAGCAGGAGTTGCGCGTCGGTCGCCGGGAGTTTGAACGGCATCTCGCTGAACCCGGCCCGCGCCACCAGATAGAGGATCACGGCCAGGGACACGATCAACGTGATGTACATCCAGCCGTGCCAGAGGCCGTCCACCGAGATGCTGCCCAGCCCGTAGTTGTAGGTGAACCAGGGGAGAAACAGCGAGATGAACAGCACGACGGTCCCGGCCAGCGTGATCCGCTCGGCCTGGGCCCAGCGCTTGGCGTCGAACTGGAACTGCGGCGTGCCTCCGCCGGATCGGGGGGTAGGCGGCGGGCCTGATGGGGAAGAGCCGGGCGGAGCAGACCCCGGCGGGTTCGAAGACGAATAGCCCGGCGGACCGGTGTAGCTCGAGGAGAAGGCGCTCCCCGGGGTCCCCCCGGGCGGCCCTGCGGCCGGACCGGGCGAGGCGGTGCCGGGTGTGCCGGGTCCTGCTGCGGCGGCGGTCGAGAGCTGCGCACCACACTGTGAGCAGACGGTCGAGCCGTCCGCAACGTTGTTGCCGCATTGCGAACAGATCATGGTTCCCCCCTTCGGTCGGCCCGGCGAACCGGACTTCCCCCACGCCTTGGGGCGTGCTCTCATCAACGGTACCTTTCGGCGGCGCCAATTACTGGGAAGACCCGGGATGCTCCACCCCGCGTGGCGCGGTCCGGGTGGCCGGGGGCACCGGCGGGTATCGCTGAGGCAGGGCCGGGGCGCGGCCGCGGCGAACGAGCAGAGCGTGTAGGAATGGCCGGAGTGCCGCGCGGCCGAAGGGTCGCCGTCGTCGAAGGAGGTACGCCGTGAAGCTCGACCGGTTGAGCCCACTCGATGCCTCGTTCCTCCATGTCGAGGACGACGTCAGCCACATGCACATCGGGTCGATCGGGATCTTCGAGGGACCTGCCCCGCGCTTCGGTGACGTGGTCGCCATGGTGCAGGGCAAGCTGCCCCTCGTCCCCCGCTACCGGCAGGTGGTCCGGTTCGTCCCGTTGCAGTTGGGCCGGCCGGTGTGGGCCGACGACCCGACCTTCGACATCGACTACCACATCCGACACACCGCCCTGCCCGCCCCGGGCGGGGACCTCGAGCTGCGGGCACTCGTGGGGCGGGTGATGGGCCAACAGCTCGACCGCACCAAGCCCTTGTGGGAGATCTGGGTGGTGGACGGCCTGACCGACGGCCGCTGGGCCATGCTGTCGAAGACGCATCACGCCCTGGTGGACGGGGTCTCGGGCACCGAGCTCCTCGCCGTGATCATGGACACCTCGCCCGTCCCGTCGTCTTCGGCGTCGTCGGTCCTCGACGAGTGGAAGCCGGAATCGCCCCCGAGCGGCGCCCGCCTCGCAGTCGAAGCGGTGCGCGGCCTGGCGACCAGCCCGTACGAGCAGTTCCGGGCGGTGCGGGCCGGGACCCGCGTCCCTCGCTTCGCGCTCCGTCAGGCGGGCGACGTCGTGCGGGGGCTGTCGTCGATGGCTGGCCTGGTCCGGCCCACCCCGCTGTCGAGCCTGAACGGCCCGCTCGGACCGCACCGCCGATATGCGTGGGGCGAGACCTCGGTCGACGCCATCAAGCGCGTGCGCAAGTCGCTGGGCGGCGCCTTCAACGACGTGGTGCTGGCGGCGATCACGAACGGGTTCCGCGCGTTGCTCCTGGGGCGGGGGGAGTCGGTCGACCGGGTGGTGCGGACGCTCGTGCCGGTGTCGGTGCGCGCCCGCAACCCGGTGGGACGCGCCGTGGGAGACGGGACGTTACAGAACAAGGTGTCAGCCATGTTCGCCGAGCTGCCCGTGGGGATCGACGACCCGGCCGAGCGCCTGCATGTCATCAGCGTGCAGATGAACGGCCTGAAGGAGTCGAAGGAAGCGGTGGCGGGCGAGGCGCTCACCTCACTGTCGGGCTTCGCGCCGCCCATGCTCCTCGCCCTCGGGATGCGCCTCGCCACCCGGGTGGCCCAGCGCAACGTCAACACCGTCACCACCAACGTGCCGGGGCCGCAGCTTCCGCTCTACGTCGCGGGGCGGCGCATGCTGGACGCCTACCCGTACGTGCCTCTCGCCGGCCAGGTCCGGATCGGGGTGGCCATCTTCTCGTACGACGGCAAGGTCACGTTCGGCATCACCGGGGACTGGGAGACCACGTCCGATCTCGACGTGCTCGTGCGCGGCATCGAGGAGGGGATGGCGCAGATGCTGTCGCTGAGCGGGTGAGTGGATGAGCGGTCCGCTCGCCCGAGGCAGGACCGGCCGGCGGCGACCCAGTGCGTGGGGTGGGCGCGTCCGTCCGTACCGGGGCTGACATGGCACGGATCGGGCTGGTCCTCGGGGCGGGCGGCATGGCGGGCGTCGCCTTCCACGCCGGGGTGCTGAGCGGGCTGGCCGAGGGACTCGGATGGGACCCGCGGGACGCCGAGATCGTCGTCGGAACCTCGGCCGGTTCGCTCATCGCGGCGGGCCTGCGGGCCGGGCTGTCGGGCCCGGACATCGCGGCCCGCACCGAAGGCGTGCCGATGTCGGCGCAAGGAAGCGCTTTGCTCGAAGCCGCCGACGCCGTCATCGGCCCCCGTCCCGACCGGGCCCCACCGGTGCGCTTTCGCGCCGCCGGGCCGGCCGCACCGGGCGTGCTCGTCGCGGCCGGTCTGCAGCCGTGGAGGGTTCGGCCCGCGGCGGTGATCGCAGGGCTGTTGCCGGCGGGGTCGGCGTCGACGGCCGCCCTCGAGTCCGGCCTGGACGCGCTGTTCCACGACCGGTGGCCGGCGCGGCCCATGTGGGTGTGCGCTGTCCATCTCGAGTCGGGCAGGTTGACGGTGTTCGGCCGCGACGGTGCGCCACCTGCCCGCGTCGGGCAGGCGGTGGCCGCGTCGTGCGCCATCCCCGGTTACTTCGCGCCCGTGACGGTCGCCGGCTCCCGGTACGTCGACGGCGGCGCGCACTCGCTCACCAACCTGAGCCAGCTGGCGCGCCGGGGCCTCGACCTCGTGGTGGTCAGCGCGCCGATGTCGCGAGCCGGACGTCGCCGGCCACTGTCCGGCACGCTGGTGCGCGAGGCGGCTCGGGTGCAGCTCGGCATCGAAGCGAGCCAAGTCCGCCGGCGCGGCACGCCGGTGATCGCCTTTCAGCCGACGGCCGAGGACCAGGCCGCCGCAGGCCGGAACTTCATGGACCCTCGCCGGCAGGCGGGCATCGCCCGCCAGGCCAGGGCGTCGACGTTGCGGCGCCTCGAGCGCGCCGACATCAAAGACCGGGTGGCGCTGCTGACGAGCTCGTGAACGAGGCGGCCCGCGCCACGGCGTGCACCGCGATCAGGCGGCGGCCGCGGGATCCAGACGGGTGAGGGCATCGTCCACGAATCCCTTGACCTCGTTGGACCAGAAGAACCCGAGGTGGCCGCCCGCGTAGGCGGCGAGCGCGGGCCGGTCCCAATGGAGCCACAGCCGCCTCGCCTGACCGAACGTCGACATCCGGTCGGCCAGCCCGGCGAAGATGAACCGCCGTTCCTGGGGCACCCGGCACGCCATCGCCAGCGGCGACACGACCCGATGGACGTCGTCGGCCGCCGCGCCCAGCGCGCCCAGGGCGATCGCCCGGCGGGCCACGGACGCCGGCATGTGCCGGCGGAACAGGAAGGGAAGGTCGACGACGGGGATGCCGGCGATGACGCACGCCAGGTCGTCCTCGAGCGAGGCCACGAGTGAAGCGACGAGCCCACCGAGCGAGTACCCGATCACCCCCACGCGCTGCGCGTTGCGTTCCCGCCGCAGCCAGCCGATGACCCGCCGCAGGTCCCACACGGCCTGGGCCATCCCGTGGACGCTGTCGACCATGTCGATGGTCATGAGGTCCTCGCCCCGGACGCGCCCCGAGGCGCGTGGCCCGTGCAACGGGAGCACGGGCACAACGACGCTGATGCCCCGGCGGTGCAGCTGCGACGTTCGAAACGCCCGGAGGTCGAGCACCGGGCCGGTGCCCATACCGAAGCCGTGGGCGCACACCAACCAGGTCCCCGTGTCCGGTCCCGGGGCACGCGCCAACCAGGCGTGAGCGGTGCGGTTGGCGGTGTGCGCAAGCCACCGGTCGCGCCCGGGCTCCTCCGCATCGGGCTCCCACCCGCTCGTGAACCTCACGTGCTCGTAGGACAGGCCGGGCCGCGCCTCGTGGCGGGCCACGAGGTCGTCGGGGGTGGGCGGGGTGCGGTGGTACGCACCGGGCCGGTCCAGCCAGCCCCGCTCCACACACAAGGCGCGAAAGCTCGCCACGTGCTCGCCCGCCGCGGCGTAGTCGTCGTCCTTGGGAAGCAGTTCGGGATGGCGGAACAGCGCGATCAGCAGCTCGTCGAGGTACGCCTGGAGCGCGAGCGCGGCGGTGGGCCGCGCCGGCACGACGGTGTCGTCGTCGAGGGCCCGCGACATCCGAGATCTCGTCCGGGCGAGGAAGTACGCCACACTCGGCCCCGCTCGGAGCAGGCCGCTGACGCGGGGGTCGCCCGCCACCCGGCGAGCTCGACGGTACGCGACGGTGGCGAGTTGCACCGCTCCGCCGGCGGAGAAACCACTCGATCGGCCGTCGCCCGGAAGCGAGTCGTGGGGCGCGTTGTCGGGTTCGACCACCCACCCGTCGTCCCGGGGCGCGCCGTCGGCGGCCCCGAGGACGTCGTGGTCGTCGGGATCCGGCCCCGACGCCGACGCAACCGGCGACGCGCCCGGTCCGGCGGGGACAGGCGCGTCGGGAACCCGCGGCGCCTGTCCCATCACCTCAGCCTACGGGTCACGTCATTCGATCCGTGGTGATCCCGGTCGCACCGGCATCGTCACCGGGTGGAGACCGACGGCCGGTTGAGCCGGGCGAACATCGACTTCTGGGCCCGGTAGAGACGAGGGAACTCCGCGAAGAGACGCGCGTACGTCGCCTCGGTGTCGGGACTGGGCTCGAAGCGAGCGTCCACCGGGACGAGGCGCTCCACCGCTTCCTGGTCGAATTCTCCGAGCGCCAGCCCGGCGAGGATGGCCGCGCCCCGGAGGTTGGCGTGCAGCGGCTCGGCCACCCGCTCGAGCGTTCGGCCCATGACGTCCGCGTGGATCTGGCACCACAGCGCGGACGCGGCCCCGCCCCCGATGAGCCGGATCGGGTCGAGGCGCCGCCCGACGAACCGCTCCACCGCGTCGTGCAGCCACCGACTGTTGTAGGCGACGCCCTCGAGCACGGCCCGCACCAGGTGCGCCCTCGTGGTGTGGAGCGACAGGTTGTGGAAGCCGCCCCGGGCGTTGCGGTCGTCGACGGGCGAGCGCTCACCCGCCAGCCACGGGGTGAAGACGACGTCGCCGCTCCCGGGTGGGACGGAACCGGCCAGCGCCGTCATGGCGTCGAAGGCGGGGGTGGCGGGTTCGAGGAGGCCGTCGTCGGGAGCCACGACGTTGTCGCGCAGCCACTGGAGGCACAGGCCGGCCGTTTCGTGGTTGTCCGCTACGAGGTAGCGCCCGGGGGACAGGCCGGGAACCGAGGCGATCTGGCGCAGCGCGTCGGTCTTCTTCCTCGGGACGGGACAGCTGATCCACGAGGTCGTGCTGATCACGAGATGGGCCTGGTAGTCGAGCACGGCACCCGAGCCGGCCGCGGCGGAGTGGAGGTCGGGGGTCCCGGTCACGACGCGCACCGAGGGTGGGAGGCCGAGCTCGGAGGCGAGCCCGGGCCGGACCTCTCCGACCACGGAGCCGGTCGGGACGAGCGGCGGCAGCTTGTCGCCCGGCACGCCGGCGGCACGTACGAGCGCGGGGTCGTAGACGAGGCGGTCGAACCGGCGGTTGTCGGTCAACCACGCGGCGGTCATCGACGCGTGCGACGCGGTGGCGCGTCCGGTGAAGCGCATGGAGAGGTAGTCGACGGGCTCGAGGTACCAGCGTGCGGCCTTGGCCACCCCGGGCTCGTCGTGCTCGAGGTACAGCATGTGTCCGATGGGATCCGCGCCCGAGGTGGAGGGGGCGCCGCCGGTGCGCCGCACCCACCGCCACAGGGCGCGCGGCGCGTATCCCGACACGGGCCCGCCCACCGCCCGCCGGGTGTGCACCCCGCCCCGGGTGTCCATCCACATGAGGCAGTCCCCGACCGGGACGCCGTCCTCGTCGACCGGCACCGTGCTCGCCCACTGGCCCGTGCACGACACCGCCACGACTTGGTCCGGACGTACGGCCCCGCTCGCCAGGCCCCGGCGCGCCGCGTCCTTGATCGCTTCCCACCACGCACCGGCATCCTGAACGGCTCCGCCCCCGGGAAGCAGGCGCGTGGCGACCGGGATGTGGTCGCTCCAGGCCACGACTCCGGTGAGCGACACCAGGCCGACCTTCGGCCCACCCGTGCCGAGGTCGACGGCCAGGGCGAACCGCCCGGCCGGCGGAGTGCTCACGCGTCCGCGGGCACCTGCTGGTAGCCGTCCATCATCTCGGCCATGACCGACTTGATGAACGTGTCCGCCTCGTCGGTCATCCCGCCGATGACACCTCCGTAGATCGCCCCCGATCGGGGTGCTTCGTCCTTGTGCGCGACGGCGTAGGCCACCGCGTCGGCCAGGTCGGTGGCGAAGGTCTCGGTCACACCCGGCTGGGTCTGGGGGCGCGTCACCGCCATGTGCAACGCGTTCGGGTACTGCTGGCCGTTGAAGCGCCAACCGCGCAGACGCATGAAGTCGTTGACGTGGTAGATGTCGAAGACGTCCGACGTGAAGCTGAAGAGGAACGTCGGCTCGCCCAGGATGCGGAGCTCGGGATGGGAGCGAACGGCATCCTGCATCACGGCGGACGTCTCGAAGATGCGCTGCGCGTACCCGAGGTACCCCTCACGCCCCAGCCGCACGAGCGACGCCCACGTCGCGGCGAGCAGGCCGCCCGAGCGTGACCCCTCCATGCCCGGAGAGCAGTACTTGCCCCCGCTCCAGTCGGTGAGGAAGAAGTACTGGGCGTTGCGCAGCTCCTTGTCGCGGACGGTCAGCACCGAACTGCCCTTCAGGGCGTAGCCGTACTTGTGGGTGTCGGCGGAGATCGAGGTCACGCCCGGAACCCGGTAGTCGAAGAGCGGGATGGGATAACCGAGCTCCTGGCCGAAGGGGAGGATGAACCCACCCAGGCAGGCATCGACGTGCAGGCCCACGCCACGTCGCAGCGCGACCTCCGAGAGCTCGTCGATGGGGTCGATCGTCCCGTAGCCGTAATTGCACGCCGAGCCCACGATGGCCACGGTCTGGTCGTCGATGTGCTCGTCGACCCATCTGACGTCGACCTTGGTCGTACCAGGGTCGATCGGGGCGTTCTGCAGGTCGACCCCGAACAGGTGGCAGGCCTTGTCGAACGCCGGGTGGGCGCTCTCCGGCTTGATCATGTTCGGACGTTCGACCCCGCGCTCCTGCCGCGCGTGTTCGCGATAGGCAAGCACGGCGTGGGCGATGCTGCCCGAACCCCCCGAGGTCACGAGGCCGGCCGGCGTCGTCCCCGTGACGGCGTCGGCGTGGAGGAGGTCGAGCGTCATGGCGATGATCTCGGACTCGAACTTGGTGGCGCTGGGGCACATGTCGCGCTGGAGCGGGTTGACGTGCGCGAAGTAGCCGAACGCCTCGGTCAGGAACCGGTAGTGGTCGTGGTCGCCGCAGTACATCGTCCCCGAGCATTTGCCGGTCTCCCAGACGGCATCCTCCTCGGTGGCGATGGTCCTGAGCTCCTCGAGGATCTCGGCGCGGCTCCGGCCCTTGTCGGGAAGCGTGCGATGGACCTCGAATCGGTCGTGGTAGGGGAACGTGCTCATGGACGGATGCGCTCCTGTCGAGGCGGCGGGCCGGGCGGCGCCGGC
>Ga0307477_10004040_pt1 | contig 10740 bp, 4 predicted proteins | sample atmos_gasesECM2C_FD_203316 | JGI IMG/M metagenome (GOLD analysis project Ga0307477, IMG submission 203316) | Hardwood forest soil microbial communities from Morgan-Monroe State Forest, Indiana, United States - atmos_gasesECM2C_515 | ecosystem: Environmental > Terrestrial > Soil > Temperate... | reverse complement strand
TCTAGGGGATCATCCGTGAAGCGCCCTTCGCCGGAGTAGCCACGGATTTCGCCGGTGAGGTCATCGGTCGAGAAGCGCGCATAACTCATGGCCCCGGATTTGACCCGGCCAACACAGGTCCCGAAGGTATTTTCTTTTCCCACCGTGCCGGCGATGATGGCTTGAAAATCCATCTGCACGTCTTTGAAGAAATGTTTGGGCAAATTGCTGCAGTGGAAACACACCGCCTTGTTGGGATCGCTGCCGTAGTTGTTGTTCCAGTCGAGCAAGGCGCTGGGCGTCTGCGAGGCAAGTTGCAGCGCATGCATGCCCAGGACGCCGCAGACATCGACTTCGCAGGCGCTCGATATCAGGGAATCGCTCATCATGCTCATGACCGTGCACGGCACGACGCCAAGGTTTTCCTCGAGCGAAGTCCAGCACTGCACAGCGCTGATTTTCACCTGCGCGCTGTGCATCCAGTCGTCGATCACCGCGCCAAGCTTGGCCATTTTGAGCAACGCCGGCTGCGGAATTCCGCTGGTGGTGACATAGCGTTCAATGTTCTTTAGTTTTTGCACCGCGCGGTCATCATTATCCTTCATGCGACCGATGCGGCCGATCACCTCGGAAAGGTCCAGCGTTTCCACGGTGATGCCGTTGGCTTCGAGAAGTTTTTCGCTGTAGCGCACGGTGTTGAAGGCCGCAGGCCGCGCGCCGATCGCTCCTACGCGGAGATTGCGCAAGCCTTTCACCACGCGGCACACCCCGGAGAACCACTCGAGATCCTTCTTGAATTCCGCCGAGCTTGGCGACACGGTGTGCAATGTCGTCAGCGAATAGGGAATTCCATATTGCTTCAGGTTGTTGCACGCGGACATCTTTCCGCAAAAGCTGTCGCGGCGGTGCGCGATGGTCATTTTTCCCGGAGCGTCCGGAGTGGCCTGCACCAGCACCGGGACATTCAGTCGCGCGAGGCGCAGCGTATCGGCGATGGCCCGCTCGTCGCCGAAATTCGGAAGTGACACCAGGACGCCATCGATCTCGTCGTCGTGCGAGCGGAAAAGGTCCGCGCAGCGGCGCGCGTCGGCAAACGTTTCTACGGAGCCGAACTTGCTCTCCTCCGGCGTGAGACAGAAAGCCTTGTGGCCCTGCTCGGCCAGGACACGCAGGATTTCCTCGCGCCCGTCGCGCGCCAGCACGTCGGGGAAGAAACCCCGATTGCCGATGATGACGCCGAACGTGCTCATGAACTCCTCCGTGGCCGGAATGCATTGATGTATGCACCGCCCAGCACAACCATCAGACTGCCCCACCAGACTGGCGCATGCAAGTCAGCCAGTACGGTCGGCGGCGGATTCCGCCACTCTGCAATCCCGCTGGCCAGAATCAGCCCCCCATAGGTCAGCAACAGCAGTCCAACAAAGAACCACACCGGAATTATGTGATGCCTCTCGCTCATGTCCCTACCAGAAAACGATTTGCAGAATCACGAATAGCGCCACCGCCACGCCCGCCCAAAAAATCGGCTTGTGCAGCAATGGTACGTTTTCTTCCTTCGGTATGGCAGTGTAACCGTACACCAGTCCGGTCAATTCCGCCGCAGGCTTGGGAGTGGTAGCGAGGCTCACCACGACGGTGACCAATACGCACACCATACACGACCACAGCGCTTGATACATATCCTGCGCGAGTCCCTTGGCCAGCGGGGAGAGGGCAAACACCGCGACAAGGTCGTGATCGATTTTCATGGAAACGAAAATTCCAATCGCGGTCAGCGTTCCGGCCAGCAGCCCCAAGAATCCGCCCAACGGCGTCGCGCGTTTCCACAGCATGCCGAGCAGCACGGTCCCGAAAAGAGGCGCGATGAAGAAACTGAAGAGCGCTTGCACGTAGTCCATGATGCTCGCAAACCCCATCGCCAAATACGCCGTGCCGATACTGATAAACAAGCCGATGATCGTGCACCACCGGCCCATGGAAACGTAATGTTGGTCCGCCGCCGTTTTGCGGATGAATGGACGGTAAATATCATAGGTCCAGACGGTGGCGAAGGCGCTGACGTTGCCGGCCATGCCCGCCATGAACCCGGCAACTAGCGCGGTCACACCGAGGCCCATCAATCCCGGTCCGCAGTAGCGCGCCAGCATCAACGGCAACACATCGTTGTAACTGTGCTGCCCAGGCTGCAACGCGCTTTCCGGCACCAGCTTTTCCGGCAGCACCGCCAAACCGATCAAGCCGGGGAGAATCACAATCAGCGGCACAGCCATCTTGAAAAACGAACCGATGATCGGTGCAAGTTTTGCGGAGCGCAAATCCTTTGCCGATAAAACGCGCTGCACCACCAGAAAATCCGTGGTCCAGTAGCCCATCGAAATCACAGCGCCCAATCCGAAAACAATTCCCGTCCAGTGCATCCCCATCGGATTATCTTGAAAGCGCCCGAGCGTGCTCCACGCGTGCGTGAAATTCTGGCCCGGGAAATTGTGCTGGATGCGCGCGACTAGCCCGCTCCATCCCCCTGCTTCAATCAATCCGAGAATCGGAATCAGCAGCGCACCGAACCAAATCAAGAAAAACTGCAGCACTTCATTGAAAATCGCGGAAAACAAGCCGCCAGACGCCACGTAAATTCCCACCGTCAGCGACGATACCCAGATGCTGAAATGGATGTTCCAGCCCAGCACCACCTGCATCACTTTGGCCATCGCAAACATGTTCACGCCGGACATCAGAATAGTCATGAAGCCGAAAGACACCGCGCTTAAACCGCTCGCCGCTTTTCCGTAGCGCAGTTGCAGGTAGCCGGGCACCGAATGCGTTCTAGAGATGTAATAAAACGGCATCATCACAATGCCGAGAAACAGCATTGCGGGAATCGCGCCGATCCAATACCAGTGGGCCGCAAGAATTCCGTACTGATAGGAAGAGCCCGCCCACCCGAGTAACTCCAGAGAACCTAGATTGGCCGAGAGAAAACTCAGCCCCGCCACCCACGCGGTCATCTCGCGGCCGGCCAGGAAAAAATCTTCGCCGCTTTGCGCGAAGCGCTTCAGGTAGAAGCCGATACACAGAACGGCAAGGAAGTAGATCGCGATGATGGCCAGGTCGACCGAAGAAAGGTGCACCAGGCGCTCGGGCAGCAGGGTTGCCAAGACGTAGTTCATCGTCAGGATTTCACCGCCTAGAATTCCTTCCAGAACAGTTCGATCAGTGCGTGATGGTGGGAAACTATACCGTGAGGTATTCGTGTTGTCGAACGATATCAGGCGCGCTTTGGAAGCTACTACGTCCGCGGTTGGCGGCTCCCCGGGCGAAGACTCCTCAATACGATCCCTATCAAAATGCGGCTGCTGCTACTTTTCCAAGAGGGCGCTCAGCAGGTTGGCGATGCGCGCTTCCTGGCCGATGACCGTTTCGTCATGTTGAGCGGCGGCTTCGCTTTGGGCCATCTCTGCAAGCTGTGCGGCCAGCGCGCGTACGGCTGCGTCGCGACCGACGTAGGCTCGCTCCGCCGGCGCAATGGCCACCCAGCCGGACGCGTCACGGCGAAGTTCCCATCGCACTTTTTCGCGCTTATGCTTGAAGTCCGCTCCTTCGGCGGCGATGCGCACGTGTGAATCAATTTGCAGGTGCGCCCATCCCTTGTCGCGCTTGGTTTCTACGCGCTCAATGCGAAAGTCGTCGACGATCACGACCGGCATTTTTACAGTAAGAGGTTGCGCGGGGCGCAGAAGGCTCGCAGCGGCGTCGCCCAGTTCGGAGATTCCGTCAAACGCTTCTGCCTCGGTCGGACGTCGCTGCTCGGGCGTGATTAGGATCTTGGACGGGATCGGTTCCGCCACCGTGAGACCCGGCGCGAGGCGAGCCGCAATTACCTTCGAGCGCATGGTAGCTTCGGTGGGCTGTTGTGGGTTTGTTTTCTCGGCTTCCGCGCGCACTTCTGTTGTTGCCGTGCTGCTTCTGCGCGAGGAACTGTTGTTGCTCGGCGGAGCAGGCCGTGCGGCCTTCGCGGATTTCACGTCGGAACCAGAGTCAACGACGTAGCGATAGAACCGCGGGGTCCCACGCGATCGCCAATACGGGCCCAGGTAATGCTCGGCCTGCAAACCGGATCGTACCAGGCTGTAGAAACTGTGTTGCCTGGGATCCAGGACAATGCCGACGTGACCGGGCCAAGTGATCAAGTCTCCCGCCTGCGCGTGTCGGACGCGGCGAAAATTGCCGTGTCCCGCGTACAAATCGAACGAGCTCGCATAAGGGTACTGGTATCCGGCAACCGAATAAATTTGATGAACCAGATGCGAGCAGTCTTGGGCGGCACGTACTGGCTCATCCGGTCCCAGGGCCGCCGCGGCAATCTTCCGCCCTTGTTGGGCGCTAACCAGCCGCACCGCCGCAACATCCCGCGGTTGAGGAGTACCGTCAGCCGAAGCACCGATTGCTCCCGCGCACAAAGAGACAACCCAGCAACCCACTCGTAGAAAGTGGCTTGCGCCAACCGCATAAAGGAATGTGCGCGCCTGCTGAGACAAAGGATTCCCCGCTCCTGATAGGATGCCTGCACGCCAAGCAGTAACAATAGGACTTGCCGTTACCGTTACGGGTACGTTGAGGTTGACGATGCAAAGCGCGCCGCAGCGGTACCCCCCACCCGGGTGTTTTGGGAAAAGAGGCTGCAAACGATTGAAAACAAAGGGAGCGAGTGCAGAAAAGAGTGGAAAGAGAGGGCAAAGAAGCGGCAAGCCGATGCAAACAAAAGAGTTGGTACGTTTGAGAGCCTGAAAGTCGGTCGTTGGGAACGGTTTCGAGGTATCACCCCCGTGGTGACGGGAAGTATGCGGAAGCTGTTGAGAGCAGAAGGGATGCGGGCATTACGTGGAGCATACGATGGCGACGATGGGGGAAGTTGCTTCGTTCGTGTGCGTGCGACGTGTAGGCGGGGAGGGAGCTTCGAGATTTGGGTGGGGACAGGCGCAACCATGAGGAAGGGTAGCGTGCGGGTACCTCGGAAGTAAAGTAAAAGTCAGCGAATGGCGGATTTTCGGGGTCGAATGGCTATTAGGAGCAGCGAACGGGAAAGAGCGACGGCAAAGAGCGAACCTCGGCATTCGCATACGCACGCTCGCAAATAAGGGTGAGCCCTTTGCAACCGAAGGTAAGTGTCAAGAAATAAAAAGCCAATTTTGCGCGACACGGGGATCGGAGAGAAAGGCGCCGTTAACTCGGAGAAAAGAGAGTGGTCGGGGCGAAAGGATTTGAACCTTCGACCTCCTGGTCCCGAACCAGGCGCGCTAGCCAGGCTGCGCTACGCCCCGACGGCTACGCGGATACCGCGAACTAAGCGGGAGCTACAGCTTAACACAGGGGACTGTCGTCGCGGAACGGCGATTCGCACGAGAAGGAATGCGCCAATGAGAGAAACCGGAAACTCCTGTCCCCGGCCTCCGGTTTGTATTGTTGGTTTGCTGACTAGAACTCGTACCGCAAACCGAACTGCATCACGCGCGGGTTGGTTAGCAGTCCGGTGTAGTTACCGAAGTTGCTACCGTTAGTTAGGGAAAGGTTCAAGCTCTGTACGTCAAAGCGTGTCAGGTTCAGAGCGTTAAAGACTTCCCATCGGAATTGAAGGGAATGAGCCTCGGAGTATGGCATCTTCCAGCGCTTGCTTAGACCAAGGTCAAGGCCGGCAAAGCCGTCGCCACGAAGACCGTTACGAGTTCCCACCTGTCCCGGGAAATCAGGTTGAAAGTTGCCCAGCGCTGCGGCGGCAGCGGCAGCATTGCCGAAGATGTTGACAGTGCCATCCGGGTTTTTCGCTGCGCCAACCGTCTTCGTATTAGCAATTGGCGTTGCAAAGCCAGACAGCTCCCAGTTGGTTGGCCACTGCGCGCCGTTGGTAACACCAATCGGGAAGCCGCTGGTCCAGCGCGCCAGCCCGGAAAGTTGCCAGCCGCCAATGATGGCATCGACACCCTTGTTGGCATTGTTTGCGATCCAGCGTCCTTTCCCGAACGGGAGTTCCCAGATCCAGTTGGCATTGAATTGATGAGGTAGATCGAAATCGGACACGGCGCGAAGTGCCTTTGGGCTCCACGGATTGATTACCTGTCCGCCGAGTCCCCCTTCGTCAGTGATGCGATAGGCGTCTGACGAAATGTCCAGGGATTTCGAGTACGTGTAGTTCAAGTCGAATTGCAGCCCATGGCTCATGCGTCTGCGTAGGTTCACTTGAAGGGCGTGGTACGCAGCGGCCCCGATGGAGCGCCAAGTGTAGAGCGCCGCGAACTGCGGATCCACGAAAGTATAAGGCCCAGTAGCGGGATAGTATGGAATCCGGTTATTATTGGCGTCCACGTTACTGAAATCACGAAACCCAAAGCCCTGATCAATTCCCTGCAGTGCTGTCGTTTCGTTGAACGTGAACCCGCAAAAGAGGTCGTAAGCGGCGATCACTGGATCTGTGCTAGCGAAAGGCGAACTGGCGCATCGGCTTATTCGGAAGCCCTGCGGGGCGCCGTTGGCTCCTGGGAGAAATTGCGTGTTCCCCATTAGATCCTGCCAATAGGACGCTGTGGGCCCGATCATGGCGGCGGTGATGTTGTTTGACTTGACGCCAGTGCGATAGATCTTCGCAAGCGCTTGCACAGCCGTGAAGTAATCCACTCCGGTCTTTGGATCAACCAAATCAAGCGGCGCCGCGACATCAGACTGCGACAACAAACGGTGAGACAGTCGCCCTACGTAAGAGACTTCCAGCGTGAAGTCGTGTCCCAACTCACGACCGACCGAGAAGTCCAGGGTGTAGGAATAGGGCGTCCTGATTTTGTTGTCCATTCCGAAATACACGGCATAGGAACCTACAGCGCCATTCAAACCGCTCGGGAATGTCTGCGGAAAACTGCCGGCCGGCGGAGGGGCAAATATTGTCGAGCCCGTAAGGTCCGTTGTCGGAATGTTGTTTAATCCCGTCAGGCCAGTTATACGTGGGGCCGTGGCCGGAGTCTGGACGCCGCCAGTGTTGGTCAGCGTTGTGGAAAGACCAAAGGATCCGGACCGATCGAAGGTGGCAAGCAAGGCCGGCCCAAGCCGGTCATAAACGATTCCAGCGCCAGCGCGGATTGTCGTTTTTCCTGGGCCGCCGAACAAAGACTTGGCCAGGCCTTCGTTCGCACGCGGAGACCAGGCCAACGCGAACCGGGGAGCAAAGTCCTTCGTATCCCAATCGTAGAAACCTGGCTTCCCGTTAGCAGGACCTCCCAAATTAAAGCTGAGGCGAGGAACCGCGCTAGACGGCAGGCCCTTCAGCATGCCTGTACCACGCTGATTGAACCAGTCGCTCAAACTCACGTTAGGAGTGACCTGAAGGCCATTGGTTTCCCACGGTGGTGAAAAAAGTCCATATCGGAGGCCAAATGTCAGCGTCAGATTAGACTTCGCCTTCCACGAGTCCTGAGCGTACATCTCCCACGTGTCTGCGCCAAATCTCCGCGAAACCGGGGTTCCGTCCGCGAGAGCTGATCCGCTGCGCGTAAAGTTGTAATGCGCATTCACCTGGGTGACCATCCCGATAAGGGCGCCCATGGGGTAGTCATAGTTGTTACCAAATCCAGAATCAACCGCAGGGAAGCCTTCAAAAGCGGGATCGAAGTGTCCTGCAGCACCCGAGTTGGCCAGAGCTGCGGTGTCTAGCCAGGAAGGGTTGTCAGACGCCGATGTAAAAGAGTTGTTGGTATTCGACTGTGGATTGCGCAAGAAGTTGAAGTTTGCACCAAATTGAAGAGTGTGCTTTCCTCTTATCCAGGAAACGTCATCGACAAAATTGTGGACGGGCACCTGATAACTCAAATTGTTAGTAACGGCCAAGCTGGAGTTGTTGGACGTCTCATCATCGTTCAAGAATCGGAAGAAAATGATGTCTTGGGTGTGATTACCAATTTGTCCGAAACTCTGCCGTGTATAACCGTACCTGAAATTATTCACCAGATTTGATCGGAGAACGGCCGTGTAACCCACGGAATAACCTTTGCTGTAGTCGACTTGACTGAGTTCCGGGCTGCCACCAGGCAAATAAGGCACTCCCGCGTTAGTGTCATTTCGTATTGCGCCCCGCCAGAAGAGGCTGTGGTTGCCGTCGCTGGTCAGCTTGTAATCCGCGCGCGCGATGTACCAATTCGTGTTAATCGCCACGGGCCCTTTAAATCGAAACCCGACGAAGTTTACGCCATCCCCAACCGAATTGTCGTTGGCGACGAATGGGGCGAACGATCGGAAGTAGGGGATCATGACGCCGGTGCTAACCCCTATTCCTTGAGGGTCCATGTTTTTAATCTGCGTGGGCGTAAGGCCAAAATAGCCCGGCTGAACGGTATGCGAGCCAGTCAAACCCTGGGCCGTCATTCCAGGGCATGTCGCGGTATCCAGACTTCCGTCGGCAAGCGTCTGGCATTGGTATTGGATCACGCCGTCTTGCATAGCGGCGCTGGGTACAATGCGTACCACACTCTGTGCTTCGCGCTGCCGCCCACCTTGGTAATTGAGGAAGAAAAATAGGCGCTCCTTTTTGATTGGTCCACCAAGGGAACCTCCGAAGATGTTGCGAATTAGTTTGGGAGGTTGGTTGGGCGCACCGCTCTGCAATTCGGCCAACTTAATGAAATAATCGTTTGCACTTGTGGCGGTGTTGCGATGCAACTCGAAGAGTGATCCGTGGAAGGCATTAGTGCCGCTCTTAGTCACCAATGCCACTTGAGCGCCGGAAGAACGGCCTTCATCCGCGTTGTAGTTTGTTGTGGTTACGCGGAACTCTTGCACGGAATCCTGCGTAACTGGCAGAACAGACTGGAACGCGTAACCTTTCGTATCTGAGTTCACGTCCACGCCGTCCAAGGTGATATTGCTTTGGTCGCTGCGCGCTCCGTTAACGGCTCCGTTCCGCGTGTCTGTATCCTTGTTGAAATCCGGGCGATTGCCGGTGTAGGTCACGCCAGCCTGAAGAGAGAGCAACTCCGGAATGTTTCCCGCTTCCAATGGGAGTTGCTTGATTTGATTTTCGTCAAATGCAATGCCCAGAGAGGCGTCCGTCGTGTTAAGGGTCTCGGTCTGCGCCGAAACCTCGACCGTCTCGGAGGCGGCACCAACCTCGAGGATTGCGTTTACCGTTGAAGGTGAATTGACGAGAAGTTGCAGGTTTCGCTCCTCGTATTTGCGAAATCCGCCCTTCTCGATTACGAGCGTGTACGCACCGGGGGGAAGCGCAAGAAACTCGTACTCACCCGTTGAGGGCGTTGCAGACTCACGCGTCAGTCCCAAGGCACTGTTTATGAGAATAACCTTTGCCCCGGAAATGGTGGCTCCGGTCTTATCCGTCACCACTCCATGAAGTGATGTGGTTCCGGTCTGCGCCCAAGTGCCAGCTGCGGCGAGGGCGGCGACGATGAAGGCGATCAAGCCTGCTGGAAAATTTCGCTTGGTGAATAATGAAGACCAGTACATGGACTTCTCCTTTTCTCGCTCAACGCAGACTTGGGGAGACGCGTCCTCGGCCGACGCGAAAGGAATGCGGCGCAAGAGCCGCAAACTTCAACGGGTAAAAGAAATCGGGCAACCGCTTACACCCCACCTAGCCAAAAAACATGCAGCTTTGGCCATAAGTTTTAGGTCAGTTGATGCAGAGATGTCAAGCGCGGTGTCAAAGCCTATCTAAGCAACACACGCGCTTAACGGGTACTAGGCAACCTATATCCCCCACCACTTCTGACCAAGAGATTGCCAGCGGATTTAGTACAAACCACTAATTCTGTCAAGGCAGCTCTCCCTCATTTGTTTGTAAACTCCATGTGAATGCAAAAATTATGCGGATAACCGCGCTGCTTGCTTGACCGAAGGGCAATCATGAAGGGCGGTTTTGGTTTGAATAAAGTAGGGCTTATCCAGCGTGGCTTCAACCTAATCTGAGGAGGCGGGCCTCGGTGATGGCGCGGATCTGCCTTATCGGCTCAAGGATCGACGGGGATACATCCCCGTCCAGGCGGACAAGGGCTACGGCCTCGGCGCCAACGGCGGCTTGCCGGCGACCGAGGGCGAAGGTGGCGATGTTGACTCCGAGCTGCCCCAGGGTCGAGCCTACTTGGCCGATGACGCCGGGTTCGTCGCGATTGCGGAGGTACAGAATGGTGCCTTCGAGCTGCGATTCCACCGGTATCCCGTTTATTTGCAATACGCGCGGGGAGCCGTCGTGCAGAACCGTGCCTTCCACCGTGAACTCCGCGGCTGGACCAGAGGCGGTCTTGTCCGGCAGGACAGAGACCTCAAGGGTGTTGGGGAAGCCATGCTCACGGCGGCGGGTCTCCTCTTCTACTGTAAGGCGGCGTGCAGCAGCGACTTGTGGGGCGTTGACCACGTTTACTTTTTCGTCCAGCACGGCATTCAGCAGGCCGGTAAGTACTGCGCTGCGAAGCAGATGCGTGCCGACCTCGGCGACCTCGCCAGCGTAGCGGATACGGATGCGCGCCGGGCGAGACTGCGCGGCTTGCGCCACGAAGGAACCGAGGCGCTCCGCCAGCGCGACATAGGGCCGCCCGCGGCGGTACTGGTCGGCGGAGAGCGCCGGAAGGTTCACAGCGTTGCGGATAATGCCTTCGGCAAGGTAATCACGAACTTGGACCGCGACCTGCGTGCCGACCTCTTCCTGCGCTTCGGTGGTGGACCCGGCCACGTGAGGAGTGGCGATCACGTTGAGCAGACCCGTTAAGGGCG
>Ga0307477_10004039_pt1 | contig 10740 bp, 10 predicted proteins | sample atmos_gasesECM2C_FD_203316 | JGI IMG/M metagenome (GOLD analysis project Ga0307477, IMG submission 203316) | Hardwood forest soil microbial communities from Morgan-Monroe State Forest, Indiana, United States - atmos_gasesECM2C_515 | ecosystem: Environmental > Terrestrial > Soil > Temperate... | reverse complement strand
AACCCTTCGGTTAACAGCCGAATGCTCTACCATTGAGCTACCGGGGATCATTTCCATTTTGTGCTAGTTACGGAGTATTTTCAAGCAGAGGCTGGGGGACATGGGGGACATGACCTGCAACAATCGCGGAGAAACGGATTTCGATACGGGCACAAACGGCGAGTGATTTCGCTGCTAACTTGTCTACGAACTTCGGTTTAGCTCGTTTTATCAACAACAGATCAAATTCCTTCACTCGTCCTGCTAGAATTACGTTCGTCATATTTTGTCATAATGATTGTCTTCGACGCATCTACGCTGATCCTGATCGCAAAGGCCGATCTTCTTGACCTATTTCTGAGCAGCATTAACGTACGAGTATCCATTCCCGGTGGGGTTGAGAAGGAATGCTGCAGTTCCAAGAAAGGGTTGGATGCGATAATCATTCAGAAGGCGCTGGACGAATCAAGAATCGAAGTCTTCATGCTCAGGAATCGTCGGCTCGTTGGGAAATTACAGACGGATTTCAGCCTGGGCCGGGGCGAAGCCGAAGCCATCGCACTAGCGCTAGACGAAAAGGCCCAAATCGTCGGCATCGACGACAAGAACGGGATCGATACCTGCAAAGTGCTGGGCATTGCGTTTACGACGGCTGTGGGCATTCTGATTCGAAGCCGGGAAAAAGGATTGCTGGAAAGGCCCGATGCCATTGCCAAACTTGCGGTGCTGGCAAAGTACGGGCGCTACAAACAGTCAATTATCGAGGATGCAAGACTGAATTGGAGGCAAATCGATGAGCAAGACGATGAGCATCCGTATGGATCGCGACAACTATGAGTTTCTTCGCGAAATCACAAAGGAAGAGCGGAGTGACTTGTCCAAGGCTGTTCGGGACTTGCTCACTCGGGGAAGAATCTTGCTCGCTGTTGAGAGATACAAGAGAGGAGAGGCTTCCCTCGGCAGGGCTGCGGGGCTTGCCGGGCTTCCTCTCGGGCAGATGATCACGATCCTGACAGAATTTGGAGTAGAGAGCAGGTTAGAAAAGGAAGATTACCTCCAAGGGCTTAGGAATCTCCATAAAGTATGGTGATCACTCGCGGGAGATGGAACTCCGCGTCAACCAGCATGCTCTCGGTGTCCGCGTGCCGCAGGGCGATAACCTGCGCCTGGCCTAATGCTTCCCGTAAATCCGGTCTTGGAGCTGCCCAGTGCTGGGGAATTGCTTACGGCGCCACACCAACCGCGGAGTAAAGCTCCTCAGGTCTATACAGAACGCCATCCTTCATCACCAACGCCGTCTTTCTGATGTTGCTAATGTTTGCCACAGGATCGCCATTCACGAGCACGACGTCGGCTAGTTTGCCGGAGGCAATTGAACCAAGATCGGCGTCGAGCTTCATAATGCGGGCAGCGTTAAGCGTGGCATTCTGGAGGACTTTTTTTGGGGGAATGCCAGCCTGGACGTCGAGCTCTAGTTCACGATGCAGGGCGAATCCAGGCATGGAGTCCGTGCCGTCTTCGATCGGAATTTCGGAGCGGTAGAGCAGGCCAGCAAGTTCCATCATCTTAGCAAACGACCTGCGGTACGTCTCGTCCATTCCTTCGGGCGGAGTCAGGCCCGTGGAGAGCAGGTGACGGCGAACTTGTGTAGGCAAGCGGCTTGCGACGGGTTGGAAACCACGAGGGATCTGGCCAGCTCGATTGAGGTACTGGTCCTCGAAGATGCTCAAGGTAAGATCGAGCTTGGTGTGGTGATCCTGAAGCAATTTGATGAAGGACTGCACCTGGGGAGAGCTCAGGTCGAGATCGGCGCCGCGTTTTGCGGGTTCGATGAGGCGAGCAATGGTATTGGTGTTTTTGATTTCGGGCATGAAATTCAGAATCAGGAAGTTGACGTGTTGGATTTCGTCGTACCCGAGTTCGACACATTGCGCCGCAGTCATTCCGGCTGGGATGTGTCCGCTGACGCGAAGTCCGTTTTTGTGGGCTTCGTCAACGATCGCGGGCACTAGCTCGGGCTTAACCGAGCTGTAGATCTTGATCTGCACGAATCCAAGTCGTTTGTAATTATCGACCGCGGCACGAGCTTCGGCTTCAGTGGACACGAGGACTTTGGTTAGGCCCTGGAAAGGGCCGCGACCGTCCATGTTTCCAGCCAGGACGATGCGCGTTCCCAACTCCTTGCCTTCCTCAATGCGCTTGCGGCGGGCCAGCAGCAAATCGGCGTCATTCCCAAGGTCGCGGACAGTAGTGACCCCTGCGGCCAGATTCAGCAGGCCATCGTTGTCGCCCACATGGGCATGCATATCCCAAAGACCGGGCAGCAGTGTCTTGCCAGCCGCGTTGATCACTTCGGCTCCGGCTGGCGCAGCGACTTGATCGGAAGGGCCTACGTTAACGATGCGGTTGCCAGCAACCACAACGCTTCGGTCCTTCAGAATGTCGCCTGACTGGGAATCGAAGAGGTTCACATGCGCGAACAAGACTCCGTTCGGCACCCGATGAGCCAGCCTACTTGCGAGCTCCGCCGCGCGCGCCTGATTGGCTTCATCCTGGGCAGTCCGCAGCGGCTTCTCAGCCGCTTCCCAACCCTCCGGGATAACGCTGAGCCATTCATCCAACAAGGCGAAAAATGTGCGGTGTTCGTCGAGCCAAACGTACGTGGGAGAGAAATCCAGCCCCGTGATGGCAATCATGGCTACGCGCTTCTTGTGACCAGCAGCTTCGACATCGATTTCGGCAAGCCGCTCTGCCTTTGCTTCACCTTCCGGCAACAAAGCCACTTTGCCGCCATTGCCAAGCGCCACTTGCGCGAGGAAACCCAATTCCACGGGTGCACCGTTGATCGACACATAGACCGCCAGCGTAGCCAGCTTTTTCTCGCCCTCCTCGACGTTGCTTTTCCATCTAGCTTTGCCGCCATCGAGCGTGTAGGTTTCGTGAACCGGGGACTTCAGATAGTCGTTGCCCTCGACGCTTTCAGCCACCGGGACACCTTTCGCATCCAGCTTCAAAATGCTGGTGGTTTTGGGCCCGCGTCCGCGGTCGTTGAATTGAAAAAATATATGCAGACCACCGTCCGGCGCCTTCCATATTGCCTGCTGTCCTGCGAGATGTCCCTTAAGAAACACGGAATAGCGCTCGGCATCGCCGGGAATGTCCGCCGGCAACTGAGGCGCGGCACCCTGAGCGCCCTCGGGCTTCTGCGCCCAGCAGCTGACAATCAGCAACAGGTTCACGAGCGCCGCGTGCGTCAGATTTCGCGCGATGGATTTACTTCTGCACATGACAGCCTCCACTTTTAGGCCGCTCTCGAGATGATTGGCTGCTGGATTGTATAACGCTGACGCCGTAATTCGTAGAGTTCGGGTCGTGCGAGGTTGGCGCTTTCTCTGGGTATCGCCACCAATTGTTGGCGGTTGACGGGCAACCCTGAAGTTGTGGACCAGGTCGCACGACCCTGCCCCGCGGGAAGAAATGCGGTGCGAAGGTTGTTCTCCATGCCACTTGGTGCGGCACAGCGTCACCTCGCAGGCAGCGGAAGCAGCTAATGGCAGGGGGACATTGGAGGGACAAGAATTACGTACTTGGGGATGATCCGGAAGCTGTTAACTGACGACTGGAAGCTGGATCACTTTTCGCGTCTATATGGCAGCGGCAAGCTCACCCTGGCACGTGCTGCCCGTGAGGCGCGAGTCTCTCTCTGGGAGATGATGGATTATGTGAAAACCAAGAAAATCACCGCACAATATGACCTTGAGGATTTTCAGCGAGATCTGAAAACCGTCGCGGCTGGTGAAACGCGGTAAGCGCAAGAAAAACACGCTCAAAACACATAAAGCGGCAGGCGGGTGATGCCGGCCAATCTCGAAAAGTCCTTGTCCAGAGTAAAGAGTGTAACGCCATGCTCTAACGCAATCGCTGCGGTCAGAGCATCGATGGTCGTAACCGCAAGGCCTTTCGCTCGCGCAGCCCGAAAAATGGCCGCCGCTTCTCGATACGTTGAAAAACCCTTAGGTTCGAGCATGTCCCATTGCGACAGATAGTGCTCGAGACGACTAACATCACGCCTGAGCCCCTGCAAAACTTCCGTGATCACAACTCCAGCGAGGGCGAGCGGCTCAGCATCGGCGATCATGCGGCGCAACTCGGCTCCCGCAGGGGAAGGAGCCGAGCCGAGAAAATCGATCCAAACAGAACTATCGACCAAGATCAAACGCGATTTCTCCGCATGGCTTTGGGATCCCCTTTCCAATTACCACTGCCGTAATATCGCAGAATACCCTTTCGGCTCTCGGAACGAACGAGCAATTCCAAGGCTTTATCGACGATCTGCCGTTTCGTTTTGAGACGCGTGAGCTTTCGTGCCTGGCGCACCAAACTCTCGTCAATGTCGATGTTGGTTCTCATGCAATGATTATACACCATTCTCTGGTATTTTTGTGCATCGATTGACGACACCAATATCGACTGAGGCCAAGTATGGTCGTCCAATTCGGAATACAAACCCGTCCAGCTTGGGAATCCGATCACAGCTACGTCAGCTTGCTCACGCTTCCTGGCAATGCGCACCGAAGCAAGCTCGCGCAACGGAGGCAGTGCTCTCCGATGGCCCTGTACACCTATTTCGCCGACAAGCAGGCTCTGCCGGGGCGACGCCTTCGCCATCAGCACCACAGCGCTGACTGCCGCTCATGCGCTGCATCCTTTCTAATCACGTTGCAAGACTTTCCGTTTGGCTCTCATCGGCAATACGCCGAAGAAGTGGTCGCGACAACGTTAAGCGGTCTACAAAGCCGAGTAGGCCGATGGGGATTTACCGCATGGTTCTGGCAATCAGGGGCGGTTTGACGCGGAATTAAGCGCGGAACCACAGGAATTCTTGCTGAACACTTGCTGAACCCGGTAAGGTAGGGGTTGCCGACAATTCAGCTAGGATCGTGCAGCCGGGCCTGCTAGGATTCCCTCGGAAAAGGAGAGAATATCTGATGGCACGCAAAGTAATTTATTGGCTGACCACCATTCTGCTGGCCGCGCTGTCCTTCCTTGCCGCATACGGTTATCTATCGGGCAGTCCGCAATCCGTTGAGGGATTCGCGCACGTGGGCTACCCGCAGCAGCTCCGCATTATTCTGGGGATTGCCAAACCTCTTGGCGCGATCGCCCTCCTCGTTCCCGGCATGGTCAAACTGAAGGAATGGGCCTATGCTGGATTCACATTCGCTTGGGTCTCTGCTTTTATTGCGCACTATCTCGCGAAAGATGGCGCGAAGGCCTTCGCTCCGCTGGTGTTTCTGCTAATCCTTGCCATCTCCTACCTGACCCGCCCGGCAAGTCGCCAGTGCCAGGCCATCGCCACGGCGATCTCGTCAAGTCAGAAAGTTTAACTGGTGCGCTGATTCTGGGCCGATGACGAGCAACCCTTCCGTAATCCCGTAAGGTAAGGGTTGCCGACACAAGGGCGTTCGTCGGCACTGATCTGCATTGCGGTCGGGACTCCTTATGCCCCCAGGCGACCGGCCTGCAGCGCCGAGACGAATCGCTCGGAATCCGATACCCAGCCGAACAGCGTTTCGAAGGTAAGTATTGAGGCTTCGTGGTTGCTGCGCGGCAATTCACTACCAATCGGCTCGCCCGCACAGTCCGCCAGCAACACACAGCGGTAGTCCCGGAACATCGCATCTCGAATTGTTGAGTCCAGGCAAACGCTCGTCGTACAGCCTGTGAAGATCAGGTTTCTGATTCGGAGCTCTGCGAATTCGGCGATACGGCGTTTAGAATGGCCGAACGCGTGGCAATCGCGCGATCCTGCTGCGCGCGCGTTTTGCAGTGCCCGTGGCCGCCAACGACGGGTTTATCCGCTTTATCTCGGGTTTGCGCATCATCGCGTCTCTGGCGATCGTTTGAAATTCAGTCGCCCGGCTCCCCCCGATAATGCACGGCTTGGGAAGTAATTCCAGCCGGCCAATACTCCTCCGAGAGCGCCGCGTTTGTTGTTTTCCGGATGATGCCTAGAATGGTCCGTTGGTGTTCTTCCACTGATTCTGGGGCGGAATGACAGAGAGCACGTCCCAATGCTCGACGATCTTATCGTTCGCCACTCGAAAAAGATCGTAGTTTGCCGTGGGCGGTGCGGTGCGTGATTCGACGAGGGCAAGAACGAAATTGCCTTCCGCAATGTACCGGCGAGGTATCAGCACTTGGGCAGCGCCGGGCTTCACCACCCCGGACACCCGCGCTTTCATCTGAGCGCCTCCGTCACTCACTTTGGAGGCATGCTGAACGTAATGATCAGTCTCGATGAATTCATCGGCGCGATCGAAACGCAATTCAACGGTCACGACTTGCTTGAAGTTGCGAACGAGAGTTCGATTCGCTTCCGTCCGTTCGCGATCAACAACAACAGTCGGACCATCCACCTGTGTATGCCCGGACGGATTGGGAGCGGCCTCGGGGGTTTGTCCGCCCCAATGTTCGACGATTTTTCCGTCCTTGAAACGAAATAGGTCAAACGCTATGACCGGCCCCGAAAAGCCGGGCCAACCTTCGTATTTCGAATGAAGCATGACAGTTTCACCGTCCACTACCGTGCGATAGACCGTAACGTTGGTTTTCCCGAAATTCTTCACCTCCGTTACGAAAGTCCTCAGGCCGGACAGTCCGTCGGCAATATTCGGATCGTGTTGCACGAACGGATCCGAAAAGAAGCGATCAAGGGCGGTGGAATCTCGGTTTCGAAAAATGTCGATCACGGCCTGCCGAGCTTTCGCTCCCAAGTCGGGGACGTCAGCGTCAGTCCGGGTTTGAGACTGCCCCAGCGCAAAATCGCACAGCAGGCACGTGATTCCAATCAAAGCGGCGAGACCTGGCCACACCGTTATTCGGCTGCGATTCTCCAGTTGCATGACTTCCACCTCCTGCTAGCCGCTGCGCTTGCGATTGTCATTCGGCCGAGTATTCGCGCACCACCAGTTATTACCTTACGACCGTGAAGTATAATAATTCGTGTTGAGGCGCAAGCTGGTTTTCGATTGAGAAGCAATTCGCGTATCCAAAACTAGAGGCAAAGTCAGATTTCCCTGTTAACAGCCGAATGCTCTACCGTTGAGCTACCGGGAACTGTGTAAGCGGGAATACTTGCAGCAACAACTTAAGTTAGTCTCGCGAAGCACGCTTGAAGGTGTCAACGAACCTCGCGCATCACCCCGCTCAATCTTTTCTTTCTCCACCTTGACAGCTTGGCGCTCACGTTGTTAACTCCCCCCGCGAGGAGGTCCCCGCGCATGACTTTCAAGGCACGAATTGCCGCCGCAGCCTGGGCCGCAGCTCTCTCACTTGCTTCTTCCGCCGTTCTTCGCGCGCAAGAGGCCGCCAACAAACTCACCGCCATGGATGTGTTCCAGCTGCAGACGGCCACCGATCCGCAAATCTCTCCGGACGGCAAGAAAATCGTTTACGTGCGCCGCTTCGCCGATCCCATGACCGACAAGCGCTATTCGAATCTCTGGATCATCAACACGGACGGAACAGACCATCGCCCGCTCACCACCGGCAACCGTGCCGATGCTTCTCCTCGCTGGTCCCCGGATGGCACGCGCATCGCCTATTTTTCCGACGCCGACGGCAAGCAGCAGATTTACATTCGCTGGATGGATACCGGCCAGACCGCGCGCATCACCAATCTGGAGCAGACTCCCGACTCCATCGCCTGGTCCCCCGATGGCAAAATGCTCTCCTTCTCTGCTCTCGTCCTCGGAAAAGGCCCGCACATCGCCGATTTGCCGGCTCCTCCCTCCGGCGCAAAGTGGGCCGATCCACCCACGGCCTACGACCGGCTGGTCTACCGCTTCAACGGAATGGGTTACCTCAAGCCCGGCTACATTCAGATCTTCGTGGTCAGCAGCGAAGGCGGCGCGCCGCGGCAAGTCACCAATGGAAATTTTCCCAACGGCGGCAACGAATTGGGCCCCAATCGCGCGTCCTGGACACCCGATGGCAAATTCCTGATCGTCTCTGTCAACCGTCACCCCGAATCCGATCACGAATATCTCGACGATGAAGTCTACGAATTCAGCGTTGCGGACGGTTCCCTGCGCGCGCTTACGAATCGGAAAGGCCCGGACAATTCACCCGCCGTTTCTCCCAACGGAAAGCTGATCGCCTATACCGGCTACGACGACCGTTATCAGGGCCACCAGACCACCAAGCTCTACCTGATGAATCGCGACGGCAGCGGCTCGCGCTCGCTCTGGGACAAGCTCGATCGCGACATCCAGGACCCTCAATGGGCTGCAGACGGCACCGGCGTCTACTTTCGCTATGACGATCAAGGAGATTCCAAAATCGGCTTCTGCCTGACCGACGGCACCTGCAAGAAAATCGCCGATCACCTCGCCTCCACTCTGGGCGCCGGCGGCAGCGGCACATTCTCCTTGGCTCACACGGGAATGATGGCCCTCACGTACGGCCGCCCAGACAATCCCGGCGATATCGCCATCCTCAACAATGGCGCGATGAAAGTCCTCACCGCCATCAACGAGGAATTATTCGCCCAGAAGAAACCCGCTCACGTCGAAGAAATCACGTACCAATCGTCAAAGGACAATCGCAAAATCCAGGGCTGGATCGTCCACCCGCCCGATTTCGATCCCGCGAAAAAATATCCGCTCGTCCTCGAGATTCACGGCGGTCCCTTCGCCGACTATGGCGATCGTTTTGACTTCGAAAAACAGGTGCTTGCTTCCCGTGGCTACGTCGTTCTCTACACCAACCCGCGCGGCAGCACCAGCTACGGCGAAGAATTCGCCAATCTCATTCACCATTCGTACCCTGGCGACGATTTTTCCGATCTCAATAGCGGCGTCGACGCCGTCATCGCCAAAGGCTACATAGACACGAACAATCTCTTTGTCACCGGTGGCAGCGGCGGCGGCGTCCTCACTTGCTGGACCATCGAACACACCGATCGTTTTCGCGCCGCCGTTTCGCTCTATCCGGTCATCAACTGGTACAGCTTTGCGCTCACTACTGACATTCCTTTCATCACGAAATACTGGTTCCCCGGCCTCCCTTGGGAAAACACTGACAATTACATGCAGCGGTCACTCACCAATCTCGTCTCCAAGATCAAGACGCCAACCTTGGTGATGACTGGCGAAGCGGATTACCGCACGCCGATCTCTGAAGCGGAGCAGTTTTATGAGGCGCTCAAGCTCCTCAATATTGATACTGTCCTCGTCCGCGTGCCCGAGGAGCCGCACGGCATCAGCCGCCGTCCCAGCCACCACGTCGCCAAAATGCTCTACATCGCCGGCTGGTTCGAACAACACAAATCCAAACCCTAGGCCGTCGTTTGCGCGCGCTCCTGAGTAGCGCTAGTCGCCTGTTATTCCCGTGTTATCGGAAATCCGGAAGGGATCGCCGGAAACGGGCCCCGCCCTCGCATTTATCTTGCGTTTAGGTTCATCGCTATATAAAAGTCCTTGCTCAGCGGTCTCAAACAAAAGCCGCAGCAGTAAAGAGAGAAAAAAACATGCGCAAAAATCTGATTCTTCTCGCGATTCTCGGTTCGCTCGCCGTGGCAATGATCGTTTGTGCCGGTTCCTTTTTGCGCGCGGCCACTCCGGCGCCGGGCCCCTCCGGCTATCACGTCATCAAAAGCGTTCCCATCCCGGGAGAAGGTGGTTGGGACTACGTGACGGTAGACAGCGACGCTCGCCGGATCTACGTTTCGCACGCCACTCAGGTGGTCGTTCTGGACGCGGATTCCTTCGCGGTCGTCGGCACCATCCCCGATACTCAGGGCGTGCACGGTATCGCCATCGCTTCCGACCTGGGCCGCGGCTTCACCAGCAACGGCCGTTCAAACGACGTCACCATTTTCGACCTAAAGACTTTGAAATCCATCGGCACTGCCAAAACCGATGTCAACCCCGACGCCATTCTGTATGAGCCCGTCACCAAGCGCGTCTTCACCTTCAACGGCGGCAGCAGAAATGGCGGCGGCGGCAAAAATGCCACCGCAATCAACGCCGCCGATGGCACGGTGCTGGGCACCATCGATCTTCGCGGCAAACCCGAATTCGCCGCCGCCGATGGCAAGGGCTCCGTTTTTGCGAACAACGAGGACAGCTCCGAACTTCATCACATCGATGCGGCGGGCTTGAAGGAACTCCACCACTGGCCGCTGGCACCTTGCAAATCGCCGTCGGGCCTCGCGATGGACGTCAAAAATCGCCGCCTCTTTTCGGTCTGTGATGAAAAAGTCATGGCCGTAGTGAACGCCGACACCGGCAAAGTGGTCGCCACGCCGGCCATCTGCGAGGGCCCGGATGCCACGGCATTCGAACCGTCAACCGGTAACGTGTTCGCCTCCTGCGGCGACGGCAATCTCACGGTCATTCATCAAGACTCGCCTGACAAGTACACCGTCGTCGAAAACGTCCCCACAAAGAAGAGCGCCCGCACCATGGGCCTCGACCTGAAAACGCACAATATCGTTCTCCCGGCGGCGGATTTCGATCCTCCCGCACCGGGCGAACGCCGGGGCAAGATGAAGCCCGGCTCCTTCGTGCTCCTGGTCGTTGGCAAGTAGATCCGGAATCGAACGTCGAGGAAGCCGGCCAAACAGCTCGAAAATCGGCATAGGGGGAACGGTTGCCCGTCCTCCCCTGCCACACCACCGTACATGCGGGTCCGCATACGGCGGTTCAGTGAGTTGAGCCCTGTAGGGCCGTGAGGTTCGAGTCGTCGTTCGCCACA
>Ga0307477_10004038_pt1 | contig 10743 bp, 14 predicted proteins | sample atmos_gasesECM2C_FD_203316 | JGI IMG/M metagenome (GOLD analysis project Ga0307477, IMG submission 203316) | Hardwood forest soil microbial communities from Morgan-Monroe State Forest, Indiana, United States - atmos_gasesECM2C_515 | ecosystem: Environmental > Terrestrial > Soil > Temperate... | reverse complement strand
AAGGATTAGAGGCCATTGAAGATGCGACCAAGGAGCATGAACATGCCATTCCTTCGGGGTTTTGCCGGTGTTGCCGGGTTGCTGCTGATGGGCGGAGGCGTTTTAGAAGCGCAGGAGACGCCGGCGCCAAAGCCGGCGGAGTCGAGCGCGCAAACCGCGCTAGCCTCGCCGATCGCGGTGACCTTGAAACGGGCCATCGAGCTGGCACTGCTGAACAGCAAAGAAATTCAAGTGGCAAAGATTCAGGCAAGCGTCGCGGACCACGCGGCGCAAATCACCAAGGCGCAATTCATGCCTAACCTTTATGCCGGTTCGGGCGCCGGCTACACAAACGGCATGCCGGAAACGCCGGGCGGCCGAGCGCCTTCGGTGTTCAATGTGACCTACACCGAGCAGGTTCTCAACGAACCGCTGCGTGGCCAGGGCAAGGAGCTGCAAGAGCAAGCCAAAGCCCAGAAGATCGCGCTCGAGGAAGCGCGGAGTGACGTCATAACCCGCACAGCGATGGCCTATTTGGAACTCGCCAAGGTGCGCCATTCCCTCGAGCTCTTGCGCGCCGAACAGGAGAGCGCGGAGAAAATTCTCGCGGTGACTCAGGACCGGGAGAGCCAGGGGTTCGAATTGCCGGTGGAAGTGACCAAGGCGCAATTGACCAAGGCACGCGTGGTCGAGCGCATCCTGCAGTTGGAAGAGCGGGAGGACCAACTGGAAGTTTTTTTGAGGTACCAGCTGGGACTGTCAGAGAACCAGGCGATCGAAGTCACGCCCGAAGATTTGCCGGGAGAAGCGGAGCAGGCGGGCGACAATCTGATCGCGGCGGCGCTGACCAACAATCCCGGGCTGCGGCTGGCCGAATCCGACGTGCGAGCCAAGGAATTCCGGCTGAAGGGAGAGAAGCGAGGATACCTCCCGACGCTAGAGCTGGTGAGCATTTACAGCTTGCTCGCGAAATACAACAATTACAACCTGTACTTCACTCACTTCCAGCCGAACAATTTCAATGCGGGAATCGATTTGCGCGTCCCGATTTTCAGCGCTCAATTGCAGGCGAATATCGGGCTGGCGCGGGTGAATCTGGATGCGGCAAAGGCGAATTTGGCCAGCAAGCGCACCGAGTTGACGGCGGAGGTAAGGCAGAAAACCAGGCGAGTGCGCGAGATGGATGCGGCAAAGGAAGTCGCACGTCTCGAATTGCAGCTCGCGCAGCAAAACGTCGCGGTGCTGCAGGCGCAATTCGGCGAAGGGAAGCTAAACCTGCGGGACATGGAAAGAGCGAGATTGGATGAAAATGACAAGTGGATGGCCTACCTGGACGCCAACTTCCAGAGGCAGCAGGCGCAGTTGGATTTGCTCAAAGCGGCCGGACAGTTGGACAAAGTGTGGCAATGAGCACGCCGGCTGGCCCGTGTTTGCTGACTGGTGACAGAGAATGCTCGACCAGAAAAGTTTTGGGGCGCTTTGGGAAGCCGCGAAACGGCTGGATTGTGGTTTTACGGGGTTACCGAACCTGGAAGGGCAGCCACCTGGAGTGGACCGCCTTGAAGAGGCACTGAACGCGACAGCCGAGCGGCTGAAGGACAACTACCCATATTTTCATCCTCTCTATGCCGGACAGATGCTAAAGCCGCCACACCCGGTGGCGCGGATGGCCTACGCGCTGGCCATGTGGATCAATCCCAACAATCACGCCTTGGATGGCGGGCGCGCCACGTCGGCGATGGAAAAGGAAGCCGTCACCGAGATTGCCGCCATGGTCGGTTGGACAAGTTTTCTGGGGCACCTCTCGAGCGGCGGAACGATGGCAAACCTGGAAGCCTTATGGGTTGCGGGGCAACTCCATCCTGGGAAGAAAATTCTGGCGAGCGAACAGGCGCATTACACGCACCGCAGAATCAGCGGCGTGCTGCAACTGCCGTTCGAATCGGTAGCTACCGACCAGCTCGGGCGCATGGACAGTAATGCGCTGGCGACACGCCTGGAGCATGGGGATGTGGGAACAGTTGTTGTCACAATGGGAACGACGGCAACGGGTTCCGTGGATCCATTGCCGACGACATTGGAGTTGAGCGCGAAACACGGGTTCCGGGTTCACGCGGACGCGGCTTACGGAGGATATTTCGCTCTGGCGCAGAATCTCGAGAGAGATGCAAGACTGGCTTTCGACCAAATAGGAAAGGCCGACTCCATCGTGATTGATCCGCACAAACACGGTTTGCAGCCGTATGGATGTGGATGTGTCTTGTTTCGCGACGCGAGCATTGGGCGGCTGTATAAGCACGATTCGCCGTACACGTATTTCAGTTCGGCGGAATTGCATTTGGGAGAAATCAGCCTGGAGTGCTCGAGGCCCGGCGCGGCGGCGGCAGCTCTTTGGGCGACGCAAAGGCTGCTGCCGCTTAAGAAGCACGGAGAATTTGCGCGCGGATTGGAACGGGGCAGGAAATCTGCGCTGGCGTTGTTCGACAAACTGAAAGCGGATTCGCGGTTTGTAACGGCCTTTACTCCGGAGCTGGACATCTTAGTGTTTGCGCCGCGCGGTGAAAGTGTGAGCGAATCTTCCGAAATGAGCCGGAAAATCTTTGAAGCCGCAGCCAAGCGCAACCTGCATCTGGCAGTCGCAGAACTGCCGGTTCATTTCTGGGAGAAGGACCTCGGCCTAATGAAACGCGACCGCGACAGACTGACCTGTTTGCGGTCCGTGCTGATGAAGCCGGAACACTACGACTGGGTCGAGCGCATTTGGGAGTTGCTGTCGGAAGCCGCTTCGGAAGTCTTTCGAACCTCTGCCGGGAGGCCGCGGGGAGAAAGTAGATAACCGACAATGTCCCTCAGGCGGTTATGCAAAAAAAAAATGGTTTCCCAACCGGCAGTGCCGCCTGTAAGTGCCGTTTGCTGCGGGATTTCGACGTTCACGCCCCGCTACCACCCATTCGGGCCATTCCGGAGAAAGATTTGAGACGATGCAACAAAGTCGGGTACACTGTAATCTTAGCATCGGGCACGCGGTCGTGTGTCATCTAAGCCCGCGTGGGTTATTGCTTCGATGCTCAGCCCAGAAGAACTGCTCAAACAAAACATCTCTTGTGGAACACCTGAGGGTGATGAATGCCGGAAGTGATGAAAACTTTGTTGCTGAACCCGCCGAGTTTCGAGAACTTTGACGGCGGCGCCAGCTCGCGGTGGCCCGCGACGCGGGAGATTGAATCCTATTGGTATCCCGTTTGGCTGACCTACCCGGCCGGTATGCTCCCCGGGAGCCGGTTGCTGGATGCTTCGCCGCACAAGGTGAACTGGCAGCAGACGGTGGAGATCTCGAAGGGCTACGAGTTCCTAGTTCTGTTCACCTCGACCGTGGGTCTGCAAAGCGACCTGAAGCTCATTCGCAAGATCAAAGAAGCCAATCCCAGCATGAAGATCGCTTTTGTCGGACCCCACGGACACATCAAGCCCGACGAGACGCTGAATGCCAGCGAAGACATCGACTTCGTCACGCGCGGGGAATTCGATTACTCGGTGACCGAGTACGCGCGCGGGCGCCCGCTCGGCGAGATTCTTGGCGTGAGCTACCGCAAGGACGGCAAGATTGTGCACAACCCGGAGCGCCCGCAACTCCACACCGAGGAGCTCGACGCGCTGCCGTTCGCTTCAGACATTTACAAGCGCGATCTGGAAATCGAGCGCTACAACGTCCCCTTCCTGTTGCATCCCTTTATTTCCTTCTATACCACCCGGGGATGTCCGGCGCTTTGCACCTTTTGCATGTGGCCGCAAACCCTTTCCGGACACGCCTGGCGGACTCGCTCGACCGATAACGTGGCGCGGGAAGTCAAGCAAGCGCTCGAATACTTCCCGCAAATGAAAGAGATTTTCTTTGACGACGACACGTTCAACATCCGCAAGGATCGCGTTTTGGAGCTCTCGGCCAAGCTCAAGCCGCTGAAGTTCCGCTGGTCGTCCACGGCGCGGGTGCATAGTGATGAAGAAACGGTCAAGGCCATGGCCGAGGCGGGCGCGCGGCTGTTCATCGTGGGATTCGAATCCGGTGACGCGCAAATCCTGAAGAACATCAAGAAGGGCGCGACGGTGGAGATGGCGCGCAACTTCCGCAAGCATTGTCGCAAATACCGCATCAAGGTACATGGCGACTTCATCATCGGCCTGCCCGGCGAGACCAAGGAAACCATCCAAAAAACCATCGACTTTGCCAAAGAACTGGACTGCGAGACCATCCAGGTGTCGCTGGCTCACGCCATGCCGGGAACCGAACTTCACGACACCATGGCGGCGCAGGGATTCCTCAAAGTCGAAGCCTTGGCAGATTCCAGCGGGCACCAGCTTCCGCACATCGAGTACCCCCATCTCTCGAAAGCCCAGATGATGGACGGCGTAAACCGTTTCTATGATGAGTATTACTTCCGGCCGAGAGTTGTCTGGCGCATCGTCAAAGACGCATTGTGGGACAGCCACGAGCGCAAGCGGCTCTACTCGGAAGCTACGGAGTTTTTGAAGCTGCGCGCGGAGCGCCTGAAATGGGCGCGCAAGGGCGGCGAAGATTACAACAAGCCCATGGTTTCGGTCCCCGGAGCAAGTTCGGCTTCCGGAAACGACTAGCTCCCCAACATGGCAAGCGAGAAAAGGCTGCGGATCAAGACGCTGGCCATGGTCTTGGCCATGGTGGTGTGCGCGAACGCTGGAGACTTGTTGCTCAAGTACGGCATGGCGCAGATTGGCGCTGTGGAGTTGACAGCGCACGGAATCTCCCAGGCTTTTCGCCTAACCGTAGCGAGTACGACCATTTGGCTGGCAATCTTTTTTCTCATCGGATTTATGGTCAGCTACATGACCGTGCTGAGTTGGGCGGATTATAGCTACGTCATGCCTGCCGGCGCAATTGGGTACGCAGCACTTACTTTCCTGGCGGTCGTTTTCCTTCACGAATCCGTTTCGCCGCGGCGATGGATCGGCGTGGTCCTGATTTGTGTGGGTGTTCTCCTGGTCGGACAAACCAAACCTCGAACCACGGAAGTGCCGAGCGAGGTAGCGGCCTGATGTACGTTCGTGTCATCGTGGGACTTGCGGTGCTGATCCTGGGCAGCACTGGCGGCGAGATCGCCATCACCCACGGGATGAAGTCGGTAGGTGAGCCGGCGCGGTTGCGGCCAGGGGCGGTAGTCGAGTTTCTGGGACGTGCGGTGCGGAACGGCTGGTTTTGGACCGGCGTTCCGCTGATGGCGTTGTCGTTCTATGCCCTCCTTCTTTTGTTGTCCTGGGCGCCGATAAGCCTGGTGATTCCAGCGTCCGCGCTCAGCTACGTCGCCGGAACGGTTGGGGCAAAATTCATTCTTGCGGAAGAAGTAAGCACCGCACGGTGGGCCGGAGTCATCTTGGTCTGCATAGGCGTCGCGCTGGTTGCAGCGGGTTGACGCAAGATCCTATAGAGAATTTCTATGATGATAGCGGGCCGGCTCTCGTGATCTGGCACTACCCTCTCTGGCGCGATGTCCTGCTGCTGGTAGCGGCTTTTCCGTTGGTTTACTACCTGCTGGCGATTCTTGCTGCTTTGCGGTTTTTCCGCCCGCAACGGGGAGAAACACGTGCAGAGTACAGTCCACCAGCAAGCCTGCTCAAGCCCGTGCGCGGCGTGGACTTCGGCTCCTACGAAAACTTCGCAAGTTTCTGCAAACAGGATTATCCGGACTACGAAATCTTGTTTGCGGTCAATGATGAGAGCGATCCGGCCTTGCCCGTGATTCGGCAAATCATTGCGGAATTTCCGCAACGACAAATTCGATTGTTCACGAGCGCAGCGGACCTGGGTGCGAACCGCAAGGTAAACAAGCTAGTGATGCTGGCCCGGGAAGCTCAACACGACGTGCTTGTGCTGACCGATGGCGACGTCCGCGTCGGGCCAAGCTATCTTCGCGAAGTGGTTGCGCCCCTGCGCGACAAGAAAATCGCCGCGGTCACATCGTTCTATCGCGCGATTGCCCAGGAAAATCTCGGCGCGAAACTGGAAGCTATTGGCGCGGCCAGCGATTTTTTTGCTGGTGTGCTGGTGGCGCGATGGAAGGAAGGAATCCGCTTCGCGCTGGGAGCCTCGATTGCCACCACCAAGGAATGGGTCCGAAGAATGGGGGGGTTCGAAGTGCTGGTCGATGCCCTAGCGGACGATTACGAATTGGGCTACAAGCTCGCCGAGGCTGGTGGAGAAATTGTCCTGTCGCGGGAACCGGTTTGGACCATGTATACGGCGCAAACGCTCCGTGGTTTTTGGGAGCATCAATTGCGCTGGGCCCGCACGGTAAGGCTGTGTCGGCCACTTTCCTACCTGGGACTGCTCTTCACGCAAGGACTGCCCTGGATGGTCCTCGCGGCTCTGGCTGCTCCAGCAGGATGGATCGCTGGCATATACCCCGCTGCATACGTGGTTCTGCGTTCCGGTATGGCCTGGACCGTTGGAGGATGGGGCGTTGGCGACCAAGTTTTAAGGCGAAATCTCTGGCTCGTGCCGGTTCGCGACGCCATTTACTTTGTGGTTTGGCTGGTGAGCTTCGGTTCGAACCGTATCCGATGGGGCCCGGTCGAATATGCGGTCCGCAATGGGCGAATGGTGCCGATTGCCGGAGACGTAAAAGCCACGATGTGACTCGGCCGCAGCGGGAGGACAAAAGCCCCGCCCGGTTCTCGGGCGGTTGACGCCACCAGAGAATCCCATCTAATAAAATATGAGAATCGTGGTTGTCCCGATCCTCGGGAAGCCGCCACCATTCGTTTTTGTTCCTCCCTGCTGGCGTGGCTCCGAGGACACAAACCGGAGCGCCCGAACAGCCACAGGTCGTCCAATTGGCAGGGATCCAGGCCCTGGGGTCAGGTTGATTCAGGCGTAAGCCGTTAACCTTGTTGCACTTAAGTTTAAAGTCTCAGGCCTTCAAGTTGCCCCTACGATGGACCCAGCGATGCACGGTCGTCGGACAGACCCATCTGCCCACTGAACTAACTAACCCGCATCGTCGATCGCACCTTTTTTGCCGAGAACATGGAGACCATCGAGGGAACAAGCTTGCGGTAAGGATACGATCCTCTTGCTAAAGTAAGGACATGTCAAAGGTGACGACCAAGCTGCAACTGACAGTACCCAAAGCGATTCCGGATCAGTACGGAATCCGCCCGGGGGGCGAACTGCGGTGGATCCCTGCCGGAGAAACCATTCGCGTAGTGCCAGTAAGTAGAAAGCGAAAATCAGGGCAAGAGCTCTCGGTAAAAGAACGCCTAGAATTGTTTGATCAAGCGACGGAGCGGCAACGGCAAAGGGAAGAAACGGTCGACAAGGAAGCTGTTACCTCTTCAGAATCCGATGCTGATCGAGGCTGGACACGCGCGGACATATATATCCGTGATCTCTCTCATTGATACGAACATCCTCGTTTATCGTTTTGATCCGCGGTTCCCGCAAAAGCAACGAATCGCGGTTGAGGTTCTGCGGAGCGGCGTGATGAATGAGACGCTCCGCATTCCCCATCAAGCGCTCATGGAGTTTGTAGCTGTCGTCACTCGGGTCGATCGGGGTACGCAGCCGTTGCTCAGCGACGCTCACGCAAGGCGAGAGACAGAAGAGCTCTTAATGCAGTTCACCGTCCTGTACCCGAACGCGGTAGTGTTTCGAACAGCATTGCGCGGTGTGGCGGCATATCAATTGTCTTGGTTTGATGCCCATCTGTGGGCCTACGTAGCAGACATGGTCAGACTAAGTGTTTCTTTTGGAACAGCGAATCAAGTCTCGAGTTGTTAGCATGATGGCTGGCCGAAGTAGACGGCTACGATTTACGTCAACTGTTCTTCCGGACGTATCCAGAAGAATATCTATCTGGCCTCTGAAAACAATTATGTCTTGAGCCACTTGTTGCGAATGAGCACAGAAAAGGAGCCTGCAAATGTTGACAAGGAATGTTCAAGTGCTAACACAAACCATGAAGTGCGCGTCCATTGGCACATTGCTATGGGCGTTTTTGCATAATTTCTCGGCGACTTATTCACTCTGGTCAGTCACGGAGGGTGGCTACCTGGAATTATTCCAGATTGTAGTGTGGCTGACCGCCATCCTGGTTGTTGTCCAGGCTATTCGCGCGGGTAGATACTCCTATTTCATGGCCGCTGGATTTCTTGCGATTGTCGTGCTGTTCAATCCTGTCGCGCCCGTGACGCTCACTCGGAACGAATTTCTTTGGATGGATTCGTTTTGTTTCGTGATGTTCGTGATCTCCTTGACTGCATTGGGGATGCAATCGAAACGGTCGACTGCTCCGGCACTTTGAGACTCGGCGTTAATCAGAATCTTTACTTTGTAGATCTGTAGATTGGCGCAACGCACCGTACTCAGGAGAAATAGTGAAAGATGCTAACCAAGACTCTGAATCAGCGTGAACAACCTGAACTGTTTTTAGAAAGATGGTTGCCGTCAAAATGGTGACAATCCAGCGTGGAGGTTGACCTCTTGCGTGCCTTTTGGGAACAAGTAGGATTGTTAGGCCCGGTGTATGACTTGGCTGGCCAAGGCTTCAGTGATTGTGGCATCGCGAAGAGACTGAATCTTACGGAACCCCGATTCCAGGCCTGCGCAGCCTGGATATTGCATTTCCTGGGATTCACGAACCGGGGTGAGCTGATCCGCCACAACGGCGGCTCCGACGGCAACTTACCAGGGTTCCGGCGTCAGGTATGAAACCCAAGAAGGAAAGCTCCTTTGATGCACAGGTCTTTCTCGATTCGGTGGGAGCATCGAGAAGAGTTGCGGAGTTTCGCAAAAAGCAAGCCAACTTCTCGCAGGGTGAGGCTGCAAATAGCGTCATGTATGTTCAAAAAGGGGGCGCTTAGTCCGCACTGGCAAAGAGGGTGGCGCTGGAAAAATGGCGTTCGAAAGGCGCAGGAATATGGGCCAACAAGGTACCAGCTGCTGGGACCCGCTGCTGGATGCGTCCCAAAAGCACGACGAAAGGCAACCATTTATGGGTGCCGCAGAAGGTCCTGATTCCATTGAGCGCTCCGCGGAGCGATTGGAATGGGAACTGACGCGTTGGCCTGAAGGTGCCGAACTGTGACTTCGGCCAAAATGGGCGCCAAGGTGCATTCCAAATGTTCCCCTCACGCTTCGGAGCTGATACACACCGAGGGTGACTTCAACCCGTATTCCCGCCGGCTTCGACACCCTTCCAAAATCGTAGCACGGGTCGTCAGCCTCCGCTTCTGACCCAAATAGGGCCAGCGATATCGCCAGCCCTTTGTTACTCGCCTCTTGGGTCCGGGCTTCTTCACCAAGCCCCTGCCGCGGCCGCCATGGCTGGCGTTGCGACATTCACCTTGATCTGCTTTGGCTTTGCTTCTTCGCGCTTCGGGATGCTTAGCGTCAGCTTGCCGAAACGCTGCAATATGATTTGTAAGTCCGCCAGGAAGAAGCATGTCCGCGGCGGCTTCGGCTGGCAGCTGCTGGTCCAGCCCCAGATGACCAGTCTGAGCGCGGAAGTCTCTTGTTTTCAGGCGTTCGAGCTCATGCCGATGAAGGCGGAATACGTCGGCTCCGGGATCGAGACCTTCGCCTGCGTGCACGATCAAGTAGAGCTGGTTCAGCTGAGACCTTTGTGGATCCAGGAAGTCCGCTGGGACACCGCGCGTAGCTCGATCCAACATGGTCGAGAACTGTGGCAAGTCGATCGGTACTTGCCCAAACTTGCGTGCGGAGCCACGTCGAAGGATGACCCGCTCAATCGGATCACGAGGCATTTCCGTATCCGAATAAGGGTGGAGTTGAATGACCGGTCCCGTTGGCGCCGGCAGTTCAATTCGCGGCGCGTTACCACGCCAGGTCGCAACCTCCTCAGCTGAATTGAGCGGAGAGATTGGAAGGTAGGTGCTCCGGCAAAGCTGCGACATGGCCGAGGGCTACGAGAGAAAAAGCGATCTCACGTTCAGGATCGACATCAAGTAATCGGTTCACCTCCGCGTCTACGAATCCGCAGATCACTTTGGCAGGCATTCCAAGAGCCGTGGCAACAGCCAGCAGATTGGCCAGGAGAGTGCCATTATCCCAGCCAAAGTGTCGATAGGTACGGGCCTGATATCTCCACGCATTGCGCCAGTAAGTGCAAGTACAAATGATCGTAAGCGGGGCATTGACAGTTGTTGATTCACCCCCAGTAGCCTCACTCAGGACGCTGCGATAGTCTCCAACGCGCAGTCTGCGCAGGGCAAACTCTGCAGGCGAAAAGTGATACACGCCCGCTTCCAAATCGACAAGATTCCCACAAACAACGTAGAGCTCGACTTCGTAGAGTGCTCCCGTGCAGGCTGCGGCGCGAAGATAAATATCGCCGCCGGGGTGCTTCCGATGCCGAGTGATCCCCGCGCTTAGATACAACAATTGGGCCAGCGCCTCCAGGTCTGGTGTAGCACTACGGTCCGGGCGAATGCTCTCAGCGATCGCGGAAAGGGCAGCCACGCCGGTCTGGCGTACCTCTCGGAGCAAAGGCAACGGGTCTAAAGTGGTGTAAGCCTTGAATGGCAAGGGTTGATTGTGCCAATCCAAGAAATGCAGATTGTTGTGGACGCTGGCATAGGAATGCTTGGGAGCGTTGTGGTAGTTCCAAGCAGCTTCGAGATTGCTGTTGACGATCATTCGAGTAAGAACCAGCCTGTCCGTAGAATATTATCGCCATGCAGAGAAGGAGGAGCGAATAACTGTTGATCGCGCGG
>Ga0307477_10004037_pt1 | contig 10743 bp, 22 predicted proteins | sample atmos_gasesECM2C_FD_203316 | JGI IMG/M metagenome (GOLD analysis project Ga0307477, IMG submission 203316) | Hardwood forest soil microbial communities from Morgan-Monroe State Forest, Indiana, United States - atmos_gasesECM2C_515 | ecosystem: Environmental > Terrestrial > Soil > Temperate... | reverse complement strand
GTTTTATTTTCGGACCACGGACGTGACGGGAGACGTGAAGCTGCCGGCGGGAGTGGAGATGGTGATGCCGGGAGACAACATCTCGTGCGAGATCAGTTTGATTACGCCGGTGGCGTTGGAGAAGGGGTTGCGATTCGCGATACGCGAAGGCGGCCACACGGTGGGAGCCGGAGCCGTGGCGGAGATCATCGAGTAGCCTATGCCCAACGGAGAAAAAATTCGGATTCGCCTGAAAGCTTACGATCACCGCATTCTCGATCAATCCACGAAAGAGATTGTCGAGACGGCAAAGCGCACCGGCGCAGAAGTGGCCGGGCCGATTCCGCTGCCCACGGTGATCAACCGTTGGACAGTGCTGCGTTCACCGCACGTGGACAAGAAATCGCGCGAGCAGTTTGAAATGCGCACGCACAAGCGGCTGATAGACATTCTCGAGCCCACGCCGGACACGGTGGACGCGCTGATGAAGCTGGATCTGCCGCCAGGAGTGGACGTTGAGATCAAGGCTTTCGGGCGCGAACACACGACCAAGTAAGAGCGATGAAGCAGCACGATAAATAGAGAAGGAAAGAGCGAACGAAATGGCAGTCACCGGAATACTCGGAATCAAATTAGGGATGACGCAGGTGTTCTCGGACGACGGCACGGCAGTGCCCTGCACGGTGTTGCAGGCGGGGCCGTGCGTCGTGGTCCAACGGCGGACGAAAGACAAAGACGGTTATGACGCTGTGCAGCTTGGGCTGGTGGAATTCATCAAGCCACAGCGCGTAACCAAAGCATTGACCGGCCACTTCAAGAAAGCCGGCGTGGCTCCTCTGCGCTACATGCGCGAAGTGCGCATCGAAGATTCAAAAGATGAGTCGAAGCCGGGGGATCGCGTTTTGGTTGACGGTTTCAAAGTCGGCGAACTGGTGGACGTGACCGGCGTGAGCAAAGGCAAGGGCTTTGCAGGGGGCGTGAAGCGCTGGCACTACCGCGGGGGCGACGCCAGCCACGGCTCGATGTTTCATCGCGCGCCAGGCGGGATCGGCGCGAGCTCATTTCCATCGCGCGTCTGGCCCGGGCAGCATTTCCCGGGGCACATGGGAAATGAGCGCAAGACCTCGAAGAATTTGCGTGTGGTGAAAATAGACGTGGATGAAAATTTGCTGCTCGTGCGCGGCGCAGTTGCCGGCCCGGCCGGCAGCTACATCCTGATTCGCAAGGCCAAGCTGGCCAAATAAAAAAGAGAAAACGACCATGCCCGTTGCGGATGTAAAAAATCTCGAAGGCAAGACAGTCGGCAAGATTGAGCTGGCCGACGACGTGTTTGGCGCAAAGGTGAACCAGAACCTGCTGCACGAAACAGTGCGGCACTTTCTTGCGGGACGCCACGCCGGAACGCACAAGACGAAAGACAAGAGCGAAGTGAGCGGTTCGGGGAAAAAGTTGTGGAAGCAGAAGGGAACGGGCCGGGCACGCATCGGGTCCATCCGTTCACCGCTCTGGCGCCATGGCGGCACCGTTCACGGCCCCACGCCGCGCAGCTATGATTACGCGCTGCCGAAAAAAATGATTCTAGGCGCGCTGCGCTCGGCGCTCTCCGCGAAATTCGCGGATCAGAAGCTGACTATCGTGGACGGCTGGAAACTCGAGTCGCACAAAACAAAAGCATTCCGCGAACAGCTATCAAAGCTCGATGGGGAGACGCGAACGATCCTGCTGGTGGAAGCCGGCGCGAATCTGAATCTCGAGCGCGCCAGCCGGAATCTGGAAGGCGTCACGTTGGTCGCTCCTTCGGGACTTGAGACCTACGACTTGATGCGGCACGACCATCTGATGCTCTCGCGCGAAGCCGCCCGGAAATTGAGTCTGGCGCTATCGGCTGCAAGGCCCGAGACGCCCGTGCAGATCGAGCCCGCCCCGACAGCCAAGGCGTCACCGGAAAAGAAGGCCGAGGCAAAAGCGCCTGCAAAATCCGCGGCGTCCAAAGCAGCGAAAAAGCCCGCAGCACAGAAGAAAGAAAAGCCGAAGGCAAAGCCCAAGGCGAAGAAGGGTTAGGCGATGGCGAGCAGGCTCTACCAAGTCATACGGCGTCCGATTATCACCGAGAAGGGTCTCGGAGTAAAAGAGATGCAGCACACCGTAGTGTTTGAAGTGGTGGCCGACGCCACCAAAACGGAAATCAAGGAAGCGGTCCAGCGAGTGTTCAAAGTGAAAGTGGATCGCGTGCGCACGGCAAATTTTCACGGGAAGTTCCGCCGGCGCGGACGCGCAGAAGGCTACCGGCGCGACTGGAAAAAAGCGTACGTGAAACTGGCTCCCGGCGAAAAAATGATCGAGTACGCAGAGAATTTGTAATCGCGGCAAGGTTCCAGGGCGCAGACGCCCTTCTTGAGGCAAGAGGCAACAATGGCACTGAAGACATTTAAACCATACACACCGTCACGGCGATTCCTGACCATGCTCGACAAGAGCGAGATCACCAAGGAAACGCCGGAAAAGTCGCTGACCGAATCGAAGAAGCGCACGGGCGGCCGAAACGACCATGGAGAAGTAACTTCATGGCATCGTGGCGGCGGGCACGCACGCCGCTACCGCTCGATTGATTTCCGGCGCGACAAGACCGGAATCCCTGCGAAGGTGGCGGCCATCGAATACGACCCGAACCGCTCGGCGCGCATTGCGCTGCTGCATTACGCGGACGGAGAGAAGCGTTACATCCTGCATCCCGTGGGTCTGGAAGTAGGCATGACGGTGCAAAACGGCGAGGGGGCGGACATCCTCCCCGGCAACGCGCTCACGATCCGCCACATTCCGCCGGGCACCATGGTGCATAACCTGGAGCTTTATCCCGGCAAGGGCGCGCAAGTGGTTCGCTCGGCCGGCGGAGCAGCGCAACTCCTGAGCAAAGAGGGCGACGTCGCGCTGATCAAGCTGCCTTCCGGAGAAGTGAGAAAATTCAGCGTGGATTGCATGGCCACGGTCGGGCAGCTTGGCAATCTGGATCACGAAAATGTGACTTACGGTAAAGCGGGGCGCACGCGGTGGCACGGCAAGCGTCCCACGGTGCGCGGAGTGGCCATGAACCCAGTGGACCATCCGCACGGCGGTGGTGAAGGCCGTGTGAAGGGCAACCACCCGCAAACTCCCTGGGGGTTTCCAACCTTGGGGGCGAAGACGCGTAAGAAGCGTCCGAGCGACCGGATGATTGTAGAACGGCGAAAGCCGTAGCAGGAAGCAGCGACCTTTGATTCCTGAAAACGGGAATCAGTGGGTAGGGCAGTAAAAAATGAACCCGGCGCGGCGGGGAATAGAGAGCGACCACATGACAGCCACACGAACGTCACGACGTACACCACGGCGTGCCACACGGGCGCGAAAAGCAGTCTCGCGGCGTGCGGCGAAGCCGGTGGTGAAAAGCGTCTCGAAGCTCGCGCCCCCACCTCAGGTAATGTACCGCTTGTGCAAGGCCGGATGGGCCGTGATTGTCGAGAAGATTCAAAACGCGCAGGGGACGCGGTTTGTATGTCCTTTCTGCCCGTTGTCGCACCGCGTTTCCGGGCCGGTGCGAGGTTTCCGTAAAGTTCGCCGCGCGCAGTGGGTGAAGCTGCGGCGGGTGGAGGAGTAGGAAGACCGATGCCGCGTTCGCTGAAAAAAGGACCGTTCATTGACGACCATCTGCGGATTAAGGTGGAAGCACTGAACGCGCGAAACGAAAAGAAAGTGGTGAAGACCTGGTCGCGCCGCTCGACGATTCTTCCGGAGTTGATCGGGCACACCATCGCGGTGCACAACGGGAAGAAGTTCATACCGGTGTACATCACCGAACAGATGGTGGGTCACAAACTCGGCGAATTCGCGCCCACGCGCACCTTCAAAGGCCACGCGGTAAAGGCAGCGCTCGAAAGGGCAGCCGCGGCAGCCGGCGCCCCGGCTCCGGGAGCGGCCGGAGCAGCGCCTGCGGGCGGCGGCACGGCACCGGCGCCAAAGGCATAAAGGGAAGAAACCATGGCAACGGCTGTACAAACTCCGGCTCAGATAGAAGGTGTGGCGATGGCGCGGTTTATCCGCGTGTCGCCGCAGAAAGCACGGCTGGTAGTGGATTTAATTCGCGGCCAGCGCGCAGAAGACGCGCTGCAGAGGCTACGATTTACAAAGAAGCGCGTGGCCAAAGAAATCGAGAAGACGCTGCGCAGCGCCATCGCCAATGCCGAGCGCAAGGCGGAAGACTCCGGTGAATCGCTCGATGTGGACGCGCTGTTTGTTACGCGCTGCTTCGTAAATGAAGGGCCGCGCTGGAAGCGGATGCGCCCCGCACCTATGGGCCGCGGTTTCCGTTATCAGAAGCGCACGGCACATATCACCGTGGAAGTTGCCGAGCATCATCGCGCCGCGGCGGATCGCGCCGCAGCCGCAGCAGCCGAAGCGGAAGCGTCGAAGGGCGTGAAGGGCGCAGTCAGAAAGGCCCGCAAGGCTATCGAGAAACGCGCGAAGCAGGCGCAGCAGCAGAAACAGAAGAAAAAGAAGTAGGAGGCTCGTTTGGGACAGAAAACACATCCGTACGGGTTCCGTCTGGGCTACAACAAGGCCTGGAAGTCCCGCTGGTTCGCGAAACGCGACTATGCCGATCTGCTGCATGAAGACGTTATCCTGCGCGCTCAGTTGAAAGATAAGTTGAAGTCCGCGGGGGTCAGCACCATTGATGTAGAACGCGCGGCCAACAAGCTGGTGGTGCGCATTTATACGGCTCGTCCCGGGATCATCATCGGACGCAAAGGCTCTGAAATAGACAAGCTCAAACAGGAAGTGCAGAAGCGCACCAAACGCGAAGTGCACATTGATATTCAGGAAGTGCACCGCCCGGAGCTGGATGCGCAGTTGGTAGCGGAGTCCATCGCGCTGCAGCTCGAAAAGCGCGTGGCCTTCCGGCGCGCCATGCGCAAGGCTGTGGATTCGGCGCTGCGCTTCGGATGCAAGGGAATCAAGGTGCGCGTGGCAGGCCGCTTGAACGGGGCCGAAATCGCCCGCAAGGAATGGTACCTGCAGGGGCGCTTACCGCTGCAAACGCTGCGCGCGGACATTGATTACGGGACGGCAGAGGCACAGACAACTTACGGCGTGATTGGCGTGAAATGCTGGATTTACCAGGGTGAAAAAATTCCCCAGCGCGCCAAGTCCGCAACGGCAACGGAAGCATAAGGGAACAGGCGAAAAATCATGTTGATGCCGAAAAAAGTTAAGTACCGCAAGCAGCAGCGCGGGCGGCGCAGTGGAAAAGCCTGGCGCGGCGGCTCGCTGGCGTTTGGCGATTACGGTCTGAAAGCACTTGAGCCAGCGTGGATCACCGACAGGCAAATCGAAGCGGCCCGCGTGGCGATTACGCGCTTCATCAAGCGCGGCGGGAAACTCTGGATTCGGATTTTTCCGGACAAGCCGTTCACCAAGAAGCCTGCCGAAACTCGTATGGGTAAGGGCAAAGGGCCACCGGAGCATTGGGTGGCGGTGGTGAAACCGGGCCGGGTGATGTTTGAAATGGCCGGAGTGGATTTGGCTGCGGCAACGGAAGCAATGGATCTGGCGGCACACAAGCTGCCGATCCGGACAAAGTTTGTCAGCCGGGCGGAGGAACTTTGATGGCGCGGCGTGGCGAGAAATTCCGCGATATGAATCCGAATGAGCTCGAGGTACAGCAGCGCGAGCTGGCCGAGCAGATTTTCCGTCTCCGGTTTCAGCTCTCAACGGGGCAGGCCGAGGGTTTGAAGAAGTTGCGCGAAGCCAAGCGCGATCTGGCGCGGATCAAGACACTGCTGCGCGAAACCGAATTGAGGAAGGCGTAATGGCAAATGAAGCAGCGGCGATGAAACAGAGCGCTCCAGAGCGAGGGGCGCGGCAGGAAGTGGTCGGCGTGGTGACCAGCGCGAAGATGGAAAAGACCATCGTGGTAAAAGTGACGCGCACCACCCGCCATCCGCTCTATCAACGCGTGGTTCGCTTCGCGAAGAAATACTACGCGCACGACGAAGCCAGAGAAGCGCGCGTGGGCGATACGGTAAGAATTGTCTCCACGCGCCCGCTTTCGAAGTTGAAGCGGTGGCGGCTCAAGGAAGTGGTTGCGCGCTCGACGCGCGTGGCCTAAGCCGCGAACGCCGTAAAGGGATAAGGGAGCTCGAACATGGTTCAGATGCGGACATGGCTGACAGTGGCCGATAATTCCGGCGCGCGCCAGTTAACCTGCATCCTCCCTCTGGGAGGAGATGCGGGACTGGTGGCGGGACTCGGCGACGTCATCACCGCTTCCGTGAAAGAAGCGACACCCGACAGCCAGGTCAAGAAGGGCACAGTGGTGAAAGCGGTAGTAGTGCGCACGAGAAAAGAACACCGGCGAAGAGACGGGTCGTATATCCGTTTTGACGACAATGCCGCGGTATTGATTAATGATGCGAACGAACCGATTGGGACACGCGTTTTCGGCCCGGTCGCAAGAGAGCTACGCGAGAAAAATTTCACCAAGATCGTCTCGCTGGCTCCGGAAGTGTGGTAGCGATGAGAGAACTCAACGAACAACCGGCGCCGCTGAGCATCCGTCACGGCGACATGGTTAAAGTGATGTCCGGGCGGTCGAAGGGCAAGACCGGGAAAGTGCTTTCGGTGAATCGCGCGAAGCGCACCGTCACGGTCGAGCACGCCAACATCATCAAAAAACACACGCGGCCGAACCCGTCGAAGAATATCAAGGGCGGCATTCTGGAAAAGGAAGGACCGCTGCACGTTTCCAACGTGATGCTGGTTTGCCCCGGATGCGGGAAGCACACACGCGTGGGACACACGGCGCTACCGAACGGCACCAAAGTGCGGACCTGCCGACGTTGCAACACGGCTTTTGAGAATTAGCGCACGAGGAAACGCAAGCACGCAGTCGAGCAACTGAGACAAGAAGAGGCGTTGGAAGAATGATCACCCGTTTGCATGACAAGTACCGCAAGGAAGCCATGCCGGCGCTGGCCAAGCGCTTCGGCTTCAAGAACAACATGGCCGTTCCGCGCGTGCAGAAAGTAACCGTTAATATCGGCCTGGGCGAAGCGAGCGCCAATGTGAAGCTGCTCGATACCGCCGCCGCCGAGCTCGGCCAAATCACCGGCCAAAAGCCGGTGATCACGCGCGCGAAGAAATCCATTGCGAATTTCAAGATTCGCAAGGGCATGCCCATCGGTTGCATGGTCACGCTGCGAGGGGAGCGCATGTACGAGTTTCTGGACCGCCTTTCGGCGATCGTGCTCCCGCGCGTGCGCGACTTCAAAGGCTTGCCACCGAACTCTTTTGACGGCCGCGGCAATTACACGCTGGGCCTGAAAGACCAGCTTGTGTTTCCGGAGATTGATTACACGCGAGTGGACAAAATCAAGGGCATGAACATTACCATCACCACCACCGCCCGCAACGACGAAGAGGGACGCGAGCTGTTGAAGTTGCTCGGCGTGCCCTTCCGAGCGTAGCAGGCGGGCATAAGGAGAACCACCGAGTATGGCGCGCACCAGTCAATTCGCGAAAATGCGGCGGAAGCTGAAGTACAAGATTCGCAAGCGCAACCGCTGCCGGATCTGCGGACGCCCACGCGGGTTTCTCCGCAAATTTGAGATGTGCCGCATTTGTTTCCGTGGCCTCGCGCTCAAGGGGGAAATCCCCGGCGTGGTGAAGGCCAGTTGGTAAGGACCTGTTGAGCAAGAAAAGGGAGCCTTGAGGAACAACGAATGACCACTGATCCCATCGCCGATTTGCTTACGCGGATTCGCAACGCCGCGCGCGCCAAGCATCCGCGCGTTGATTTGCCATCTTCAAAATTGAAGGTGGAAGTTGCGCGCATTCTGAAGGACGAAGGCTATCTCTCGAATTACAAAGTGGTGGAAGAGAAGGGCAAGAAGACGCTGCGCGTTTTTCTGCGCTACACGCCTGACCGCCGCAGTGTGATCACCGATCTCCGGCGGGTGTCGCGGCCCGGCTCACGCCGTTATACCGGCAAGACCGGCATTCGCCCCGTAGTCGGAGGAATGGGCATTTCGATTCTCTCCACGCCGCGCGGACTGATGACCGGGCAGTCGGCGCGTAAAGCAGGCGTCGGCGGCGAGTTGATGTGCGAAGTATGGTAACCAAGATCGAGAGCAAGAGGAACTGATAGAGCCATGTCGCGAATTGGAAACAAGATCATTCCGGTCCCGTCCGGCGTAAAAGTGCAAATCAAGGACGACACTGTTGATGTGCAAGGCCCCAAGGGAAAGATGACTGTTCCCCTGCCGCGGGGGATTCACTTCGAGCAGAAGGACAGCACGCTCGTCGCCAAGCGCGAATCGGAAGAGCATCGTGCGCTGCACGGCCTGGCCCGCGCGCTGGTCGCGAACGCCGTCACCGGCGTGACCACTGGATTTAAGAAGGACCTCGACATCGTTGGCGTGGGCTATCGCGCGGAAGTGAAAGGCAAGAACGTGGTTCTGGCGCTCGGCTATTCGCATCCAATCGAATTCCCCATCCCCGAAGGCATCGTGATCACCGTCGAGAAGCAGACGCACATGACGGTCACCGGGGCGGACAAAAACCAGGTTGGCCAGGTGGCGGCAAATCTGCGCCGGTTGCGCCCACCCGACCCCTACAAGCAGAAAGGCATTCGCATCACCGGCGAGCGCCTGAAGAAGAAGGCCGGCAAGGCCGGAGCGAAGACCGCGGCCGCCTAGCCGGGGAGGAGAATCAGCGTGGCAGCACCAGTTCGAAGATTATCGAGAGAAGCGCACCGCCGGCGAATTCACGTGCGGATGCGCAAGCGGATTGCGGGCACATCCGAGCGGCCGCGGCTATGCGTGCATCGCTCGACGAAGCACATTCGCGCGCAGGTGATTGACGACAATACAGCTCGCACGATTGTTTCCGCGAGCTCGCTCGACAAGGAAGTCCGCAAGCAGATAAAGGGCGGCGGAAATATTGCCGCGTCCAAAATCGTTGGCAAAGCGATTGCCGATCGCGCCCAGGCAAAAGGCGTCGATAAAGTGGTCTTCGACCGCGGCGGCTATCAATATCACGGCCGCATTCAGGCGCTTGCTGAAGCGGCCCGGGAGGCGGGCCTGAAGTTCTAAAAATTATGGCGAAACAAGAGCTCAAAGACATTCTTTCAGTCCGCCGGCACATGGACACCAACATGGCCAACCTGAAGGATCAGGTGGTCTCGATCAACCGCGTCACGAAAGTGGTGAAGGGCGGAAAAAATCTCAGCTTCTCGGCGCTGGTGGTCGTCGGCGACCAGAACGGACACGCCGGATTTGGAATGGGCAAGGCCCGCGAAGTTCCCATGGCTATTCGCAAGGCCATCGAGCAGGCGAAGAAAAACATGGTGAAGCTCAACTTAAAGGGCACCACCATCCCACATCAGGTGATTGGCCGCTATGGTTCCGGGCAGGTGCTGCTGAAGCCCGCGCCCGAAGGCACTGGCTTGATTGCCGGCGGTCCGGTGCGAGCGGTGATGGAGGTTGCGGGAATTCAGAATGTGCTCACCAAATCACTGGGCACATCGAACCCGCACAACGTAATTAAAGCGACCTTTGACGCGCTGCTGCACCTGAAAGACGCGGCGAAAGTCGCGGAATCCCGCGGCAAGGGAGCAGCGGAAGAAGCGGCTGTATCTTAGCCCGCCCGCGAGCAAACTATGGCGAAGACGACAAAAAAATCAGGGACACTGAAAATCAAGTGGGTGGTCAGCTTCATCGGTTGTCCGCGCGGCATGCGCGCCACCATCCGCGGCCTGGGATTTCGCCGCATGAACGAAGTTGTCGAGCGGGAAGACACCCCCGCGATTCGCGGCATGATCGCCAAGGTTCACCATCTCGTCAGGATTGAGGAGTAGGAATGGCTGAGAAACCGACACTCTCGAATTTGAAGCCCCCGCGCGGCTCCCGCCACCGCAAAGTGCGCGTGGGGCGCGGTATGGGTTCAAAGTTGGGGAAGACTTCCGGCGCGGGGAACAAGGGACAGCAGTCTCGCCGCGGATATTCGCGGCGGCCGGGGTTCGAAGGCGGCCAAATGCCCCTGCACCGGCGCTTGCCTAAGCGCGGCTTCTCAAGCCCGTTTCCGAAGACCTACGCGGTTGTGAACGTGGAAACACTGAATGCGTTCCCGGCCGGCGAAACTGTAACACCAGAGTTGCTCTCAGGCGCAGGCATTGTACGCGCCCGGCACGATGGCGTAAAAATTCTGGGCGATGGCGAGTTGAAAGTCGCGCTGACCGTCCGCGCTCACGCTTTCAGCAAATCGGCGCAGGAGAAAATCACTGCCGCCGGGGGGAAAACCGAAATCCTGCAATGAAGAAGCTGATCGAGGCATTTCGAAACATCTTCAGCACGCCGGACCTGCGTAATCGTGTTCTGTTTACGCTGGCGTTGCTGGGGGTGTATCGCCTCGGCGCCTTCATTCCCACCCCGGGATCAACACGGACCTGCTCCAGCAGCTTTTTGAGCAGGGCCGCGGCTCGGTGCTGGGCATCATCGATCTTTTCAGTGGCGGCAATTTCCGGCGTTTGACGATTTTTGCGCTCGGTATCATGCCTTACATCACTTCGTCCATCATCCTGCAGTTGATGGTGGTCGTGTGGCCCTACCTGGAGCGCCTGCAGAAAGAAGGGGAGCTCGGCCGGCGCAAGATCACGCAGTACACGCGCTATCTGACCATCATTCTCAGTGCCTTCCAATCGTTCGCGATTGCCAGAACATTGACCACGCAGAGCAT
>Ga0307477_10004035_pt1 | contig 10752 bp, 11 predicted proteins | sample atmos_gasesECM2C_FD_203316 | JGI IMG/M metagenome (GOLD analysis project Ga0307477, IMG submission 203316) | Hardwood forest soil microbial communities from Morgan-Monroe State Forest, Indiana, United States - atmos_gasesECM2C_515 | ecosystem: Environmental > Terrestrial > Soil > Temperate... | reverse complement strand
GGTGTACATGGCCGGGCACTGGACCCCGCAGATCATCGAGCGGGCCGGGGGCGAGGACGTCCTGGGCCGGCCGGGCGAGCCCTCGTACGTGGCCCGCTGGGCCGACGTGGCCGCGCTCGAGCCCGAGGTGGTGCTGGCCATCCCGTGCGGGTTCGACGCCGACCGGGCCCGCGCGGAGGCGCTGGCCCACGCCCCCGAGCTGGCCGAGCTGGGGGCGCGGCGGGTCGTCGCCCTCGACGCCTCGGCGTACTTCTCCCGCCCCGGACCGCGGCTGGTGGACGGGCTCGAGCTCCTGGCCCACGTGCTCCACCCCGAGCTCGTCCCCGACCTCCCGGACGCCGCGCGCGTGCTGGAGGTCCGCGAGGGAGCCCTGGCGTCCAGGGCCTGACCTCCACCGGCCGTCCCCGCACGGTCGTGCTGCTGCACTCATCGGCCGGGCGCTACGGAGCGGATCGACAGCTGGCGCTGGTGGCCGGGGGCCTGGACCCCGCGCGCTACCGGGCCGTGGTCGTGCTTCCGGACGAGGGGCCGCTGGCCGACGACCTGCGCGGGGCCCGGACCGAGGTGATCGTGGAACCGCTCGCGGTCCTGCGCCGCGAGCTGGTCAATCCCCGGGGGGTGGCCGGACTGGCCCGCCGGGTGGCGGCCGATCGCACCCGGGTGGCCGAGCTGGTGCGGGAGCGCGACGCCGCCCTGGTCCACTCCAACACCTCGGTGGTGCTGGGCGGGGTCCTGGCTGCCCGCCGCGCCTCGGTGCCCCACGTGTGGCACGTGCGCGAGATCTACTCGAGCGTCGGGCCCTGGTGGTCGGCCTATCGCCGGATGCTCCTGAGCGCGGCCGCCCTGCCCTGCGTGTCCGAGGCCGCGCGGGCCCAGTTCGGATCGAACCCGCGCGCGCGCGTGATCGGGGACGGGATCGCGGTGACCCCGCGGGCGGCCGAGCCCGGCGAGCGCGAGCGGGCGCGCGGGCGCTGGCGGCTCGAGCCCGACCACTTCGCGTGCGCGGTGCTCGGGCGCCTGTCGGACTGGAAGGGTCAGGACGTGCTCATCCGGGCCCTGGCCCGCGAGCCCCTGAGATCGGTCAAGGCGGTGGCGCTCATCGCGGGGGAGCCGTGGCGGGGAGACGAGCGCCGGCGCGCGCTGGAGGAGCTGGCGCGCGCCGAGGGGGTGGCCGAGCGGGTTCGGTTCACCGGCTTCGTGACCGACCCCGCCTCGGTCTACGCGGCCAGCGACGTGGTGGTGGTGCCCTCGACCCGGCCCGACCCGCTGCCCAACGCCGCGCTCGAGGCGGCCGCGGCCGGATGCTGCCTGGTGGCCTCCGACCACGGCGGGCTGCCGGAGATCGTGACCGACGGGCACAGCGGCCGGCTGTTCGCCCCCGGCGACCACGCCGCGCTGGCGCGGGTCCTGGCCGAGCTGGCGCGCGATCCATCCGAACGCCGCCGCCTCGGGCGGGCCGCGGCGGCCGACGTGCCCCGGCGCTATAGCGCCGGCCTCCTCCTCGACCGCGTCCAGGGCCTCTACGACGAGCTGGTCACCCGCTGAGGCCGGGGCCGCTGGCCACCGCGATGGCCCCCGCCACCGCGGCGGCCCCCACCACCAGACACCCGGCCAGCTGCAGGGCAACCGAGCGCGCGCGGGCCCCGAGCTGGAGTGAGAGGCCGGCGAGCACCCCGCCGATCAGCCCACCGATGTGACCGCCGATCGAGATGCCGGGCAGGAGGCTGAACAGGAGGAGGATCAGGATCATCCCCCCGAACTGGCCCTGCAGGAATTGGATGCCGCGGGCGCGCTCCTCGATCAGCCCCACCCCCAGGAGCCCGAACACGGCCCCGGACGCGCCCACCGTGGGGGAGTCGGGCGAGACGAGCAGGGCCCCGAAGGAGCCGGCCAGCAGGGACACCAGGTACACGGTGGCGAAGCGGACCGACCCGAGCTCGGGCTCGAGGATCCGGCCGAGCAGGTAGAGCCAGTACATGTTGAAGCCGATGTGCAGCAGCCCGGAATGCAGGAACCCCGAGGTGACCAGGCGCCAGTACTCGTGCTGGCTGGTGATCGCGGGCCCGAAGAGCACGCCGTGGCTGTAGATGGTGCCGCCGCCGGGGCCGCTGCCGAAGCTGAAGTTGCCGCCGGCCAGGAACACGATGACGTTGAGGGCGATCAGGCCCATGGTCACGCGCGGCTCGCCTCCCACGCTCCGCGCGGTGTGCACCCGCGTGCGCTGGCGGGCGCACTCGGGACAGCGCATGCCCACCGGGGTCGAGGTCATGCAGTCGGGACAGATCGGGCGCCCGCACGACGAGCACGCCACTCCGGTCTCGCGTGAGGGGTGCCGGTAGCACGTCGCCATCGGAAAAGCCACGCTATCAGGGGACTTTCCGGGCCCCGAGCCGGCCCCGAGCGGGCCCGGGCGACGGGTCCGATCGGGTCAGGCGAGGTTCGCGCGCAGCACGAGCGGCCCGGTGGGGGCGGGGGGCACGAACGCGATCGGCTCCTCGGTGACCATCACCTGGCTGACGCCCCGGAGGTCCCCCGCGATGACGACGGTCCCGGTGGTGAGGGCGAAGCGGACGTTTGGTTGGGGGGGCTGGCCCGGGCGGGCGACCCACACCTGCCAGATGCGCCCTCGTGACGGGGCGGGGAGGCCGGTGACCTGGAGCGCGGTGGCCGTGGTGGTGGACCGCCGGACCGAGGCCCGGGCCCCCGGGGCGATCCGCGGGTTGACGAACGCCGTGCGGACGGCGACCTGGGGGACGGTGGGGTTGCCGAGGGTGACCGCCCCGATGGCCACCCCGGCGCCCAGGAGGGCGAGGGCCGCCAAGGCGGTGGCGGGTCTGAGCGTGAGCCCGCGCCAGGCCCGGCGGCGGACGCGGGGGGCCGGGGCCCGGGCGGCGGTGGTCGGCCCGGCGGGGGCGGGGTCGCCGGGGGCGGCGGCCGGGGCCGGGGCCGGGGGGCGATCGGCCTGCGGTCCCGCCGCGCGCAGGAGCTCGGCCTCGCTGCGCACGGTGGCCATGATGCGGTCCCTGAGCTCGGGCGGAGGGGTGGCGGCAGGGGCTGCGCCGGGGAGGGCGTCGGCCACGAGCTGGAAGGAGGCCACCGTCTCGCGGCAGGTTGGGCAGGTGGCCAGGTGCTGCTCGAACAGGGCCAGCTCCTGCGGATCGAGCGCGTTCAGCACGTAGGCGGCCGCGGAGCCCTCCCACCGCTGGTGCTCGAGGTGGCCGGGGGGGGTGCTCACAGGGTCTCCCCCGAGGGCGCGCGCACCGTGGCCGCCTCCGTGAGGCTTCCGCGCATCTTGGCCAAGCCCAGGCGCATGCGTCCCTTGATGGTGCCGACCGGCGTGTCGAGCAGCGACGCTATCTCCGTGTGGGTGAAGCCCCCGAAGTAGGCCAGCTCGATGACCTGGCTCTGCTCGCTGGGGAGGTCCTCGAGCGCCATCCGGATCTCGCGCGCCTCGTCGCGGCGGGCCACCTCGACGTCGGTGCGCTCGGGCGCCTCCAGGCGCTCGGCCAGGTCGTCGTCGGCCACCTGGCGGCGCTCGTGGACGGTGCCGCGCCGAAGGGAGTCGATGGCCCGGTTGTGGACGATGCCCAGGACCCAGGTGCGCACGCTGCCCCGGGTCCGGTCATAGCGCGCGCCGCTGCGCCACAGGGACAGGAACGCCTCCTGGACCACGTCCTCGGCCGGAGTGCGCTGGCCGCACATCCGGTAGGCGAGCGAGAAGGCGGCGGCGGCGTGGCGCTCGTACACCACCTCGAAGGCATCGGCGTCGCCCCGGCGCACCAGCTGCATGAGATCCTCGTCGGCCAGCTGGCGAAGCGCCCCGGGAGAGGAGCCGGTGAAGGGCAGCAGGCGAGGCATCGCCACCCGATCCTACGGCCCGGGGGCGGTCGCGGATCAGAGTCGGCCGGGCCCGGGCGTTAGGCCGCGGCGGGCCGTGCGATCGAGCCGGGGCGGGCCGGGGCGAGCCGGGCGATCAGTCGGGGCGCAGGAGGCGACGGGCGTCGGCCGAGAGGTCGCGGGCGGCGCGCTCGGCCACGCCCAGCACCGAGCCGGCGCCGACCCGCGCGCGCTGGCGCTGGCGCTGGCGGGCGCGGAGGAGGACCAGGGCCGCCCCGGCGCTGGTCCCCACCACGACGGCCGCGGCGGGGCGGACCCAGTTGCGGGGGTCGCGCATGGCCGACAGCTCCCACGTCTCGAGCTCCTCGGCGGCGATCTCGGCCAGGTTGGTGAGCGCGTGCTCGAGCCGGACCGAGAGGTCCTCGGGCGGGTCGACCGGGGTCAGGGCCCGGCGCAGGAGGAGCTCGAAGCTCTGGGCGTCGGTCATCGGGCCTCCTCCGGGGTGCCCACCAGCCCCTCGAGCTGGCGAATGGCGCGATGGATGAGGACCTTGGTGGCCCCGTCGCTGCGCCCGAGGGCGCGGGCGATCTCGCGGTTGTCCATGTCGAGGGCGAAGCGCATGATCAGGGCCTCACGCCGGTCGTCGGGCAGCTCCTGCACCGCCTCCAGGATCCGTTCGAGCTCGTCGCGCCCCTCGACCAGGTCCTCGGTGGTGTGGGTCGAGGCGAGCATGGTGGTGTCCTCGATCGGGGTCTGGGGCTTGCGGGAGCGATCGCGGTAGAGATTGGCGGCCAGGTTGTGCGCGATCCGGATCAGCCAGGGGCGCAGGGGCCGTCCGTCCGACTCGCGCTGGGCCCGCTCGAAGTGGCGGTATGCCTGGAGGAAGGTCTGTTCGGTGAGGTCCTCCGCGTCGTGATGGTTGCCGACCCGGTAGTAGGCGTAGCTGTACACGTCGCGTAGGTGGCGCCGGTACAGCTCGGAGAAGTCGGCGTCGAGCTTGGCCTTGGCCATGGTCGCGGTCTCGGGGTCGGACTGGGCCTCGGTCTGGGCCTGGGCCTGGGTCTGGGCCGGCTCCACGCACGCAGCCTACCTCGCTCCGGTCAGGCCGCCGGGGCGATGGGTTGCGCGGGCGGGGGGCCGGGTGGGACGACGGTCGCCGTTGTCGGGGCAGGGGCGGGGGCGGTGGTCCGGCGGGGGGTCCCGCCCAGCCACTCCCACTGCAGCTCGACGCAGGGCCACACGCGCCGGGTGACCGCGCCGGCCAGCCGGGGCGAGGGCTGCTCCACGCGCGGGAACGTGAGCGGGCGACCGCAGCGGATCCTGATCTTGCGCGGGCGGATGCGCCAGCCACGCCGTACGCCGTCCGTGCCGATCACGGCCACCGGGACCACGGGAGCCCCGGTCTGGAGCGCGAGCCGACCCACCCCGCGGCGCGGCGGGCCCAGGGGACCGCTGCGCACGCGCGTGCCCTCGGGGAAGATGACCACGCAGTCGCCGCGCGCCAGGATCTCCCGGGCGGTGGCGATCGCGTCCTCGTCGCCCCGACCCCGGTCGACCGGAAAGGCGCCCAGGGCGTTGAGCAGCCACCCCTGCCAGCGCTTGTAGAAGAGCTCCTTCTTGGCCATGTAGTAGACGGGGCGGCGCACGAGGATCCCGATCACGAAGGGGTCGAGAAAGCTGCGGTGGTTGGCGGCCAGGATCACCGGGCCCGAGGCGGGGATGTGCTCGCGGCCCTTGCGAGCGACCCGGAAGTAGAGGTGAAAGAACGGCTGGAGGATGGCCCGGGCCAGCCAGTACACGAGCGGGTTGACCCCCCGGCTGCGGACCCGATCGCGCAGCGCGGCGGCGGCCTGCGGGGCGAGGGCCGCGGGCTCGGTTCGGGTCGTAAGGCAAGGCCTGTGTGCGACCGTGGTCACATCTGGCATACCCGCGCCCTTCCGGCCCGTTACAGTGGGCTCAGATGGCCATCGACGCCACTCAGACGGCCCGCGGAGCGCTGGCCGGCGCCATCGGGGCCGCCGTGTGGGCGGCGCAGTCTCCGCTGGACCGCCAGCTGTTCGGGGTCGATTACGACGATCCCGAGCTGCTGGGCAAGTCGGTTACCCGGGGGCCGGCCTGGCGCCCGGTGGGGATGGCCATGCACATGTCCAACGGGGCCATCTTCGGGGCGGTCTACGCCAACGTCGCCCCCCGGCTGCCACTGCCCTCATGGGCCCGGGGCCCGTTCGCCGCGCTGGTCGAGAACTTCGCCACCTGGCCCCTGATGGCGGTGGCCGACCGCCTGCATCCCGCGCGCAAGGAGCTCCCCGCGCTGTTCGCCAACCCGCGCGCGCTGGCGCAGGCCACGTGGCGCCACCTGGTGTTCGGGGTGCTGATGGGCGAGATCGAGCGGCGCCTGAACCCCGAGCCCGCGGCCGAGCTGCCGGGCTACGAGCACGTGCTCTCGTCGAATGGGCACGGTTCGTTGGAGCACGCGATCTCGGCTTAGTTGGGGCCGCTCTAGACTCGCCGGGAGGCCGGAGTAGCTCAGCTGGCAGAGCATTCGCCTTGTAAGCGAAGGGTCAGGGGTTCGAGTCCCCTCTCCGGCTCTGGGTCCCTCCGTGACCCGCCGGACCGCTTTCGCTCTCTCACACCGCCGCTGCCCCCTATGACCACGCCGCGGACACAGTACGCCCGGTCAAACGACGCCTCGATCGCCTACCAGGTCGTGGGCGACGGGCCGATCGACGTGGTCCTCGTGCTCGGGTTCGCCACCCACCTCGAGCTCCAGTGGGAGGCGCCTCCGTTTGCTCGCTTCCTGGAGCGTCTGAGCTCGTTCTCGCGGCTGATCATCTTCGACAAGCGGGGCACGGGCCTGTCCGACCCGGTCACCGAGGTGCCGACGCTCGAGCAGCGGGTCGACGACGTGCGGGCCGTGATGGACGCCGGAGGATCTGAGCGGGCCGCCCTGGTCGGGGTCTCCGAGGGTGGGCCGATGAGCGTCCTGTTCGCGGCCACCCACCCCGAGCGCGTGAGCGCGCTCGTGCTGTACGGCGCCATGGGACGCACCACCGAGGCACCCGACTATCCGTGGGCCTCCCCAGCGGAGGCGCTGCGCGAGTCGGCGGTCGAGTTCATCGCCCCCTACTGGGGGCAGAACGCAGAGGGGATGGTCGAGCTGTTCGCGCCAACCCTGGCAGGCGACCCCCTGGTGGCCGAGTTCACCGCCCGCATGGAGCGCTCGGCGGCGAGCCCGGCGATGGTCCAGCAGATCTTCGAGATGTTCCTGGACATCGACGTGCGAGCGATCCTGCCCACGATCCACATTCCCACGCTGGTCCTGCACCGGCGCGGCGACCGGGTCGTCAATCGACGGGCCGGAGAGGATCTGGCGGACCGAATCCCGAGCGCCCGCTACGTCGAGCTTCCCGGCATCGACCACCTGCCGTGGGCGGGCGACTCCGACGCCGTGGTCGGGGAGATCGAGGAGTTCCTGACCGGCACCCGCTCAGTCCCGGAGCCCGACCGCGTGCTCGCCACCGTGATGTTCACCGACATCGTCGGGTCGACCGAGCGAGCGGCGGCGCTCGGGGACGCGCGCTGGCGCGAGCTGCTCTCCGCCCATCACGAGGCGGTGCGGCGCGAGCTGGAGCGCTTTCGGGGAAACGAGGTCAAGACGCTGGGCGACGGCTATCTGGCCACCTTCGACGGCCCGGCGCGGGCGATCCGGTGCGGGCAGACGATCGCAGAGGAGGCGCGCTCGCTTGGCCTGGAGGTGCGGGTCGGGTTGCACTCGGGCGAGGTTGAGCTCATGGCTGACGACGTGGGCGGCATCGCGGTGCACATCGCGGCCCGGGTCGGCGCCCTGGCCACTCCGGGCGAGGTGCTCGCCTCGAGCACCGTCAAGGATCTGGTGGCCGGATCGGGGATCGAGTTCGTGGAGCGCGGCACGGAGCGGCTCAAGGGAGTCCCCGACGAATGGCGGTTGTTCGCGGCCTCCCCCTGACGCCCGCGCCCGGGTCTGGTTCGAAGGTCGAAGGCGTTACTCAGGCGTATTGGGGAGTGGGAGGTATCTGGATCCCCGCGGCGACCGCGTCGACCACCGCCTGAGCGTCCGCGGCGCGGTACTCCTCGCCGTATACCGCTCCCAGCCGGGCCGGCGCCTCCATCACCTGGCAGGTCTCCGTGCCTCCGAGGTCGATAGGCACGTAGCCCATGTCCTCGATCAGTCCTGCGACCAGGGCCTTCGCCTCCGGGTCGTCTCCGCACACCCACTGCACGACCCGTTCGTCTCCCTCACGGCCCGCCGCCTCGGCCTGGAAGCTCGAGGTGAGCGTGTTGAACGACTTCGTGTATCGGGCGCCGGGCGTGCGTCGCGCGTTGAATGCCGCCGCGGTCTGGCCCGGTTGGGGCATCGGAGTCGTGCCGTACTGGTTGGTGGTGTCGATCACGACCTTGCCGCGGAGGTCACCGGCCTGCTCGATTGCATGCGGAATCACGTCCCACGGGACAGACAGGATCACGGCCTGGCCAAACGCGACGGCCTCCTCCGGGCTGCCGGTCGAGGCGGAGCTGCCCAGCTCGGAGGCCAGGCTCTCGAGCTTCGCGGGGTCTCGTCCAAACGACAGCATGACCTCGTGCCCGCCCTTGACCGCCTGGCGGGCGCAGTTGCCGCCGATGCGGCCCGCGCCGATGACGCCGATCTTCATTTCAGACTCACAACCCCGCGATCCCGGTGGGGGCGATCCCAGCCCACCCTACCGCTGCGGTCATCGAGCACTAAGCCTGGACCAGGGATCCCGCCGTCAGCTCCCGGTAGACCTCCAGGTGGCGGCGGACCACCACCGCGGGGGTGCACTCGCGCTCCCAGTAGCGCCGGCCCAAGCGTCCCAGCTCCCGCGCCCGCTCGGGCCGCTCGAGCAGCTCGACGATGGCCCCCACCAGCGTGTCCGGCCCGGGCGCGACCGCCACCCCTCCCCCCGAGCGCTCGACCAGCTCGCGCAGGACGGGCGTGTCGCTGACCACCACCGGGACGCCGGCGCTCCACGCCTCGGCCACCACCAGTCCGAACGCCTCCCACCTCGACGGCAGGCACAGCATGGTGGCCCGGCGCACCCACGCCGCCCGCTCCGGGTCGCCCACCCGACCCACATCGAGGACCCGATGGTCGGTGGCGCCGAGCCCGCGGCCCGGACCCACGAACGCGAACCGGGTATCCGGAAAGCGCTCCCAGACCGAAGGGGCGCAGTCGAGCAGCTCGCTCCACCCCTTGTCGGCCCGGCGAGCGCCCAGGAACAACACCACGGGCGCCTGAGCGGGCGGGCGGGGCCGGGGCGCCAGCTCGGCCGCGGGCAGGGCGGGGACGGGCACGCCGCACACGTGCACCCGCTCGGGTGAGGCCCCGTGATCGCGGTAGCGCGCCGCGTCCGCCTCGACCGTGGCCAGGATCGCATCGCCCGCCCGGCACACGTGCCTGACCGTGAGCTCGCTAGCCGGCGGACCGGGGTGGGCGAACGGCGTGACGGCCACCGGCAGGGCTAGACCGTGCGCGGCCTCGAGCGCAGCCACCGCGAGCAGCCCGGTGCCGAACACGTGGACCACGTCGGCCCCGGCCAGCAGTTCTTCCAGCGCCGGGCGGGCCGCCGCCGAGTAGAGCCCGGGTGCACGCGGTCCGAGCCACTGGGCCGCGAGCCGGCCCAGCCCGGGCACGGCCTGAAGGGCGACGGGCAGCAGCCGGGCCCGCCTGCGGAGCGGGAGCCGAAGCTGGCGCACCTCCACCCCTCCGGCCGAGGACGGGGCCACGCGCGGTCGCTCCCGGAGCACGAAGGCGGCCGGCCCCAGGAGCCGCTCGTCGAATCGCTTGGCCACCACTTGGACCCCGTGGCCCTCGGCTCGGTAGGCGTGTGCCAGGCTCTTGACCACCCGCTCCACCCCGCCCAGCGACGGCCAATAGTGTGTGGTGACGAAGACGATTCGCATCGACGTGATCATCCCGACAATCGGGGCGGCCCCCTATCTCGAGGATGCGGTGGCCTCGGTCGTGGCCCAAACCCACGGCGACTGGCGGCTGGTGGTGTCCGCCGACGAGGCCCGGCCCGGACCGGCGCCGGCCCGGCTCGCTCCGTTTCTGCGTGATCGCCGAGTCGAGTTCCGGCTCACCGAGGGGCAAGAGAACGCCGCGTACCACAAGTCGCGACTGGTTGGGGGGTCGAGGGCCGCGTACGTGGCCATCCTCGATGACGACGACCGGTGGGACCCGGAGTTCCTCGAGCGCCGGGTCCAATTCCTGGAGCGCCATCGGGAGTGCGCGTTCGTGTTCTCGCGCAGCCGGGTGATCGACGCGTCGGGTCGCCTCCTGGCCCTGAACCAGCCCGGCCTGGAGGAGGGGGTGCACGAGGGCAAGGACCTCATGCGCCACGTGCTCAAAGCGGGCAACGTGATCACGTCCTCGAGCGTGCTCGTCCGCCGCCGCGCGTACGAATCGGTCGGCTCCGAGTACCACGCCGGCTTCGTGGTCGGCTACGACCTGGAGATGTGGACCCGCCTGCTCGGTCGCTGGCCGGCGGGGTATCTGAACATCGCCGATCTCGACTACCGGCTCCACCCGGGGCAGTCGACGGCGGGACCGGTGGACTGCGAGGAGCGCGTGCGCCTGCTGGACCACCTCGAGCAACTGCTGGGCCGCACCATGCCCGACGTGCCCTTCGGCCGACACTTTCCCGTTCGGCGACGCGCCCTGGTCCTGCTCGGCGCGGCCCTCGACGCCGCGGAGCGGGGGGACGTCGAGGGGGCGCGGGCCCACGTGCGCCGGGCGGGCCGGATGCACGCAGTCGCGCTCGCACATCCCGCCGCCGTGGCCGCGCTCGCCGCCACCGCCCTGGGCCCCCCCGGTCGGGTGGCGCTCCGCCGGACCCGGTCCTTTGTAAGGTCCATGCC
>Ga0307477_10004034_pt1 | contig 10753 bp, 8 predicted proteins | sample atmos_gasesECM2C_FD_203316 | JGI IMG/M metagenome (GOLD analysis project Ga0307477, IMG submission 203316) | Hardwood forest soil microbial communities from Morgan-Monroe State Forest, Indiana, United States - atmos_gasesECM2C_515 | ecosystem: Environmental > Terrestrial > Soil > Temperate... | reverse complement strand
GCCTTGCCACCGCCGGGGTGTCCCCCCGCCGCGACCGATCGATCAGTTCGGGCTCGCCCACCGAAGCTGGAGAAGACCGACATAACACCCAATCCCGAGCCAGTTACTCGAGCGCACATGCCAGATTTTAGTCAGATCAGGTATTCGCTGACGGCGCCGAGGACAAGCCGACTCAGCGCGATGGCGGTTCGCGCTCGTCATCTACAGTTATTTCCATCACGGCCAAGACGTGAAGGGCTACTAGCAGGATCTGGGCCGAGCTGATCGTGGTCCCCCTTAGAGCGCCGGCCCCTCGCAGGCTGTCAAAGCTCGAGCCGTGCAGACGAGCCTCTGTCAATGTCGCTTGCGACAGCTGGGCGCCTGTGAGGTTTGAGTCAAAAAACACGCACCGGGGAGCTGGGCCGCGTACAAATCAAGGATGCCCAGGTCGCAGTGCTCGAAGCGCTGGCGATTGCCCGAGGTCATGCGCAGGCTGGCGTCTGCCAGCCGGCACTCCCGGAACCAGACATCGACCAGCCGTGACCCGGACAGGTCCGCTCCGGAAAGGCGGCAGTCGTCGAACACGACGCGGGTGAGAACCGCACGGTCAAGAACGGTCGCCGCCAGGCGCAACGCTCAAACATGGTGTCGCTCACACGGGCCCGGCACGGCCTTGGTACAAGGTCCGATCGCCGGCTGCGGCACCCGTTGCTCGAGACGTCGCTGACAGGCACCGTCGGCGAAGCCAGGGCTGGCGTTCGAATCAGCACGCGACCGGGGCACTGAAACACGTGGTGTGGCGCCAAGCGCGTACACGACATGGCAGATCGCGATGAGCACGGGATCAGACGGGATATGCGCTGGCCCGTACCGCCTCCCGATGGGCGACCGAAAATCCGGGTCTTGGCATGGCCTCCTATGCCAGTTCGAGTTCGTAGACCTGTCCGACGAGGTCGACGCCGAAACTGTGATGTGGCTCCTCAGCCTCCAAGACGAAACCGCGCGACAAGTAGACCCTCCGGGCGGCAACGAGCGGGTGGTTGGTCCACAGCTTCATGCGCCTGTAGCCGGCACGGCGGGCGAAAGCCACGCATTCGTCCACCAGCCGACCTCCGATTTGATGGCCTCGGGCGGACGGATGGACAAGCAAGATCCGCAACTGGGCGGTCGTATCGTCCGCGGCGACGCAGAACACGCACCCGACACGGGCCCCGTCCAGTTCAGCGAGCCAAGCCGCCTCGCGGACCGGGTCGTGGTGGTTGGCGTAATCGGCGACGATCCTGGCCACGAGCGCCTCGAAACTGGCGTCCCAACCGAACTCCTCGTCGTACACCTCCCCATGTGCCATGACCACCCAGCCCAGGTCCCCAGGCCGTCCCAACGGCCGTACCAGCGCTTGGCCCATCACACGCCCCCTCCTACTGACACAGTCGTTTCAGTGACAGACTAGCGCTGTGAACGAGCCAACACGAGCCCCTTCTCCCCGCCAAAGCGAGCTCCTCGAGCTCGCATACCAGTATGTTCTCCAACGCGGCCTATCTGACCTGTCGCTCCGACCTCTAGCTGAGTCGATCGGCTCTAGCCCGCGCGTGCTGTTGTTCCTGTTCGGCTCCAAAGACGGGCTCGTGCGTGCCCTGCTCGCGCGCGCCCGTGCCGACGAGATTGCCTTGTTGGACAGTGCCCGCCGCGACGGGAGGCCTGGTGACTTGCCCGACATCGTCAGGACAACATGGCGATGGCTGGCCGCCGGGGAACACCGAGCGCTACTGACCCTGTGGGCACAAGCTTACGTTCGTTCGCTCACAGATCCCGACGGGCCCTGGGCCGGTTTCGCTCGCCAGACGGTCGAGGACTGGCTTGGTGTCCTCGCCACAGGCCAACCCCGGAACGGCCGATGGACCGCCGCTGGAGCCGCCGAGTGCAGCCTGGCACTTGCAGTGCTCAGAGGTTCGCTGCTCGACCTTCTCGCCACCGACGACCTCGACCGCACCACTGCCGCCGTTCACCAGTACCTCTCCGAACGCGCATGAACCTCGTCTTGAAGCTGCAATGCTGGAGGTGCTTCCGCCCTCGCTGGACGGCAGAATTGCCTAGATTGCTTGGTTCGTTGAGTTGGGCCCTAATGGTGCCGCCGAATGCCGAACGACGGTGCAGCGCTCATCAAAGCGTGCCGAGTTGCGCGACAGAATGTTCGTCGTTTATGGCCGTTCTGCTTCCAACGCTGAGAGCACGGGTCGGGGGACCGCGCACGTTGCTCCCTTCGACGTTCCCTCCCGAGCTGCAAGATGGCCCAAAATCTCGTCTCGCAGTAGGAGTTGGGGCCTTCCCGACCGCGACCAGAAGGCGTGCTGTGCATTGGGGCGAGAACAGCTCGATGGACACGCAAGTCTGGGAAGGTTGTCGACCGAGGCCCGTCTATCAGCTGTCGGCGATAGACGCTGGGACCGTCGACGGAGCAGCTGGCGGGGCACAGAGCGTCCCAGAAGCGGGACATCCAATGGCTGATCTGAGCGCCATCCACGGGTCGTCACGATGGGGAAGAAAAATCGCTCCTGTGTGTCGATCCTGTCGTAGCCCGTTCGACGCCTTGGAGAGTGGGGCGAGGAGCGCCTCACCGTCACAAAAGGAGAGTTAGAGCATGCGTTTCCTCGGGTACACCCTGGCGGACGAGTCCGCTTTGCCGGCCGAGCCTCCCTCGCCCGAGCTGTACGAGCGGATGGGGCACTTCGTTGAAGAGGCCACCAAAGCCGGCGTCATCGTTGCCACCGGCGGAATTGCGCCGACTTCGGCCGGCGCCAAGATCACCCTCAAGGACGGCAGCTACACGGTCGTCGACGGCCCGTTCGTCGAGGCGAAGGAGATCGTCGGCGGCTGGGCACTGATGGAGTGCCGAGACCTGGCAGAAGCAGTCGAGTGGTCGAGGCGGTTTCTAGCCGTGCTCGGCGCAGGCGAGGTACGGGTGCGTCCAGTCTCCGTCTAAAGAGCAACATCGATCGGCTGTGGTTGAATCGGCGCCGTGCAGGTCGCCGATTCGACTACAGCGGTCGAGACTGTCTTCCGGATGGAGTTCCCACGTGTCGTCGCCACGCTGGCACGGATGACGAACGACCTCGGTCTCGCCGAAGAGCTGGCACAAGAAGCGCTCGTTGATGCGTTACGCCAGTGGCCGCGAGACGGCGTCCCGGCCAACCCCGGCGCCTGGCTGACGGCCGTCGGCAAGCGCAACGCGATCGACCGTTTCCGACGTGACCGCACGTTGGCTGAAAAGTACGCGCAGCTCGGGCGGGCGCTCGAGCTGGACGGCACGAACACCGCTGAAACGCCCAACGCCGACAACGAGCCCCTGGACGACGATCGGCTGCGCCTCATCTTCGTCGCCTGCCACCCGCTCCTGCCGCTGGTCTCACGGGTCGCGCTTACGCTGCGCCTCGTCGGGGGGCTCACCACAGCAGAGATCGCGCGCGCTTATGTCGTGCCCGAGCCGACAGTCGCCCAGCGCATCGTGCGGGCGAAGCGGTCGATCGCCAAGGCGAGCGTCCGCTTCGAGGTCCCCGAAGGTGAGGATCGTGCGGGCCGCCTCGCTTCGGTGCTCGAGGTCATCTACCTGATCTTCAACGAGGGCTACTCCGCGACCGCCGGCGAGGACTGGCTGCGCCCCGAGCTGTGCGCCGAAGCGCTGCGCCTCGGGCGCATCCTCGCCGCGATCGTCCCCGATGAAGCCGAAGTCCACGGGCTCGTCGCGCTGATGGAGCTTAACTCGTCCCGCCTGCGTGCCCGGGTCGGCCCCGGGGGCGCGGTGGTCGTGCTCGCCGACCAGGACCGGCGAAGGTGGGACAACCTCCTCATCGCCCGCGGCGAGGCGGCCCTGCAACGAGCCGACGAGCTTCGCCGCACACGAGGCCCTTACGCCCTCCAGGCAGCGATCGCCCTATGCCACGCCCGCGCTTTTCGTCCTGAAGAAACTGACTGGGCCGAGGTGGTAGCGCTCTACGACGCGCTCGCCTCGGCCATGCCGTCGCCGATCGTCGAGCTCAACCGAGCCGTCGCTATCTCGATGGCGTCTGGCCCGGCTGCCGCACTGCCGCTCGTCGACCAGCTCATCGAACTGGGGGCGCTCGAGCGCTACCACCTGCTACACGCCGTGCGAGGCGACCTGCTCGAAAAGCTCGGGCGACACGCCGAGGCCACCGCTGCCTTCGGGCGCGGTGCGGCACTCGCCCAGAACGCGCCAGAGCGCGATTTACTACGGCGGCGCGCCGCTGAAAGTGGGACGCGAGCTTCGACCGGAGCTGACGGCCGGCACAACGGGTGAGACGTGGCGGATACCCGTCTCGCCCGATCGCCTCGCAACCGAGCTCCCGCCAACAGTGGCGCGCTGAACAAGCTACCGGGAACCTTGTTCGAGACAGCACCGAACGATCGGTTTTGCGTGGCTGGTTTGGACCTCGGCTGAGCTGGCGAGCGCCGCGGAACGACGGTTCCGCGCTCACCTTGCCCGATCGTCTTTCTTCACTCCCCATCGACAACTTGCGGGTCGCGTCGGTCTTCGTAGCTCCGATCATTTTCTCCCCGCCGTCGGCGCGTTTGGCCGCCCGCCGCACGTGCAGTGCCATCCGGTCCCGGCCCACATTGCCCCATTTAAGCCCGCACAGCTCGCCTCGCCGACAGCCCGTGAGGGCAACAAGCATTATGGCAGCTGATAAAACGGGGTCGCTCTCGCGGTGGCACCGGAGGCTGCCACAGTGCCTGCCTTGGTCTCGGTGTCGAACTTCGCCAGTGCCGTCTGGGCGTCGCACCGGTTCCCCTTGACCGTCTTGCTCCGCTGGACGAGCTTGCCATCGGGGTGTACCCGATCAGCGTGAACTGGAAAGGACAAGCGTGGTTGCCTCGAACCCTCACCGTTCCTTTCGGCGGGGAGGGGTTTCGAGGTGTACCACGCTTGCCTTACGCCGGCGACAGCGAAGTTCTAGATGTCGTAGTAGAGGTAGAACGCTTCAAATCGTCTACGACAACCACCAGAGACCACAACAGTGCTGGTAGAAGCGGCTGCGACCGGACATCAGACGGTAGGAGACAACAGCAGTCCGAAGCAGTTCTAGACCAAGATCTAGTCCAAGCTCAGACCGACGATGACTAGGACCGCGTAACGGCCGGACGGTCGAGCTGCAGCCCAGCTGACACGTGGCCAACGCGGTCGCACCTAGGCGGCTGCAGTCGTCGTGACCGGTACCGACACGGGTAACGGTGCTACGAAGTCCCCGGTGATGGCGACGTCGTAGGTGGGATCCTCACCATAGTTGTCAAGGCGGTTTCCGGGAAAGATCGTTATGCAAGTGGGATGGATCGTTTTAGTAATAACCTGCTTGTACAATCCCGGCGGTAACTGCATTCCCCAATTCGTCCTAGTCTGGTTTTGAATTAACTCCTCGCCCTTGACGACGGGCGTATTAGTACTTGTGTCAAGAAGCGTCCCACAAACAATAGGTTGTGCATCGGCCGTTGTGAATATCCACTTGCCAGCGACCTGATCGACAGTAAAGTCATAGTCTTGCCGCGTCTCCCGGTAGACGTTTCCCTCAGGTGACTCAGCGAAGTATTCGCCCCAGCGGTAAGCATCCCCGTTTTCTGCGAAGATGCTCGCAGCTGGCGGCTTACCTGTGTCCTTCCAGCTTTGGTAGTACTGCGCAAGAAGAGGAAGGAACGAGCCCACCGGGACAGTGCTGCCGGAAAACGGGGCGTTATACCCGTTCACGCTAGCTATAGGTACAAGAGGTGGTACGTGCCCTTCGGCACCGTATGCGTCCTCAAAGGTGAGAGCCCAAGACGAGGCCGGGTGGGCCTTGCTCAAAACGAGAAGCTCTACAAACGGCCACAAGACCGGTTTCCCGGTACCGCCCGCATAGTCAGTCGTCTGGACCTCTACGGCGAAATCTATCGGGTACGAGTTCTGGATGCTTGGTACCGCTACTAAGACGTCGTTGATTGGCTGTGGTTTCGTGAATAGGGTGCAACCTCCACCGGGCCACACGCAATGGTAGATCTGACCTAGTAGGAGTGGACCGGGTACCATAAGTTGGGTAAGGGCTGCCGTGTTATTTTCTAAGAGCGCAGACTGCCACTCCTTCCAGAAGGTCTCGAAGACCTCCTTGGCTTGCGAAGGGTTTATTGGCCTGCCGGTATCTATAGGGTTTGCCAGATACATAGCGGGCGGCAAATCGAGGGGTTTACCTGTGATCGGGTTCGTTGCCGTTGGTGCTCGACCGCTCGACGCATCAGCATGCAACGCCGGTGCGCACGTAATGGCCGTAGTCGACACCATTACCGAGGCTCCGACTCTGAAAAACACACGCCATCTCGTCAGCATGCCTCTGTCCTACCCTCTACGCTTCTGACCAACGAATTTTACCACCGGACGGGTGACCCCTCACCGGCGGGTACGGCGCTGAGAGGGACCGATTGGTGACTGGAGCACTCCAAGGAGGCGAACTTGACAGTTCGGGGTACCTATCGGACCCTGTTGCCAGACGGTGCCGAACTGTCCAAGCAGTCAGTGGCAACCGGGCGGCAAAGCAATTGCAGACGACTTCAGTTCCAGACCAGATTAGGACGGTTGTCGAGGCTCAGAAACCATGGCCGAGAGCCCTGTCCTGCGCCGGGCTGTTCTCACTCACAAGCCCGCGCTCGATAATTGCGGCGAGTACTTGTTGCCAGCTCACCTCAACCTGCCGTAATCGCGAACGGTCTCGCTGATTGAGCTCTCGGGCTTCAAGGAGGAATGCGAACGCCTGCTTGACAAGGGCCTGAACGTCGGTTGGGTTGCGCGCCGACGACAAAGCGATCACATTGGGCGTTTCGAGACTAACGGGGTCGTTTAGAAGGGCCATGATCTCTTGCCTGTCTTTGCGGCCAGGCAGGCTGTCCGGCCTATCCAAGAGCGCAGCGATTTTGGTTGCCATGTGGGCGGGAACAGTCAGCACGCGGTACCCGTCGACAGTCTCTGACAGCGCTTGGAGCGTCTCGGCCCTCAGCTGGAGGTTGGCGCCGAGGCGGGACTGATAAGGGACATATAGGTCCAAATGGATCGAACGCCAGGTGCCTCTCCATTTCGTCCCGCCAATGTGGTGGGAGGCAGACACGTCCTCCGCTAGCCCCTGCATCCGAGCTAGGTCTTGGTGGCTCACGATCAGGTCTATGTCATGGCTCATTGGGCCTTTGGTGCGCACCCAGGTCCCCCACCCGCCGATCAAGATAGCGTCGGGAAGGGTTGCCACGACCTCGCCGAGCACCGCCCGGGACCGTTCGGTCTCGTCAGACGAGTAAAACGGGTTCGTCACTCGCAGCCACTTCCCGAACGTCAAGCTCTTCAACAAAACGCGCGGACTGCCATCCAGGCAACGAGAACAAGTCTGCATAAGCCTGCGAGAACGGCGTAACACGCCCGTATTTCCTCAGCAAAGGGTCAGGCTCCGCTATGAGCACCTCCGTGCCCTCGTACCCAGATGCGGGGGGTAGATCGGGCAAATCAGGATCACCATAGAACAGGACAGCCGTGTAATCGGCGATCCTGTTCACTCCGCCGAGGTGGGCAACGACGGCCCCAAAGCCTCCGAGGATGACGGTTGGGCTTCTCACGAGGCTTTCGACCTCGGAACCTGGAAGGCCGACTTGGAAGCGCCGCGTGATGTCCCGTTGCACATGGCGGTGCGCCGCGAAGAGCACCAACAAACGGGCTGGGTCGAGGACCTGTAGACCGCCCATAGCCGTGATACTCACAGCCCCGATCTCAATCGGGTGCGAAAGCGAACGGTGCACAGTCGAGATAGGTGCTCCCAGCTCGGATGCGACAGCCGTCATCGAGGACCAGCGACGCTGACCGTGGCGCGCACCATCCAGTAGGTGCCTCCACACGACCTCGACGGCTGGCATCACACATGCATTGTATTCGATTTCCACGTTTCTATGGAAACCTGCCGCCCGGCAACAGTCCAATCCATATGGTTCAGGAACACGCTCTTGCGCCCAGCATCGCTCTGGAGCGCCGTGAGCTGCTTTTCCGCTTGTTGTTAGCGGTGGCAGCTTGCCCAGCGCTCCAGGAAGGCCGATTTCTAGACCAAGCTGGAGTAAACTAGCAGGTCAGCCTAGATGTCGTAATAGAGGTAGAACTCCCAGGGGTGCGGCCGGAGGCGCACCGGGTCGATCTCATGGATGCGCTTGTACTCGACCCAGGTCTCGATGAGGTCGTCGGTGAAGACCCCGCCGGCCTGCAGGAAGTCGTGGTCGGCCTCGAGGGCTGCGAGTGACTCCTGCAACGAGCCAGGGACCTGCGGCACGAGGGCCAGCTCTTCGGGCGGCAGGTCGTAGAGGTCCTTGTCCACCGGGTCGGGCGGCTCGATCTTGTTGAGGACCCCGTCGAGGCCGGCCATCAAGATGGCGGAGAAGGCGAGGTACGGGTTGGCGGACGGGTCGGGGCAGCGGAACTCGACACGCTTTGCCTTCGGGCTCTTCGAGTAGAGCGGTATCCGGCAGGCGGCCGAACGGTTGCGCTGGGAGTAGACCAGGTTGACCGGGGCTTCGTAGCCAGGGACCAGGCGCTTATAGCTGTTGGTCGTGGGGGCTGCGAAGGCCAAGATGGCCGGGGCGTGCTTCAGCAAGCCTCCGATGTAGTGCCGGCCCATGTCGGACAGACCGGCGTAGCCGAGCTCCGAAGCGAACAGAGGCTCGCCGCCGCTCCACAGCGAGCTGTGCACGTGCATGCCCGAACCATTGTCCCCGTAGAGAGGCTTAGGCATGAAAGTAGCCGTAAGACCGTTGGCGCGCGCCACGCTCTTGACAACGTACTTGTACAGCATGAGCTTGTCCGCCATCGTGAGCAGCGTGTCGAAACGCATGTCGATCTCGGCCTGGCCGGCCGTGCCGACTTCGTGGTGCTGCACCTCGATCTCGATCCCCATTTTTTCCATCGTGAGGATCATCTCCGACCGGAGGTCCTGGAAATGGTCCATGGGCGGGACCGGGAAATAGCCTTCCTTGTGGCGAGGCTTGAAGCCGAGGTTGGGCCCATCCGAGCTGCCCGCGTTCCAGATGCCTTCGACGGAATCGATGTAGTAGTACCCCTCGTGGGCGTTCTGGTCGAAGCGGATGTTGTTGAAGATGAAGAACTCGGCCTCGGGGCCAAAATACGCGGTGTCGGCCACTCCCGTAGAGACCAGGTAATCCTCCGCCTTCTTGGCGACATAGCGGGGGTCGCGCGAGTACGACTCTCCGGTGACAGGGTCGCGGACGAAGGCGTTGATGTTCAGGGTCTTGTGCTGACGGAACGGGTCCAGAACAGCCGTGTCCGGGTCGGGCACGAGGAGCATGTCCGACTCCTGGATCTCCTGGAAGCCACGGATCGACGAGCCGTCGAAGCCGAGGCCGTCCTCGAAGGCACCCTCGGTCAGCTCGTGAGCCGGAATCGAGAAGTGCTGCATGAGCCCAGGCAAATCGCAGAACCGGATATCGACTATCTCGACTCCGTCCTTTTTGAGCTGCGACAGCACCTCCTCAGGCGTGCGCCTCGTGAAGGACAAGGTTGAATCCCCTTTCTATCGTTAGCGGCGGCAACGCCGGTCGGGCACATCCGCGGCAAACCAGCATTCCATGCCCATGTGGCCGGTTCGTTGCTCCTGTGTGAACTCTGTGTAAACGCCGCAGGCCACCGGCCGTTGTAGCCGGCAGGCCTCCCACGCAGGACCTATCGTGACATAGGCGAAGGGCCCGGCGCACAACCACCGCGCGGGGCGAGGAGAGACTGATGGATTCCCAAAAGGACTACGTGCTAAGGACGGTCGAAGAGCGCGGTATCCGCTTCGTCCAGCTCTGGTTCACAGATGTGCTCGGCATCCCCAAAGCGTTCAACATCACCCCCGCGGAGCTGGAGAACGCCCTGGACGAGGGGATGACCTTCGACGGGTCGGCGATCGACGGGTTCTCCCGTGTCCAAGAGAGCGACGTCCTGGCGGTCCCGGACCCGAAGACCTTCCAGATGCTCCCATACCTCTCGGCGGAAGCTCCTGTCGCGCGTGTGGTTTGCGACATCTTCAACCTGGACGGGACGGCGTTCGAGGGGGATCCGCGCGACGTACTGCGCCGCGTCCTCGACAAGGCCCGCGACCAGGGTTTTTCCTTCTATGTCGCTCCAGAGCTCGAGTACTTCTACTTCGCACAAACGACCAATGCCGAGGACCAGCCGCCGGTGCCGCTCGACAAAGGGTCCTACTTCGAGCTGATGGGCAACAACGAGGCCACGGCCCTGCGGCGCGAGACCGTCCTCATGCTTGAAGAAATGGGCATCCCCGTCGAGTACAGCCAGCACGAGGACGCGCCTAGCCAGCACGAGATCGACTTGCGCTACACGGATGCCATGACGATGGCCGACACCGTCATGCTCGTGCGCGTGGTAGTGAAAGAGATGGCGGCCCGCAAAGGGATCCTGGCGACCTTCATGCCCAAACCGCTCAGCGGCGTGCAGGGCTCCGGGATGCACACCCATCTGTCTTTGTTCGACGGGGACACCAACGCCTTCTACGACGATTCTGACGAGTACCACCTTTCCACGGTGGCAAGGCAGTTCATGGCTGGCGTGCTCCACCACGCCAGCGAAATCACAGCCATTACGAACCAATGGGTCAACTCCTACAAGCGCCTCATCGTGTCCCAGGAGGACCAACCGCTGATAGAAGCTCCCGTCTACATCTCCTGGGCTCAGAACAACCGCTCTGCACTGGTCCGGGTA
>Ga0307477_10004032_pt1 | contig 10754 bp, 8 predicted proteins | sample atmos_gasesECM2C_FD_203316 | JGI IMG/M metagenome (GOLD analysis project Ga0307477, IMG submission 203316) | Hardwood forest soil microbial communities from Morgan-Monroe State Forest, Indiana, United States - atmos_gasesECM2C_515 | ecosystem: Environmental > Terrestrial > Soil > Temperate... | reverse complement strand
AGCGTGGACCGACGAAACCGTGCAGGAAATCGTGGGCGCGAAGCTGAATCACATGAATATGCGGTTCGCGCGTGGTTACAAAGTTTTTCTAATCAATGCAAAACTTTGGCGCGCCAATCTGGAGGGAGCGTATCTTTCCGAAGCCGACTTACGAGGAGCCAATTTGCGAGAAGCCTTGCTGCGTTCCGCGATTCTCGACCGAGCCCAGTTGGCGCACACGATTTTGGTTTCGGCCAACGCGACCGGCGCCAATTTTGCGGCCGCCGACATGAGGTTTGTGGACCTTTCCTACGGTACGTTTGAGAATGCCGTACTTTCGAACGCTAAAATTTCCGGAGCCTCGCTGTATGCAGTAAATTTGAGGAACGCCCAATTGCTTCGAACGGACCTTTCACGAACGGACATGCGCGACACAAAACTCGAGCACTCCGTGCTTTCCTTTGCAAATTTGGAGCAGACCGATTTGTCCTCGGGAAGACTTGAGGAAGCGAATCTTACCGGCGCAATTCTTAAAGGAACAATTCTTTTGGATGCGGACTTGAAGAAAGCGGATTTGCGGGGAGCTTCTTTCACGGGCGCGATTTTGAGAGGGGCGGAATTTGATGGAGCAAACCTAGCCGGAGCGGATTTGCGCGGAGCTTTGGGAATCACCTCGCAGCAAGTTTGCTCGGCGTCGCATGGACGCTTGGCGCAGATGGACCCCGATCTGGCGGCTGAAGTGCAGCTTCGCTGCGCGTCTTCCCAGTAGCGTGCGGATCCTCTCGGCCACGGACGCACTTACACACTCAGATGCAGGTGAGTCTACACGTGGGAGCTGTTATCCGGCATCAAGACGTCCGGCCAGTACGAAAAGCTGCACATGGTCCTCCGCTCCTTCCCCCATGAGCCTGTCACTGCGGCCGACCACGAAGCCGCCGCCAAAGCCGGCAACCACTGCCGCGCCCGCGGAGTCGCCGTTTCCGTCTCCGACATGCTGATTTGCGCCATCGCTATCGCTCGCGACTGGTCCATGTTCGCCGCCGACTCGTACTTCAGGTCCTACGCCAGAATCCTCCCACTCAAACTGCACACGCCCCGGAAGTAACAACCGTGAAAATTGAAACTAGAAAAAGGAAACTAGAAAGGGCAAGAGAAAGACCCAGGTACAAAAGCGTACCGGGACCCGGCCACCCGCCAATCATAGATTTCCTAAGCCCGGGCCAGTCGCCCGAAAGCTGCGGCACCCAGCACCGCAGCCTCATTCTTCGTGGCTGCCCTCAAGACCCTTGCCGACTCGAAATACGTGCCCGTCCGGGTGCCGCACATGCATCTCGCGGACGTTCCACGGCATATCAGTTGGTGGGAAAGTGATGTCCAGCCCGGCAGCCACGCACTGTCTGTGGACCTCGTCAACGTCGTCCACCCAGACGGACATCCAAGCACCTTTGTCGGCTGTTTCGTCCCCGCCTGGTCCAAACGTGGAGGTGTTCGTCCCTCTGCCACGGCTACCCTGGCCTCCCAGGCAAAGGAAGATCTCACATTCGCCTGAGCCGACCGCCCCGAAGGTCGGAGGTTTCCCCCAGTCCCAGCACTTCCTCCATCCCCACTTCTCGAACCATGTGAAGGCCGCGGCGATGTCGGACACGTTCAATATGGGGGTAATGGCTTTCGCGTTCATGTTGCGGAAGGGTAGCACGGCATGTGGAGAAATCAGAAATCGGGAAAGGGACACCGCCTAGGCCTTCGGTCAATAGCGACGCTCCGCATCGCGAAGCGCGTGATGAGGTGGATGAGGGCGTTGCGTAGCTCGATAGTAAGCACGAGGCGCTCGGCTTCGAGGATGTCGAGGCGGTCTTTCAGTTTTTGTGCGCCTGTGGGTGCGGGCGGGGCAGTCCTAACCAACCGCCGACGACGAGGCGGTGGCGTCCAGTGCCGTGGGCATGGCGCCTTTGATGACGAGCCAGAGCATGAAGACTACCTCGCCGAAGGTGGCGGGCTGAGCGTAGGTAAGCACCTGGTCGTAATATTGTGGCGACAGTACTCCCGTAAGGCTCAGGACCAAGTAGGCGAAGCCATCGATAGCCAGCCACACGCCCAAGAAGCGCGGCAAGAATCGCGAGCGGTACACCAGCAGTGCGAGGGTAACGAGGCACAGACCCCAAAATAGTTCAACGACAACAATTCCCTGAAAATGCAGATTGAGGAACAGCATGGCCAGAGCCTCGCGCTGAGGCTTTTCGAATATGGATTGAAAATCGGCGCCGCGCACAAGGGCCAGGGCAGCGATGGAGTTCAGCTCATTCAGAAACGCTATCGGGACCGAGGCTACTACCAATATCATCCAGAGCGAGGCCTGCCACCGGTTGACGCCCTGGAGCAGGTGGTACAAAGCCAGAGCCACGAAGATCCAGCCGGCCTGACAGATGAGTTGGCCGCCGATGCCGAGGCGAAAGAGCATCTCGGAGGCTGCGATGTTGTTGGCCGTGGCCGCTGCGTTTCCGTGGACGATGAGCTTGCTGGGAATATACACTATGGCGAAGAAGCCGGGACAGGAGGATGTATAGCAGGCCTGCGAATCTGCCGGGGTTCTTGATGAAACTCATGGTGTCCTCCCTGGTTGTGAGGGGCCCGGTTGTAAAGGGCCTAGGAGAGTCTAAAGGGGAGACGCCGAAGGCCGAGGAAATGTTTCGCCAAACGAGGAAAAGGCAGATTTGTTTTTTCCTAGGTGGCCTTTGGCGCTCGGGATTCTTTTTTTTGCCATCTTTCCGGAGCTCTTGCCGGCGGGGCTAACTTCTGGCGCGCCTACGGCGCTTGAGGCTCGATGAATGCTTTCGCTAGGAGAATCCGGAAGCTAAAATGAATGCGTTCGCGAATGTGCCTAATGGTCTTTGGGAAGAGGCTGTCTTGGGAGGCAAACGATGCCTTTGGAAATAACGCAGCGGGAGATGAATGGAATCTATCTTCTGGGGCTCAAAGGGCGCCTAGTGCTCGGAGAAGAGAGCAGCGGGTTGCTTACGGTGATCGACAATCTGCTGGCATCCGGCGCCACACGGATTGTTGTTAATCTGGAGCAAGTGAATTATGTGGACAGCGCCGGCCTCGGCGCACTCATCGAAATGCAGCGGAAGACAAAAGCCAAAAGCGGAGGGCTGAAGCTTTGTCATCTCCGGCCGAATTTGAGGCAAGCGTTGGAAATGGCCAAGCTGCTGCCCATCTTCGAAACGTGTCCGAGTGAGGCTGCAGCGGTGGCAAGTTTCTCCAAGACGGCGGACGGGCAGGCGGTGATTCGCGCACCCCTTCCGCTCATCCCCTAAACAATCCTAAAGAACGGGTCTGAAGACCCGCCACTACAACGGCAGAGGCGAAGAAAGATTCCTCACATCCGCAGGCCGACCCCACGGGAAGAAATAAAGTCGGCCAGCTCCGTTCGGAATGACTAGCGGGTGGGTTGAGCCTCACCAGTCATGGCCTTGGCCAGAGCGAGTTTCTAATGCCAGCCGCCGACGGGAGTTGCGAAGGCGGCTGATGGTTCGGTCTGTTCAGCAGCGAACGCTTGTACCGGAGTGGCTGCCGGAGCAGCCGCGGCCGGATACGTTGCATAGAGAGCCATACCCGTCAAAACCGCTCCAGCGAAAAGATTGCCGATGGTCACGGGGAGCAAGTTCCAGAAAAGGGCTTGAGCTAGTGAAATGGGCGCTCCCAGCATCATGGCCGAGGGGATAAGGAACATGTTGACGACGGAATGTTCGTAGCCGAGCGCGAAGAAGGTCATGATCGGAAGCCACATGGCAGCGATTTTTCCAACAGTGGACCTTGAAACCAAGGCCAGAACAGCACCGATCGTCACCATCCAGTTGCAGAGGACGGCCTTTACCAACGCTGTCGCCCAACCGCTTGGGCCGAGAGCCAAGTAGGCTAACGTTTTCTTCTGCGCGGCTTGCTTGAGAAGATCGGCAATCGGGCCACCGTTGCCGGTGCGCCAGTTGGTGATGGCCAGATAAAAAAGCCCGGCGTACAGCACGCTGCCAATCAGGTTTCCGAGATACACCCAACCCCAATTGGCAAGCAGCCTTGTTATGCGAACCGATCCGGCCATTACACCGGCGGGAAGCAAAGCGAAGTTGCCGGTAACCAACTCCAGCCCCAGGAGAACCAGAATAACGAAGCCAACGGGGAAAAGAATCGCGCCGACGATGGGAGGAAGACCTTGCGACAAGACAACGAATACGAGCGACGTGGCATAGCCAAGAAATGCGCCTGCGAGCATTCCTCGAATCAACATGTCTCGGACCGGTAGATCGGATTTTCGTTTCGCCAATTGCACCACTTCTTGTACTAGCTCCTTTGGAGCCACGTAGTCGGTCATGCTTGTCTCTCCTAGGTACGACACTTTTTTTTCAAGCCGGCATGTCAGCCGACGTCAATGCCGGTTTGCGCCGCCACGAGGCTAATCCAGCGGTCGCGGCAGCCGTGAACAGGGGGTCGCTCAAAGCCGCGTGCCGGCTGGCTTCGACGCCGAAGCGATACGACTGAATGACATTTGCAACGACCTCCGGCAACGATTCATCGCACGGCACAGTTTCCAGAATTTCCTGGCCCGCAACCGCATGAGGGCCAGTCCGGCCGCCGGTGTAGATCGCGACGGCGTCGACAATCTTGCCGTCAATTCGCGTCTTAAAGCCACGAAGACCGATGTCAGCAGCTTGATGATTGCCGCAACCTGCGGGACAGCCGGACCAATGGATCGAAAGGGGATTCACGGCGCTCCCCATTTTGTTGTGGAGCGCCTCGGAAAGAGCGAGCGCACGGCTCTTCGTTTCAATGAGAGCGAGATTGCAATAATCCGTGCCGACGCAGGCGACCAATCCGCGCATAAAGGGAGAAGGGAGAGGAGAGAGTTGCTTGAGCAAAGGTTCTCCGAGGAGGCTGGCCACGCGCTCTTTGGGAACATTGGGAATAATGACGTTTTGTCCCGTCGTGAGACGAATCTCGCCGTTGCCATAGGCATCGGCCGAGCGCGCGAGTTCGTCGAGCTGATCGGGGTTGACCCTGCCGGTTGGGATGCAAAGGCCTACGGAACAAAGTGCGGCGCCTTTTTGTAAACTCACACCGAGATGATCGGCATGTGAGGAGCCCCGCATGTCTCTGCCCTGGAAGGCGAGTTCGTGACCGAAGCGTGCGACAAGTTCGGCGCGCAAGCGGCGCACGCCCCATTCCTCGATCAAAAAAGCAAAACGGCACTTAGAGCGGGCCTCGCGCGGGCCATGGTCACGATAAATTTTGATTAACTCGACTACCACTGCCGCGGCTTGGAAGATTTCGACAAAGACATTCAGTGGCGAAGCCACCGTGAAACCTCCGGAGCCCATCTTGCCGCCCACCAGAACGTTGAAGCCAACCCGGCCAGCCTTTTTAGCGGGAACGAGAGCGATATCCTGCGATTCGGCGTGCGTGCAGTTGTCTGTGCAACCCGTCACCACGATGTTGAACTTGCGCGGCAAATTGGTGAACTTGGGGTTGCCGTTACCACCAACGATGATGCGATCCAGTTCGTGGACGACCGGAGAGGCGTCAAATAATTCGTGGGGCGTTAGGCCGGCCAGGGCGCAGCCGTTGATGTTGCGAACATTATCGATGCCGGTTTGCAGAGTGCGCAGGTCCACGCTGCGCAGCTTCTCCCAGATTTCCGGCACCGTGTCGAGAGTGAAACCGCGCAACTCGATCTGCTGCCTGGTGGTTATGTCTAGAACACTATTGCCAAGGCGCCGCGAGAGCTCGGCGATGGTGCGCAACTGGTTGCTCCTCGCAAAGCCATTCGGCATGCGAATGCGCATCATGAATTTGCCGGGCGTAGGTTTGCGGAAGAATATGCCGACCCACTTCAACAATTCTTTTTCCGCGGGCGTGAGGGCCGGAGCGCCGCGCTCAATGATTTGAGGAAGGTGATCCAGGATACGTAGGCCGTCGCCGTCCATCGATGCTTTGTAACTTTCGACGACGTTCGTGCCAACGGGGATTTGCGCGGGTTCTTTGCGATGCGCGGCTGTCAATGGATAGCCACTCTTGATACCCATGAGGAAATGCTGTCATTTTCGGAATGAGGAATGCCAACTCAAAATTTGACTTGCTGCTATCCAAAATCTTGGGAGATGGCCCTTCGTTTTGAGGCAATCCCAGTCACGCGGGCGTGCAGAGTTGATGGATACGGATCTGGCAACGGAACTTTAAGGCTTTTTTGCTGGTCACGGATATCATTTCAGGGGCTTGCAGGTTTTTCCCTCGGCTGCCAAATTGGCTGAAAATCGAAAAAACGAGTACCCGCCTACCAGATAAAATTGACAACCAGATAAAATTGACTTGACCTCACGCGAGGCCTTGGACTATACCATCGCCATATTTCTCGCCATCTGGTGGGAACGCGCCTGCTAGGGTGGGTTTCACTGCGAGTAGTAGAACTAGTGGTGTGTGGGGGTCGCGGTGAGTAGTAAAGCGAGTGCTTTGACGTTGCTCCCTCGCTGCTTTCCGTACTTCCGGTTTAGTGTGCCTCGCACTCCTCTCTCTCCTATTCCTCAAATTTCCAAAACGAAAAGGGGTGAATACGTGAAGAAGACCAGTGTGTTTTTCCTTTTTGCCGGTTTGTTTGTGACTCTTCTGCCCATCTCGCAGATCGCAAACGCGCAAACGGTGACGACGGGAACGGTAATCGGAACCGTTACCGATCCCAGCGGCGCCGCAGTCCTCGATGCAACGGTGGTCTTGCGCAATAAAGGCACCAACGGCCAGGCAATACAAAAGACCAATTCAGCTGGCCAATACACGTTTGTAAACGTCACGCCTGGCGAGTACCAAGTTACCGTTAAGAAGGATGGGTTCCGGACCTCTGATGTGGCCTCGCTCACGGTCGAAGTGTCAAAAAGCTACAACGTGGACGTAAGACTGGAACTCGGGTCGGCGTCAGAATCAGTGACGGTGACCACGGAAGCGCGCGTCGAGTTGCAAACTACTGATGCGCAACTCGGCGACGTCGTGGGTGGTACGACACTCGTGCGTTTGCCAACCCTGCAGCGCGATGCTTCTGAACTGTTAACCTTGCAACCGGGTACCACGCCGTATGACACACCTGCGAACGGCGGCTTTGGCAACCAAGGGGGGACAGTAGCGGGTGCTCGCAGCGACCAGAACACCATCGTGCTGGACGGAATCGACATCACCGACAATACCGTCGGGGGTGGAGCAAACGCGCAAAACTTTATTCCCACGGGAGTGGAAAGCCTGGAAGAGTTTAAGGTGGGCGTTACGAACTCCAATGCCACGTTCAGCCGAGCTACCGGCGGGCAGATCACTCTCATCAGCAAGGGCGGGACCAACCAGTTTCACGGAGATGGCTATTGGTTCCACCAGAGTGACGGCCTAAACGCCAACTCCTGGGATTTGAATCACACTTCGGACGGAAAGGGAGACTCGTTCACCAGGAAAACACCCTTCAAGGATAATCGCGAAGGCGTCAGCATCGGTGGGCCGGTCTTTAAGAACAAGACGTTCTTCTTCGGCAACTATGAAAAACGCCGTTTTCCGGCCGGACAGACGGTAACGCACATTGTGCCGACCGACAGCTTGCGCAGCGGTATTCTGGAATTCAAGGACGCCACTGGAGTTCTACGCCAATATAACTTGGCCACGGCCATGAATTGCGGCCCCAATGGAAATCTGGCATGCGATCCGCGAGGAATCGGGATCAGCCCAACGCTCCAAGCTCTATACAAACTGAATCCTGAAGGCAACGACCCGACGGTCACAGGGGCAGATGGAAACAATACAGACGGATTGCGAACGTCGGTTACCACGCCGATCAAGCAGGATTACGTCACGTTCCGGCTGGACCATAACTTTACGGATAAGATGCACTTTTTTGGGCGATACATTTATTCCCGGAACTTGCAAGTCACTTCGAACCAGATCTCAGCGCTTGCTGGCAAGCCCACCCTTGCCGACAGCGGAAACGATACGCGCGGCGACGGAATTATTGGAGCTCTCGATTACGCGTTCAACTCGACGACCAGCAATGTGATCCACTACGGGTGGGTTCGCAGCCGAATATTTCTGCCGGGTCTTTCGCCGAGCGCGTCCGCAGCCTCACTCGCACTCCCAGGCACAGACTCCTCGGCGGGACCTATCGCGCTAGCCCCGGGCCTTGGCACGGTGGGATTGCTCGACGTGCCGATCGACGTGGATACGCAGCGTGCACGCACGCAGGGCAACTTCCAGCGCACCAAGCAATTGCTTGACGATGTTTCGAAGATCAAGGGAAAGCACAACATAGTGAGTGGGGGAAGCATTCGCTGGCTTCCGATCAAGGCGCAGCGCAATGACAAGGTGGTTGGCTCGCTGGCGTCACTGGTAGCTCTCATGGACGCCGACGGCAATGGTGGTGCTTCCACGATCCCAGCTATCAATCGCCCTCCGAACTGCAGCGCTACCGTCACGACATTTTGTTTGCAAAGCTCGACGGACGCGACGAAGTGGGATCGCCTCTATGCGGCCACGCTTGGCATCGTGGACAACGTAAACGTTCTAGCGGTCCGCGATGGCAATCTCAATCCGCAGCCGTTTGGCACACCTCTCATCGCCAACGCCAACATGCAAGCCTACGATATGTATGTCCAGGATACCTGGAGGTTCAAGTCCACGCTCACGCTTACCTACGGTTTGTCTTATGGCTGGCAGACACCTCCGCATGAGGCGCATAACGAACAAACCTTCATCGTGAACGCCGCGAATAATCAAATTTTGACGGGGCAGGGCTACATCAACTCCAAGCTTCAGGCTGCGTTAGCAGGGCAGGCGTTTAACCCTACCATCGGCTATCTGCCGATTGCCAAATCGGGCCGCAGCAATATTTACAATCCGGATTATGGTGATGTCGGTCCGCGGGCATCACTGGCCTGGAGTCCTTCCTACTCGGATGGATTTCTCGGCCACCTGATGGGCAGGGGAAAGACGGTGGTTCGCACCGGATTCGGCATCTACTATGACCGAATCAACAACGTGCAAAGCGTTGAAATTCCACAGCTCGGGGTTGGTTTCGCACAGACTCTGGTTTTGAAGTCGCCTCTTTGTTCCGTTAACGGGACATCTGCGGGTGCGAATTGCAATGCCGCCGCCGGCGGGAGCAATATCGGGGCGTCCGGGTTTCGCGTCGGAGTGGACGGAACGATCCCAGTGCCTACGTTTCCCACGGTTTCTTCTCCTATCGTTCCGGCAAACCCATTTGGAGAAGTTCTCTCCTTCTCGCTCGATCCATCCTTCAAGGTTGGCCGGAGCTACAGCATCGACTTCACCGTCCAACGCGAGTTGCCCGGCAACATGTTGATGGAACTCGGTTACATCGGGCGGCTGGGGCGCGATCTGCCGAACAGTTTCGATTTCGATTCTGCTCCTTACATGTTGAAGGATGCCGCTTCCGGACAGACGTTTGCACAAGCATTCAATGCGATTACGGCGGAGCTTGATGCCAAGCAAGCCGTAACTCCCCAGCCCTGGTTTGAGAATCAATTGCCGGGGTTTAACGCCCTTTCCGTGGCAAATGGAGGCTGCGGAGGCGGCGCTGCGAGCACGACAGCGTGCCTAGTTAGTGAAAACCAATCGCTCTTTTCGAGTCGCTTTGTCACCTCCTTGTTCCAAAACATGGGGTTTGACCGGGCCGCGCTCGGGTTGCTCCCTTACAATAATCTTCAAGTCGTGCTGGCGCTGTTTGTGCGCACGCACAATGACGTCTCGAATTACCATGCGGCCACCTTCACACTCCGCAAGCGGCCCTCGCATGGACTTCAGTTTGACCTGAACTACACGTTCTCAAGGTCTCTCGACCAATTGGGAGGCGTGCAGAACAACGCCGGAACCTACGCCACCAGTTTCAATCCCAACCTTCAATACGGACCGTCCTTGTTCGATCGGACCCACGTGTTTAATGCCATTTTCAATTACGACCTGCCGGCGGGCAAAAGTCACAAGTTCAAGCTCAGCAACGGCGTTCTTGATAAAGTCATCAGCGGATGGTATGTCACCGGCGTCTTCCGGGCGAACAGCGGGTTGCCACTCCCCGTGGTCGGCGGAGACTTTGGAGGCGGCCCGTTCGCCAACAGCGTTAACATGATTCCAACAGTGGCACCGAGCAGCTTGGGTGGAGGCGCGCACTTTGGCGTGACCGGAACGAACTTCGGCTCTTCTGGAAAGACCAACCTCTTCTCGAATCCAGATGCTGCTGCGGCTGACTTTCGCTATCCTCTCATCGGTGTGGATGGACGGGACGGGTCAGGGCATCCCCTTCGTGGGATGGGATTGTGGAACCTGGATTCGCGTCTGGGAAAAACCACATCGTTTCATGAGCGATACAAAGTGGAAATCTCGGCAGATTTCTTCAACCTTTTCAATCACGTAAACTTTTTCGATCCATCTCTTAACATCAATAGTCCGGCCACTTTCGGGGTGATTAGTTCGGAATTGATACCGGCCAATCGCACGCAAGGGAGCCGCTGGATCGAGCTGGGTTTGCGCGTTTCATTTTGAAGACCGAGCTCAGACAAAAACCAGGAAGCGGGCTCCGAACCCGCTTCCTGGTTTTTCTTTCCTCGGGTGAGTTTCTTTTGCCCTAGCCCAACTTTCGCAGTTGAGCACATCTGAGTCGGTTAAGTGCTTTGGAATCAGTCGAAGTTAGGGAAAGGTCTCCACCACAAAATAGCCTCCTACCGGACGGTTGGTACCTCGATTTCGTAGCT
>Ga0307477_10004031_pt1 | contig 10755 bp, 8 predicted proteins | sample atmos_gasesECM2C_FD_203316 | JGI IMG/M metagenome (GOLD analysis project Ga0307477, IMG submission 203316) | Hardwood forest soil microbial communities from Morgan-Monroe State Forest, Indiana, United States - atmos_gasesECM2C_515 | ecosystem: Environmental > Terrestrial > Soil > Temperate... | reverse complement strand
TCCTGAGGGTCAAAGGACCGTTCCAGGGCAGCGCGGTCGGAGAGGGCGGCTTTGATCGCCTGGCGCTGGTCGTCGGTCAGATCGTAATTGGGCACACCCTTGCCAACGTGGGTGCCCAGGCAGCCGGTATCACTGTTGAGATCCAACTCGGCCAGGGGCTTGGTCAGGCGCGTTGAAGGGTTTTTCGGTATCGCATGGCAGGAGGCGCAGCCAATCATCGCAAACATTCGTCCGCCCATCTCGGCTTTCTGCGGATCGACGGTGAACGGTTCGCTTTCGAGCGGGATCATCGGAGAGCCGGCGGGGCGGAAGAGGGCGTCGCGGGCGATCTCCTGACGCCCGAGGCCGGGACCGGACCATTCGACCTTCAGCTCGGCATCGCCGCCGCGCTGATAGTAAGTGACGGTAACGGGGTGCTCGCCGGCTGTCAGGTCGATCGATCCCTGGCGCTCGGAAAGGGAATGGTCCCCGTCGTTGTTTACGACCGGCCGAGAGTTGACGTACAGCCGCGAACCGTCGTCACTTGTAGTGTAGAAGGTGTATTTGCCGTCGCGCGGGATCGAAATCGAGGCGGTGAACCGGATGGCAAACTCCTCGCCGCGGCGATTGGGGACGTCGAGTGAGAAATGATCGAGGTGCCCCTTGGCTTGCGGGACAAGACGGCTGAACGCGCGCAGCCCGGCATTGGGGACGGCAGTTTCGTAATAGTCATATTGAACGCCATGGACCCGGGCCGGCGGGGCCTTGGCCAGTTGCGGGTTGGTCATCTGGTCGCGCAGCAGGTAGACGGCGATCTGGCGGGCCTCGTCGTCGCTAAGACCCAGCTTTGGCATGCGACTGCCGGGCCGGCGCCGGACCGGATCGAGCAAAAACGCCTTGAACTGATCGACGGTCGTCTGCGCTGCCAGGTCCACCGGGAGCGGGATCGACGGGCTCTTGAGTGCGGCGTCGTTCTGCGGCGCGTGGCAGGCGAGGCAGCCGACGGTCTGGAAGAGCTTCTGGCCCGCTTCGACGACGGCCTGGCCGCCTTCTTCGTCGGCGGGCTTGATCGGCCCGCCCAGCGAGACCAGGTAATTGACGATGTAATCCACCGCGCCGGCAGCGGCCTGCGGATCGGATGCGTGAAACAAGTCCGGCATCGTGGCGCCGGGCTTGGCGGCGTGCGGGTTGGCGATGTATTTCCGGAGATATTGCGGCGTGAGGCGCGCACCCGCGTCCGAAAGGTCGGGCGCGCCCTTGGTCAGAATCCGCTTCGCCGCAGGCGGCGCGACATGACACTGGGCACAGTTGAGTTCTCCCAGTAGCACCTGCCCAAGCTGCGCGGGCGGCGCCTTGGCGTCGTCCCTGAGACGTTCATACCCTGGCACAACGGGCGGCGCGGCTGCCAGCGCCGCTCGACCGAGCACTCCGACACTTGCCAACCCGATCAGAACCGCCGTCCAGCCCGCACCGCTTACTCGCCCTTTGAGCATCGACCGCTCCTGAGATCAAATGAAAACTCGCACTGACCCACCCGCGCCCGGGCAGCCTGGCTGCCTCTCAATAGAGCGGTGCGCCGTCTGACGTTGAACGATAGCCCAGGCGGAATTCGGCGAGCGACCGTCGGCCGAAAGTCGTCACTTACTTGGGTAATTCACCCTGCAACTGCTTGAGATTGTTGACAAACTGGTCGGGCGTCAGCGGCATGTCGGGGAAAAGCTTGGCGCCGATGTCGGTGAGCACCTTGTCCTGCCCCGAGGCGACCGTGCCGGGCTTGATGGAATCGGCGTACCCGGCGTACAGCGCGTAGATCGCGTAAGACTGCTGATCCTGCGCGTTTTTGCCAAGCTTGGGAGCCAGATCGGTCTGTTGCGAAATCGCGGACAGCATCTTCAAGGTTCCCGCATTGTCGGGTTGATACTTTTCGACGGCGTCGGCGAGTTTGTCGTCGGCGTCGGCGGCGGCCTTGGCGGCCGCGTCGAGGCCGCTTTTGCCCGAATGGGCGGAGTCGAGTTGCTGCATCGCCTGCCCCAGCGCGCTTCCACCCGGCGGCTGGATGATGAGCAGAATCTGATTCATCATCGCCCAGTGGGCCATTGCCTGGTTGTAGGCGTCGTCCAGCGCCTTGCCGCCGGCGCCGCTTCGTGCCGCGACCTGGAGCAGAGCCTCGCGCAGCGCCACCTGCTGACCGCCGGCCCACAACTTCACTTTGTATAGGCCCGATGGGTCATGCCAGTGACGGTTCGGATAGGTATCCGAGAAAAAGTTCAGCTCGAAGGTCGGCTGCGGATGCCCGTTGGCCACGAGGGCGGGGTCGATCGCCAGGTGGCAGCTTGTGCAGCGCTCGGCGCGGGCGTGAATGGGGCGCGTGTCATAAAGTCCGAAGTTCTTGAGCAGGTCGGCAAAGGAGGCGGAAGAAGTCTGCTGCTTATACCAGCCGACTTTTCCGTGCGGTTCGAGCCATTTTTCACTGGGTCCGTGGCAAGCTTCGCAGGTGATGCCTTCGTTGAGCGTGTAGCCCTTCCCCTGCAGGGCGTCCGGCGCCTGGAGCGCGTGGCAGGTAAGACATCGGTCGCTCTTGGCGCCGTCGGGAATTCCCAGGCCGGTAGAAATCTTCTTCCCGTCCGCGTTGCGCAACGCGGCCCACGCCTTGGCGTGATGCGGATCGGCCTGCTGGTCGATCGTTTTCGACCACATGGTGAACTCGTTGCTGAACGAGTCGCCATTGGGCTTCTCTTTGTCGGCGCCGTGGCATTGGGCGTTGCTGCACGAGGAGGCGCCCTGGAACTTCATGTTGAGCGCGATGAGTCCGGCCGATGGTGGCGGCAAGCCGGCCGTGCCGCCGGCTTGTCCGCGCGTCTGAAGCGCCGCCGCGGTGACGATTGCCGCCGCGGCCGCCGACCCGATCAATAAGCGAAGCGATTGTTTTGTCATTTCTCATCCCCGAAAAACCGCAAGTGAGTGCAGACGTTAAGTCACGGTTGCGAGGCTGTCAATCGACGAAAGCGCGCAACAGCTCCAGTTGCTATTGATTGGAATTCGGCAGGGGTCTCTACGGTTTGTTGATGCGGGGCGGAGGTTTCTTCGGAGCCGTCATGGGCGGCTTCTTGGTGGCGGCGGGTTCGGCGTCCGGCTTGGGCGGGAGCGGCGTCGCGGCTGCCGGCTTCGGCGCTTCAGCCTCGCGGACCTGCCGCTCTCGTTCATTGCCTATGACCGAGAGCATGATCCAAAGCGCCGCCGCCGCGGCAATTCCCAAAATGACCGGACCGCTCATCATTCACATCATCGGCAAGGCGGGCGAAGTGAAATCATACGGGTAGCAGCCGCAAGCCCGCCTGCCAGCGATTTCCGCGACGATAATCAGCCATGGACATGGGCGTGCGGCCATCGGGGTGGCAGTCGATGATCTCGAGTGTTCCGTCCCCGCACTGAACCGTGCCTGCGGAAGTAACTTCGCCGGGCTCCCAGCGCGGTCCATCCTCCCCGGCCGGGCGGGCACGGACGAGCCGGATGCGATCGAGTTCCGTCCCCTCCGCGTCGCAAAGCCGAACGCGACATCCCGGCCAGGGATAAAGACCGCGAACGCGGCGAGAAAGCTCCTCGGCGGGACGCGCGAAATCCAGGTTTGCGGACTGACGCGAGAGCTTGGGGGCGAGCGTCGCTTGCGTCTCATCCTGCACGGTTTCGATTGCGCCTCCCTGAGACATTTGGGTGACGACCTGCAAGACCAGTCGCACGCCGTCCAACGCCAGGCGGTCGTGTAGTTCGCCGGCGGTTTCCAACGGACCGATAGACAACTCCGACTGCCCGAGGATCGCCCCGGAGTCCATCCTCTGGGCCAGACGGATTACCGAATTGCCGGTCGTCCGCTCGCCGTTGATGATGGCCCAGTTGATGGGCGCCGCGCCGCGAAAACGGGGTAAGCGCGAGGCGTGCAGGTTGATGCTGCCGAGTCTGGGGTTGTCTACCTGCGCGGGCGCAATCTTCTGTCCGAAGGCGATCACGATCATGAGGTCCGCGGGCGGCAGGGGTTGCGTATTGATATCAGCAGTGCCAACGAGTGGAAGGCCGGCTCGAGTTGCTTCGATCGCGACGGGAGTTGCGGTGAGTTCCCGGCCGCGGCCGGCGGGACGGTCAGGCTGCGTCACAACCCCGATGACCTGATGCTCGCTTTCTACCAATGCTCGCAGCGTTGGCACGCCGAATTCACCGCTGCCGGCAAAGATGAGCTTTAGCTTTTCCATAATGGCGTGCCATCGCGGGGCGTGCAAAAGTGCATAACACGCTCTAATGATCGCGGGCGTATCGATCTTCAAGTTCCTTGAGTTTTTTACGATTCGCCATTCGGGCGACCGGGCCCATGCGATCGGTAAGAAGGATACCGTTGAGGTGATCAAATTCATGCTGCCAAACTCGCGGAATGAAGCCGCTGGCTGTCTGCTCGAATGAAATTCCGTGCAGGTCCCGGGCCTGAATCCGGATTTTTTTACTTCGCAGCACTTTGACGTGGATGTCCGGTAAACTAAGGCACCCCTCTTCGGCTTCGTCCTGGCCATCTGCTTCACCGAGGGCTGGATTGATGTAGACGTAATCATCCCCCGCTTCACCGCTCGGATTCATGACAAAGAGCCTGAGGTTCCTGCCGACCTGCGGCGCCGCCAGCCCCACGCCCTTGGCTTCCCGCATCAGCTTCAACATTTGCACAACCAGCTCGCGCAGCTCGTCATCGAACCGGGTGACGGGCGCGCTGGCTTTTTTGAGCCTTGGATCAGGGTAAAGAATGATTCTTATGGGGTCTGACATGTCGTCGGCGTCATAAAGGGCCGCCTAGAATGCGGCGGCAAATTGAATGGCCGTAGTGATTTGTTGACACGTCGCGGCGGCTACGTTTAGATTGCGTTCAGCAAGTGATTATAGGCAGGCGCGCGTTTGAAATGCCGGGATGGCCGGTGACATTTTCCCCTGGGACGACGATGCCACTCAACATCAGGAACGACCGTGGCTGACAAAACCGGGTACGGCACCGACAGCGACGGCAGCGATGTCCTTCGCAACTACCACGACATTCCCGAGGAGGATCGTCGCAAGGCGCAGGTCTTTTTCGAGCGCGGCAAAGCTGTCGCCGACACCGGGAATTACGAGTATTCGATCGAAATGTACATCCAGGGGCTGGCGGTTGATCCCGAGAACGTTGATGCCCATGCGGCTCTGCGGGAAATCGCCCTGAAGCGGAAGGCCAGCGGCGGCAAGGATATGGGGATGTTCGAGCGAATGAAGCTCCCCAAGGCCAAGGACGATAAGCAGACGTTGCTCAACTCGGAGAAGCTGCTGGCCTACGACGCCGGCAATACCGACCGCATGCTTGCCGTGGCACAGGCGGCTTATCGTGCAGGATTTTACGATACGGTGATGTGGATCGGACCCATCTTCCTGAAGGCCAACGCCGATTCAAAAAGGCCGGATTTTGCCAAGTTTATCTCCCTGCGCGACATCTATCACGCGATCGGACAATTCAAGCTCGCGTCCCAGGCGGCGGAATTTGCCCTGGCCCTGCGGCCTGACGACATGAACCTCCAGCAGGATATGAAGAACCTGGCCGCCAAGGACACCATGGCCAGCGGAAAGTACGGGACCGCCAAGAGTTTCCGCGAGAGCATCCGCGACCGCGAACTTCAGGAAAAACTGCTCGAGCAGGATAAGGATGTGCACGAGATCGACGCGCTGACCCGAAGCATTCGCGAAGCCGAAGCCGCGTGGCAGGCTGATCCGGAGGACCCGGGAAAGTTTACCAAGCTAATCGAGGCGCTGCGCCGGCCGGAGCAAACCGAATATGAGGATCGCGCCGTGGCGATGCTCGAAGAGACCTACCAGAAGACCAATCAGTTCAGGTGGCGGCAGCGCATCGGCGAAATCCGAATGGCCCAGCTTGCTCGCCAGGAGCGCACCCTGCGGGCGGAGGCGGAGGCGGGCAGGGACGATCCCGATGCCCAGGAGCTTCTGACGCGGCTCCGCGATTTCCGGCTCGAACGGGCGAAAACTGAGCTTCAGGAATTTCAACTGATCCTCGAGCACTACCCGACCGACTCCAACGCTCGCTATCAGGTTGCCGTGCGATTGTTCCAGCTTGGCCGGTACCAGGATGCGATCCCGGTATTCCAGCAGGTTCGGTCCGATCCGAAGTACAGGGTGCCGGCCAGCATTCTGCTGGGCCAGGCGCTCCTGCTGGCGGGATTCCCCGACGAGGCCGTGGACACCCTCAAAGCCGTCATCGACGAGTATCCCGGCCGCGGCGACGAAAGGTCGATGGAGCTGTTTTACTGGCACGCCCGCGCCCTGGAAGAGAAGAAAGACCTGGCCAGCGCTCTCAAGGCGTACAGCCAGGTGGTGCAATGGAGTTTCAACTACCGCGACGTGCAGTCGCGCATCAAGCGGCTGCGCGGCGGCCAGTGATTCGGCGGTTTTACTGCTTGCGGGCTGCTGCCCGTCTCCCTAAACTCAAGACTGTTCGCTAGGGGTGGCCGGCCAAGCCGGCCTGAGAACAGACCCTTGGAACCTGATCCGGACCGTACCGGCGAAGGGAAGCGAATGTGAACACAAACCCTCAGGGCCATTCCCCTTCGCCGATACTCGGTTCGGCAATTTGCAATTTGCGATTTGCGATTGGGTGTGACGCCCGATTGCCAATCACAAGTGGAAAGACCAAACCATGAGCCACCCTCTTCGCACGTCCGATCGTTCCTACGTGCTGCCGCCTGTGGGAGACAATCCATCGAGCGATCGACAGGGCACCTCCCCGGGGTCGTTTGCCATTCGCGGACGGCTGGGAACACCTTTCACGTACAGTTCGCCCGACACGAGCGGGATGCCCGGCGTGTCGGATTTGACGGCGATGGATTTTTCCTCGCCGCGTGATGGGGATGGCAAAACTCAGCTTGAGGAAGCGCGTAGCGGGCGTGTCAGTTCCGAGATGAAGCGGGTGGCCCTGCGCGAGCCCCATCTGACTGCCGAGCAGATTCGCGAGGAAGTCGCGGCAGGTCGCATGATCATTCCGGCCAACAAGGTCCATCTGCGATACAAGCTCGAGCCGATGTGCATCGGCCGTGCGTCGCTGACCAAGATCAACGCCAACATGGGCGCATCCCCGGTTTCCAGCGGTACCGACGAAGAAGTCGAAAAGCTGAAGTGGGCCGAGCGCTGGGGCGCGGACACGGTGATGGATCTGTCTACCGGCGGCAATCTCGACGAGTGCCGCCAGGCCATCATCCGCAATTCCACCGTTCCCATCGGGACGGTACCAATTTACTCGATGATTATCGGACGATCGATCGAGGACCTGACGTGCGACACGATCCTCAGGGAGCTGGAAAACCAGGCCCGCCAGGGCGTCGATTACTTTACGATCCACGCCGGGGTTCTCCGGGAGCATCTGCCGTTTGTCCGCAACCGCCTGATCGGCATCGTTTCCCGCGGCGGGTCGCTGCTGGCCAAGTGGATGCTCCATCACAACCGCCAGAACCCGATGTACGAAATTTTTGACGACATCTGCGACATCATGCGCGAGTACGATGTGAGCTTCTCGCTGGGGGATGGGCTTCGCCCCGGCGGACTGGCCGACGCCACTGACGAGGCGCAGCTCCGCGAGCTGGCGACGCTCGGGGAATTGACCGAGCGCGCCTGGGCGAAGGGCTGCCAGGTCATGGTCGAAGGTCCCGGCCATATTCCCTTCGACCAGATCGAATACAACATGAAGCTCCAGCGCCGGCTCTGCCACGGCGCGCCGTTTTACGTTCTGGGCCCGCTGGTCACCGACATTTTTCCCGGGTACGACCATATCACCAGTTGCATCGGCGCCACCGCCGCGGCGTATCACGGGGCGAGCATGCTCTGTTACGTCACACCCAAGGAGCACCTGGGTCTTCCCAAGAAAGACGACGTCAAGCAGGGCTGCGTCGCCTACAAGATCGCGGCCCACGCGGCGGACGTCGCCCTGGGCATCCCCGGCTCGCGCGACCGCGACGACGAGCTGACCAAGGCCCGCGCCGCCCTCAATTGGCAGCGGCACTTTGATCTCAGCTTCGATCCCGAGCTGGCCCGCGCCTATCACGACGAGGACCTGGAAGTCGATACCGATTTCTGCGCCATGTGCGGCCACGACTGGTGCAGCGTCCGCATCAGCAAGGAGATCACCGACTTTTACAGCGGCAAGGATGAAGACTCCCAGCCGGCCAGGAAGGCGCTCGCTTCGCCGGGCGTCAGTGCCGGCGGCGCCGAAATCCTCAAACAGCGCGGCAATCTCACAACCGAGGAGGTCCTCAAACTGGCTCACAAAGGCAAGAAGGCGGCTTGCCATAGCGACAATGTCCAGGATGCCGACGAAGCGAAACTTGTACAGATCAATACTCTCAAGGCCCATGGGGTCGCCGTGAACGAGACCGGGCTGTGACAATTACTCCGATGGGCTCTATGCTCATCGTCGATGATGGAGTGAAAGTCATGCCGATTCACGACTGGACCCGCGTCGATCCCGGTATCTTTCACGACTTTCATCAGGCGTGGACGATCGAGATTCGCAATGCCCTCAACGGGGGCGGGCTGCCGCCGGGTTTTTTCGCCCTGGCCGAGCAGATCGTCAGCGGCCCCATCCCCGACGTCGTCACGTTGCAGCGGCGGCCGGCCCCGGCCGACATGGCTCATGGCGCCGGCGCTCTTGCCGTCGCCGCCGCCCCGCCTCGAGCCCGTTTCGTCACCTCGGCTGAACCCGACCTGTACGCCGCCAGAGCCAACCGCATCGCCGTCAAACACCGGCTGGGCCGCATCGTCGCGGTGATTGAGATCGTCTCTCCCGGGAACAAGAGCAGCCAACACGCCTTGCGCTCGTTCGTGGAAAAGGCCGGCGAATTGCTGCGCCAGGGAATCAACTTGCTGGTGGTGGATTTGTTTCCCCCTTCGCGACGCGACCCCCAGGGGATTCACAAGGCGATCTGGGACGAGATTCGCGAGGAGCCGTTCGATCTGCCGGCGGACAAGCCCATGACACTCGCCGCGTATTCGGCCGGGGAGCCGATGACAGCCTATGTCGAGCCCATCGCGGTCGGCGACCCGCTGCCGGCCTTGCCCATCTTTCTCGATCAAGGCATCTATGTTCCCGCACCGCTGGAGACGACTTACCAGACGACATGGGACAAGTGCCCCGACCCGGTGCGGGAAGTCGTCGAAAATCCCTCCGTCGACCGGTCTTCTTGAGGCGAAGAGGAATAGTGTCGATCGGTCTGATGGTCGAGCGGTTTCGAGATGGCGGCCGTACACGATAGAATGGCGGCATGTTTCGAGACGTAGATAGCGTGGCCTTTCTGCTGTTTGGGTGCCTTCTGGTCGGCTGCAACGCGGCCTACCAGTACCGGGTGAGCGGCGTGCTGACGCGCGCGGATGGCACGCCGGCAAGCGATGTCGCTGTGACAGGCCGGGTTGATTTTCCCGCGCGACCCGACGAGCTGGGCGAGATCGCCCATACGGATGCCGCCGGGCATTTCGAGTTGACTGCCGAGTCACCCTTTTTGCATGGGAACCTGTTCTACGCGCCGCCGCCGTGGGCATCGATCGTTTACCTCTATCCCGGCGGCCAACCCAGCCGCGAGTTGCAAGTGCGCGTCGAAACGCTTCCGCAGCCTTGGACCTCAGGAGACCAGAGGACGATTGCCCTTCCGACCCCGATCGTACTCGATGGCGGCCCGCCGGCACAAACGTTGCCTACAACTTTGCCGTCCACATCCCATGCCGCCTATTGAGTCTGCCAAATGAAGCACAAGTTGTTCATTTCGGCGGCCATTGCCTCGCTGGCGCTCTTCAGCGGCGGCGGATGAGACAGCGCCCCGGGTTCTGCCGGACCTGTGGATATGACCTTCGCGCCTCCGGTATGCGTTGTCTGGAATGTGGCACGCCGGTTCCGCCCAAAGTAGCAGTAGCCGCATAAGAGCGATATTCGACTCGCGTAGACCTTACCTCTCCGCCCTTTTCCGCCAGCGAGAATCTCAGGCCGGGATCGCCCGTACAATCTGTTGGCAATTTCGACTACCTCACGAAGGAGCGAGGCTTGTGACACAACAAATGCCGACCGCGTGCGAAAGTTGCAGCCATCCGCTGGCCGCCGGCGAGCTGGTCTGCCGAAACTGCGGGGCGTTGGTCTATCACCGGGAGCTGAACCAGCTTGCCGGCGAGGCGATGAGGCTGGAGGCTGCAAATCCCGCTGCGGCGGCGATGGTCTGGCGGCGGATGCTGGACCTGTTGCCGCCGGACTCAGCCCAGTATCAGCAGATTTACCAGCGGCTCGGCGCGTTGGCCGCAGGGTGGTCGCCGGCTGCCTCGGGTGCGGCGGAGGGACAGCAGGCTCCGCGTCCAGTCCGGCCTCCAGACCCCTTGGGCGTGGCACTGATGAAGACCGTTGGTTCGATGCTCGCCAGCATCGTGTTGTATTACTTCGTGTACTTCCGCAGTTGGCCGCTGGCTATTGCGTTCGTGGTGCTGATGCTGATTCACGAGATGGGGCACGTGCTGGCGATGCGGTATTACGGCCTGAGCGCCAGCCCGCCTATCTTCATCCCATTCATCGGGGCGTTGATCAATCTCCGCCAGGCCCCGCCCAACGCGCTGGTGGAAGCGGTGGTGGGAATCGGCGGGCCGCTGCTCGGAACGATTGGCGCCGTTGCCTGTTACCTCGTGTCGATCCGAATGACCGGCCAATTGGAACTCGCGCTAAAATACGCGTCGTTTCTCGGGTTG
>Ga0307477_10004028_pt1 | contig 10757 bp, 17 predicted proteins | sample atmos_gasesECM2C_FD_203316 | JGI IMG/M metagenome (GOLD analysis project Ga0307477, IMG submission 203316) | Hardwood forest soil microbial communities from Morgan-Monroe State Forest, Indiana, United States - atmos_gasesECM2C_515 | ecosystem: Environmental > Terrestrial > Soil > Temperate... | reverse complement strand
TGCTGTGCCCGATATCTGTTGATTTCACTGCATAGGTTGAAGACGTTGCCCCCGCAATAGGAGCGCCAGTATCATCCCAGAACCATTGGTACGTGAAGGAAGTAGGGTTGTTCGTCCACGCCCCGTTCGTTACCGAAAGGGTACTGCCCACAACCAGGGAACCGGTGATAACCGGAGGTGCAGTATTAACGGCAACCGCCGCCGGAGCAGTCACTACTCCACATGCCCACGAAGTTACCCCTCCAAGAATAACGAACGACGCAGCTACGGCGCCAATAATATTTTTCCTCAATGACATGAAGCTCCTCCGCCTGGTTGATTGATACTGCCTCCATTAGGCAGCACGGCCTGCCAGCGCACGTTCGAGGCATCCCAGGTAAACGGCATGAACGTACACAAACCTGGCGTAGTGCTCGGAGCTATTGCCTGATTCATGTTAGCGGGCCAGTTAAAAAGATTTGACGAGGTCGCGGTCTGGCAGATGATAAAACCCAATTGCTGACCGTTGACTGTCCCATTCGCAATAACTGGAGCAGTCGCGTTACCGGCGCTCAAAGAGAAATACTGTTCCTTCCCATTAGCGGGATTGAAACTTGGAGTGGTCGTCGGTGGGACAACATATATCCCCTCGCTCGGGTCATAAAATACATTTGAGCTGCCTACAATCGGAGCGGGGGGAAGATTATTATAATAAATTTCGCCCGCTAGCGGAGGCCCAGCGCTTGGAGTTCCCGTAATGGTGCACGTGGATGCTGGGTTGCAGAAGAACTTCGTAATGGTGAAAGTCTTCCCAGCCGCCGCGCCTGTTCCAGTTAGAACTTCGCCAATCTCCAGAGACTGCGTAATCCCGGATGAAAAAGGAACCGATAAACTTGTGGCCGTGGGCGACGGACTCGATTGAACAATGAATGTAATTTGATTATAGTGGTTCGTTATGCCGCCAATTCCTGATGTTAATTTGAAGAGGTTATTGGTAAACGTCTGGTTTGGAGTCCACCATGATCCACCAGTGATTGAAAGATAATTAGCATTCAAGGATGGATCGGTACTGAAAGTGTTACCCGAGTAAACCTGAGTTTCGGCGAAATTCTGAAATTGGCCTGTGAATATGTTATTCGTAAAATTGGCGATCTTTACGCCGGTTCCTTGAATCAGATTCTGATATATTCCGCCCGATATATTCAGCGTAGCAATAAGTTTGTCGAGTTCCGAATAGCCGTCACCGCGAGAATCAAGCTGATAGGCGCCGCGAATCACATTAACAGTTTCTGTCTGACCGGCAAAAATCCCTGTCGCATTAACATCGGTCACGGTGATATTGCGGCCGCCGGAAATTGAGATGGTACCGCTTACCTGACGAGCGGATGCGTTCTGGCTGCCCATCCATGTCAGGAACGTTCCGCCCGAAAAGGTGCCGCTCTGTGTAATCTTCATATTGGTCCGGTTCAGGTCCAACATGCGCGACGCGCCAGTCGTCACTCCATAAACAGGACTCGCGTCCAACCAGTCGGTGAGATATGCATACTTTAGAGGGCTACGAAGTGTCACTACTCCCGTGCTAGTGTTTATCGCCGTAATCGTATTATACTCAAAATACCGCGGGTTAGGTGGGTAACTCAGCGAGCCTTGTGCATCAAACCCAAAGATCAGCACATCATCACCAACTTGAAAATTGCTGGTGTCCGTATTCCTTATCAAGGTGACCGACGAGCCGCCTAAGGCCGCAGTCTGTATTAGCTGCCCGCTTATATTCGTAGACGGATCAAATCCGGCATCGCCTGCGTTTGAAAATATGTCGCAACCAAAACACATCCCCGTGCCATCAATCTGATAGCCAAGATTGCTGGTCATGTTTATAAAACTGGCGCCATAGGCGCTCACATCGTAATTTGTGATTCCCTTCAGCCAGTGATTCGAATTAAGACAGTACATCCCTGCCGGAACGTTAAGCGTGTATCTCGTCGGGTTCTTTGAAATTAAGAAATTGCGAGCGTTTATGAAAGCAGAAGTATTATCAGTACAAACTTGTGCCAGCCCATTTATAACATCCGTACCAGGCGTTATCGCTATGACCGCATTGTTGCCGGAGATGCCGGTGATCATGCTGTGAAAACCTAAACCATTTCCGAAGCTCGATCCCCCGTTATAGAGTGAAACTATCTTTCCCACATCGCCAGGCACAAATTGATGACTTGGTGACGAAAGCGTCGTAGAACCATTCAAGATCGTGACGTCATTCAACTGAATTGCGTCAGCTATCGCGCCATAATCAGTCACCACATTTATTGATGGTTGCGTCTGCGCCCAAACGGGTGTAGAAAGCGTTAAGCTTAGCACTAATCCAACGATGCGAGCGATCATTTATTTCCTATAGAAAGGAGGGCGAATGAACATAGACATTGCTAGCGATATTCTCGCGCTTGAGCAACGCATCGCCGCGCTTGAAGCTACTCAATTGAAAAGCCACGAAGAGCTTAAAAAACAGGCCGAGACCGTTCTTGAGACTTGGCTAAATGATTTCAGCAAGCGCATCACACAGCTTGAGTCTGATATTAAGCTTCTTTGCAAATGGAACAATGTCGTGGTCCGGCAAATTGCCGTTCTTGAGGCTAAAATCGAATGAACCTCTCAGAAATCACCGCCGAGATTGTCGCGCTAGAAAAACGCCTCGAGCTGCTACATGCAGCCAAGACGGCCTTACAGGCATTGGAAGATTCAACCAATCCGGCTCGGGTTCTCGTAGACATAGAAGATTGGAAGAAAGATATACCACGCGCCACGGGCATTGCGGCATCCATACGCGAGTTTCTTGGTAAGAATGGCCCTGCAACCAAGGCAGATATCGAAACCTTTCTCAGCGGCTTCCGCAGCCTCAGGAAAGGCACTGTCTCTGGCGCGCTTCAGGCCATGAAAGTCAGCGGCGCTGTAACGCGCACCAAAGCAGGAAAGTGGACGTTAAAATAGTCACTTAACGCTGTTTTTCCCGATTGTGTAAACTGTGTACAGCAATACTAAACATATCGCTGGGTAGCCGAACCAAAGAAGAGCTTCGCAACAACTCACGATCACCGCTCCCGGTCGTCATGACCATGGTGTTCCCAGTGCCTATCTGGATCATGCCCATTGCCGTGATAATACCAATGACGATTTTCGCGCCAGTCATGATGCTTCCACCAACGGTGATGACCATGCCATCCTTGAAAATCGTAGCCTGGAACCCAGCCAAAAGTATGCGCGGATACAGCGCTAGTCAAAACAGCCACAACTAAAGCTGCGCTAATCAAAGACCTACGCATCAAGCTACCCGCACAGTTGAAGGTATCTGATTGGCTACATTAAATCTGCCTTGCGATGACCCACTGGCGATAACGCCGGTAACCCCATCAGCAATAATCCAGCCGGCTGTAGACGGCCCCGTAGCCTCGGCAATCGTTCCTATGCCGGTAAATGTCGCTACAGATGAAATATATGCCATCACACATCCCGCAGACCCATCATCATAATAATTATTATTATTAAATATCAGGCTCTTAATCCATGCTCCAATAGGGGCAGCCCCTATCGATAGACCGTAATGGCAGAGATTTAGAATGTTCGACGTAATGATTACGCCACCAAACAAACCGGCCCCCAATGGCCAGAAGGCAATTCCGGCAATCGACGCGCCGTCAATCGTGTTCCCTATTATAAACATCTGGCGAGTCGAGGCGCCAGCCTGCATCTGTGCCAAAATGCCATATTGGTGCGTTCCAATCACGTTGTGCGAGATATCGATAGCCCCGTCCCCGGTCCACACGATACCGGCCACAGCCTGTAGGCTCTTGCCTAGGATAAAGCAATTGACGATCTTGCTATCTCCGGCGTCTGGCCATCTCTCGTTTTCGACATAAATCCCGGCATACGTGTGAAGCTCAGACTTGATGTTATCTACTACAAAAGCCGCAGCGCATACGAAATGGAGAGAGATGTAAGCATTGAGTATTCTCAAATCACGAAATATGGAACTGGAATTACCATAAAACCCCGCCCCGACGTTGGGGCTTGTGACGGTAACCCCGGCTGTGTTGGAATTCGCTGGCGACTGATAGCTAATCCCAAAATTGGTTAGAGAGACAGAATCAGGGCAATTGATATTGATGCAATTGATCGACGGCAATGGTGAAAGAGTGCTAGCTCCGATGCCATCGCCAAATATCATTATCGGCGCTGTGATACTTAGCGGAGACGTAATTTGATAGGTTCCGGCTGGAATATAAACCCTAGCCGAACCAGGCCTACATTGCGCAGCCGTTATCGCCGCTTGTATGCATGATGTCGTATCTGTTGCTCCGGACGGGTCAGCATTATATGGCGGCTGTGTAACATCAAGCAATTGAATTTATTTCTTTAAACAAAAGGGATGGCCGGGTAGCCGTTAGGTTCCCCAGCCCACAAGCAAATATAAACTGCGGCGCGTATACACTAACGCTTCCGTATAGGCAATATTCCAGTCAATCGGCACATTACCAACGTTACTAAGATCGACCCTACAAAACAGCCAATGGTAACTAGGACGAAGCTAATTGGCATGCACTGAACTCCGCTAAGCAAACACGAATTGCGGCGCATAAACCGCAACCATCAAATCAGTTAGCGCCCAAACTAGCGCGTCGCAAGCATCTGGTGAGCCTGAGCCCAGAAACCCAGTGCTCGACATCTGGCACATCTGATCTTCAAGCGAGGAAAGATCGCCGATATGCGAGACGCGGCCCTGTTCGTAGAGAGCGGCGACTGGTTCTGCTCTGGCGATCTTTCCTCTAGAGGCTATAACTTCGCGATAGGATATATTCGGATCCGCAGTGCGGATCGTATGCTCGACTAATGCGCCGCCAAAATTACGCTCAGCAATAAGGCGATCAGCACGAAACTCATGATACGAATCAACGGCCACGCGAGCCCAACCTGCAGGAGAGAGCTTGCATGATCGATCCGCCAAAACGTAACCGCGGCCGTCAGCACCAAGAGCAGCCACCACAATACCAATGCTATCAGCCGCTTCGTCATCCATGCTCCTTGCACCGCTGGGATCGACTGCAACAACTACGCGCTGCATTCCTGGCAAGGTTACCTTTCGCCTGGCAATGTCTATAGTATCACGGGTCCAAAGCGCGCCAGGGACATCGTCTAGTATCTCAGCATTAAGCTCTTGCCGGCCAAGCCGTGTCCCATCGTACCGTTTCACTACTTGGGTAAAGAATGAAGGCGCCAAATTCGCCTTGTTCTGGATCGTAGAGCCGCGAGTGACAACCGTAGAAGCATCAGCAAGTAGGCGCTTTAAGATCGGAATCGGACGAGGTGTTGTCGCAACGATTTGTCGTGGCTTCCTCCCGAGCCGTAGTCCGAATTGGAGCTGGTCCCATGTTGCTTCAGCGTACTGCCATTTAGCGAGTTCGTCACACCAAGCAAGGCCGTGTTGAGGGCCTCTAAGCTGATCTGGCTCTGTTGCATTATAAAGAGCAGCTCTCGCTCCATTGGGCCAGGTGAGGCGCCGCTTGCTAGGCTCATAGTGTGGACGAAAGTCTTTAGGATGGACTGATAGGATTCCACTCTCTCCTTCGACACAGACATCTCTTGCATCAGCAGCTGTCTCAGCAATGATGGCAATGTGTCCATATTCGGTTCCTTCGAGCGGTGTAGATCCGCATACCAGCTGGCGAACTGCTTCGGCGGCCGCCCTAGTCTTACCGAAGCCACGTCCGGCAAGCAAGAGCCATGTTAGCCATTCACCGGGCGGTAGAAGCTGATTGGGACGCGCATAAAAGGACCAGTCGTATTTTAGTTCTGCGGCTTGGTCTTCACTCAGAAGGCCTAGAATTGCTTCTCGCTTCGCGGCTGGTAGCTGCGTTAGCGATTCGAGCAGAGATAGTGTCAATTGTCGTACCGTAAAATCTAAAGGCCTCAAGTAGATCGATCAAATCAATATCAGTGCAATTATAGCATCCCTCGTTATACGCGCGCACAACAACCCGCCCCTCTCTAATCCAAAGCTCAACCGGGGCATTTTCAATATATTCGCGTACCTCAGGCAAATCTCCTAGCTTGTGTTCTTCAATCGGTTTAAATTCGCGAAAAACGTAACGGTTAGGGTATGGCATGCCTAGCGAATTCGTTTCCCATCCTTATTCGACTTGCCTGCCTTATCCAGCGCGATCGCGACGGCTTGCTTCTGCGGCTTCCCGGCCTCTTTCTCTATCTTGATGTTCTCGCCCACCGTCTTTTGGCTGGAGCCTTCCTTAAGAGGCATGATCCGCTACCTTCTTAGCCGCCCTGGACTGCCTCTTGCGTTCGGCGGCAGTCATTGGCCTGTCGCCCTTAGCGGGACGCCCAACGCCATTCTTTTCCGTCAGTCGGCCAGAAGAGGCCGTATTCTTTGATGCGCATTTCGTGACATCCTTGGGTTTCGTGACAGGTATTTTCGTGACAGTCGCCAATTTCGTGACACGAGGTTTTGTGACAGGCCGCGGTTTCGCGAGCTGCTTAAAGTAATCATCAACGGCCTTCGGCGGGACGAACTTCTCGGGCTTCACATCCACGAATAGGACGCGCTTAGGTAGTTCGGGAAACGGATCAGTCATAGGAGGCTTCCCTTTGCGCCCAGTCCAGAGCTTCAGCCTTAGTTTCGAAAGCCTTGGCCGAGCGCCATCCGCCGCAGAGGGGTTCTTGCCGCCATTTACCGCCTTCCCAAAGCTCGGCAACTCCCCAGACGGCGGGAGCAAAACCTTCACCCTCATCGGCAACAAAAACGAGCCCATACCAACCATCCGAGTCAGGCTTTTCGTCAATGTCTGGAAACGGATCAGTCATCACGAATTGCCTTAGCCAGCTGCAAGATAATAGCAGCTACGGATGGATGCACATTGGCGAATACTTGAACGATTTCATCAAGATCGCCCGCCACGCCATTCTCTCTAAGGACGGAAACCATCTCGTTATGAGCTTCCGGCGTATAGAGGTTGGTTCGGAACCGCGAGAGAATGTGAAACGGATCAGTCATAGAGCTTCTTCTCAAGCCACCTAAAAACCAGACAGCACGCCCAACCTAAGATGAAGGCAATAACTAGGTTCATCGTTAGCCCCTTTCAGGGACAGCGTCAGTTGGGAACGGATCAGTCATGCTGCAAACCTAAGGCTGCTCCTAACCCATGCAACACAACCCTCCATCCGTCGTACGCGAGTAACGCAAGCCAGACTATCCATACGCTCCGCCAAGTATCCATTCTAACCTTAAGCTTTGCAGTATAAATTTTTATTTTTTTATATAGCGCGGGAGTTGGGGGGTATCGCGGTTTGGCGGCCACCGTCACTGGAGATATCTCCTGTATATATGTAACAATATGTGATTATCACAGCTTCGTGACTATGATCACCCACATTATGAAGACCGCGAACGAGAGCAATAGACCAATGACGTCAACGAGCTGCTTCACGTGTACGGATGTCCCTTCCGCGCCCCACTAGAGGGAAACAGACTGTTTTAGCGCTTCCATCCTAGGTTATGTACTAGGCGTAGACATAAAATCTCTAGTCTCGACTTAGGTGTAACATATTGTGATATCACGATTTATTACTCTCGCTCTTGTCCTCTAACTCAGCTTGGCGCTCGCGGCGATCATCCAGATTCTGCACACTCAGGCGCTCATCGATCCAGGCAGTCTCGGCATCAGGCACGCCCAAACGCTCTTTTGCGTGCTCTAGCTGCGTGCGAATGAAATCAACTGCACTCACATCCTTAACTTCGATCGCGCCACCGTCTGCACCTGTGTGCTCGAGGCCCACATTCTCTTTCCAACCCATGCGTCGCGCGGCATAAAACCTAGCAGCATCAAGACGAACGCGCTCGTCGACTGCATGACCCATCGATTTCAAAATCGTGTTGCCCGCCAACATGTCTAGCTTGAACTTACCATTGTCAAGCTCGCGGCGAAAATACTTGTACAACGTGTTAATGTCACACTTCAAGAAGCGTGCGATATCAGCCTGTTTCAGGCCATATCCTGCCGCTTCCTCGACCAATTGCCGCTGCTTAGGAGTGGGTTTGAACTCTTTTCCCTGCACTTTCAAAGCCATTTCAGCTTGTTAGAGACGCGCGCGAGGTGTTAAGGCACGCGAAAGAATAAGGGATCATTTATCATCTGGCAGTTTCAGCGATTCTAAAAGTTTAATGAAATTGTCAATCTCTCCATTCAGATTCAGAGCTTTATTAAAATCCCGGTTAGCATTTAAGATCGCCCTACTTCCATAATCCTCTATTGAGAGTCCCATTGCTTGCGCCACGCGCAGAGTCTGCGCCGCATCTTCCCCAGAAAATGATAAGACTATGGTTAGCCCCGCAGGCATATTGCGCCCTTCATACTAATGGCCGCGCTGAGACCCAAGCATTTACCGTGGCATTATATGTATTTTGAATAATGTTCGCCCTTAGGTGATTTACATGCGGCGCCCCACCACCACCAAAAATGCGTGCGCCGGAATCACTCAGCAAGGGAGCACTTTCAGTATCAAGGGGCGCCCATAGCGTCCCATCTATAGAACATTCAAGGCTTATTATAAGACTTGTTTCGCTTGGATGATCGCCGTTGCCACTCCAACCAAAAATCCCCCCAACATCAGAATTATCACCAACGGTAATTGCAGTCCCGGGACCGATTGCTGTTGCATTAGTCAAGCTTTGGCCAGAAAATACTTGCGGCATTTTTAAGCCCCCCAATAAAATAATTCAAATACATAATCACCTTCTTGTGACCAGCGGTGCAGAGTTAAGCTTTCCTCTTCTTCATACACAAATGGCGCCCGCATTATGAATGGAGTGGAGCTGTCCCCGCTATAAAAAGGGCCAAACATTGAACGCGCTCCAACATATCGGCAACCAGATAAGAGTTGCTCCATAGATTAGCACTAGCGCAGCGGTAACTAGCAATCTCCTGATCATTTCAGCGGTTCCAGATCGTTCAGTTCCCGCGTCATATTAGACTGCGCCACCGCAATTCTTACCTTCAGCTCCATCTGCAATAGCGTCATTCCCATATGACACTGCCTCTCGAATTCAGCTATCATGTTGTCGTATCGTGCTTTTATCTCCTGACGCTTGCGGTGCGCGCCCAATGAGCTGACATCTGCCGGCGTCACGTCACCTGCGGATCCATATGAAACAAAAGGTTACGACCGCATAGAGGACCGCAATAATGGCTGCAAAAATCACGGAAGCCTCGATCATTTGTCCCTCTCGATAAATAGGTCTGTGCACCCCTCCGGTATTGGCGTGATCTGCTTGCCGTCGCGGTCATAGCAGGGACTAGCAGTATCATGAGCAATCTTATGTGCGTGCCTCATATGGTGGCGCCCAGGTACATACGCAATATGATCGCGACCCCAAAGCTCTTCCGCGCGTTTGAATTCAAACTCATATGGACCCGGGCGCGGCTGGGGTGGACTCTGAGGACTCATCTCTATTTGGACAACCTCGCTATGATCCTTGCTAATCCCAATAAAGGCCCATATTCCGAGTGTCAGGATGGTTGCGAGGCCAGCTAATATAGCAACTACGCGCTTGAATTCCCACCCATTCATAGCCCTATTTCCCCATTCCTCCCTTGTGAACTGCACCTGCAAAGAATTTATCACCGCGATACCAACCATGCACAACCACCACGCGACCAACCTCGATCGGCGACCCAATATGATCTTCAGACTTCGCGGCTGAAATATTAACGACCAATTGCTTGCCTGGAGAGGTCTCAATCGCAATATTTTGGGCATCAATTCCAATGATCACGCCCGAAACCATCTCTGGATATGCTTGCGACCATGCTACATTTTCGGTAAGAATTACCCCAGCAATTCCAATGAATGCAGCAATGGCGACCACAAGAATTTTTAGCATCAATTCACCCCAAAGATCGAGAGCACTTTGTACGCCCCAACATAAACTCGACCATTTGCAACCAAGGGCACCGTATTGGGACTAGCGCCGGAGCCGACAAAAGCAAATGACCATGCGCCCGCATTAGCAGAAAATAATTGGGTCAGACTGGAGTTGAACGCGTAAAGAACCAAAGGGTCTTCCTTGGCAACAGCCCAAATTATTTGGCTTCCGGTCGCGGTGCCATTGGATGAAACGGCGGTAAAGAACCCAGCTTGAATGCCGGTTGTGATAGTGACGTTAAACTCTAGGGCGATCGTAGTCTCGGTGACCTTGCGCGTTTTAAGAACCGTTCCAAAGCTGGAGACAACTCTAGGCAACCCATCAGAACCCATGAAGTAGCTTTCACCGCACCAGCAACCGCCCAACCCGGTAACAGTTGTGATCTGCGCTAAAGTGTCGCGGTTCAAAAGGTAGAGAATACCATCCTTTCCGCCGGCCGTGGCTAGATGCGGAGCGGTTCCGGCAGCATCAGGCAGCAGCATAATACCGCCGGCACCAAAATCAGTGTCGTTGGTGTCTAGGGTTCCTGGCGCTGGTTCAGTGAAGATATGGTTCAGAGCGAACGTTGTTGAGTTAAGAGCAACCGCGCTTTCTTGAATGCTGGTGGTGCCGTTGTAAGTACCAGAGCCACCATTGCCTGTCGTGAAGAATATAGTCCCTGGAACACCAGCGAGACCATATCCGGACATCCAGATCGTGGCCATGTAATAGCCGCCGGTGTTTTGAGTATCAGTCAGCTCATTGGCCGCGAGCGGTGTTAGCGTATTGACATTATAGCCCAGAACCCATCCGCGCG
>Ga0307477_10004027_pt1 | contig 10760 bp, 10 predicted proteins | sample atmos_gasesECM2C_FD_203316 | JGI IMG/M metagenome (GOLD analysis project Ga0307477, IMG submission 203316) | Hardwood forest soil microbial communities from Morgan-Monroe State Forest, Indiana, United States - atmos_gasesECM2C_515 | ecosystem: Environmental > Terrestrial > Soil > Temperate... | reverse complement strand
ACGGCCCAGGTCCACCAGATCGCGCATCTGCTCGCCGTCCGGCGGGCGGCGCTGGCCGGGCTGGTTCACAACCTGGGCTCGGTCAGCCACGCGGCGGCGGTCAAGGACCGCGACCTGGCCACCCTGGTGCAGACGGCCAACGCCACCTTCGGGGCCCTGGCCAGCCAGAACGTGGCCCTGCGCGACTCGATCGCTCGGCTGCCGGGGACGCTCGCCACCGCCCACACCACGCTGGGCGACGCCACCACGTTCGCGCGCACCCTGCGCCCCGCGCTGGACGCGCTCACCCCCACCGCCCGTCATCTGCCCAGCACCCTGCGCGACACGCGCCAGCTGTTCCGCGGGGCGTCGGGCCTGCCGCTGGACAAGGTGCCGCCCTTCATCGACGCGGTGCTGCCCCTGACCGCCGACATCGGGCCCACCGCGAGCGCGCTGGAAGCGGGGACGCCCCCGCTGATCGAGGCGTTCAAGGTCCTCGACTACCTGTCCAACGAGCTGGCCTACAACCCCGGTGGAGCGAACCAGGGCTACCTCTTCTGGCTGGCCTGGTTCGCCCACAACACCGACTCCGTGTTCTCGACCGAGGACGCCCACGGAGCGGTGGTCCGGGGCCTGGGCCTGTTCTCGTGCTCGACGGTCAGCCAGACCGGCACCACGGCCCAGCTCCTCAGCCTCGTGTTCGGCGTGTCCCCGTCCGCCTGTCCGCACTCGTGAGGGGCCCTCGCTGATGGTCACCCAGGCCCCGAGCCGGCGCACGATCGCCCTCCTGATCGCCTTCACCCTCACATGCCTGTGCCTCACTCTGTACGTGTGGACCCGCCTGGGCGGCACCGTCCCCTTCGGGGCCCGGGGCTACCGGTTTCACGCCCTGTTCCAGCAGGCCAGCCAGCTGGGCATGCAGGCCGACGTCCGCATCTCCGGCGTGAGCGTGGGCAAGGTGGTCGGCATCCGCCAGGCCGGCGATCGCACCGACGCGACCATCGAGATGAGGCCCGAGTTCGCGCCCGTCCCCCAGGACACGCGCGCCATCCTGCGCGTGAAGACACTGCTGGGAGAGACGTTCGTGGCCCTCACCCCCGGGAGCCGGAGCGCCCCCAAGCTTGGGGAGGGGGGCACGCTGGCCCCATCCCAGGTGGCCCCCACCCAGCAACTCGACCAGGTCCTGAGTGCGTTCGACGCCCCCACCCGGCGAAACCTGAGGCTGTGGCTGACCGGGACCGCGACCTCGCTCGACGGGCGGGGCCAGGACCTGAACGCCGCCCTGGGCTACGCCGATCCCGCGGTCACCGACCTGAGCGCGATCATGACCATCCTCGCCCGCCAGCAGGATGCGGTCGGCCGCCTGATCGGCGACTCGGGCACCGCGCTGCGGGCCCTGGGCAGCCGCCAGGCCGACCTCCAGGACCTGGTCCGAAGCGGCGACCAGGTGTTCGCCGCCACCGCGGCCCAGGGGCGCCAGCTCACCTCCACCGTGCGCGCGCTCCCGCCCTTCCTGGCCTCGCTGCGGTCCGCGCTGGGCGCGGTCGACCGCACGAGCGGACTGGCCGGGCCCAGCCTGGCCGCCCTGCGGCCCGCCGCCCCCCTCCTGCGCCCGGCCCTCAAGGAGGTCATCCTGCTCGCCCCGCCGCTGCGCGCCCTGCTGGCCGAGCTCGGGCGGTTCATCGACACGGCCCAGATCGCTCTGCCCGCGGCCACCCACATGATCGACGCCCTGCGTCCCCTCAACGACGTGCTGCTGCCAGCGGCCCGGCAGGTGGCCCCTGTCATCGACCTGGTCCTGGCCTACCGGCGCGAGGTGGTGGCCACCGTGGCCAACGTGGGCGCCGCCAGCCAGGCCACCGGGCCCAGCGACCTGGGAGCGCCGCTTCACTACCTCCGCACCCTCCTTCCCACCACCAACGAGTCGTTCGTGGGCCAGTCCCAGCGGCTGGCCTCAAACCGCCACAACCCGTACTTCGCGCCCGGCGGCCTGGCCGCCATGTCCGGAGGCGGGTTGCTGGCCTCGGACTGTCGCAACACCTCGAACCCCCAGACCATCCCGGTGATCGGGAGCGGCCCCCCGCCCTGCCGGGTCCAGTCGGGATGGACGTTCCAGGGCCAGACGCGCTACTTCCCCCACGTGGCCCCGGCCGCCCCCTGAGGGCGCTGGCCCGCCCGGGCCAGCGCGGGAGCGATCAGGCCGCGGGCCGTGGCCCGGATGGCCGTCTCGTCCTCGAGGGCCAGCGCGCTCTCCTGGATGAGCACGAAGCTGAAGGCCAGGCGCACCAGCAGCTCGGCCGCGGCCTCGACGTCGAGCTCGCCCACCACCCCCGTGCGCTGGGAGGCCCGCAGCCGGTCGGCCACGAACGCGCGCGCCGCCGCGAACACCGCCCCGCCCCCGTGGGTCAGCCCGCCCACCATCGTCTCGGGCTCGAGCCGGGCCAGGCGGTTGAGGAGCGGATGCTCGCGGGCCAGGCGCAGGCTGGTCACGAACCCCTCGGTGATCTGCTCCGCGATCGGCGCTCCGGGTCCGATGGCGCCGTCGAGCGCGGCCAGGCAGCGGCGGCACTCGCGGATGACCAGCGCCTCCACCAGCCCGCTCCGGTCGCCGAACCGGCGGTACACGGTCATCCGCCCCACCCCCGCCCGGCGGGCCACGCCGTCGATGGTCAGGTGACGCATGCCGCTGGCCGCGCTCACGTCCAGGGCGCCATCGAGGATCCGGGTGCTCACCGCGTCGTCCGGGGGCTCGACCTCGGGATCGAGCACCCGGACCAGGAGCCCGCGAGGCTCGGGGGGCCCGGCGGCCACCGGCCTCAGCGCGCGCCCGCCCCGGCCCGCGCCCGCGCTTCGGCCGGACGGGACCCGCGGACCGCCGGCGACGCGAAGCCCCCCCGGCCGATCGCCGCGGCTCGCCAGCGCAGGTAGCCGGGGCCCACGTTGCGAAGGGCTCGGGGCAGGATCGGAGTGGCCGTGCGAGACAGGGCCGCCGTTGCCCGCAGCTCGAGCTCGTGCCGGGCCGTCCACGGGGCCCCGAACCGCTCGCGCAGGCGGGCCGGGAGCAGTCCCACGGTGGCCAGCGAGACCACGCGCACGGCCGGGGCGCTGAGCGCTCGCCACGCGTGCTCGCCCAGCCTCCAGCCCGGCGGGGCGGGAGGTTGGCCGAGCGCCCCCAGCACGTCGTGGACGGCCTCGTTGTCCTGCAGGCGCGCGTCGACCATGTGCTCGAAATAGGTGCGAAACGCGCTCCACCGGGGGGGCAGATCGCGGGCCCGGACTCCCACCAGGCGCCCGTTGGCGCGCCAGGCGGCCCAGAAGCGTTCGACCTCGGGCGATCCCATGCGCCGCCCGAACATCCGGTGTCCGCTCACGATCGCCTCGGCCAGGGTGGCGTGGACCCAGGCGTAGGCCTCGGGCTCGAGCGCGTGGTAGCGCTGACCGTCGGGGGTGACCCCCGTGATCTGCTTGTGCATCTGGCGCACCCGGCGGCCCACCTCGGGGGCCAGGTCGGGCCCCCCGTACACCATGGCGTAGGTGTAGTCGAGGGTGCGCAGGAGCCGGCCCCAGGGGTCTTCCTTGAAGTTCGAGTGCTCGACCACCCCCGCCCCCACCGTGGGGTGGGCGACCTGGAGCAGGAGGGCGTAGCCGGCGGTGGCCAGCAGGCGGGCGTCGCCGGCATGGGTCCACACGATCGAGCCGGGGCGGGGAAGGAGGGAGGGAATCTCCTCGGGCGGCGGGAAGACGGGGCTGGCCATGGTCACCGCGGCGGGCGAACGGGTCCCGGCCGCTCAGCCGAGGTACAAATGATACCCCGAATGTCCCATTCGTCGCGAGGTCTACCCGCGCCGGGAGGGGGTGGCCCGCCGCCGGGGGAGCCGCGCCAGGCGCTGGCGCACACGCCGGCGCCGGCCGCTCAGATCCGATTCCAGGGCGGCGAGCTCGGCCTGGCGGCGGCGAACGAGGGCCAGCTGGCGGTCGAGGTGCCCGGCCGCCTCGGTCAGGATCTCGCGCTGGCGGGCCGGATCCGTGACCCGGGCCAGCTCCTCCCGCAACGCGGCTCGAGCCTCCTCCGCGGCCACCAGGGCGCGCAGTTCGTCGAGCGAGACCCCCAGCAGGTTCTTCAGCCGCAGCAGCTCGCGCAGCCGCTCGGCGTGCTCCTGGGTGTAGATCCGGTGGCGGCCGGCCTGGCGCTCGGGGGGAGCGGGCAGGAGGCCCAGCTCCTCGTAGTAACGGATGGTCCGCGGCGTGGTCCCGGCCAGGGCGGCCAGATCGCCGATCCGCAGCTCGGGCTCTCGCTCCCCGGGGCTCGCCCCGGCGGGGTTAAGCACGCCGGTGCTCATCGCTGCGCCGCCACCGCCAGCTCGCTCGCGGGCGGGCGGTCGTGGGAGGGACGCAGGAGCGAGACCGCCGCCCCCACCATCGAGGTCGCGGCCAGCACCCACAGGGCGGAGTGCATGTTGTGGATGAACGGAGCCAGCTGGTGCTCGGACAGCCCGCGGGTGAGACCGGAGAAGATCCTGAACAGGATCGTCTTGGGCACGGCGGCGGTGACCACGGCCAGGACGAAGGCGATCGAGATCACGGCGCCCGTGTTCTGGAGCATCGTCCGCGCCCCGGCCGCGATCCCCCGGCGATGGGGTGGGACGCTCCCCATCATGGCCGCGGTGTTGGGCGAGTTGAACATGCCCGATCCGACGCCCACGATCAGCAGCCACAGCGAGCTCTGCCAGTACGGGGAGTGCACCTGGAGCGTGGTCATCAGGCCCAGCCCGACGGCCGACACCACCATCCCCAGGGCGGCCAGGGCCCGCGATCCGTGCCGGTCGGCCCAGACCCCGGCCAGGGGCGAGGAGAAGAGCATGCCCAGGGCCAGCGGGGTGAGCTTGATCCCGGCCGTGATGGGATCGTCGCCCTGCGGCCCCTGGAAGTAGAAGACGAACAGGAACATGAGGGCAAAGCGCGACAGGCCGTTGATGAACGCGGCGGCGGTGGCGGCCGAGAACATGCGGTTGCGAAAGATGGTCAGGTCGAGCATGGGCGCCCGACCCCGTCGCTCGATGACCACGAACAGCGGCAGGAGCACCGCGGCGGCGATCAGCCCTCCGATCACGATCCCGTCGCTCCACCCCGAGATCCCGCCGCGCGACAGGCCCAGAACCAACCCCGTGAGCCCGACCACGAAGGCGACCGTCCCGAGCAGGTCATAGCCGCGCTGGGGATCCTGCTTGGCCAGCTCGTGCAGGACCAGTGCGCCCCACAGGGCGCCGGCCAGCCCGAGGGGCACGTTGAACCAGAACACCCAGTGCCAGGAGATCGATACCAGGGCCCCGCCCAGCACGGGTCCGAGCACCAGGCCCACGGCCGCCACCATGGTGTTCGTGCCCATGGCCAGGCCGAGCTGGCGCTTGGGGAAGGCGTCGGTGACCAGGGCCGAGGCGTTGGCGAACAGGAACGCGCCCCCCACTCCCTGGGCGATGCGCCACAGGATGAGCTGGGTGCCATCGGCGGCGAAGCCGGCGCCCAGGGAGGCGAGCGCGAACGCCACGAACCCACCCACGTAGGCCTTCTTGCGGCCAAACAGGTCAGACAAGCGCCCGGCCGTGAGGACGAGCACGGTCGAGGCGATCATGTAGGCCAGGATCACCCATACCAGCGAGAGCAGGCTGGTGTGCAGCGACCGCTCGAGATCGGGCAGGGCGATGATCAGGGTGCCCGAGTTGATCGTGGCCAGCAGCATCCCCACGCTCGTGCACGACAGCGCCCACCACTTGTAGCGCTCGCTGTCCACGGCCACCCCCGGGCGCCATTCGGAGGCGCGGGCGCCGTGCGCGCGAAGCCGGCGGGCCCCCTCGGCCCCCGCGCGCCGCGCGTTCTCCCCCGCCTGTCGGTCGGGGCGGGGGCGCCGCGGCGGGGATACCGACGGTCCGCCGGAGGGAATGCGATCGGTCACTGTCACCCACTATACGGCAAATCTGATCCTAACGTAAACGTTAGGTTTGGCCGACCGACCCCGCCCCCACCCTGGCCCCACCGGGGCGGGCCCCCGCGCCGCGCGCGCCCTCCCGCTCCAGAGCCGCGAACCGCCATCATGAGGGGTCAGCGTGCCCCCCGGCCCGTCCACGGACTGCATTGATGCCCGCCACCGAGTCTGATCCGGCCGCCGTCGCGGGGCCGCCCCAGGGGAAAGCGGCCGCCATCGTCTTCGACCGGGTGACCAAGCGCTACGAGGGGTCACCCACCCCGGCGGTCGACGCCCTCTCGCTCACCATCCCGGCCGGCGACATCTGCGTGCTGGTCGGACCCTCGGGGGGAGGGAAGACGACCGCGCTGCGCCTGGTCAACCGGCTGGTGGACATGACCGAGGGCGACATCCGGATCGACGGCCGCAGCGTGACCAGCTTCGAGCCCAACGCGCTCCGGCGCGGAATCGGATACGTGATCCAGCAGGTGGGACTGTTCCCCCATCTGACCGTGGCCGGCAACGTGGCCACCGTCCCTCGCCTGCTCGGGTGGGATCGCCACCGCATCGCCGAGCGCACCACCCGGCTGCTCGAGCTCGTCGGCCTCGACCCCGCCAGCTACGCCGGGCGCTATCCGAGTGAGCTGTCCGGCGGGGAGCGCCAGCGGGTGGGCCTGGCCCGGGCCCTGGCCGCCGATCCGCCCCTGATGCTCATGGACGAGCCGTTCGGGGCCCTGGACCCCATCACCCGGGCCCGGCTCCAGGACGAGTTCCTGCGCCTGCACCGGACCTTGGGCAAGACGGTCATCTTCGTCACCCACGACATCGACGAGGCGATCAAGATGGGCAGTCGCATCGCCGTCCTGCGCCAGAACGGGGTCCTGGCCCAGTACGGCACGCCCGAGGAGATCCTGGCCCGGCCCGCCGACGACTACGTGGCCCGGTTCGTGGGAGCCGACCGGGCCCTGAAACGGCTGGCCCTGACCACGCTGGCCGAGCTCGATCTCGAGCCCCTGCCCGATGGGGCGGCCGGGGACGGGGTCAGGCTTGCGGCCACCACCAGCCTGCACGACGCCGTGTCGGTGATGCTCAGCGAGGGCACCCGCCCGCTCACGGTCGTCGATGGTGAGGGCCGGCCGGTGGGCAGCGTGTCGCTGGAGGCGCTCACGGCCGTCCTGCGCAGGGCCCCCCGGAGCGCGCCATGAGCGTGGCCGCGTCCCCCGGTCCGGCCGCCGCAGCCACCACCGTGATCCCGAACTTCGGGCACGCCGACAGCTGCGTGCTTCACAACCGGTTCTTCTGCTGGCACTGGTTCACCAGCCACTGGAACGACACCTTCGCTCCCGCGCTCGTGCAGCACATCGTCCTCACCGTGATCGCGGTGGGGATCGGGTTCGTGGTCTCGCTCGGGCTGGCCCTGGTCGCCTACCGGCTGCACTGGCTGGAGCGTCCGATCGGCTGGGTGGCCGGGTGGCTCTACGTGATCCCGAGCCTGGCCCTGTTCCAGCTCCTGGTCCCCATCACCGGGCTGACCACCACCACGGCGGAGATCGCCCTGGTCTCCTACACCCTGCTGGTCCTGTTCCGCAACGTCCTGATCGGGCTCCGGGACGTGTCCCCCGACATTCGCGAGGCGGCCCGGGCCATGGGCATGAGCCGCCTGCAGAGCCTGGCGCGGGTCGAGCTCCCCCTGGCCGTGCCCGCCATCGTGGCCGGGCTGCGGATCGCCACCGTGACCGTGGTGAGCCTGGCCACGGTGGCGGCCTTCGTGATCGACCGGGGCCTGGGTCCGCTCATCCTGCGGGCCATCGGGCAGGGCCTGTTCAAGACCGAGTTCGTGGCCGCCGGGGCTTTGGCCGTGGCCCTGGCCATCACCGCCGACGCCCTGCTGGTGGGGGCCCGCTGGCTGCTGGTGCCGTGGACCCGGAGAGGCCCGAGGTGACCCCGGGATGAACGACTTCACGCGCGCCTTCTCCTTCATCGGCAGCCATCAACCGCTGCTGTGGCAGAAGACGGCCGAGCACATGGAGCTTTCGGGGGCGGCCCTCGGGATCGCCACCGTCATCGCCCTCCCGCTCGGCCTGTGGCTCGGGCATCTGCGGCGGGGATCCTTTCTGGCCATCAACGTCAGCAACGTGGGCCGGGCCCTGCCCTCGCTGGCCCTGATCAGCATCGGCATGGGATTGCTGGGGATCGGCTTCTGGAACGTGAGCGTGGCCCTGGTCGTGCTGGCCGTGCCCATCATGCTCACCAACGCCTACGTGGCCATTGAGCAGGCCGACCCCGACATCGTGGATGCCGCCCGCGGGATGGGCATGAGCGGATGGCAGGTCTTCTCGCGGATCAAGCTCCCGCTCGGGGTCCCCCTCCTGTTCGCGGGGATCCGGACCGCGACCCTGTACGTGATCGCCACCGCCACCCTGGCCGCGGTGGGGGGCGGGGGCGGGCTGGGAGAGATCATCGTCAATCAGGCCAGCTATCGCTTCGAGGGCGTGCTGGGCGCCGCGCTGTGGGTGGCGGCGCTCGCCCTGGTGGCCGATCTAGGCCTGGCCCAGCTCCAGCGCGTGCTCACCCCCCGCGGATTGCGGCGCCCCGGGCACCCGCGGCTGCTGGCCATCCGGCCCGCGGCCGATGCCCGGGCCCGGTCCGCCAACCTGGCCACTGCGCCGGGCCGCCCGAACTGAAAGGCTTCGCGCAGTCGCGAACACTCGCCGGGGCCCGGGCCCGGGCCCCGGCGGCAACGAGGAGGGAAGAGGTGCACCCACTTTCGCACGAAAAGGCCACCGCTCGCCTGCTCCGGCGGATCGCCGCCGGAACCCTCGCCCTGGCGCTCGTACCCGGGCTGCTCGCCGCATGCGGATCGAGCTCGAAGAAGTCCTCGGGGACCGGCGGCGCGGCATCCACCGGACCGGGCGTGCACAAGCCCGCGGTGACCCTGGGGGCCAAGAACTTCACGGAGGAGTTCGTGCTCGGGCAGCTCTACACCCAGGCCCTCCAGGCCAAGGGCTACCGGATCACGCTCAAGAACAACATCGGCTCGACCGAGATCGTCGACAAGGCCCTGACCAGCGGTCAGATCGACGCGTACCCGGAGTACACCGGGACGATCCTGTCCGAGCTCGCGCACCAGAACACGCGCCCGTCCACCGCGGCCGCGACCTTCGCGGCGGCCAAGGCGTTCGAGAAGTCGCGCGGCTTCACCCTGACCCAGATGACGCCCTTCATCGACACCGACGCGCTGGCCACCAAGCCCCCCTACGCCACTCAGCACGGGCTGGGTACCGTGGCCGACCTCAAGAAGCTCAAGGGCGCCATCCTGGGGGGACCGCCCGAGTTCCAGACCCGGGCCCAGGGGCTGCCGGGGCTCAAGCGGGTCTACGGGGTTACGAGCTCGAACATAACGTTCAAGCCGCTCTCGATCGGACTCCAGTACCAGGCGCTGGACGGGGGCCAGGTGCAGCTCGCGGACGTGTTCACCACGGACGGGCAGCTCAGCCGCGGCGGCTACACCCTGCTCAAGGATCCCAAGAACCTGTTCGGGTTCCAGAACGTGGCCATGGTGATCAGCCAGAAGGTGCTCGGGCGCGAGGGTCCCGCGTTCCTCGAGACGATCGACGCCGTCAGCGTGCACCTCAACGACGAGGCCATGCGCCGCATGAACGCCGCGGTCGACCTGGACAAGCAGTCCCCGGCCGCGGTCGCGCATCAGTTCCTGCAGGCCAACCGGTTGCTGTGAGGCGGCCGCTAAACGGGATTTAGCTCTTTCCCAACCCTAGGCAAACAAGGTCCCGGGAATCATCCGCCCGGCAAACGACGCGTGGAGGAGCTTCGATGCAAAGGTTGGCAGTGGGCTTGACCATGGTCGCCGCCCTGGGTATGACGGGCACGGCCGTGGCTCGCGGCAATCCGGCGCTCAAGGCGGCACGGGACGCGTGTCGGACCGAGCGCCAGCAGATCGGGGGCAAGGCGTTCCGCCAGAAGTACGGACCCCATTCGATGACGGCGTGCATCGCCCAGCACGGGGTCACGGTGCCCCCGGCCCACCACCGTCACGGTGACAAGGGCAACCACCCCCGCCGAGGCCGGCATGGCAACGACCAGGGCAACCAGGGCGGCAACGGTGACAACCAAGGCAACGGCGGCAGCCACGGCAACGGGGGCAACGATTAGGTAGGCCGCGCCATACTGGCGGGATGCCCTGCCCGGCGGGGGCGTCCGCCCGGTCCGTTCTCAGCCTGATGGCTCTCGGCGCGCTGGTGGCCGGAGGATGCGCAGGAGGTTCCCCGGCCCCCACCGCCCGGGCCCCGGATCCCGGACGGCCCGCCGCCCCCCGCGCCGGCGCCCCCCCCCCCCCCCGCCCCCCCCCCCGGGCGCCCCCCCGCGGCCCCCCCCCCCCGGGGGCGGGGGGCCCCCCCCCCCCCCCCCCCCGGGTAACCCCCCCCCCCCCCGCGTCCGCCGCCCCCGCCCCGTCCACTGCCGCGTCGACTGCCCCGGTCGCCCCCGCCGCCGGGCAGTCGGGCGCCTCCGGCGCCACCGCGTCCGGTAACCCACCGCCCGCCCACCCCGTCCCGCCCAGCTTCCAGGTCGCCGCCGGCGCCCCGTCCGATGCCGAGGTCAGACGCGAGCTGGCCCAGATGAAGCGCATCCAGCGAGCCGAAGGCCAGGCGCCCTCGGTCGCTGCGCTGTTCAGCCCCGCTCCGCCCGACGCCGCCGCCCTGCTGCCCTGGGACCTCGAGCCCAAGCACGGCCTGGAGGTGAGCATCGCCTCGGTGTTCCGGGACTACGGGCTCGGATTGGCGTGCGGGGGGGTCCTCGGCCGCAA
>Ga0307477_10004026_pt1 | contig 10762 bp, 10 predicted proteins | sample atmos_gasesECM2C_FD_203316 | JGI IMG/M metagenome (GOLD analysis project Ga0307477, IMG submission 203316) | Hardwood forest soil microbial communities from Morgan-Monroe State Forest, Indiana, United States - atmos_gasesECM2C_515 | ecosystem: Environmental > Terrestrial > Soil > Temperate... | reverse complement strand
AGATGACGGTGAGCGGTGAGCGCAGCTCGTGCGAGGCGTTGGCGACAAAGTCGCGGCGCACCGCCTCGAGGCGCATCTGGCGGGAAACGTCGCTCACCAGCAGCAGCAGCTGTCCGTCGCCGTAGGGGGCGACCTGCATCGACAGATAACAGTCCTCGCCGGTGGTCGGACGGATGACGACCGGGTTGGAGTAGTCCTGACCGGCGAGGTAGCGCACGAACTCCGGCTCGCGCAGCAGGTTCTCGATGCGCATGCCGAGATCGGCGGTGCGCCGCAGATTCAGCAGGCGTGCCGCCATGCGATTGAACCAGACGATCTCACGCTGGGCGTTGAGGATCACTACGCCGTTCGGCAGCGCGGCGGTCGAGCGCTGCAGCTGCCGCATCAGCTGCACGAAGCGTTGCTTGTGGAAACGCTTGCGGCGGTGGAGCCGGACGATCTGCGCGATGATCTCCCCCCACACTCCGCCGACATCCGGCGGATCCGCGAAGCCGCGATGTCGCAGCCACCATTCGAGTCGAAAGAGATTGGCGAGCACCCAGGCGAGGTGCAGCGCCAACGCACACGCCAGTCCCAGCCAGACGTTGCCGAACAGCCAGCCGGCGAGACTGCCGACCAGCACCGTGCCGAGCAAACGTCCCGCTGCAAACCACCAGGCCTGCGTCGCAGGTTGCAGGGATCTCACGCGCGCCTCTTCTATACCGTCCGTGCCGAGAAACGATAACCCGAGCCGCGGACGGTCTGCACGAAGCGATCGTAACCGAAATCCTCGAGCGCCTTACGCAGCCGCCGGATGTGCACGTCGATGGTGCGCTCCTCGACGTAGACGTTGCCGCCCCAGATGCGGTCGAGCAGCTGGTCACGCGTGTAGACGCGCTCGGGGTGAGTCATGAAGAACTCGAGCATGCGGTATTCGGTCGGACCGAGCGCCACGGTGCGCTCGCCCACCATCACCCGATGGCTCCCCTGATCGAGGACCAGACCCTCGAACTCGATCATCTCATCGACGCCGTTGCCGCCGCTCCGGCGCAGCACGGCGTTGATGCGCGCGAGCAGCTCGCGCGGCGAGAATGGCTTGGTGACGTAGTCGTCGGCGCCGCCCTCGAGGCCGGCCACCTTGTCGCCTTCCTCGGCGCGCGCGGTCAGCATGATCACCGGAACCTCGCGCGTCTCGCGATCCCGCTTGAGCGCGCGCGTCAGCTCGAGCCCGCTCATGTCGGGCAGCATCCAGTCGACCAGCACCAGGTCGGGGCGCGCGTCGGCGAGCGCCGCGCGGGCGGTGCGGCAGTCCTCCGCCTCGCGCACCTCGAAGCCGGCACGCTTCAGACCGAAAGCGATCATTTCGCGGATCGGTCGCTCATCCTCGATGATCAATACCTGTTTAGCGGGCATGCAGTGTCAGCTTCGCGGCAGCGCAGGTATGACGGGCGCGGCTATTACAGTGGCAGCGTGTTGCAGATTCATGACAGCCGCTCAGACCCTATCAGCCAGGCGATTCCCGCGGACTCTGGTGCGTCACATCCTCGCGCAAATAGACCGGCAGCGCCTGTTCGGGCGGGAGCAATCGGCCCGCTGCCACTTCCGGTGCGGCCAGAAGGGCAATTTCCCGCGCCGCGGGCAGCAGCCGCTCGCGCACGCTATCTGCCCGTGCTGCGGCGGCGGCCCGCAGCTCGGGATAGGCGGCAAACCCCGACCCGGCGGCGCACAGGCGCCAGGCGGCAACTTCGGCGGCGGGATCCGCAACCGCGGCGCCGCGTTCGAGCCGCGCGCCGGCCGCCGCGCGTGAGTGCCACTCCTGCGGCAGATGGACGTCGGCAGGCTTGCTCAAGCGTTCCTCGCCGATCGCCTCCGCGAGGCCGCCTGCTGAGCGCTCGAAGCACCCCCAGTACACCTCGTGCATGCGCGCATCCATGCAGGCCAGCACGCGCGCGACGGTCGCGTCCTCCTCGAGGGCGCGCTGCGCGAGTGCGCGGAGGTCGGAGACCGCGATCACCGCGAGGCCGGCGCCAAAGGCCAGTCCCTGCGCGACGCTGGCCGCGAGGCGCACGCCCGTGAAGGCGCCGGGGCCACGCCCGAAAGCCAACGCGCTGAGCGTCGTGAGCGCTATACCGGATTCCGCCAGCAGCTCATCGACCATCGGCAGGATGTGCTCGGCGTGGCCGCGCTCGAGCAGCCGCTCGCGTGCGTTCACCTGACCATCTATAAGGAGCGCTGCCGAGCAGTTTTCGGTCGCGGTATCGAGCGCCAGGATTCTCACGAGGCGCCTGCCGCCCGCGGCCGCGAGGCGGCGCGCGGAGCGTGACGCGTGAGAAAGCGCACGGCCTCTGCGTGCTCCTGCGTCACCCTCATCGGGGGAAGCGCGGCGAGAAATACTCGGCCGTAGCCCCGCCCGGCCATGCGCGGATCACAGATCACGACCACGCCGTAGTCATCCTCGCTGCGGATCAGCCTGCCCGCGCCCTGCTTGAGCGCGAGCGCCGCCTCGGGCAGCTGATAGTCGCGGAAAGCGTTCACGCCGCGCGCGGTGAGATGCTCGATGCGCGCGCGCACCAGCGGATCCTCGGGCGAGGCGAACGGCAGCTTCTCGATGACGACCAGGCGCAGCGCCTCCCCCTTGACGTCGACGCCCTCCCAGAAGCTCGCGGTGCCGAGCAGCACGCCGTTGCCGTCGGCGCGGAATTCCTCCAGCAGCCGCTCGCGCGGCGCCTCGCCCTGCACGAACAGCCGGTACGGCGCCGCCTCCGCCCAGCGCCCGTGGAGCAACTCCGCCGCCCGCGACAGCGCCCGATGACTGGTGAACAGCACGAAAGCGCCCCCGCGCGCCGCCTCGATCAGCGGCACGGCGGTGTCGATCACCGCCGCGACGTAATCGGGCGCCGCCGGCTCCGGCAGTCCCGGCGGCAGGTACAGCAGTGATTGGCGCTCGTGATCGAACGGGCTCTCGATGCGCAGCGTCGCTGCCTCGGTGAGGCCGATGCGGCCGGTGAAATGGCCGAATTCCTCCCCGAGTGACAGCGTCGCCGAGGTGAAGATCCACGCACCGCGGCGCGCCTGCACCAGCGCACGGAAACGCTCCGAGATGTCGAACGGCATGAGACTCAGGCTCACGCCGCGTGCCGTGACCTCGAGGGTGCGCGCCCCCTCCTCGAGGTCGACCGCCGCGAGGCGCGCGAGATTCGCTGCGACCTCGGCGGCGCGCCCGGCGAGCACTGCGAGCACGGTCTCCTCGCCGGCCGACGTCAACACCGCGGCCAGAGCCTCGAGCGAGTGCCTCAGGCGCTGCACCGACTCGGCGGTGACCGAATCGGCGGCCGGCCAGGGTAAGCGCCCGGTCTCCCCGGCCAGCTGAGCGCGCAGCGTGCCGAGTGCCTGCTCGGCCGCGCCTAGTGCCGCCGCGGGCGCGGGGGGCGATTCCGGCAGCGGCGAGGCGCGCGCCGCCTGCAGCGTCAATTCCAGCCGCACATCCTTCAGCAGCGTCTCGATCTGGCGGCTGCTGACATCGGCGCCGAAGAACTGCGTGGCGAGATCGGGGAGCTGGTGAGCCTCGTCGAGGATCACGGCATCGGCCGAGCCGAGCAGATCGCCGAAGCCGTCCTCCTTGAGCGCGAGATCCGCGAGCAGCAGGTGGTGATTGACGATGACGATGTCGGCATCGAGCGCCTCGCGACGCGCGAGTGCGACGTGGCAGCGCGAGATTTCCGGGCAGCGCACGCCGAGGCAGCTGTCGCGCGTCGAGGTGACTTGTGCCCATACGGCGTCGCGGTCCGAGAGCCCACGCACCTCCGCCAGATCGCCGCGCTGCGTGGTGCGCGCCCAGCTCTGGATGCGCGTCAACATGCTCGGCGTGCCGCGCGCGCGCGGTGTGTCAGTGAGCGAAAGCTGCTCGGCTGCCTCCGCCGTGCGTGCCAGCCGATAGCGGCACAGGTAATTCGCGCGCCCCTTGAGAAGCGCGACGTGCGCCGGGCGTCCGACCGCTGAGCTCACCAGCGGCAGGTCCTTCGTGAACAGTTGATCCTGGAGCGTACGGGTGCCGGTCGAGATCAGCACCCGCACCCCGGAGAGCAGCGCCGGCACCAGGTAGGCGAAGGTCTTGCCCGTTCCCGTGCCCGCCTCCACCACCAGCGATTCGCCAGTGGCGAGCGCCTCCGCTACGCGCTCCGCCATGCGTAGTTGTTCAGGTCGCACTTTGAAGTCCGGCAGCGCCCGCTCGAGGGGGCCGCCGTGACCGAATACGTCCGCAAGATCCAACATCGGCGACAGCTGCGCGCTCAAGCCCGCCCGGGACAATGCTGGCGTCGCGCGCGCGGCCTGTCGAGGCGCATATCTTGCTGAATTTCCTGCAAACTGGTGTGTCGCACCGTATTGGACGACAATACTGGGGGCGCCGCTACTTTATCAGGGCGAAGGCCCTGCCCGGGACTATACTTCCGGGTCGCGATGCGGCCGCCGAACAACAGGAAGCGCTGATGGCTACTGCCGCATACACGCTGAGCCCGCTGCCGGGGCTGTGCCGTGCCGTCGCCGATTGGGTGAGCTCGGTCTGCGAATTGACCCAGCCGCGCGCCGTGCACTGGTGCGAGGGGAGCGACAGCGAAGCCCGTCAGCTCACCGCACAGCTGGTGCGCAGCGGCGAGCTCAAGACGCTCAGCGCCGATCAGTTTCCGGGATGCCACCTGTACCGCTCGGCGCCGAATGACGTCGCGCGCGTCGAGCACCTCACCTACATCTGCACGCGCTCGCAGGCGGACGCCGGGCCCAACAACCACTGGATGGACCCGCAGCAGGCGCACGCGAAGATGACGGCGTTGTTTCGCGGCTGTATGCGCGAGCGCACGCTCTACGTGATCCCCTATTGCATGGGGCCGATCGATTCGCCGCTGTCGCGTTGTGGAGTGGAGATCACCGACAGCCCGTACGTCGTGCTCAACATGCTGATCATGACACGCGCCGGGCGCGCGGCGCTCGAGCGCATCGCGCACGGGGAGTCCTTCGTACGCGGCCTGCATTCGATCGGCGAGCTCGACCCCGAGCGACGCTTCATCATGCACTTTCCCGAGGAGCTCGCGATCGAGAGCTTCGGCTCGGGCTACGGCGGCAATGCGCTGCTCGGCAAGAAATGCCATGCGCTGCGCATCGCGAGCTGGCAGGCACGCACGGAAGGCTGGCTGGCCGAGCACATGCTGATCGTCGGCCTGCAGAATCCGCGCGGCGAGACGCACTACCTGGCGTGCGCCTTTCCGTCTGCCTGTGGCAAGACCAACCTCGCGATGCTGATCCCACCGGCGTCGCTCCCGGGCTGGCACGTGTTCACGGTCGGCGATGACATCGCGTGGCTCCATCCCGGCGACGACGGGCGCTTGTGGGCCATCAACCCCGAGGCCGGCTACTTCGGCGTGGTGCCGGGCACCAATCCGGAAACCAACCGCAACGCTTACGAGATGATCCGCCGCGACACGCTGTTCACCAACGTCGGCCTGACCGCCGACAACCAGCCCTGGTGGGAGGGTTTGAAGAGCGGCACGCCGGTGCTCGACTGGCAGGGTCGCCCGTACGACCCGGCGCGCGGCCCGGCGGCGCACCCGAATTCCCGCTTTACGGTCTCAGCAAGGCGCAACCCGGGTTACTCGCCCCACGCGGAAGACGCGGGCGGCGTGCCGATCTCGGCACTGGTATTCGGCGGCCGGCGCCGTGAGGTTGCGCCGCTCGTCTACGAAGCGCGCGACTGGCAGCACGGTGTGCTGGTCGGCGCCTCCGTCGCCTCTGAAACCACCGCTGCGGCGGCCGGGGAAGTCGGCGTGACGCGGCGTGATCCCATGGCGATGCAGCCTTTCTGCGGTTACAACTTCGCCGACTACTGGCGCCACTGGCTGGCGGTCGGCGCGCGCCTCGCGCGGCCGCCGCGTATCTTTCACGTCAACTGGTTCCGCCGCAACGCGCAGGGCAGGTTTCTCTGGCCTGGGTATGGGGAAAATCTGCGCGTGCTGGCCTGGATGCTCGACCGCTGCGCCGGCCGGGCGGGCGCAGTGGAGTCGCCGATCGGCTGGCAGCCACGCCCTCAGGACCTCGACACGCACGGGCTCGACGTCGGCCCCGAGACGCTCAGCGCGCTCCTCACGGTCGATCCGGTGCTGTGGCGACGCGAGCTCGCCGAGATGCGCGCGTACTTCGCAAAATACGGCGACCGCCTGCCGGCAGCACTGCTCGAGGAGCTCGCGCACACCGAGCAGCGGCTCGGCTGAGTCGCGGCCGCGCGCGCTGCGAGCGGTGCGAGCGGTGCGTCAGCCCTCCTCGCAAGCGAAGCGAATGGTCTGCGGCGAGCCCTGCTCGGGCAGTCGCCCGAGCCCGATCATTCCCTGACCCCTGATCTGCACGCTGTCGCGGCGGACGAACGATTCCTCGCCGTCGGCGTTCTGGACGAAGGTGCCGTTGGTGCTCTGATCGATCAACACGAACTTGTTGCGGCTGATCTCGATGCGCGCGTGCAGGCGCGAGATGAGGTTGCCCTTGACTACCACGTCGCAGTCCTCGGCGCGGCCCATGGTGACGACCGAGTGGCGCTCGTCGACGACCAGCTCGCGATCGTCACAGCGCAGTCGCAGGCGCATGGCGCGCGCAGCGCGTGACTCGACCGCGATGCCGGGCACCATGCTGGTCACGTCCTCGGTCTGCCACAGCACCTCGTAGAGCGCGACCTCGTTCCCCTGACCCTTGAGTGTGGCCACGTCGATCTGACGGCACGAGGCACGCCACTCGGGCGAGAGCCGCTCGACGGTCGCCGCGGTGGTGACGATCTGCCCGGCCTTCGCCTGGCTGGTCATGCGGTTGGCCGTGTGCACGGCCGCACCAAACACGTCGCGGTTCTCGAGCATCACCGGCCCGAAATGACAGCCGATGCGGATGGCGACCGGCTGACCGTCGACCTTGAGTTGCGCGTTGGTGGAGATCTGCTGCTGCATCTGCGCGGCGGCATTGAGCGCAGCGTCCGCGCTCGGAAACGTGGCCATGACCTCATCACCCATGGTCTTGATGACCGTCCCCTGGCGCTGCTCGGTCGCGCCGCGCATCACCTCGATGCAGATCGCGACCATGTCGCGGGCGCGCGCATCACCCATCTGGTCATAGAGTCGCGTCGATCCGACGACGTCGGCAAACAGGATGGCCAGCTCGATGTCCTTGCCCATGAGTGCCGTCAGATTATACGCACTTTCGGGCGGTGACCGACTGCACCGGCCGCCGCCGGCTAAGCGGGAATCGCCCGTCGCAACAGTTCCACGCCGACGCCCTCGACCCGGGCCCCTTCGCTGAGAATGCGGCGATAGTCACGTGCGCCCGGCTCGCCGGTATACAGGCCGAGCATGTGCCGTACGATCGGCGCGAGCCGGCCGCCGCGGGCCAACTCGCGCGCCGCGTAGCGCTGCATGCGCTCGAGCAGCGCCTCGCGGCTCGGCGATGCGCCGACCGCCGGATGCAGAGTTTGTTGCAATTCCGCGAGCACATACGGCCGGTGGTACGCCTCGCGCCCGAGCATCACCCCCTCGCACCAGCTGAGCGCCGCGAGCACCTCGTGCGGCTGGCGCAGCCCGCCGTTCACCACCACCGGCAGTTCCGGAAAGGCCTGCTTCAGTCGCTGCACGATGTCGTAGCGCAGCGGCGGAACCTCACGGTTGTCGCGCGGCGACAGGCCGCCGAGCACCGCCTTGCGGGCATGAACGATCACCACCTGCGAGCCAGCCGCCTGCACCGCCGCAGTAAAGCGACATAACGCGTCGAAGTCATGCTCGTCAAAACCGCCGAGCGCGGCGGTGAGTTCATTTTCGGCGCCTCTGGCCGCCTTCACCACGCCGATGCGCATCTTCACGGTCACCGGCACGCGCACCGCGGCGCGCATCGCAGCGACGCACTCGGCGACTCGCGCCGGCTCGAGCATCAGGCACGCGCCGAAGGCGCCGCTCGCCACGCGGTCGCTCGGGCAGCCACAGTTGAGGTTGATCTCGTCGTAGCCCGCCTGCGCGCCGGCGCGCGCCGCGGCGGCGAGCTCGCGCGGCTCGCTGCCGCCGAGCTGCAATGCGACCGGATGCTCCTCCGCATCGAACGCGAGCAGCCGCTCGGCGTCACCGCGCGCAATCGCGGCCGCCGTGATCATCTCGGTATAGAGCAGCACGTCGGGGGAGAAGCCGCGCAGGAAGAACCGGCAATGGCGGTCGGTCCAATCCATCATCGGGGCCACGGCGATTCTTCGATCCAAGTTTTGATTTCCTCTTGAGTGCGGCACAAGGTTCGAGCCAAGCCAGACATCCTCACCAGTAATAGTCGTGCGGCTTCTTGCAGTCGGGCCAAAGCAGCAGGTCGGCATCGCATCCGCGCTCGATGCGGTGCTCCAGACGATGGGTCTTGATTCGCGCCGGTTGAATGACCGTCGCGTGGGTCCACCATCCGGGCTCACTCATGACGAGGCGCTCCATGCCGTGCCAGATTTTCGGCGCCCGGACACGGCGAGGGACCCAGGCTCCATGGCTGCGCAGAATACGGATACGGCGAGCTTTCGACACGCGCTCGTGGTGGCGACGCAGTGCACGCTTCATCAATACGCTCCGGTTTTAGGTCACTACGTCATGTCGAACTCCTTTGCCGCCGAAGCGGCGTTATCAGGATGGTCACTTCAAACACGATTCAACGAGGCTAAGGACCAGTCCAGTCGTCGAGGCGCAAGCTGTCGATCCTGCTGAATTCTCGCGTGTTGTGGGTAACTAGAACGACGTCCAACGCTACCGCGTGGGCGCCAATTAAGGTACCCAGGGGACCTAACGGGGTGCCGCGCTTCTCGAGCGATGCGCGCAATTGTCCGTAGCTTGCCGCCGCGTCGCTGTCAAAGCTCGCGATCTCGAGCGCCAGCAGGAACTCGGAAAGCGCGGCGTGAGCCTCCTCCCGGCGGCTGCTCTTCGCAGCACCAAAGGCAAGCTCACCCAAGGTTATTGAGGAGATCCCCACCTGTCCGACTGACTTACCGCGCAACTTCTTCAATACGCTCGCCGGCTTGCCTTTAATGATTGCGATGCAAGTGTCGGTATCGAGCATCCACTTCATTGCAAGGGTTCTCGACGATCGGTGTCAGTGGGCTGTGCGCGGGTCTCCATAAAATCCGGCGGGAACTTGGCGAGACTCTCTATCAACGTCTCCCACGATCTAGCCTTCGGCAATAAGACGACGGCGCTCCCGATGCGCTTGATGAACACCTCTTTGCCGGGAAAGCGAAACTCCTTTGGCAGACGTACCGCCTGACTCTCGCCGTTCTTGAACAGTTTAGCGGTCTTCAATTACAAGCGCTCCGATTAGTATATATTATTAGTATATATGTCATTTTGAAAATGACAAGCCGCGTCTACGGCGTCAACCGTGAGAGCTTCGGCAACAGAGATGAGGATTTCCCGACTTGGTACGAAGCCGTACTGTTCATGCAAGGCTTTGGCACTGTCATCTTTTGCGTCGACGATCAGGGCATAGACGGCAATCTCCTCGCGCGCCTTCAGACACCGATCCCGGCGTGAGTGTGCTGCGGTTCTCAAAGCTCCGCACCTGCCCCAGTTCCGCGACACAGTTCGCACCGCTGCGTACTCCGCGCGCTACAGTTATCCGCTACATCCTTCCAGGGCGGCGCCACCCAAGGCCCGTGGCATCTGGAGTGACAATATTATGTGGAGACTGGATCGTAGGGCCTGTGCGACTCTCGCTTTGATCGCCCTCGCCAACCTTGCCGGTATCGCCTCGGCCGATGCACAGGGCGAAAACTCGAGCGAGAGGCATGAGCACCGGCCCTCCGAGGGGGCGCGACAGTCCGCGCGGCGGGAGGCCGAGGCGCGACAGAGCCGGCGTACTTATGCTGCGCGCGCGCAGGCTGTCCACGCCGCCGAACGCCGGGAGGCTTCCCATGCGCGCGAGCACCCGGTCGCAAACTATCACCAGAACGTGGTCGGTCGCAGCACCAAGGAGCGGCGCCCGGCGGATCGTAGCGACATGGGCGGAACCCAGCTCGCCGGTGGCGACCGAGTGCACGAGGTCTTCCGCGGCCCCGCCGGGGGCCCGGTCCGCGTCGTTCGTTACGGCAACACCCTCAACGGCACGGTCGAGCGCACTATTCGGCCGGGTCTCATGAGCCGCACCTTTGTCAGCGGCGGACACGTCCAGTACACGCACGTCTACCAACGCCATGTCTGGCACCAATTCGGCAGAGCATTCGCGTACGAGACGTTCGTGCCGGCGGTGCGATACCCCGGGGTCTACTACGCCTGGGCGCTCGCCGCGTGGCCGCGTCCGGTCACCTATACCTGGGTTTGGCCGGTGCAACCGTGGTACTCGATGTACGGCTCCCTATTCACGCCGTATCCGGTGTACACGAGCCCGGATCTGTGGATGACCGACTACATCATTGCCCACAGCATGCAAACGGCCTATCAGGCGCAGACCGTCGCGCCGGCATCGGAGCCGGCACCGCCGGGCATTCCTGCGGTGCCAGCTGCGGATTCGAACGTTGCGGTGCCCGCTGCACAACCCGGCGACGCGGCGCCCGCGCCGCAACCGGGCGATACACCTGCGGCGCCGCAATCGAGCGGTACGCCGTCCGCGCCGGTAGCCCTGCCGCCGGCCATCACGCCGCAAGTCAAGGCTCAGCTCAACGCCCAGATCAAAGTTCAGCTGCAGGAGCAACAAGCCGCTGCTGCGACGCCGGTGACTCTAACAACTCAGAGCACTCCGCCGGCACTCAGGC
>Ga0307477_10004025_pt1 | contig 10766 bp, 13 predicted proteins | sample atmos_gasesECM2C_FD_203316 | JGI IMG/M metagenome (GOLD analysis project Ga0307477, IMG submission 203316) | Hardwood forest soil microbial communities from Morgan-Monroe State Forest, Indiana, United States - atmos_gasesECM2C_515 | ecosystem: Environmental > Terrestrial > Soil > Temperate... | reverse complement strand
ATAGACTCGACCCGGTCTTCGATCTCCCGTCCGGTGGGTGGCTCGAGGGCGATGCTCGCGGTCGACGGGTGGAGAGGAGAACGATGGACGAGCAGGCTCTGAGCGACGGTCACCACGAGCGAGGCACGGAGGGGACGTCCCTACCCGGGGGAGCGGAACCGCGCTTGCCGTACCAGTCACCCGCACTGCGCTCGCACGGAGCGCTGCTCGACATGACCGCGCAACAGAAGTCCGGCGAGGTACTTCTCGTCGGGGTTCTCGTAGCGGGGAGTGACGTCAGCCTCAAGGAGAACGTGATCGCGATCGCCTGGCGCTAGGCGCGCCGAGCGGCAGGGACCGATCCGCCATGATCGCCCCCAGGACGTTTGCCGTACACGTCACGTACACGTGCCCATTGACGTGTGCGCACTGCTGCTTCTCCTCGAGTCCCAGGGTCAAGGACCGTCTCGATCCGGACGTCGTGATTCACACTCTCGAGCGCCTTCGCGATGGTGGCACCGACCTGGTGGCCTTCACGGGTGGCGAGCCGTTCCTACTGGGCGCGACGCTGGTTGGGTTCATCCGCACCGCGCACGAGCAGGGGCTTCAAACTCGGGTGGTGACCAGCGGCTACTTCGGGCGCACGATCCCCGGCGCTCGCCGGCGCCTCGAGGAGGTCGTGGAAGCCGGCCTCGATGAGCTGTCGCTGAGCTGGGATGACTTCCACGAGCCCTTCGTCTCGTTCGACACCGTGCGAAACGTGGCGGGGGCGGCAAAGGATCTGGGCCTCTTGGTCGCGATCAACGTGGTCGAGACGCCGGGCTCGAAGTGGACCGCCCAGAGGGTGCAGGAAGAGCTGGGAGTGCAGGTCGACCACATGTTCTCGAGTCCGCTTCAGATGAACGGGCGGGCCGAGTCAGAGCTGGCCGATGCGTGTCCGCTGGAAGGTCGGGGGCTGGGGCCGTGTCCCTACGTCCTGACCGGCCCGTCCCTGAGCGCCACGGGCAAGTTGATGGCGTGCTGCGGGGTCATCCCCAATACCGACCGCCTGGTGATCGATCCGGACTTCACGCCCGAGAACCTCGAGGGCGATCTCGCGCAGGCGGGGGACTCGGTCCTCTTCACCTGGCTTTACCTGCGCGGCCCCTACGCGATCCTCGAGTGGATGCGCGACCACTATGGCGTAGAGATACCGGCACCGGAGCTCGTGGGCGGCAACTGCGAGGCCTGCAAGCACCTATTCGAGAGCGACGCCATCGAGAGGGTCCTGGACGAAGCGCTGCTGTCGGCCCGGGTGGAGGTGCTCGGGGCCTACCGCCTGCTCGAGAGCATCGGAGCCGCGGATCCGGACACCATCAAGTCGGGCAAGCTGCCGGGCACCGCGCCGAGGGTCGGCGACGATCCGCGGCTGGCCGCGGGTCTCCCGCAGTAATCGCTCGGTCTCGGCGCCGCCGGAGGGAGGGCGGTTACCGCGGACTCACTTCGGGCATAGAGGCGGCAGGCGCCTCGATCGGCTTCTCGCTCGGTGGAGGCGAGGTTTGCGTTCGTGATGCCAAGGAGGACGATGACCCAGCAAGTTCGGGGCCGCGACCCCGACGAGCAACGATCCGAGACCGCGCCGCAAGCCGACCGGCGAGACGCCGGCCGGGCGCCGTATGGCGGGCCGCTACTGAGGTGTCATGGCAAGCTCCACGACCTCACGGCGGGGCTGCTGCAGAAGTCCGGCGATATTCAACCGCCGTTGTGAGCGCCGAAGGCGACGTGCACGTCAAGGAGAACGTCGTCGCGGTCGCCTGGCGCTAGGCAGGACGGGGGCGCGAGAGCGGTCGCCGGACGGGTCCCGAGGTCAATCGACCGTCAGGCCGACGCCCGACCGCGGGACCGGCTGGCCTCGCGCAGCAGGCGGGGATCGTCGCCAATCAAGCCGTCGACCCCGCGCGCGCTAAGCCGGCGGGCCTGGCCGGCCCCGGTGACGTCCCAGGCGTAGACCCGCCCCCCGGCCCGGTGCACGGCGCGCACCAGGCGGGGCCGGACGAGCGCGCGCCTGACGCTCACCGCCTCCGCCAGCCCCAGGGCCACGGCGGCGGCCGCCTGGCGGGCGAAGCTGTAGCGCGGCCAGGCCAGCCGCGCGGCCGCGGCCTGGCGCACGCTCTCGAACGACCATGCCCGGCGCAGCTCCGGGTGGTCGGCGGCCAGGCGATGCATGACATCGGGGCCACCGCAGCAGACGAGCGTGCGCGCGGCCAGGCCGGCGCCCTTGAGGGCGGCGGCGATGGCGGGTGCCGTGTCGGGCTCCTTGAGGTCGATGAGCAGCTCGGTGCCGGGCCGGGCCCCGGTGCGCAGGCGCTCGAGCGCCGCGGAAAACCTCAGGGCCGAGGCGGTCCGGGCTTCGGCCGGGTCGTGGGCCAGCACGAGCTCGCCGCCGGGGCTCCGGCGCACGTCGAGCTCGATCCCGTCGGCCCCGGCCGCGAGGGCCGCGTCCAGGGCGGCCGCCGGGTCTGCCGGGGCCAGGGCGTGGCCGCCGCGGTGGGCGATGACCGCGGGACCGCCCGCATGGGCGGAGAGCCCACCCGCAGGAGAGGGCGACCTGCCCGGGCCGGGGGACCGGCCCGGGCTAGAGGAGGACGTTACGCGCCTCGAGGTGGGTGCCGACCTTGCGCTTGACGCGCTGGAGAGCGTTGTCGACCGTCTTGGTGTCGCAACCAAGCCGCTGACCGACCTCCTCGTAGGAGAGCCCGTCCAGGTAGAGCGAGAGCACGCGCGACTCGAGCTCGGAGAGCGCGGTGGACAGGCACCCCACCAGGGAGCGGAGCTCCTCGGAGGAGATGACCTGGTTGACCGGGTCCTGGACCATGGGACCCGGCAGCACCTCGTCGAGGGTGGGGGCGTCGTCGCCGCTGGCCGCGGGGGTGGTGGAGAAGGACACGTACTGGTTGAGCGGGGTGTGCTTGTTGCGGGTGGCGGTCTTGACCGCGGTGATGATCTGGCGGGTGATGCACAGCTCGGCGAAGTTGCGAAAGCTCGACTCCCGGTCGGAGCGAAAGTCGCGGACGGCCTTGTACAGGCCGACGAGCCCCTCCTGGATCAGGTCCTCGCCGTCGCCGCCGGCCAGGAAGTAGGAGGAGGCCTTGAGCCGCACGAATCCGTAGTAGCGGCGCACGATGCGGTCATAGGCGGTCGCGTCCCCCTGCTTGGCGAGAGCGATCAGGTAACCATCCTCAACGTTTACCTGAGCCTGAGTTGCAACCGAGATCCGGGCCACGAGCATTCCTTTCCCCGGCCGGTACTAGGCCGGTGTGCTCAGTGGCGCACTCCTCCCCAGAGCGCCATCTGCATAGATTCCTGAGGCACCTCAACCTCAGGTCCAGCATGATGCGGTTTGGGGAAGATCCCACAGTTATGGAGCCCTGTCAAGACCGGCCGGGGGCTCGTGCAAGATCGCGTACACGAGCACGGTGGCGGCGGCGGCCACATTGAGCGAGTCGATCCGCCCCCGCAGGGGAATCGACACCAGCTCGTCGCAGCAGGCGGACACGCGCCGGCCCAGGCCCCTCCCCTCGCCCCCGAGGACCAGGACCGCGGCGGGGGCGTAGTCCACCGCCGTGTACGGACGGCCGCCGGCGGTGGCCGCTCCGTAGCACCAGGCCCCCTCGCGCTTGGCCGCCTCCAGGAAGTCGGCCACGTTGCCCACCCGGGCCACCGGCACGTGCTCCACCGCTCCGGCCGAGGCCTTGCACACCGCGGGGGTGACCTCGGCCGCCCGCCGCTGCGGGATGACCACCCCCCGCACCCCCGCGCCCTCGGCGCTGCGGGCGATGGCCCCGAGGTTCTGGGGATCCTGGACCCGGTCGAGCGCCACCACCAGGCCGTCGGCCCCGGTCAGGGGGGCGGGATCGGCGTAGGGGTAGGGGCCGACCTCGGCGCAGATCCCCTGGTGGGCGGGTGATCCGCACAGGCGCTCGAGCTCGGCGGGCCCCACCACCGCCGGGCGGGTCGGGGCCACCCACGGCTCGGAGACCAGGCCCCGCACCGCCCACACCCGGCCCACGGTGCCCGCCCGGCGGCCCCGCAGCGCCTCGCGCACGGCGTTGCGCCCATAGACGATCACCGCGACGGGCTCACCCGGGCCCTGGCCCACTCACGGCGATCACCGGGGCACGAGCTCGAACCCCTCCGCCACGTCGCGCACCTGCCACCCGCGGCGGGCGATCTCCTCGCGGAGCCGGTCGGCCTGGGCGAAGTCGCCGTCCTTCCGGGCGTGCTGGCGGCGCGAGGCGAGCTCGACCACCTCCGTGGGCGCGGCGGGGGCGACGTCCTCGAGCAGGTTCTCGAGCCCGAGCACGCCCAGCATCTCGCGCAGGTCGCCCGAGCCCACGGGCGCCTGGCGGCGATTGGCCTCGCGGATCCACTCGAACACGGCGGCCAGGGCCTGGGGGGTGTTGAAGTCGTCGGCCAGGGCGGCGAAGAAGCGCTCCCGGAGGGGAGCCATGTCGGGCGGGCTGTCGCTCCCGACCAGGCGCCGGGCCGCCTCGCGCACCCGAGCCACGTTGGCGGCGGCCTGCTCCAGCGGGCCCGGCCCGAAGGCGATGGGCTGGCGGTAGTGGCCGCCGCAGAAGTACATGATCACGGTGTCGCGGCCCTGCTCGGCCAGGACCTCGTGCAGGGTCGCGATGTTCCCCACCGACTTGGCCATCTTCTCCCCCGCCCCGGTGGGACTGGCCACCTGGAGCATCCCGTTGTGGACCCACACGCGGGTCAGCTCGGCCCCGCGGGCGCACCGGGTCTGGGCCGCCTCGTTCTCGTGGTGGGGGAAGACGAGGTCCAGCCCCCCTCCGTGGATGTCGAACCCCACCCCCAGCAGGTCCTCGGCCATGACCGAGCACTCGATGTGCCAGCCCGGGCGCCCGCGCCCCCACGGAGCGTCCCACGAGGTGTCCTCCCCGGGCTTGTGCCCCTTCCACAGGGCGAAGTCCAGGGGGTCCTCCTTGCGCTCGGCCCCCTCGACGTCCTCGCCCTGGTCCATCTCGTCCAGCACCCGGCGGGAGAGGCTCCCGTAGTCCGGATCGCCGCGGACCCGGAAGAACACGTCTCCCCCGGCCGCGTAGGCGCACCCGGTCTCGATCAGCCGGGCGATGTAGGCGATCATCGAGTCGACGTACTCGGAGGCCAGCGGCTCGAAGTCCGGCCGACCGAGGCCCAGGGCATCGGTGTCGGCCCGGTAGTACTCGGTCATCTCCATGGCCAACTCCGCGCTGGCCCGGCCGGCCGCGTCAGCGGCCGTATAGATCTTGTCGTTCACATCGGTGATGTTCACCACCAGGGTGGTGGCGTACCCCTCGTGCTCCAGGAACCGCTTGAGCTGGAGGAAGACCACGTAGGGGCGGGCGTTTCCCACGTGGATGCGGGCGTAGACGGTGGGGCCGCAGGCGTACATCGAGATCCGGCCCGGATCGCGGGGGCGCAGGACCGCGGGAGCCCCGGAGCGCGTGTCGTGCAGCCGGATCTCGCGCACGGCGGCGGACGTTAGCGGGCATCCCCCGCGGAAATTGCGGGCTCGGGGCCGCGGGGGGAACGTGCGTTCGGAGGGGATTTGGTCGCTGTATGGGAAATCGTCAGGCGTGTGACGCCTGGCCAGCGGGTAGGGTGGCGCCCCGGTGTCGGGTCACGCCACCCCCCTGTTGCAGCAGGTCGAACGTGCGTTCGCGTCCCTGCCCGATCGGTACCTGGGGGCCGATCCGGGGTTCGAGGCGACCTACCACATCCGCCTGGGCGACGTGGGCCACGTGTGGGAGGTGACCGCCACCACCCACGGGGCCCGCGTCCGCAAGGGGATCAGCCGGCGCGACCCCGAGGTGGTGATCGGGACCGATGCCCGCACCTGGCTGCGGCTGCGCGAGGGCGAGCTGTCGGGGATCGAGGCCTTCTCCCGGCGCCTGCTCTACGCGCGGGGGGACCTCGACCTGGCCGTGGGGTTCGAGGGCCTGTTCCACCGGCCGGACGGGCGGCCGCCGTTGCTGCGGGTGCACGATGTCAGGCTGTCGGGGGGCTTGGTTTCGGCGCTGACCATGGGGTCGGGGCCCGACGTGGTGCTCCTGCACGGGCTGGGGAGCACGAAGGCGTCCTTCTTCGACACGGCCGCCTATCTGAGCCGGTCCTACCGGGTCCACGCCATCGACCTGCCGGGCTTCGGCTCGTCCTCGAAGTCCCCCACCGCCCCCTACTCACCGCGCTACTTCGCCGAGTCGGTGGTCGAGGTGCTCGACGCCCTCGACGTCGACCGGGCCCACCTGGTGGGCAACTCGATGGGCGGGCGGGTGGCCCTCGAGGTGGGCCTGCGCTTCCCCGAGCGGGTGGGCGGCCTGGCCCTGCTCTGTCCGGCGGTGGCGTTCATCCGGCGCACCCTGCACCCGGTGGTGCGCCTGCTGCGGCCGGAACTGGGGCTGCTCCCGCACCGGTTCCGGCGAGCCACGGTGGCCTCCCAGTTCTGGAGCCTGTTCGCCGACCCCGACCAGGTGGACCCGAGCATGGCCGACATCGCGGTGGACGAGTTCCAGCGCATCTACCTGTCGGCCGGGGCCCGGTTCGCGTTCCTGACCGCGGCTCGCAACCTCTACCTGGAGCCGCCCTTCGGGCGCCGCGGGTTCTATCCCCGCCTGGCCGAGCTCGAGGTGCCCAGCCTGTTCGTGTGGGGCTCGCACGACCGGGTCATCGCGCCCACGTTCAAGCGCCACGTGGACCAGTGGCTGCCCAGCGCCGAGCAGATCGTGATCCAGGAGTGCGGGCACGTGCCCCCGGTCGAGCGCCCCGACCAGACCACCGGGGTGCTGGGGCGGTTCTTCGCCCGGGCGGACGCGCTGCGCCGGCTGCCGATGCCGGCCGCGCCGGCCCGGCGGGCGGCCTGAGGGCCGGCAGGCCGGGGGGCCCAGCGCCGGGGGGGCGGGCGCCGGGGGGCCCAGCGCCGGGGGGGCGGGGGCCCTAGACTCTGGCCCTCCCATGGAGGAGACGACCAGAGCGGCCGAGGTCTCGCCCAACGGTCATCGGGGCGAGGAGGCGCTGACCGACGTGTCGGGCGCCCCCAGCGCGGCTCCCCCCGACCGGGGGCTGATCGAGCGGGTGGTGCGCGGCATCGCCCGCCAGGTCCAGAGCCGCATCCCGGTGGCCGACCTCGACGAGCGCGACCCCGACTACATCCGGGAGAACCTGCCCGGCCTGTGGCTGCTGGCCAGCATCTACTTCCGGGGCGAGGTGCGGGGGCTGGGCAACATCCCGGAGACGGGCCCCGTCCTCCTGGTCGGCAACCACTCCGGAGGGAACCTCACGCCCGACACCGGAGTGTTCACGCTCGCCTTCAGCGCCTACTTCGGCGTCGAGCGCGCCTTCTACCAGCTGGCCCACAACCTGGTCCTGTCCATGCCCGGGCTCTCGTTCCTGCGCAAGTTCGGGACGGTGGCGGCGTCGCCCGAGAACGCGGAGACGGCGCTCGCGGACGGGGCCGCCCTGCTCGTCTACCCGGGAGGGGACTGGGAGGTCCACCGTCCCATCTGGGAGAGCCACCGGGTCGACTTCAACCGCCGCAAGGGGTTCATCCGCCTGGCCATGGAGCAGAATGTGCCGATCGTGCCCGTGGTCTCGATCGGGGGGCAGGAGACGGCCATCTTCCTGTCCCGGGGGGAGACCCTGGCCCGGGTGCTCATGCTCGACCGGCTGTTCCGGCTCAAGGTCCTGCCCATCTCGCTCGCCCCGCCCTGGGGCCTGAACATCGGCGACATGCTGGGCCACATCCCCCTCCCGGCCAAGATCACGATCGAGGTGCTGCCCCCCATCGACCTGCGGGAGGAGTTCGGGGCGGATCCCGACGTGGACGAGATCTACGACCACCTGATCCGGCTCATGCAGGAGACCCTCGACGCGCTGGCGGCCGAGCGCCAGCTGCCCATCATCGGCTGAGGCCGGGGATGAGGGTCCAGGCCCAGATCGAGGTGTCCGCTCCCCCCGAGCTGGTGTGGGAGATGGTCACCGACCCCGCCCGGTACCTGCACTTCATGGCCGGGCTGACCCGGTGGGAGGTGATGAGCAAGTCGCCCAGGGGCCTGGGGGCCCGCTACCGGATGCTCATGCAGGTCCGCTCGGCCGAGGTCGGGGGGCTGATCGAGGTGGTGGAGTGGGATCCGCCGTGCGACCTGGCCTGGACGTCGGTCACCGGGCTGGACCAGCGCGGCCGGTGGCGGCTGCGGGCCCGGCCCTACAACCGGACCCACGTGGAGTTCCGCCTCTCCTACGGGGTGGCTGGCGCGGGGATCCTGGGGTGGGTGGCCGAGCGGGTGGCCGCTCCCACCGTGCGGGGGCATCTGCGGCGGTCGCTGACGCAGCTCAAGCGCTTGGTTGAGCATGAGCAGCTGCGGGCCCTGGCCGCCGAGCGGCGGACCAAGAGCCGAGTGGCCTGACGATCGTCTAGGGTGACGCGCTCATGAACCGAGCACTGGCACTGGTGCTGGCCGTGGTGGGGATCCTGGCCATCGTGGTGGCCATCATCTACTTCGCCGAGCCGGCCAAGTCGCTGCCGTCGTTCATCCCCGGCCACATCGCGGGGAACACCGTGCACCGGTGGAAGCGGGGGGTGGCCGCGGCCGTGATCGGGGTGGTCCTCCTGATCCTGGCCTTTGTGGCTTCCCGGCCGCGCCGGGAGCCTCCGCCGGCGGCGGCGGCCTGAGGAAGCTCAGCCGGCCGGGGCGGGGCTCGGCTGGTCTCGGCCTCGCTGGTCTCGGCCTCGGCTGGGGTCAGGCGGCCGCGGGGGCGAGCCGGGCCACGGCCAGGGCGGCCACTCCCTCACCGCGCCCCACGAACCCCATCCCCTCGCCGGTCGAGGCCTTGACGTTGACGCGGGACGGCGGCGTGCCCAGCGCGTCCGCCAGGCGCTCGCGCATGGCGGCCTTGTGGTCCGCCAGCCGGGGCCGCTCCATCAGGACCGTGCTGTCCACGTGGGCCACGGCCATCCCCAGATCCGCCAGCTCCGCAACCAGACCCCGCAACAGCTCGATCGAGTCGGCGTCCCTGTAGCGGGGGTCGGTATCGGGGAAGCGCTCGCCGATGTCCCCCAGGCCAGCGGCCCCCAGGAGGGCGTCCATGATCGCGTGCGTGAGCACGTCGGCGTCCGAATGCCCGGCCAGGCCCATCGGGCCCGGGATCTCGACTCCGCCCAGCACCAGACGCCGGCCGGGCTCCAGGCGGTGCGAGTCCCAGCCCAGGCCGATCATCCGATCGGCTCCAGGTGCTGGACCCGGGCCTCGAACACCGACAGCTGCGTCACCCCCAACCCGTCCAGCAGCTCGAGGGCCTGGTCGTAGCGGTCCCCCACCTCGCCCGGGCGGTGGGCGTCGCTGGACAGGGCCACCGGACAGCCGGCCTCGAGGCACATCTGCAGGAAGGCGGGGGCCGGGTAGATCTCCGAGGCGGGCTTTCGCAGGCCGGCGGTCGAGACCTCGATCGCGATCTGTGACTCGGCGATCCCGTCCATGGCCAGCTCGTAGTAGCGGCGCGGGTCGCCCTCGGGCCGGGGCCGGCCCCGACCCCACACCTTGACCAGGTCGGGGTGGGCGAGGATGTCGAACAGGCCGCTGCGCGCGGCCTCGCCCACGGTCTCGAAGTAGCGGCGCCACACGGCCTCGGCGCTCGGGCTCTGCTCCCACACGTCGTACCCCGGGTGATCGACCGCGCCCTCGCTGAGGAAGTGCACGGAGCCGACCACGTAGTCGAACGGGTAGGCCTCGAGCAGCGAGGCGGTGCGGTCCTCGCGCCCGGGCACGAAATCGGCCTCCAAGCCCAGGCGCAGGTCGGTCTCGCCCGTGACGAAGGCGGAGTAGGCGTCGAGGTCGTCGACCGCGTTCTCGCGCCAGAAGGGGTGCTGCCACACGTCGAGGGCCTGGCGGAAGCGGTAGATGTGCTCGGACACGCCGAGCTCGGCGATCCCGCGCTCCTGCGCCATGGTGCGGTAGCGGTCAACGTTTTCGGAGGTGAAGTGATCCTCCGCTCGGGCGTCGAGGTCGTCGGGACGCAGGTGGAGGTGGAGGTCGGTGAGCGAGGTTCGTCAGCCCCCGTTGCGCCCGTTGTCCGGCGTGACCGTGCCGTAGCTGAGCGGGCCGTGCACGTGGGTGGGCACCACCGGCCACTGGCGCCGGCGCGAGACCAGCTCAGAGGAGGGTAGGACCTGCTTCCAGCGCGGGTCCCGGCGCGAGGGGTCGGCCAGCGTCTTCTCCTTGACCATCGAGTCGTATTGATCGATGGAGTCCTCCAGGGTGTTCGCGTTCGGGCACACCTCGCGCCCGAAGTACCGGGCGTACTGGCGCACCCCCGGGATCCTCGACAGGTCCGGCTGCCAGTTGTCCGACGACACCCCGTTCTCCGATGAGACCCAGATGCCATCCGGGGTGTTGATGACCAGCGAGTGATTACCGTCGGTGTGACCCGGGGTGTGGATGATCGACACCCCGGGGCCCAGCTCGACGTCGCCCTCGAGCATGATGAGCCGCTCGGGCGGGACGCCGTCCAGCCCGCCCTCCACGTACCACGCCCACTGCATGGGGTGCATCGACTCGAGCGTGCCGACCTCCTTGCGCTGGACGAGCAGCCTGGCGTTGGGGAAGTGGGGCACGATCAGGCGCGGGTCCTGGACATGGAGGTGGTCGAAGCTGATGAAGTCGACGTCCGGGGCCGAGACCCCGGTGGTGGGCAGGGCCTGCTCGGGCACCGTGTACTGCTGGTAGAAGACCTTCTCGAGCGCCTTGTAGAGC
>Ga0307477_10004024_pt1 | contig 10767 bp, 12 predicted proteins | sample atmos_gasesECM2C_FD_203316 | JGI IMG/M metagenome (GOLD analysis project Ga0307477, IMG submission 203316) | Hardwood forest soil microbial communities from Morgan-Monroe State Forest, Indiana, United States - atmos_gasesECM2C_515 | ecosystem: Environmental > Terrestrial > Soil > Temperate... | reverse complement strand
CGGTAGCAGCAGAAGGTGGCTGTCGCCGATTCCCCTACCGCCAACCGCCGCCCACGTAGTCGACGGTGGCGGGCGCTTAACGCGCGGGCATCGCTTCGCTGCTACCGTTGAGGCGGCGGCGCCTTAGCGATCGGTGCCGTGAGGCAGCCACGCGGCGCGGAGTAAATCGGCGCCGCGAAGAGTCCACCCTCAGCAAAGCGGGTTGGAGCCGTGTTTGGCCGACCCCAACGTCCTGGTCGGAGTCGACGCTTCGGCCCCGGGAGGTCCTGATGGTGGAGATCCGCGTTGCTGTCACAGATGTTGCGCGTGCGCACGGGCTTATGCGCCGTCTCGGCGGACTCTTCGACCGCTCGTCGCTCTCGTTCGACGCGACGCGCAGCGAAGTTCAGGTTCGTTCGGAGTGGGAATCGCGGTCGGTGGTCGAGGTGATCGAGGCCGTCCAGTCGTGGCTCGCAGCCGACGGCATCGGCTCGGCCACGCTGTCGGTCGGCGACCGCTCCTACACCATGGCAGGCCCGAGGTTCGGAGCATTGAGCGGACGGGCCGCATGACCGCACTCACGGCACAACTCATCCCTCTGCCGACCGAATCGGCGCGCCGATGACCCTGCTCGGGCTGGGTCGGATGATGTAACGCCGGACGAGAGGTTGCGAAAGGAGAAGGTCATGGTCGAGTCGGCACGGAAACACGGCCCGTTCGACGACCGCTATCCCGTTCAGCTGAAGCTCCCGGTACCGAGCTGCGACCTCCGGCCGGATGGGGATGGAGGGGAGAGGCTCGAGTGGTCGGCTTTCCTGGCGCGATTCTTCCCGAACCGACGCCGGCACCATTTCGCAGCCGTCGCGGCCTACGAGGCCTACAGGAAGACGGTCGAGCAAGGAACACCGCAGCAATTACCGATGCAACGGACTATTCCCGGTCGCCGCGACGATGAATCTCGCAGCACCCCGGCGGCCGCGCGGCGGAGCACGCGTGTGCCGGTCACAGCATCGTCGGCGGCCGTGCTGACCTGGGAATCCGAGGGTGGCGCTTCGGCAGTGCGACCGTCAGGATGAACGGGGCGGAACTCCGCTTCGGACGCGGGTTCCTGAGCGGCCCGAGCGGCAGCGCAGGTGCGGTCGTGGACGAGTCCTCCCAGGCGGAGGTCGTGTCAAAGTTGCGCGCGGCGGCGGGGCCTCCGAGCCCCCATGGCGTGAGTGACACGTCGGGGCGCGGGGCACTTCCGCGATTCGATCGGCGGGCCTTCCTTGTCGCTGGTGTCGTTTTCGTCCTCTTGATGGCGCTGGCGACTCGTTACGGCTTCGACCGGGACGAGCTCTACTTCTTCGACGCGGCCCGTCATCTGCAGGGCGGCTATGTCGACCAGCCCGTGCTCGTCCCGCTGCTGGCACGCGTGACCCTCACGCTGTTCGGGGTCTCGCTGGTGGGTCTGCGCGTTTGGTCGGCGCTCGCTGCTTTTGCCACCGTCCTCGTCGGTGCGCTGATCGCCCGCGAGCTAGGCGGCGAGCGACGGGCACAGCTCCTCGCGGCGCTCGGGACAGCGACGATGCCGGTGCTCCTCGCCGCCGATCACATCGGTGGCCCGACGGCGATCGACATTCTCGCCTGGGCGCTGCTCGCGCTGGTCACCTTGCGGGTCGGCCGGACCGGCAACCCGCGCTGGTGGCTCGTCGGCGGGCTCGTGCTCGGGATGGGCTTGACGAACAAGCACAGCGTCGGCTCGTTCGGCGTCGCCGTCGCGATCGGGCTCCTGCTGAGCGGAGGCCGTCGGCTCGTGCTCAATTGGTGGTTCCTGGCCTGTGCCTTGATCGCGGCCGCGTTCACGATCCCCGACCTCTGGTGGCAGGCGCACAACGGCTGGCCGACCTTCGCCATGACCCACGAACTAAACCGCGAGAACGGCGGCGCCGTGAACATCGTCACCTGGGTCGTTGGCCAACTCCTGATTGCGAGCATCGTTCTCGTGCCGGTCTGGATCGTGGGACTGCGCCACCTGTGGCGATCGCGCCGCCCGGAGCAGCGGGCACTCGTCAGGGCCTACGCCCTCCTGTTCCTGCTCTTCGCCATCACGACCGGCGCGAAGGTCTACTACCTGGCCGGCTCCTACGTCTACCTGCTCGCCGCCGGTGCCGTCGCGCTGGACGGCTGGCTGGCGGCAAAGCCACGGCGGCGGCCCTTACTGCTCGCGGCGCTGGCGGTAAGCACCCTCATCGCCCTCCCGATCGTGCTGCCGGTGTTGCCTGCCTCGAGCGTCCGCGCGACCTACAACCTCAACCAGACCGCGGGCGAGTCGATCGGTTGGTCTCAGCTCGTCGCCAGCGTCCACAAAGTGTGGAGCTCACTACCGCTCGCGACGCGCTACCACGCCGAGTTCTTTACCGCGAACTACGGCGAAGCAGGTGCGATCAACGAGCTCGGCCGCGGCCTCCCAATCGCCGTCAGCGGCCACAACAACGAATGGTGGTGGGGACCCGGCAACCCGAACGCGACCACGATCGTCGCCGTCGCCCCCGGCCCGCTCGACACCACCGGGTACGCCGGCTACCTCCACACCTTCTGCCGCCACGTACGCACCGTGGCGACGCTCCGGAATCCGTATCGGATCCACAACCAGGAATGGCACGGCCACATCTACCTCTGCACCGGACTCAGCAAATCCTGGAGCAAGCTCTGGCCCAGCCTCCGCAACTACAGCTAAGCGCTCGCTTCTCCCCCCGCTCGCCTGGGCCAATGTTCTGGAATGACCGCTGACGTCTACGCGACGAGAACCTGCAGGGCGTAAGCCTCGTCTATGCAGTCGTTTAGTCGCACGACCGCGTCACCGGTGTCGAACGTGAAAACCCGGTAGAGGGTCACGGACTCCGACCACTCGGGCGAGAGCACCGTCACCTCCACAGCCACCCGGTCGCCTCCCTCGATGAGCTTCCCAACACGAAACCGGCGGCCATTCTCGTCGACTCGCTTGAGCCGATCGATTATCGCCGCGCGATTCACACAAGTCGGAGTCTCCGCCACGTTTTCGCCTTGCGGAATCGCGACCCACTTAGCGTCCGGGTCGAGCAGATCCTTGAACGGCTCAAGCTCGCCCTTATCCAGCGCCGCGAACGCTTCCTGTACGAGTTGCTGGCGTGCCGCCATGCCGCCGGAATGATCACTGACGACAAGACCACACGCAAGCCCTCCTGAAGGGCTGCGAGTGGCAGCAACCGAGGCTCTTGGACGTCTAGGCGATCCGACAGTGCTCCCCAGCCTGCAGGAAGTTCTCGACAACGATCCAGACGCAGAGGCTCGGATGCAAGCCGCGGAGTCGCCCTGCCTGGCGACGAAAACGTGGCGAGTCGCATTCCTGAAGTCTTAGGCGACGTCTCGTGGTGGGTGCGCGGCCACCCACGCTGGAAGCTGTTGAAGGAGTTCGCCGCGACCGGGAGCCGCTGGAACCGTGGGAGAGGGGCTATTGATCGCAGCCGCCGAGCGCGAGGCCACTCGGCTGGGCCAGTGTTCCGGAATGACGCCTGACCGCGGGCCAGCATCGGCTCGGAAACGGTTCTGGCCCTGGCTCGTAAAGCCTTCTGTGTCCTCTTGACGCTGCCCCGGAACGACAGCGACGGTCGGGCGAGAAGACGTCCGGTAGGCAAAGGGGCTCAGTCCCGCAGCGCCGTAACTTCGTAGGCGGGAACGGGTCGGCCGAACCCTTTGAGCTCGAGTTCGCCGACCGGGGTGGCGTCAATCTCCTCGTCGACCGCGCCGTAGACGCGCGGACCGATCAAGGTCTGGCCCACCTGGGCGTGGCTGCTGAGCCGAGAGGCCAGGTTCGTCACAGGGCCAAGCGCGCCGTAGTCGTACCGGCCTTCGAAGCCGATCCGGCCGAGCGTCGCGTAGCCGGCCTCGATGCCGATGCCGAGCCCGAGCTGGATGCCTCGCATGTGCCAGGTCTGGGCGAGCTCCCCGATACGCTCCTGGGCGGCGAGCCCGAGCCTGACGGCTTGGAGCTCGTGGTTCTCAAGCGCGACGGGATCGTTGAAGAAGACCATCACTCCGTCGCCGGCGAAGTGCTCGAGGGTGCCCGAGTTGGTCGGAATCAGCCTCCCGAGCGTCTGGTGGTAGGCACGCAGCACGTCGAAGAGTTCCTCCGGCGCGGCTGTCTCGGCGAAGGCCGTGAAGCCGCGCAGGTCGCAGAAAAGGCTGGTGATGTAGGCGCGGTGACCGGCCAGCAGCTGTTCGCCCTCCGGCGACGAGACGAGCTCGGCAACCTGCGGAGACAGAAAGCGTGAAAGCTCCGTCCGCTGTCGCTCCACGGCCTCGATCAAGCGGGCATTGGCGATCGCGATCGCAGCCTGATCCGCGAAGCTCCTGAGCAGCTCGACGTGCTCATCCGCGAAGGGCCCAACCTCAGCCCGCACGATCCCGACCACGCCGATCAGCTCGCCCTCGAGCAAGATCGGGACGCTCAACCCTGAGCGGAAGTGGCGCGGCCCCGCGTACGTGTACTCGGGATCGGCGTCCACGTCAGGCAGGTGAACAACCTCCCGAGTCAGGGCGGTACGGCCCGCCATCGTCGTCCGATCAAGGGCCCTCGGCTACTCGTCGAACTCGTACCCCTTCCGCGTACCGAAGTTGGCCACTACGTGGAGCAGCCCATCCTTGAACAGCCACAGTCGTCCGTCTCTTCCTGCGCAGAGAAGCGTCGCCGCCTCAACCACCTCGTCCAAAACCTCCCGAAGGGTGGCGCCCCGCGCAACCAAGCGAAGGACGCTGCTGCTCGCCCGCTGCTGCTCGCGCAAATTCGCGAAGGCCCGAGCGAGCTCCTGCCCGTCGGGAATCTCCACGCTCACATCATGAACTCTACGAGCAGATCGAGTATTCGGAAAGAACCAAGAGCTTGAAAGATCTCGCCCTTCTCTTCCGAGCCAAGTGATGAGACGCCCTGGGTTGCGTCGCTATCCCGCAGAGCCAGCGACAAGCTGCCGGCGCGACGGACGACCCGAGGCAAGTCACTCTCGCCTGGGTCAGTGTTCCGGAATGACCCCTGAGCCATGCGGCGGTTCGTGGCGGTGCGGTACCGACACCGCGTCGAAGGGGTGCGGCTGGATTCGTAGGAAGACCGTGGCCGTGGCACGGGGATTGGCGCAAGTGTCAGTCAGCGCGGCGCGGTCGGCAGCAGGTGTTCGTCGAGACCCTGTCCGCTTGCGATCTGCTCGGCGAGCATTCGGTCCGTCACCCACTCGACTGGGGCAAGGTCGTCGGTCCACGGCGTTCCATGGGGGGCTGGTCGCGCAAGCTCCCGCGCAAAGAGCGGTACGAGTGCCTGGAGGGGTCGAGGGGCGTTTCTCGCCCGGGCGACGAGGGTGGCGCGCGCAGCCTGGTGGGTGAAGGCAAAGACGAGGTCGTTGAAGCGCAGAGCGCGCCACAGCCAGACCTGCGGGAACTCGCGCGTAAGGGTCGCGACGATCCCCTGCGTAAGGGCATGGTCGTGCGGGGTGGCCGCCACGTTTAGCGCGATCACGCCGCCGGGGTTCAGATGCTGGCGGACGAGCTGGAAGAACTGTTCTGTTGCGAGCTGGAAGGGGATGTACGGCTGTCTGTACGCGTCGACGATCACGATGTCGTAGCGCCGCTTGCTTCGTTCGAGGTAGACGCGGGCATCGGCGGTCACGGTGTGTAGCGTCCGGATTGAGCCCAAGCCGAGGAAGCGGCGCGCCGCGTAGGTCACGGTGGGGTCAAGTTCGACGCCGTCGACTTCCAGATAGGGGAAGAAATTTGCATATGCGCGAGGGATTGTCCCGCCCGCGTCGCCCAGCACAAGAGCACTGCGGGCCGGCTTCGAGAGAAGCGGCGGGATTAGGTCGAACAGATCCCAGTATCCGCCCGTGAGGACTGTGCGGGGATACCAGAGCGACTGTTGGGCGATCCCTTCGTTGAGCTCAAGCGCCCGCGAGCCATCGCGGTACTGGAGGACTCGCACGTACTGATACGGAGACTGCGCCTCCCAAAGAATGCCGGCTGTGCGCTTGACGCCTCCGGGCGGTAACGCCGCCAACACGGCGGAGACGGCGACTACGGCGAGCGCGCCAAGCGGGGCGAGTGGGACCGCAGCGAGCGCGAGCAGGGCGGCGCACGAAAGCAGCGTACGCTGGGTGCCGATCAACGGGATTGCGACCAGGGCAGCCAGGAATGTGCCGAGGATGCTGCCCGCGGTCGAGAGCGCGTACAGCTTTCCCGCGACCCGGCCGCTCTCTGCGACCGACGGCAGCGCGAGCCGGAGTGCGAATGGGGCGACCGCCCCCATCAGCAGCACAGGCAAGGCAAAAAGCGCCAGGACGGCGAAGAACGAGCCGACCACGATTCCCACAGACAGCGCGCCGAACCCATCGAGCGCGGCGCGCAGCAAAGGGCGGGCCGCGTACGGCACGACGAGCAGCCCGACAGCAGCAGCCAGCAGTATCGCGGCGAGCAGCGACGGGCGCGGACGCGCGTCGGCGACTCTGCCGCCGAGCCAGTAGCCGAGAGCAAGAAACAACAGGACGATCCCGATCACGTTCGCCCAAACCACGTTCGAGCTGCCGAAGTACGGGGCGACGAGCCTCGACGCCGCGATCTCGGTAGCGAGCGAGGCGACTCCTGCCAGAAAGACGGTTAGCCCTAGCCCGCGAACCCGCATGCGCTGATTCTTCCTGAGCTATGTCCGCCCTCAAGAGACGTCTGTCTCAGTCACGGGCCGCTACAGAAGCACTTCGCCGGCTGGGCAAGTGTTCGGGGAATGACCTTTGAGCGCGTCGTTGTGAGGGATCGGACCTCGTGTGCCGGAATTGGTTGGCGAAACCCTCGCTTCGATCTCGCCCGACGGGCACGAAGTCAACGCTCGGGCGAGTCGATCATCTCGCCCGGGTCGGTCGTGGAGACGGTGCGCCACGATTGCCAGGTGATGCGGAGGATGACGAGGGTGATGACCAGGCCGATGATCGGATCGGCCAACTGCGCTCCGAGTGCCACGAATCCGGCGCTGGCGAGGACGCCGAGACTGACGAAACCGTCGGTGCGTGCGTGGTTTCCATCCGCGAGGAGTGCGGGGCTGCTCAGGCGATGGCCCGCACGAAGGCGAATCTGGGCCGCTATCTCGTTGCCGACGAAGCCGATGACGCCTGCCGCCGCCAGCCACCACAGGTGGGTGAGCGTGTGGGGATGGATGAAGCGGAAGATCGTCTGGATCAGGGCTACGACTGCGCTGAAGAAGATTGTGAAGACGACGGCGAATCCCGCCCACCGCTCGCCACGGGCGCTGCGCAAGAAGAAAGCAAGGCCGAGCGGAATCGCGGTGAGCGCATCCCCGAAGTTATGGATGAGGTCGGCCAGGAGCGCCACGCTCAACACAAGGACGTAGATGGCGGTCTGCGCCGCCGCCGTGACCGTTAGGACCACAAGGCTGAGCGAGACCGCCTTGATACCCGCGCGAGAGCGAAGGATCGAGCGATCAACGAACGGGCCATGCGAGTGGTCGTGGTCATGATCGTGCTCCTCGAACTCATGCGAGTGGTCGGAATCGAGGTCGCAGGTCGCCGTATGGCTCATCAAATCGAGCGTACCGAGCCAACGGCGATCGGTTGTTTGCTGACTGGACGCGGCTCCCTAGCCCGCTTATCCGACTGAGGCCGCCCGCTGCGACAGCGTTCAGGAGTGTCGCTCGGTGGAAGGCGTAGCCGAGATGCGGCGGTAGTCGGGATGGTGGTGACGGCAGACGGGGTGACCGTGAACGGGATGCGGATGCCAGGCAAGTCGCCAGCACCTGTAGACGTGACAGTTGCGCTGGCGAATCCAGATCACGAAGGCCGTGAGCAACGTCAATTCGCCGATGTCCGACCCGATTCCGGACCAAAATTGATAGCCACGCCCCGCGAGGACGTGCTCGAAATAGGTCTGGAACCAACCTGGCAGCTCGCATTCGAGGCTAGAGGCCGTGGCGGACGGATCGAGAGCGGAGCACTGTGACGTCCCGTGCAGTCGCATATCGTCAGGCAGGCCAAGAACGGTGGAGGAGGGTTGACCCAGGGTGCGGATCGCGCTCGGGCTGGTGCTCACGATTGTCTCGGCCTGTGCCCTCGACCTGGGGTATCTGCTGCAACACGACGTCGCGGCGAGACTGCCGCCGCTCTTGCTTCGGCGGCCGATCGCTTCTGTGCGCTCACTGCTCGCCGAGCCGCGGTGGCTCATCGGCTCGGGAATCCAGGTGGGCGGGTTCGGCCTGTACGTCGTCGCGCTCGCGCTCGCACCGCTCTCGCTCGTGCAGGCGACCGCGGCGGGTGGCATCGGGATCCTCGCCATCATGGTCTCGCGAATCACGCGCGTTGCGCTGACCAGGCTTGAAAAGGTCGGCGCCGCTGTATCGGTGCTCGGCCTGGGGCTGCTCGGCGTCTCACTGCTCTCGGCCCACGGCGAGGGAAGCGGAGCGACGGCCGTCTGGGTGGCGATTTGGCTCGCAGCCTCGGCGGCCGGTGCGATCCTGTGCATAAGGCTGCTCGCGCGCCCGATCGGGCGCGCACCTGCATTGGGCATCGCCTCCGGAATTCTCTTTGCCGCCGGGGATGTGGCAACCAAGATGGCCGTCTCCGGCGGCCTCGAGAACGTGGCATTCCTCGTCTGCCTGATCGTCTTCTACGGCGCCGGAACGGCTGTCCTCCAGGGAGCCTTCCAACGTGGTGGCGCGCTGACGACGGCGGGCCTCTCGACCCTGCTTACGAACGCGCTGCCGATTGCCGCGGGCATCGCGCTTTTCCACGAGCCGCTGCCGTCCGGCTGGATCGGCGCCGTTCGCGTCGCAGCGTTCGCCGCAGTCGTCGCGGGTGCCGTTCTGCTCGCCGCACGCAACAAGGAGACCGAGTCGCGGCAGCATGGGAAGGACCTGACTCGCTTCAAGCCGATCGCCAGCTGAGCTTCGTCTTACTACTGCTCACTACGGCGCCTACAAAAACCCGCCGCCAAGACCTAGCGTCCCACTCAGGGCGCTCGCCTGGGCCAGTGTTCCGGAGCAAGGCGGTTGTCATCATGTGTGCCGACTTGCTGCTTGCGCCACGGTAATACGCCGTCGATCTCGACGTCGAGCGAGAAGCTCAAGATGGTTCGTACGATCACGATGAGACCGAGCACGCCGATGTTTTCGAGCGTTGGCTCCAGCGCGACCGTTCGGATGAGGTCAGCCGCGATGAGGATCTCCAGGGCCAGGAGGATTCCGCGACCGAACACCTCCCGGCCGCGGCGGTAGGCAGCTCCGGCGTCGCGTCGAGCCTGCGCGGCAGCAACCGCGCCGAGCGCGAATGCCGCAATCAGCACCACGACGGCAATCCACTCAAACGCTTTCGAAATGTGCTCCATCTATATGAGACCGACTCTATGCAACTCGTCGAGCGCGGGAACGAGACCGTCCCAATATGCACAGGAGACCGTGGGCCGGACGAGGTCGCTCGGGCGGATCTGAGCATCTCGATCCGGAGTGCGTGGCCGGGTTCGACCACAAGTCTCCCGTCAAGTCCGAGGAACTGTGCAGCTGTCAGCCGGTGAGCCCGGCGATGCCGTTGCGGAGGAGGGACACGGCGAGCAGCAGGATGATCACCGAGGCGATCAGGCGCAGATGCCTCTCGAGCCACGTGCGCGAAGCGGTGAGGAGCCGCTCGGCCCGGCTTGGCGAGACGAGCAGGAGCACGATCGCGATACCGAGTGGGAGCAGGGAGGCGACCGTAAATACGAGCCACGCCGTGGCGTAGCCGGTTGTCGAGGGATCGATCTCGGAGATGGATTTCAGCGCGAGTGGGATGAAGCCACCGGGATTTGCAAGCGTCGCGCCCGCGGCGAACACGGCGATCCAGCGGGAGGACACGACGGAGCTCATCTTCTCAACCATGCTCTTCGTGGTCTTCTCTCCAACCGGGACCCGCCAAGTGCGGGCGACGTAGACGAGCAGCAGAGCGGCGGCGACGACGTCGAAGACCGAGACCCACGTCTTCCGTTCACCGTTGGCGGAGGGTGCGGCGATGTCGCCGAGGACGAACGCGGCGAGCACTCCGATCGCGATAGTGATCGTGAAGGCTCCGAGATAGAACCAGATCCCGGTGCGCAGAGGCCGCTTCGCGAGCACCAGCGCGAGCACCGAGAAGGTCAGCGTCGTGGGCGAGAGCATCGCCGCGAGCGAGACCAGCGCCAGTTCGACGTAGACGGAACTCACCGCTGAGCAGCCTGCGGCGTGAAAGCCCTCGCGGCATCCTCCCCATCGGACGAGGTCATGCGACGAGGTCGTGCGCGCCTCGCACGATCAGGGCAACGCCGATCACGACCAGCGCGACGAGACCGATCAGACGCGAGTTGCCGAGCAGCCAGCGGCGCCACGCCGCAAGCCGCTGATCGGCGCGATCCGGGGCCAGGAGGGCAACCACGATTGGCGCGACGATGCTGATAATCGACGCAACCGCGAAGACCGCGAAGGCGATGGCGTCGTCGCCCGCCGAGACGTTCGCCTTGAGGATCTCCGCGGCCGCGGCGATCGTGAGTGAGTAGGTCAGCATGAACGCGCCGACGACGACGGCGAGCAGCCAGTTCGTCCGGTCCAGCCGGTTGAGCCACTTTGGCGTTTCGGAGTCAGCCGCCTCACCGCTCGTCGCGCCTCGCTGTCTCCGCTGTAGCGCACGAAGCGCAGCGAGGACAGCGATCAGGCCAACGACGATCTCCGCCCAGGATGCGGCCCGCGAGGGAGTCGTCTTGTGCGAGCTGAAGTCTTGGCCGTGG
>Ga0307477_10004023_pt1 | contig 10768 bp, 9 predicted proteins | sample atmos_gasesECM2C_FD_203316 | JGI IMG/M metagenome (GOLD analysis project Ga0307477, IMG submission 203316) | Hardwood forest soil microbial communities from Morgan-Monroe State Forest, Indiana, United States - atmos_gasesECM2C_515 | ecosystem: Environmental > Terrestrial > Soil > Temperate... | reverse complement strand
GAGTGGTGCGACCGCCGATTGCTCGCGCGCATCCATCGGCTAACTCTGGGACGCCTGCGGAAGGAGATCGAGCCGGTATCGGCGGCGCAATTCATGCGCTGGCTGTTGCGCTGGCAGCACGTTGCGCCCGGCACACAGATGCTAGGCGAGCGCGGCACGCTCGAAGTTCTTCGCCAGCTTCAGGGCTATGAGGCGCCGGCGAGCGCATGGGAACACCAGATTCTGGGCCGGCGCATCGCCGGTTACAATCCCGCCGTTCTCGATCAGCTTTGTCTGACAGGCGCCGTGGGCTGGGGCCGCGTGTCGCCGCATCCCGCCATGACACTCGCGACGCCTGAGCGTGCTCACCGTGTGATCCCCACAAGCGTCGCGCCGATCACATTCTTCGTGCGCGATGAGGCCGACTGGATGGTTTTTGGCCGCCAGAATCGCGCCGCGGACGGCCTCCGCAGCCTTAGCGAAGCGGCGCGGCTGGTTCTGCATTTCCTCACGGAGCGCGGCGCATCGTTCTTCCCGGACATCGTGCGCGGCACCCGCAAGCTGAAAGCGGAGGTGGAAACGGCCCTCTGGGAACTCGTCGCCGCTGGCCTGATCACCGCCGACGGCTTCGACAATTTGCGCGCGCTAATCTCCCCGAAGCGACGCGCCGGCCAGGGAAGCGGACGCAGCGCGCGTCCCCGGCACAGCGCCGGCCGCTGGTCGCTGCTGTATCCAGGCGGAGCCGAGGATCGCGGCCCAGCGCTGGAAGCGGTCTGCTGGATGCTGCTCAGGCGCTACGGCGTGGTGTTCCGCGAGCTCCTGACTCGCGAGTCCAACCTGCCGCGATGGCGCGAGGTGCTTGTCACCATGCGCCAGCTCGAGGATCGCGGCGAGGTGCGTGGCGGCAGATTTGTGAGCGGCTTCGTGGGCGAGCAGTTTGCGCTCCCGGTTGCGGTGGACTCCTTGCGAGCCAGCCGGGGACAACAGCCTACCGGCGAGACAATCACAATTTCGGCAGCGGACCCGCTGAACCTCGTCGGGATCTTGGTGCCGGGAACAAAAGTGCCTGCGAACGCGAGCCGAACCGTTAGCTACCGAGACGGCGTCGCGCTGGAGCCAGAGGAACGGGAAACCGCCGGAGAAGAAATGCTGCACGCTGCGTCAGCCTGAGCGCGGCCGTCATCGGCTCAATTTCGAAACCCGCAGCCAAGAAGTGAGTTTTCGAACGGCGACAAATACCCTAAAATTGGAGTTCTCGCTGTGGGCGTGTAGCTCATCTTAACTAGCTGAAACGGTATCTCTTAGGGTTATTTTCCGGCCTTATCTTCGACTCAGTTTGGACTCACAATGAGAACTCAGACAAGAAGCTCCCCTAATTCACCAAGGCCCACAAGAACGCAATGTCGAATCGACACTGGCCATCGCTGGCCTGCACTATCCCGGAACCTGTACTGATCCGGCAGGCAACACAGAGTCCCCGGATGGTAGTTGACGCTCACGATTTTGCCCGCACATTCTTCGGCAACGTCGTTAGGAATACCCTGTGAAACCAGCACATCAAACTGAGGCAGTTTGACCCGGCGTTTGCGCCAGTCGTGCGGAATCCGCCAGACTCTACGGTTCCGGTCACGCCAAGAAACCGTCGCCGGCTCTCCGGGAGAAAAGCGCACTTCAACCATTGCCGGGTGCGTGCGGTGAGCCTCAGCCACCACTTCCCAAGGCATGTTGATTTCCCATAAGTCCCACTGGGACGGAAGGTTCATCGTCTCGATAAAAACGGTTTCCTGTGAGACTGCGCAATAAGCTTCAATTGGTGCCTCGCTGCTGACCAGAGACTGGGACAGCCACCCCCGAGGCAAGTGCCATTCTCGATCCCCTGAGTCAGTGAACAACACCCGGAGGGGTCGCCAGTCATTCCAGTAGTTTCCCTGTGGGTCAATCAGCAGGGGGTAGTCGTCCGGCCCGACTTGCCGAGTGAGGGCGGCTTCCTCGGCCAGGACCCGGACACTTAGCGTTCGCCCCGCCAGCTCTTGCGCAAGACTTGCAGGCAGGTTCCTTTCCTCAAGCCGGAAAGTATCCATCGGAAGTGTAAGTTCCCGTGTTTCAGTCACGGTTGTGTCTCTTAGTCAGGGATTCTGGCGTAGATGGTTAGATTCAGATGAACCGTTCTCCGGCAACCTTTCAACTCCCTTGCAGGCGGGCGCCAGATCAGGATCGCGTACCATGAGTGCGCAGGCAGCGGTGGCATCATCTGTCTTGAACCCAGACACGCACGAGTCGAAGTTCTCAGCCGAAGCGAGTTGGTGACAGAAGTCCGTTGGCTTTACAATGCGCTGATCGAGAACTAACGAAACACAGGCCTCCCGCAAACGACCGAGTGGGTGGTCCGGCACCATTTCCTGATCCGGCAACGCATAGCATTTCGACAGGACGCGTTTAGTTTCGGCGGCCTGTGCGTCCTCAATTGCTTGCCGCACTGCCTCGCTTCGTTTTTCGGCGTGCCGCTGGAATCGATTTTTTGCACGCGACCACAACAATTCCAGAAAAAACGTCAGCAAGGATTCGTCCTTTTCACACCATACCTGGCTTGATTTAGCCCTTTGCGCCTGCTCGTACGTGGCGTTATCTGCGGTGTGCTGACCATCAAAGTAAATCAACGGCTCATCCGTGGGGCACTCCCAAGCATCGCCGTTCCATGTCGCGGTTTCGGGTATGCTGGTTCTAATTCCAAATCCCAGTAATAGTGTGAGACATGCGAGTGTAAATATCCCTCCGACAATTTTTTTCATTCCGGTGACGTTTCCTCGGCCTTGAACTTATTGCCTCCGTGCGCCTTCCTCTGCTGTGGATTCGCTCGGCTCGACTTGTTCCAAGAGGAATAGCGCGTTTTTAGCACGTCGCTTTTAACCCGCATGAGGTATTACGATATAATCACACTTATAGTGTGTAGACTCATCGTGGTCAAGCGCCAATCATGGCGCGGTGCCAAATCCAGACCCACGGAAGGTCTTCGGGAATCGGCTCCGAGAGCTTCGTATGCGACGCAAACTCTCGCAAGAAAAGTTAGCAGAGATGGCCGATCTTCACAGGAACTACGTGGGCGGCATTGAACGCGGTGAGCGGAACGTGAGCCTCATCAACATCGTCAAGCTGGCTCATGCACTTGCCGTTAGGCCAGCTAAGCTGGTCGAGACTATTCCGTGACCAGCAGCGGGCCTTGAGGCTCCCATCGGTTGCGCCGCCCTCGGCTCACCCATTACAGGTTGACTCGCAGACGAAAAATGATACTTAATGATCGAGGAAACCTTGAAGCGACTTTTGACCTAATCGTTCTTCTGGACTAGAATTCGCTGTCCGGGACAGCCTTTTCGAACACCCATGACTTCCAAAGAGCAGACGGTGAGGCCGGTGCGAGCAGTGACAGAAAAACTTAAGCACCCGGCAATCGTAGAGGCGGTGTGTGAGATCAGATTTGCCACCGCGCTCTCTTACACTATGATCCCGGGGGCCATGCGCGAGCGGTTGCGTGCAAAGTTTCCCACGGTAGAGGTTCTTCCGGCTGCAACACTAATGGGTGCAGTTCCCGAGGACCTGATTCCGTCGCCAGTTCCCTATCATAGATTCAAGAGCGACTTTCCAAATGCAACAGTTCAAACCGGCCCCAAGGTCCTCACCATAAATATTCTTCCGAAGTACCCAAGCTATGAGATATTTCGCGAACTCATATTATTTGCTCTTGGGCAATATCGCGACGTCGCGCAGCCCGGGAAGCCGGTACGGATTGGACTTCGCTACATAAACCACCTTCCAGTTGACGAGGGTGAAACCGATATCAGTGATTACGTCAAGTTTCGCTTGTCTTATCCCGAGTCGCTTCACCATCCGCCTCAGGAGTCCTTAAGTCGGTTGCTTTTACCCTACGGCGACTTGGGCACGCTGGGTCTTGCTGTTTCTTTCCCGGCCCGTGTTGGTCAAAGCGGTCTCGGTACCCTGCTCGATCTTGACTTCTTTGCCAGCAATCCTTCAGATATTGGCCTAGACGGTATCGTCGACTGGTTAGATCAAGCGCATGATATTCTGTATACAGGCTTTACATCTGTTGTCGCAGACCGTGTTATGAGCCGCATGAAAGGAAGCTAAATTGGCAAAGCAACAATTGCAACTGAGCACGAGGTTTGCTGACCCTTCGATCGTGAGCGTGATATTTGCGCCCAAACTGAATAACCATACTGCGGTGTCTGTCAACCTCAATGAGAGTTCTGTTGACCGGGCTGCATTGGATTGTTTCGTAGAGGCAGACCAGGTGCTCGGACGCAACATTTACGAAAATCTAGGTAAAGCTATCAGGAAGAATGCTTTGCTTATCTCTGAGTGCTTGCGAGTGAATTATATTGGCAATTCGACGACAATTTCTTTCTCGTTGCCAGGCACCCTTCCGTTAACTTCTGCTGAAAGGGTTCCGGCTCGCAACTTTCCGTTCGCCTCTCACATAGACCTTCTGAGGTCACCGGTCGAAGGGTTGGTCTTCGACGCGGACGATTTTCATGAGAGTTAAGCATTCGAATGGCCCCATCTTTCTATGAGAGAGTTGGTAGCCGCCTCTCACCCGGCGACATTTTTGATACCCTTCCCTACACACGGGTCCAAAAACCACTTCAGGTGGTCAGAAAAACCAAAGTTACGCTCCCGAATAAGTTGAAAGATAAGGTTCAAGGGGAACTACGAGAGGTGTTTGAGGTTGGCAAGCACATTCCCGACCCACCTTTTGATTTCGAAGCTACCGGCGAAGAAATCCTAAGTCACGCCAAGACAGCCAGAGCTATCTTCCTGACGTGGGGCAGCGAAGTGGATGCAGACATGTCTGCTGGCAAGCTCCACAAGAAAGATTGGCTAATTGCCCCCCTTTTCTCGCTCAAGGGTCTTGAAGGCAGAGAAGTGGTTGACTCTCGGATAGGCGCCAAAATAGATCTGGCGGCAGCCACCCGCGCCGGAAAATCGCCCAAGTATTTCCCTCTCCCGCCGTTTCCAGATGAGACTTCGTCGGGCTACTATGTAGACTTTAGAAAGATCTTTCCCTTGGCGGCTAACCACTTCCAAGAGCTGCCACGGGAATGGCGCTTAACCCCAGCAGCACTCAATGACTTTTACAGCCAACTTTTGTGGTTCTTCACGAGGAAGCGTCTCTTTTTTGGTCCCGTAGTTTGCGCAAGCTGCGGCACGCCAGTTGATTTGGGGATCACCTTCGAGGGGCAACCGCTTGATGCCGACCCTGAGTGAGCGACGTTTCACGGGCAGAAAATACCACTAGGGGGTCGCATCCTTTCGGAACGTCCCGTGTAGTAGTTGTAGTAGGTGCTGGAGGGGGAGGGAGAAAGGGAGGGAGAATGGCCTGCTAGCGTCTCCCTTCTATATACCTACTACAGTTACTACAACGTATCGAATATTTACTTCGACGACAGTCGTCGCTCGTTGGCGGCTTTTTGAAGGAATTGGGCACAAGGCGTTTTTTGCCAAACGCATTTCACGAAAAATCTAGCGTGTCCACAGGCGACGCGAACGACTGTTTGAGTGAGCTAGATCGTTACTCACTGCCGTCCTCAATCTCGGGCCGCTTGGTGGCCACGAACGCCCAGGGATCGGTCGTCTTCCCGCCTCCATGAGTTTGAGCAAGCCGCATTACTTCCCTTAGGGTCTCACCAGCGACCTTCGGCCTCGGTTCGCTTCTGCCGGCATCTCGGGTTATTTCAGCCCGTGTTCTCGTGTTCTGAAGTCCAGCGCATAAGCCGACGATGTCGGGTTTACAACCAACCGAATATCGAGTTGTCCGGGCCATGTGTAGTCGAATTGTGCCCAGTGATGGATGGGAGTCACTGGGTATTCATCTAGCGAATCGAAAGACAGGACCATCCCGAGCGGCCAAAATGTAAACTCTGCGACCGTCCTTATCCGCTTCTTGCCAAAATCGAAGAACGCACCCAGGCCGGACTTCCTCCCACCTCGTGTGTTCGTTGCGAAGATATAAGCGAAGAGGTCTGGCGACCACTCTTTGTTGCGTGAGTTTCGAATGAACTTCCGAATCCACGGATTTGCCTCGACGAAACTTGGGCCGTTAGCAGAGACAAACGACTGCATGATCTGCTTGAGAATGCTGAGAGGACGCTTAACCCCAGAAACAGTGAACTCTTTCCGGTCCTTGGCACGCTCCACAATTGGCGCGACCTTTGAAATGAAATCGACGTAGTGCGAGCCGTATTGTCCGCCGCCCCTTGAATTGCAGTCGCCGCACAAGCTGCGAACTATCAACCCTTCCTCGACCTTTCCAGCCCACTCCAAGCGACCAGTTTCTCGGGTCTTTTCTTCGACGGCCAGCAGCAGAACCGAGTTGTCGTTGAAGGCCGCTCTCGGCGGAATGTGCTCACGTGTAAGCTTGCCGAAACGTCCGCAGAGCCAACAAACTCCTTCGATGTATTCTCCTCTAGACATTCATTCATCCTAGAAACATTATGCCACAACAATTCTAAGGCGAATACAAAGCGAATCTGCTATGCTGCCGCCGTGTCGCAGATCGTCACCGAAATTCGCAAGGGCGCTATCCTGATCGCGGCCTCGATCCTTGCAGCGCGCAGGACCGCGGCGTGCGAAGGCAAGCCCTCACCGGCATTCGAGAGCGCCGATCAATCATTGCGAGCTTGTCGAGGAAGCTCTTGCGCCGCTACACTTTGCCAATATGACTGCCGTCGCTTCACCTGCGCACGCATTGAGTCTTAAGCCGACCCACAAAGCCATCACTACTTATTACGCCGCACTCATCCGTTTTGAAAACCTCGGCGTGAAGCACGAGACCGCCGTTCGCTCCGCATTTCAGGAACTACTCGAACACTGCGCCCGTCAGTTCGATTGGAAGCTTGTTCCTGAATATCCCATCAAGCGCAAGGGCAGGGCCGATGCCAAGGCCGACGGCGCATTGCTCGACAACTATGGCCTGAACCACGGCCTTTGGGAAGCCAAAGACTCCGCTGACGATCTCAACAGAGAGATTAAAATCAAGTTCGCTGCCGGTTACCCCAAGGAAAACATTCTCTTTTGGCAGCCCGACCGTGCGGTGCTTTACCAGAACAGTGAGCGGTTTTATGAAGCGGATCTGACCAAAGCCGAAGACCTCGTTTACATTCTGTCGCTCTTTTTGGAATTCGCTCCGCCCGCAATCGCGGAATGGGAAAAGGCCGTCGAGGAATTCCGCGACAAAGTTCCACAAATTGGGGCGAGCCTGAAGGCCCTTATCGAAAAGGAGCGTCAAACCAATCAACAATTCCTAACTGCGTTTGAAGGCTTCTGTGCCCTCTGCCGCAGCTCGCTCAATCCGAACATTTCAGTCGAAGCCGTTGAGGAAATGATCATTCAGCACATCCTCACGGAGCGCATTTTTCGAAAGATTTTCGCCGTTGCCGATTTTATCCAGCGCAACGTCATCGCGCAGGAGATTGAAACGGTCATTACCGCTCTCAACTCGCGGTCTTTCAGCCGTGACGATTTTAGCAAGAGCCTAGAGCATTTCTACGGCGCAATCGAAAACGCCGCCGCAACAATCACCGATTTTCACGAGAAACAGACGTTTCTAAACACCGTCTACGAACGCTTCTTTCAAGGTTTTTGTGTTAAGGTCGCCGATACCCATGGCATCGTCTATACCCCACAGCCGCTCGTGAACTTCATGGTCGCCAGCGTTGAACATATTCTAAAGACCGCATTCAAGACCTCACTGGCGGACAAGAACGTCCACATTCTCGACCCATTCACGGGCACGGGCAATTATATCGTCAACATCATGCGCCACATTCCGAAGGCCGCGCTGCCGCATAAGTACGCGCAGGAACTCCACTGCAATGAGATTATGCTCCTGCCATACTATGTTGCTTCTATGAACATCGAACATGCCTACTATGAGGCAATTGGCAAATATGCCCCGTTCGAGGGCATTTGCCTTGTGGACACGTTTCAAACGGCAGAGAAGCAGCAAATCGAACTCAGTTTCTTCAACGAAAGGAACTCCGCCCGCGTAGACCGGCAAAAGAAAGCACCTGTCCGCGTTGTCATCGCCAACCCACCCTACAATGCGGGGCAGATAAACGAGAACGACAATAACAAGAACCGCAGATACCCCGAACTCGACCGCCGTGTGAGTGCGACTTACGGCGAATCCTCTAAAGCCACATTGCTCCGCAAGCTCTCCGATCCTTACGTGAAAGCCATCCGCTACGCCACGGATCGCATCGGCGAGAGCGGCATCGTTTGTTTTGTGAACAACAACAGCTTCGTCACCGAGAACACCTTCGACGGTATGCGAAAGGAACTCGGCACAGGGTTCGACCTCATCTACATCCTCGACCTCGGTGGAAATGTGCGGAAGAACCCGAAACTGTCTGGTACAACGCACAACGTCTTCGGCATCCAAGTCGGAGTCAGCATTAATTTGTTCATCCGGTTGCCCAAAGACAAAGATGCGAAGCGTCAGGCCAAAGTCTATTATCACGCCGTTGGAAAAGACTGGCGCAAGGAACAGAAATACGGGTTCCTCGAAAAGACCGGATCGGAGTCCGGGGTCAATTGGAAAAAGCTAACGCCCGACAAAAGAGGCAATTGGATCACCAATGACACGGACGAAGAATTTGACACCTTCCTTCCCATTGGCAGCAAAGAGGCGAAAGCCAAGGGCGGAACGGACCTCGCGATTTTTAAGACATACTCACTCGGTGTCTCCACTAATCGCGATGCCGTGGTATATGACTTTAATACCGAACGGCTATCAAAGCGCGTCGAGCAATTTGCCGAGGACTACAACGCTGAACTCCATCGATGGCAGCAAAAGGGACGACCAAAAGACCTCGATGGATTTCTGCAAACCGAGAAGGTGAAGTGGAGTCGCGACCTAAAACTTAAGTTGGCAAGAGGTATTGAACTCACTTTTCACGCGGGAGCGATTCGTGAGGTAGTCTATCGCCCGTTCTCCAAGCTAAAACTATACGCGGAGCAGCCCGTCATCGACCGCCCGGGAAAATTCAGCGATACCTTTCCTTCCGAGAAGAGCCATGTGGAGAACCGCATGATTTGCCTATCTGACGTTGGGCTTCGCTCGCCATTTAGCTGCTTGATGACTGACCACATGGCAGACCTTCACCTCTGCGCCAGCACTGACGGTTTTCAATGTTTCCCACTATACACATATGCTAAAGATGGCAAAGAGCGCCGTGATAACATCACGCCCAAGTCCTTGACGCTGTTCCAGATTTTCTACGGCGACACCGAGATCACTTGCGAAGACGTTTTCCACTACATCTATGCGCTGTTACATCATCCCGCCTACCGCACCCGCTACGCCGAAAATTTGAAACGCGATCTCCCTCGCATCCCCTTCGTTGGCGTCGTAGCGGCTGCAAAAGGCAATGCGCCCGCCGGATTGTTCCCGCTGGCTGCCGTCGAGAGAATGCAAGGTGGCGGTAAGCCCAGCCACCACCCCAAGGCCAGCGCCAGATGCTTCTACGCCTTCGCTGAGACTGGCAAAAAGCTCGCCGACCTGCATGTGAATTACGAATCTGCTAAAGAGTTTCCGTTAAAGTGGCAAGAAAACAAAGAGGTAAAACTGGACTGGCGGGTGGAGGCCATGAAGTTGAGCAAGGATAAAGAGACTCTGTTCTACAACGATTTCCTGACGTTGACCGGCATTCCCTCCGAAATCTATGACTACCGCCTGGGCAACCGCAGTGCGTTGGAATGGGTGATTGACCAATATCGTGTCACCCGCGACGGGGGAGGGAACATTGTCAATGACCCCAACCGCCGAGACGACGAGCAATATATTTTACGATTGGCCGGACACGTCATTACCGTTAGCGTCGAGACTGGAATGCTCATCAAGAAATTGCCGCCACTTGAAACCGCGAATTCTGTAAACGATGAGTGACCAAAGCCCTCTTAAGACGGTAGGCGAATCCGGTAGGCTGGCTTGACCCACTAAGAGCCTCCGTGCTACACACGTAGCTGAACTCATCGATGGCGCTAACACTTCACAACAGAAGATGGTATCCCCTCATTTTCTCAATCCTCTGCGCTACCGCCATCGGCGCGTGGTTAGGTTTTCCGGCAGTCCACCGACAAGAGTTATTGGTATCCGCAATTGGAGGCGTTGCTGGTTTCACCTACTTTTTGTATCGGCAGCATCTCGACGAAACGAAGTTATTCAAGGAGCTATTTGCGGAGTTTAACTATCGCTATGATGCTTTGAACGACGACCTAAACGCGATTTTATTTGGGTCCCCCGAGGGCTTGTTGTCTGCCGATGAAAGGGAGCACCTTTTCAGCTACTTCAATCTCTGTGCGGAGGAGTATTTCTTCTATAGGGCCGGTTATATTGACCGCCATGTTTGGGCATCCTGGTATCGAGGCATGAAGGTTTTCTTCAAGCATCCACGCATTCAGGCACTCTGGGAACAAGATTGTAAGGCTGATTCGTATTACGGCTTTCGACCGCCCCAGTGAGGCCCCGGCGACGCCGGGCCTGCCTGACAGTAATCGACGACGGCACTAGCCTCGGCGTGATTCTAGCGGCGCGCTTACCTCAGCCGTCACCATTGAGTCTTTCTTCCCCGAATTGCACGCAACGCAACTGACCTGTCCGTTCTCGACAGTGGTCTTGCCTCCCTTGGACCACGGTCTTATGTGATCGGCAGCCCAATTCTCCCACTCGCACTTCTCTCCCCGACATTTGATCGAGACTTTGCAGATGCCGCCATCA
>Ga0307477_10004022_pt1 | contig 10770 bp, 8 predicted proteins | sample atmos_gasesECM2C_FD_203316 | JGI IMG/M metagenome (GOLD analysis project Ga0307477, IMG submission 203316) | Hardwood forest soil microbial communities from Morgan-Monroe State Forest, Indiana, United States - atmos_gasesECM2C_515 | ecosystem: Environmental > Terrestrial > Soil > Temperate... | reverse complement strand
CCCTGTGCGCCGCCGCGGTGCGCCTCATCAAGGCCGCGCACTATACCAATGCCGGAACTGTGGAATTTCTAGTCGATCGGTCGCAGAACTTTTACCTGCTCGAGGTGAACGCGCGCATCCAGGTCGAGCACCCGGTGACCGAAGCGGTGACCGCCATCGACCTGATCAAGCAACAGATCCGGATCGCCGGGGGAGACAAGCTGCCGTTCCGCCAGGAAGACATTCGGCCGTCGGGCCACGCGATCGAATGCCGCATCAACGCGGAAGACCCGACGCGCGGTTTTGCGCCGTCGCCCGGGACGATCGAGGAGCTGCGCTTGCCGGGCGGGCCGGGTGTGCGGCTGGATACGCATGTCTATAGCGGTTATCGCATTCCCCCCAATTACGACTCGATGGTCGCGAAGCTGATCGTGCATCGCCCCACGCGGGCCGAAGCTATCGCAACGATGCGCCGGGCGCTGGCCGAGTTTCACGTCGCCCCGATCAAAACCACCATCCCGTTACTGTTACAGATCATGGATAACCAGAACTTCCAGAACGGCGAAGTGGATACAGGGTTTATCGAACGTGTGATGTTGTCGAAATAGCGGCAGGGAGCTGCCGCTCAAGTCGGGCTTGCAGTTCGCCGAATTATCCGAGGTGTGGTCTTTCGCAAAAGGGCAAAGTTCCAAGCCGGCCCGACGAGGACAGCGGAGGGAAGAGCGGTTTACCACCGATCTACTCACCTCGACCCTGGGTGAAGTGGTCGATCTTTCGGGGAACGGCGTGCGGGTGCGTTGCAAGGGGGGGGCAAAAGTGTCGGTCGGCAAGGTCGTGCCGCTGACGCTCAAGTCCGATCAGTGCCACGTCACGCTCAAGAGCCGGGTCGTGCGGGTCAATCGCACCGGCTTTCGCAACGCCGAGATCGGCCTGGCATTTGTCGAAGTCCGCCCCGGCCTTCGGGCGGCCCTGCAGAACCTGGCCAAGTACGGCTTCATTCCGCGCCTCGTGTCTTCGTCTGATGGTCACCACAGCACCGGGCCGCGGCACAAGTCCGCCATCCCCGACTATTATGGCCTGCTGCGGCTTGCACCCAGCGCCACTCAAGAGCAAATCCGGGCGGCTTACCACGTCGCGGCCAAGCGCTACCATCCGGACGCCGCACGGACGCCCGATCAGGTGGTCATGTTCCAGGCGGTTTCCGAGGCCTATCAAATTCTTCACGATCCGGTCAAGCGGCGCGAGTACGATGCCCGCCGGGCGGCTGCCGCCTGAAGCCGCGGCTATTTGGGGTCTTTGGCCGAATCGTCGCGGAGATACTTCTCGGCCAGGGCATCCGATAGGTCAACATCGGTGATGTTCGCCAACGTACACAGCCACGCCAGCACGTCGGCAAATTCCTCGCGCAGGTTGGTCCGGTCGTCGCCGTTCAGCGCCGTGGCCAGCTCCCCGACCTCCTCGATGAACCACAGAAACGTTGCGGGCGTTCCGCGGGCGCGGTCGGTCTTTTCATACCGCTGCGAGATGAGCCGCTGAAATTCCCGGAGCGTCAGCAAATTCGGGTCCATGAATGGAATGGGAGTTAGCCTTCGTCTAAGGTTGACCGGTGGAATCCGCACGCTCCTGATTGCCCTGGAGTTTGGTCAGCTCGGCGATGACCCGCTTCTCGCGCTCGGCGGCTTGCGCGTTACTGGTTTTCTCGGCGGCTTCCTCCAGCAGTTCGTGGGCCGAAATGTCGTAGGGGTTGATATATACCGAGTCGAGCGCGTAACGGGCACAGTCTTCCCAGTTCTGCTCGTCACGATAGGCCTGGGCAATGCGCTTGGCGTAGCGATTGTCCTTCAGCTCGACCTTGGCCAGGATCTTGAATTGCTCAATGGCTTTGGCCCGGTCCTTGAGCACCATATACAGACCGGCCAGCCGCTGGTGCGGCAGGGCGTCAACCGGGCGGATTTGCGCGATCTGCTCCCAGACCTTGGCCGCCTCGTCAAACTGGCGGGACTTGATCAGGTCCTCGCCCTTCTGCCGGAGCTCGTCATATTTCTTGCTGGTTTCCTTGTCATATCCCCAGGTGGCTACCTGCTGCTCGGCCCAGGTCTGAAACTCGGTCATAAATTGCGGGATCGACTTTCCGGTGACCTTGGGGAAAACGTCTTCCTGACGGTCGGCGTGGCGCATCAATTCAAGCATCTTGAGGATCGCGTCGTGGCCGTAGGTCTGCTCGACGTACTTGCAGATCCAGAACGACTCGGCATACGCGAGCTGCCGGTCGATCGGGCGCTTCGGGCGGACGAAGGCCCAGGTCAGCTTGTCGAGCGGGAAAAACTGCTTCCGGCTGACCGCGTCGTACAGCATCGGCACCCAATCCCACGGGACGGGCGACTGCTCTTCGTATACCGCCAGGCCCTCGGTGAACCAGTGGGCAATGCGATTGTCGGTGGCGCCAAGCGTCACCGTGTGGGTGTACTCATGGCGAAGGACACGCGACCAGTCGAAAGTGCCCAGCGTGTTCTTCCCCGGCCGCGGCGCCACCAGCGCGATGATCCGCCCGGTGCTGGCGCCAACGGTGGGAAGCCACGTCGATCCGGTGGTGCGAACCGAGAAGGCCTCGTGCGTGGGGAAGACTTCGATGTAGGTCTTGACCGCCGGCGTGTACTTGAACGCGGTACAGACCTGGCTTTGCACGTGTTCCAGGTAATCCGAGAAATACTCTGGGATCACGGGATCGGTCTGGGAGTCGTAGAAGACGATAAAGTGGGCCGTCTCCTTGCGTGAGTAGGATGCCATCTTGTCCAGGAGCTTGAGATAGTTGGTCGTGCGCAGGTTGAATGGGTCGAGCTGGTGAGCCTCTTCCATGGCGGCGCGGGCCTTATCCTCGTCGCCGCTCTGGGTATAGAGCAGACCCAGGCCGTTGAGGGCGTCCGTCCACCAGGGGGCGCGCTGGATCGCGACTTTGTATTTTTCGATGGCCCGCGGGTACTGCCGCATCGCGTCAAGCTGCCCGGCCACTTCGAAGTAGGCGCTGGCGTTGTTCGGTTCGATCGCGTCAACCTCCTTGAGGATCTGGTTGACCTTGTCCTCCTTGAGCTGAAGCGCGTTGACCGCCGCAAGCAGCCCCAATGCCTCGATGTTTTTCGGCTGAACGGCCAGCACTTTCTGGATAGTGGGCTCGGCGTCCTGCGGGCGGCGCTGGGCCATGAGGTTCCGCGCTTCCAGCAGATCGGCGTCCGGCGAGCGGCGGTCTACCTTGCGGATTGCCGCCACCACGCGGTCCACCGTGTCGAAGTCGAACTGCGAGAGCATGATCCCGCCCATGACCCGCAGCGCTTCAAGATCATTGGGATTGGCGCCAAGAACCAGCTTGAGTTGCTCGACCGCGTCCTCGGTCTGGTCGTGGGAGAGGAAGTACTCGGCCGCGGCCAGACGGGCCGGGTAATACTCCCGATCGATCTCATCGAACGACCGCACGAAGAAGCTGAGAATCGTGCGGTCAAGGTTGGCATTGTTGCGATAGGCCTGTGTCAACGTCGCCCAGCGGTCCAGCGCGTGGCCGATCGTCGTCACGTTCTCGGCCCGGTCAAAGGGCGGAATGCGGACGTGCAGCGTCCACTTGTCGAGGAACTTCTGTGGTTCGTTGACGAACCAGGAATACTGCTCGAGTGCCGCGGGAATATCGCCGGACTGTTCGAGCACGTATCCCAGCCAGTAATGGCCGGCGATCGAATCGGCGTTCTTTCGCAGATGTTCGCGAAGCAGGGCCGCCGCGTCCTGGTTTCGGCCGAGGCTGGAAAGGACCTGGGCCTTTTCGACCTGGACCTGCGGCAGGCCCGCCACACTTTCATCCGACAGGGCCGCCAGCGCCTGCTCCCAGCGGCCCAGCGCCGCCAGGGCCCGGCCCTTGATGACCGCCGCGTCGGCGAGCGAATCAGCTTTGAGGTCCCTGAGCCTCGACAGCGTAATCAGGGACAACTTGTATCGCCCGGCCTGCGCCTGGGTGCGGGCCTTATCCAGGTCGTTGAAATAACTCGGATATTCCAGAACCGGCAGGTCTTCGGGCAGCAGCGGCTCGATCCACTTCATCGGGACCGAATCCCTGACTAGGTCCTGTGCCTGACCGATCGACGGAACCAGCGACGCCCCTAACGAGATCACCAGAGGAAGCTTGATGTACCTCACGGCACTATTATACGCGCAGGCCATGACGCACATAGACCACTACGCGGGCAACGCCGAGGCATTTCCGATCCTGCGGCAGTGGGATTTTTTCAATCATGCCGGCGTATCTCCGCTGCCGCGCGTCGCCGCCGCCGCATTTCGGGTATTTGCCAGGCAAGCGGAAGCGGACACCTACCTCGTCGGCACCTGGTACAAGGACGTCGAAGTTCTGCGGCAGCTTTCGGCCCGCCTTCTGAACTGCCACCGGGATGAAATCGCGTTCATCAAAAATACGGGGGAAGGGCTCAGCATTGTCGCCCAGGGGCTCGATTGGCGCCCCGGCGATCGGATTGTCACCACCGGCGTCGAATATCCCGCCAACATCTATCCCTGGATGGAGCAGGCCCGCCGCCAAGGGTGCGAACTGGTGATGGTGGACGAGCAGAGCGACGACGTCGGCCGGCGCTACGTGCCGCTGGAGAAGATCCTCGACGCCGCCAGCCACCCCAAGACGCGGCTGGTCGCTCTGTCTCACGTCGAGTTTGCCAGCGGCCAGCGCCATGACTTGGCCGCGATCGGCTCGCTTTGCCGTCAAAAAGGGAAGCTCTTCTGCGTCGACGCGATCCAATCGCTGGGCGCGGTTCCGGTGGACGTGCAGGCCATGAACATCGACTTTCTCTCGGCTGACGGCCACAAGTGGATGCTCGGACCGGAGGGCGCGGGAATCTTTTACTGCCGCCGCGAACTGCTCGAGTCTGTCCCGCCCCTGACAATCGGCTGGATGAACGTGATCAACGCCCAGGACTTCGGCCGCTATGATTACACCCTCAAAGTCGACGCCCGGCGTTTCGAGTGTGGGAGCTTCAACGTTCCCGGCCTGCTGGCGCTCAAGGCCTCGGTCGAGCTGCTTTTGGACGTCAGCATCGAAGCAATCGCGCTTCGTCTACGCCATCTGACTGATCATCTGATATCACGCCTGTCTGAGTCCGGGTACCCCGTTCTCAGCCCGCGCGGATCGCAGCAATGGAGCGGCATCGTCAGCTTTCTGTCGCCGCACCACGATCAGTCGGAACTGGTCGCCACCCTCCGCAAACAACATCACATCGAGATCGCCTTGCGCGTCGGCCGTCTCCGCTGCTCGCCGCACTTTTATAATACGGAGCGGCAGCTCGATCGGCTGGTGGAGACGATGAATGGGGTGGTCGCGCGTGAGCATTCTGGATAGACTTCCGCGCTATGGAACGCACGCTCATCATCCTCAAGCCCGACGCGGTGCAGCGCGGGCTCTGCGGGGAGATTCTGGCGCGGTTTGAGAAAAAAGGCTTGCAGATCGTCGCCATGAAATTCATGAAGCTGTCGCAGCAGCTTGTCGAGACGCACTACGAGCCGCATCGCGGCAAGCCGTTTTATCCGGGACTGGTAAAGTTTATGGCCAGCTCGCCGGTCGTCGTCCTGGCGCTGGAGGGAAAGGACGCGATCGCCATCGCCCGCAAAATGATGGGGGCGACCTTTGGGTCCAAGGCCGAGCCCGGCACCATTCGCGGTGATTTGGGCGTCAGCAATTCCTTCAATCTCATCCACGGCTCGGACTCATCCGAGAGCGCCGTGCGCGAGCTGGGCTTGTTTTTCCGTTCCGACGAGCTTGTCGAATGGCATCTCGCCTCACGCGGCTGGATCTACGATCTGAGCAAGGGTGCGCCGGAGTGATGGCCGTGCCCGAAGACCGATCCGATATCAAAGTGGTCGTTTTTGACCTGGGCCGGGTGCTGTTGCGCATTTGCGACGACTGGCGCCATGCCTGCCGATGCGCGGGAGTCCCGCTCGAACCTCACGTGCCTGATTCCGATGGAAAGCTGCGCCTGCGCGACTACGTGTTTGCCCACGAGGTGGGCAAGACGACGACGGACGAGTTCGTCAGCGAGGTGGCGCCGATCATGGGCATTTCGCCCGGGCAGGTGAGGGCAATGTCGGAGGCTTTCATCCTCGGACGTTACGAAGGCGCTGCCGAGCTGGTGGATGAGCTCTGTGCGACGGGAATCACGACGGCGTGTCTGACCAATACCAGCGAGCACCATTGGGCGATGCTGTCGCAGGTCGGCCACCGCGCGTATTTTCCATTGCACCGGCTCACCTATCGGTTCGCCAGTCATTTGATTCGGGCCCGCAAGCCGGATGACGCGGCCTACGCGCACGTCGAGCGCGCGACTGGTGTGCCCGGATCCGCGATTCTGTTCTTCGACGACGTGCACGAAAACGTCGTGGGCGCGAAGAAACACGGCTGGCAGGCAATCTGGATCGACGCATCGTTGAACGATCCACTTAGGCAAGTCCGCTCGGAGCTGCGCCGCCACGCGCTTGTCGGCTGACAATCGCGCGGGAAGCGCCGTTTTGTCGGTCGCGAGGGTGTAATCATTGTGCGGCGGAGGCGTTACAAGGGTTGCATACGGGTGAGATTGCGCCGACGATGATCGCGGCTGTGATCTTTGCGATTTGCCATCTCAAGGATCGAAATTCGCGAAGCGGTGGAAGAAGTCAGGCGAGGACGAAATGGGCTGCGGCAAATACTGCGTCGGAGCGCTTCTCGCTGCGGTGCTTCTTCGATGCGGCGGGTGCGCCGATCCCTTGATTTTGCGGCCGTCCACCAACGTTTTACAGGTGACGGACGGCTCTGCCCGGCGCGTGGCGCTGGGGAAAGATCGCTCGGTCGAGGTTTGGACGGCGTCATCTCCGGGTGCCCGCGGACAAACGCCCCGGGCATTCATCCTGCACTTCTGCGGGAACGGCGATCGCGCCGAAACTGCCCTCGGCCGTCAGCTTGCCCAATGGGAGGAATTTCCCGTTGAGATTTGGGTGATGAACTATCCAGGTTACGGCGGCAGCAGCGGGCCGGCCCAACTCCGCGCTATCCCGGCCGCGGCACTGGCAGCCTACGACGCCCTGCGCGCCCGCGCCGCCGGCCGGCCGATCATCATCTCGGCGATGAGCCTCGGCTCGACCGTCGCACTGTACGTCGCCGCCCACCGTCCCGTGGACGGGCTGTTGATTCGCAGCCCTGCCCCGGTCCGTCAGGTGATTACCGGGAACTACGGCTGGTGGAACCTGTGGCTGCTGGCGGGACCGGTGGCCACCCAGTTTCCCGACGAGCTGGACAGCGTGAAGAACGCCCGCCGGGTCGAAGTCCCGGCAATTTTCGTCATCACCGGCGCTGACGAGCTGGTTCCGCGCAAATACCAGCGCGACGTGACCGCCGCGTACGCCGGTAAACATCGGGTCATTGTCGCCGAAGAGGCCCGGCACAGCTCGCCCATCTCCGGCAAAGCCGTCCAGCGCCTGCGATCGGACCTTCAGTGGCTCTGGTCGAAGGCATCCGCCGGCGGGCCGGCGGGGGCCTCTCGACCGTGACTTGCCCTGACAGCCGCATCCCTTTCGCCTCCGCTATAATCCCGTTCAATCATGGCGCAATCAGTCGAGAAGCGGATCGAGCAGCTTCGCAGGGAGCTGGATCGTCACAACTATCTCTATTTCGTCGAAAACCGGCCGGCGATCAGCGACAAGGAATTCGACCGGCTCATGCAGGAGCTGGTCGATCTGGAGAAGGCGCACCCGGAGTTGGATTCTGCCGACTCTCCGACAAAGCGGGTGGGCGGCGAAATTCAAAGCGAGCTCAAACCGGTCCGGCACGCCGTCCCGATGATGAGCATCGACAACACTTACAGCGAGGCCGAGGTCCGCGCCTTCGACGAGCGTGTCCGAAAAGGCTTGGATGGCCAGAAAGTTGACTACGTTCTGGAGCCCAAGATCGACGGTGCATCCGTCAGCCTGCGGTACGAGGGCGGAAGGCTGGTGCTTGCCGCTACCCGCGGCCGGGGGAACGTGGGCGACGACATCACCGCTAATGCCCGCACGATCCGGTCGATTCCGCTGACGCTGCATACGGACAGCGGCCACCTGCCGCCCGATATTCTCGAAGTCCGCGGGGAGGTCTACATGGATAACGACGACTTCCAGCGCGTGAACAAGGAGATCGCCGCCGAGGGCGAGGAGCCGTATGCCAACCCGCGCAATTTGACGGCCGGCACGCTGCGGCGGCTGGATCCCCGCATCGTCGCCAAGCGCCGGCTGCGCTTCCTGGCCCACGGGCTGGGTCAGGTCGAGCCGATGCCGGCCAAGACGTATTGGCAATGGACGCAGTTGCTTCGCCAGTGGGGGCTTCCGCTGCCGAAGGAGGTTTGGCGCGTGGGCGATATCGACGAGGCGATCAAGTGCATTCACGAATTCGAGAAGGTCCGCCCCAGGCTGCCGTACATGACGGACGGCATGGTGATGAAGGTCGATGCGTTTGCCCAGCGCGACACGCTGGGCGCCACCAGCAAGGCGCCGCGGTGGGTGATCGCATACAAGTACGAGACCGAGCAGCAGCCGACCGTCCTCAAGGATTGCCGTTGGCAGGTGGGCAAGGGCGGCAGCCTCACGCCGGTCGGAGATCTCGAGCCGGTCTTCATCGGCGGCGTTACCGTCACCCATGTCACGCTGCACAATATCGACCAGATCCATCGTCTGGATCTTCATTGCGGGGACACGGTCATCGTCGAACGGGCCGGTGAAGTCATTCCCTACGTCGTCGAGGCCGTGAAGGAAAAGCGACCCAAAGGCGCCAGGCCAATCGAAGCGCCGGCCAAATGCCCCGAGTGCGGGACCCGCGTCGAGCGCGAGTCGATGCCCGAGGAGACGATCGCTTACCGGTGCGTGAATACCGCCTGCGACGAGTTCTTCGTGCGGCATCGCGTCAAACGCGGCAAAATCCCGGAAGCCTGTCCGGTTTGCGGCAAGAAGCTCGAAACCCTCGACGAAGGGATCGAGATCTACTGCCCCAATCCCGCCTGCCCGGCCCAGCTCAAGGAGCGGCTGCGCTGGTTTTGTCACCGTGGCCAGATGGACATCGAAGGCGTCGGCGAAAAGCTGGTCGATCAGCTCGTCGATCGCGGTCTTGTGAAAACATTCGCCGACTTGTATCGCCTCAAGGCGGACGATATCGCGACGTTGAGTTCGGAGGTCATTGCCGACGGCAAGACGGTGAAGCGGACAGTGGGCGAGAAGGTCGCAACGAAAGTGATCGGCCACATTGCCGCCAGCCGCGAGCGCGGCCTCGACCGGCTGCTGGCTGGGTTGGGGATTCATCACGTGGGCAATCGCGTCGCGTTCGTGTTGGCCAGCCACTTCCAGAACCTGGATGCGATCGCCGAAGCGACTCGAGAGCAGCTCTCGGCCGTTCACGAGATCGGCGACGTGATCGCCGAGAGCGTTCACGACTTCTTTCACAACGAGGCCGGGAAGCGAACGATCCGCGAGCTCAAGGCTGTCGGCGTCGATCCGACCATGGAATCGCCCGCAGCGACGGGAAAATCGGGCGGTGGCGAGGCGGGCAAGCTTCCCCTGGCCGGCCTCACCATCGTCGTCACCGGCTCGCTGGAGAAGTTCAAGCGGCAGGAAATTGAGGAGCTGATTCAGAAGCACGGCGGCCGTGCCGCCGGCAGCGTCAGCAAAAAGACCAGCTTCGTCGTCGCCGGGGCCGACGCCGGCAGCAAGCTCGACAAGGCCAAAGAGTTGGGCATTCCCGTCATTACCGAAGCCGAGTTTGAGAAGCGGGTCACCTCGTAGAAATCCAAATGCTTTCAGATTCCCGACTTACGGTGGTTATCCACCCGGGCGGCGCGGTCTGCATTTTGCCGTCCGATTCTCCGGACCCCGATGCCGGGAGGTATAATGGATTGCAGGCGTGCGGGCCGCAGGATGTTTTGAAATGAACTCAGCAACGCGACTCGCATCGGGTAAGCGCCCGTTATCGACGGGAGGGCGAGGCTCCCGCCGAGGCACGGCTCGCCCTCCCGGAGGCGCCATTGCCCAGCCGCTGGAGCGCCGGCTGCTCCTCTCGACCGCCACACCCGTTACCCAGCTTCCATTTAACGGCTCGCCGCAAGGCGTTCCCGGCACCATCGAGTTCGAAAACTACGACACCGGGGGCGAAGGCGTCTCGTTTCACAATCCCACTCCGACTACCGGCGGAAAATACCGTCAGGACGGACTTGATATTGAACCCGCCTTCGACGGCGGCGGCGGATATTACGTTGGGTCCACGACCCCGGGCGAGTGGCTCAACTACACGGTCAACGTCGCCTTTGCGACCACCTACTCGATCAACCTGCGTGTGGCCAGCGGAGGCAGCGGCGGCGAGATCCATCTGAACGTCGATGGCGTCGACGCCACTGGTGAAATCAAAATCAGCAATACGGGCGGCTGGCAAAAATGGACGACGCTCACCGCCGCGAACGTCAACATCTCCGCGGGCCGGCATGTCATTGCCCTGGTGGTCGATTCGGCTTCCACCAGCGGCCAGAGTGTGGCCAATTTCAACTGGATGCAGCTCAAGGACGACCCTTACACCTCGCCGCGCACGCAGTGGTGGCGGGATGCCAAGTACGGCCTGTTCATCCACTGGGGGCTGTATTCCCAACTGGCCGGGCACTGGAACGGCCAGACCACGACGGGCTACGGCGAGTGGATCATGAACGACCTGAACATTCCCCTGGCCCAGTACGCCCAGGTGGCCAACCAGTTTGACCCCACCCAGTTCAGTGC
>Ga0307477_10004020_pt1 | contig 10772 bp, 17 predicted proteins | sample atmos_gasesECM2C_FD_203316 | JGI IMG/M metagenome (GOLD analysis project Ga0307477, IMG submission 203316) | Hardwood forest soil microbial communities from Morgan-Monroe State Forest, Indiana, United States - atmos_gasesECM2C_515 | ecosystem: Environmental > Terrestrial > Soil > Temperate... | reverse complement strand
CATGAGCGTACGCGCGAAGTTCATCGTGCAGAGCATCACCAAGACCGCGTGGGATGGCGATACCGTTAAGATGAATGCGGTGGACGATCCTACAATCCCGGAGCAGCAGCGGCTGGCACTGAGGTCACCGACCGCCAGCATCGTCCTGTTCACAGATACGAAAAGCGCAGAGAAGCTTTTCCAGCTGGGCGAAGCTTACTACGTGGACTTCAGAACCCTCGAAGAAACCGAGGCCAGACACTCTCGCGGCACGGATCCAACGTGAAAGGAAGTGGCTAGTGGCTAGTGTCGGAGAGTGGCTAGCCACTCGCCATTAGCGACTAGCCACTGGTTTCACCATGCCCACTGGATTCCCAGACTACTACGGCGGATTAACCCTTCCGGTAACTGTCGTCGAGGGCGGCACCGGGCAGACCTCGATCACCGCGAACGCGTTGCTGATCGGCAACGGCTCCGGCGCGATGATCGTCTCGAACGTGGGATCCGCGAACCAGGTCTTCCAGGTTCCTTCCGGCGGTGGCCAGCCACTGTTTCAGGGATTGACTGCGGATATCTCGAACGTCACCGGGATCTTGCCTGTCGCGCACGGCGGCAACGGCACCGCCACGCCCGCCCTGGTCGCCGGCAGCAACATCGTCATGACTGGATCTTGGCCCGCGCAGACCATCGCGCTTTCCGCCAACCCCACCGTGACCACTTTTGTTGTCACACCCACCTCGAACCTCACCGGCATACAGCTCAGCGGGAAAACAGTCGGGCCAGTCAGCCCGTGGCTTTTCTTCCAGGACGTTACCGCGAACGTCTATCGCGGCGCGCTCGGTTTGTCGGAGGGGCCAAGCGAGATCATCACCGGGGATTCCGCCGGCGATATTTCGCTGGTCGCAGCGACGGGCAAATTAATTCTGGGCACCAGTGCCACCGACGCGTTGCACATCGACCAGTCCCAGGTCGTGACGCTCGCCCATCCGCTGGCCATCGCATCGGGCGGCACCGGCGCCGCCACGCTGCTCGCCGCCGGCATCCCGCAGATCGTCGCTACCGTCGATCAAACGGCGCAGACAGGTTCGATCGGCTCCACCACGCTCTACGCAGTTCCTGCGAATAAGGCCGGCCTGTACGAGATCTCCATTTACCTGGAGACCACCACGGCCGGCACCGGCGGCACGGTGTCTGCCAGCATCACCAACGTCACCGAGTCGGGCACGAGCTCGACCAAGACCACGGCCACCGTCAACCTGAACGGTGGTGGCGCGAACTTAGGAACGGCCGCGGGCTCAAGCCCGATCGTGATCTACTCCCAAGCCTCCCAGAACATCACGTACTCAACCACCGTGAGCGGCGCCACCGGCAACCCGCAGTACTCGGCTCGTTTCCGTGTAAAATACCTGGGCTAGAGGAGAGACCATCATGCCAAACAGTGACACCGCGCTGCCGGCATCCGCTGCGCGCCTCGGCCTACTGGGCCAGCTCATCGCTTTGGCCCAGGCGAGCGAGCAGGGGCACGTGCAGCAGCTCCCAGGCCCGCCTGAAGAATTGCGCGCGGCCGTGAAGAAGCTAATCACCATCTCCTGCGCGCAGGACGCACGGGGAGCTCGGGCCCGAGCAGCCTGGCGCAAGCTGGCAGAGGGCGGGCTCGAGCTAATCCGTGCGCTCAACAACGATCCCGCGCCGAACGATTGCACGTGATGGAGTGGCATGGGCGAAGTGATTCAATTCGCTTTCTGGGTCGTCGGCATCTTGGTGGGCGTGCTCACGATCGGAGGAGCCACCGCGCGCGTGGTCCGCGAGCTCGCCAACATGGAGAAGGCCATCGCGCTACTCCAGCGCGACGTCGAGCACCTGGCCTCTCTTCTGACCGGCATGGAGAAAAAACTTGAGGCCGCTCCCCGATCTAAGTGACATCGCTGTCCCGGATTCAGTGCTCGATCCCGTCGCCGACGATTTCACGCAACTACTCGCCGATCAGCCGCACACGTTCGACAGCTTGCAACTCCTGCTCGATCCACCGGCGGATCAAGCCCTCGCCGATCTCAGCATTCTGTCGGACGCGATCGACGCCCTGGGCGCGTTCTCAGACGGTGTGGACGCCACCTACGGCCAGCTCAATACCGCGATCGCGGACCTCGACTACGCCCAGACGATCAGCGACGTGCAGGCCCTCGAGAAGGCCTTCTTCGACAGCACCAACCAGTCAAACGTCGATTACGGCACGCTGGGAATCGACCTGCTCACCGCGGTGGTGAAGGTGATCGTGGCGGTTATGAAAGACATCATCAACGCCATCCTGGCCGCGATCGCTTGGCTGGTCCGCGCGATTATCAGTCTCGCCGGCGCGATCGCCAGTCAACCCCCGCCCGCGACATTCTCCGGAGGTGACTTCCCCGCCCCGCCGCCGATCCCGGGCGCGTAAGTATCAATATTTTAAGCTGGAAACTCGGCGTATAATTCCCGTCATGGCCACACCCACAGAACCCACCATCGGCCGCATCCAGCAGATCACCGCATTCAGCCAAACAGGCCAGCCAATCGTCAGCTACGTTGTCTCGTTCACCGTGGGAGAGCACGGGCCCTTCTCGATCACCATCCCCGCGGCCGAGTTCACCGCGCCCGAAGCACTGAAGCGCGTGAACGAGTTCGCCGCGAAGATCGCCGGAATCACCGCGCCCGCCGGAGCGTAGCGATGGATTTCTCCTGGCTCGGCAAGGTCTTCAACGGAATCATCGGGATCTTCAAGAAGCTCGGCAACCTCAAGTGGTCCGACATCTGGCGCGGCATCCAGGACATCCTGCATCGCCTGAAGAATTGGTACGAGTGGTACAAAACCCACGTCCAGCAGCCCATCCAGCAAGCCCGCGCGAACTTCCGGAAACTGTTCAACCGCTTCATCCAGCCGATCATCGGGATTGTAGACACGCTGCGCCGCATCACCAGCCTGGTGGGCCTGTTCAACAAACGCCTGGCCGCGAAGCTCAACTCCGTCTTCTTCCGCATCGAGGCTGCGCTGCTCGCTCCCATGCGCGCGTTCCTCAACCGCATCAATTCCCTGGGCCACGTGATGCAGGCCTTCCTCACGCCCTTGGGGTACTTTGACCGCGCCACGCTTTTGAACTCGCTGTGGCGCGATGCAAAATATCTGCGGCACATTGTTCTAAACCCGCTCGCCGGCCCTTCCGTTATGCCCGCAATTCCGCCCGTCCCTACGACGTCAGAGAACGTGCAGTTTGTGAAGGATTTCGCTGCCGGCGTCCCGCCGGCGGATTCTGCCGGGCTCACGGCCGACGTCGACTCGTTCCACAAACTCATCGAGGCAGGTGTAGAGTAGTCGCATGGGCGACTTGCTGAATCCTCCCTTCCCCACCGACTCCGGAGGGCTCCCGTCTCAGGATTTTCAGGCCACCACCGACGACTTCACCAAGCTCACGCTCCAACAGCAGCTAAAGTTCCTCATCGACAACGCCGCGCAGCTCGTCGGCCTGCGCGACCTGTTTCTCTCCGGCGCCCCGTTTCAGTGGAAGCAAGCCGCGGGCTTCACGGAAATCATCGCGGACATTCTCCTCGGCCTGTTCAAGATCGGCGAGGTGTTCACGATCAACTGGCTCAAATTGGAGGAGACACTGTTCTCTTTCCTGCGCGAGCCTGTGCAGGCCCTCGATGTCACTGTACTTTCCTTCTACGTGCAGCTGCTTGAGCAGGCGTTCCAGGGGCAACCTGGGACCACGGTGCAATTCGGCAACACCCAGCTCGCCGGCATCGTCCAGAGCCTGTACAACACCATGATTAAGCCCTTCACGCTGCTGGGAAACACGGCCGACATCACCCAGCCCGGATCGGGTTTTCAGAACCAGGAGTACCTGCTCTCGACCGCCCTTAACCTGGCCCTCCAGGAAAAAGTCGTAGAGGACATGGGGAATCACTTTGGGATGGGGGCCCTGAAAACACTTGCCCCTCTGACGGCGATCGTGGACCAATCCATCAACCCTCGCAACATCGTGCGTCAGGCGATGGATTCCTCGTACGCGTTTCTGCTGAAGGCGCCGGTCACGCGGGATCTCAATCGGAAGTACCCGATCAAGGATCTGGGACTGACGGCGCTCGCCCACCTCAAGCTGCGCGGTGTGATTGACGACGCCACCTATCTGGACCGCTGCCTCGACGCCGGCTTGAACAACGAGCACGCCCAGCAGCTGCTCCTCGAGGCCGGAAGAAAAATCAGCGAGGCGGACATCGCCAAGCTCTACACCAAGGGGATCATCACCCTCGACGATGCCCGGAACCTCCTCATGCAATCGGGCTACGATCCGCGCCTGGCAGACGCGATCATTCACCTGCGCACCCATGACCGAGCGGCAACGATCGAGGAACGTGTAGGCACCGCCGCGGTGAGCAAATGGGTAGCCGGCAAGATCGACCAAGCGACGATGGAAGGGATCCTGCAGCAAACGGGCTTTACCAGTTTCGAGATCACGCTCCTCGAGCTCGAGCAGGCATGGGCCAAGGTACACCCCGACTTCAAGCCCCTCACCTACTCGGACACCAAACGCCTCTTTGAAGCCAACATCATCGGGATCGACGAAGTGGTCACGTTTCTCGATGGCCAGGGCTACAGCCCCACAGACGTGCAGAACCTGGTGTTGCTCGACTTCACCGTGGCAGCGGAACGCCAAGCCCGGAAGGCTTTGCTAATCGCACGCTACCGCGTCCAGGCGCAGACGGACCTAGCACAAGCCGCGGCTGCCACCGCGAAGAACCAGACCGCCCTGGCCGATGCGAAGAAGGCCCTGGCATCGGAGCTCAACTCTGCCGCGGCCGAGCTCGGCCAGCTCGAGGCCCTCCCCGGCATCCTCGCCCTCACCGGCTCCATCCCTTGATTTCGCCGGCGCCCGGGGTGTTCGCAACCCCGCGATCGCGGGGTGTCCGCAACCTTGGCGTTTGTTTCCGTCGATCGAAACGCCGGCATCACTTCCCTTCCCTGCCCCGGATCCGTTTCCAAGCCAAAGTCGCGTGACTTTTTCCAAGTGTGGCAAAAAATGTTTCAGTTTATTGGGGTGGTCACCGGCGATGCCATTGTGGCACGCCGGCCTTGCCGACCTGGCACGCCGGCAGTGCCAAGTTGCCGTAGATCCTGACGTCAGACCTCGGCTTGGCTGGAGACGCCTGGCAAAGTGGTCGCCAACCACGTTGCCATCCGCTGTGGCACACGCACAACAAGGACATGTGCCAGATCATCAGGGGATGCCAGCAAATACGGCAAATCGCCTGTAATAGAGCCGTTTTGGCGGTGTCAGGAGCCCGAAGGGGTTGTTGACCCGGTTGGCAAGAAAGTAGGCGGAAACGAGGGATTTCCGGCCGGTGGGAAGAGAAACACGAGGATATTCTGCGCTTTGAAGATCGAGGCCATATCGTGGCCGAGCCGCGCGCAGATCAGTGCCGTACGGACGACTTCTTGCGTGTTGAGGTACTGTCGGCCGAGGTGTTCGTAACCGATAAGCTGACCCACCGCGGCAAGGCCTGGCCGCTCGACGATCTCAAAGATCCAAGTCTCGCCCATTCTCGCCGCGGTGACATCAATCCGTTTCTGTGTGAGTTGCTTCCAGAGTGCAGCTTCGTCCGGTGTGAGGTACGCAGGCGCCTGGATTCCTTGCCCGACATGCACATTGTAGCTCCAGTCCGTGAAGTCGTTCTGGTAGTACTTCAGGAATTTCCGCCACAGATCGACGGAAACGCTGTTCAAACCCGGATAGCTCGCTCGCTCGAGCTCAGAGACCATTGCAGTTGTACCGTGCCGCTGCGCGCTTCATCGCCTCTCGATCGTTCCCTTCATCCCGCCGGCGTTGCCTCCGCTTCGACCGGGAGTACAACCAAAACAGACCTGTGATCGGCAGGAATAGCCAGAAGGCGCCAGACATGAAAGCCATAGCCAGGCCCCTCAGAACGATGTTGGCACGGAGATATTTCGCTTCCTGACTGTCGCCTAAAACCACGTCGCGCAGTCTCTGTTGGAGTTGCTTCGTGGCTGGCTGATCGCGGAGTCTCTTCAAAGCAGCAGCTCGCCGAGGAGTCACCAGCAAGCCGTGCCACCTTTTCCACATCGTTTTGGTCCTCTCATCCGGCGAAGCCGGTCAACTCGAAAAGTAGGTCTGCGGCGACCTGGAACGGAGTCTCCGTCACTTGCGGCACGAAACCGACGATACCAGAACCAGCGAACAGCGCGAGATCCTCAGTGCTCACTTCTCCGTAAATGTACGTGGTGTCGGGATTCTGCCGCGCCAGCGTGCGCAATCGCTTGTCCGTCTGTTCGTCGTCTTCCTCGTGCTGTTGCTCCGCCTCAAACGCTGCCTTCTCCAGCTCCGCGAGAAATATATCGAACGCAAACCGCCGTACAGCGTTGACCTCCCAACCCAAAGTGTAGAAAATCACGTCGCCAACTACGCCAGTGGCCACGCCTGCGATGCTTCCGGTGCCCGTGATCTGTCCCGTGGCTAGGTCCAGCAGCACACCAATGATGACGTAAATGAGCAGTCCTTGCATTGCGCTTCGTCAACGCGGGGGACTACCAGCTGCTGGACAGCGCGGCCCCTCACGCGCCTGGAGCGGGAGCGCCAGTGCGCAAATGGTTGTCCAGCAGCTGGTAGTCTCCCGCGGTGATGTCCACTCCCAACGCCTCGCCCCACTGCTGGAGCGCCAGCTTCAGCACGCGCGCCGGCAGGCCCAGGTCCACCAGGAAATTCATCAAGGCGTACTTCTGCCGCGGGTTCATGAACTCGAGCGGGATCTCAGGGAGCAGGGACGCCATTCGGTTTGTCCTCCATGGTGATCGCGTAAAGCTGTCGGAACGTGCTCTTCCGGGTGATCTGGTAGTGGTGGTACACGTCTCCAAGCCAGCTCGCCACGAAATCCGCATATTTCTCCGGTGCGTTGTGATCCGCGGACGGCGCGTACACCTTGAAAAGAGCCTCAAGACTAGAGTCGAAGGTTAACCCGCTTTTGTTCAGCCCGGTTGCTTTGCTGGCCAGATCGTGCAGCAGCGCGTTGTACCCCTTAACGAAACTCGGGAACACGCGATAGCCCGCTTCGTCTTGCGGCTGGTCCGGAGCCGTGGGGCGAAGGTTCCCCGGGTTGCGGTTGCGATACGCGCGATCGCGCGCCTTGTTCCCCTCGTAGAGATAGATCGCGTCGGCGATCGCCTCGAGCATGGGCACGCTCATGGTGTGGGTCCTCCCTCCTTCGGCCGCGGTACGGTCTTGCCGAGCTCAGAGGGGTGTCGCAAGGCAACAGTCCCATCGGCAAGCCGCACCGCGACCACGGGGATAGCTCCAAGCCCTGGAATGGTAATCAGCGGTTGCGTCAAAGGCGGTTTCGCTGGGTTATCCGGCATTTGTCACCTCGTCGATCATCGACTGCGGAAGGTAAGCGACGGTGGCGCCTAGCACGGTCACAGTCTGACCAGTAACTGGATCGTACACCAGGCGCCCCTGCGCCACTCCGAGGCGCGGATCGGAGTGAATCGCATCCGACAAGGGTCCGCGCGTGGCAAGGCCGCTCGCCGCCTGCGCGTTCAGCAGCTGTAGCTGCACCAGGATGTCAGCCGGCGTCGCCATCGGCCTGGGCCCTCGCTAGATTTTCTTCCGCCTGGCGGCGCGCCATCCGCTCACACGTCGCGTGAACCATCTTCACGCGCATATCGTGCGGCTCCTCCGCCGATCCGCACAGCCAGCAGGCCATCGGATCGGGACCATATTGCGGCCCGCCCACGTTAACACCGGACGCCGCGGCTTGCTCCGGCGTCAGCATCTGCGTGTCGCGGTAGTCCTTCACCCACAGGCGCACTTTTTCGACGCTGGCGCCGTCGCGGATGGCCGCGTCGAGCAAGAAGTGCCGCGTGTCATCATGCTTCACCATTTGCAGCAGCTCAGACACGCCCACACCGATTTTTCCCTCGGAAAGCGCTTCCCTCACCTGATCGTCGAGCTCCAGCAGTTTCAATCGACGCTCGACCGTCTCCCGCGATCGGTGCGCGATGGCCGCCACTTTTTCAGTGTCCAGCACCTGCTCGAACAGCTCCGCATACACCGCGGCTTCCTCGAGTGGCGTGAGATCCACGCGGTAGATGTTCTCATGGAGCCGCCGGGCCATCGTCAGATCGTCAGTAGTCTCGTCCACCAGCAAACAATCGACCAGCGGAAGGCCAAGCTTGCGCACAGCCATCAAGCGCCGATGTCCCGCGACCACTTCGTACTCGTCTCCGAACTCCCGCACCATGATCGGCTGAAGCAAACCCAGCTTGCGGATCGACTCGGCGAGCTCCTCGATCGACTCCAGGTCTATCTTCGCGCGCACATCGTGCTGTGGATCGTTGATCCTGATGACTTCGAGTTGTAGCAGCTTCATCACTCCTCCTTCTCGAGCGCCGGCGCCGCCGCGTGCACAACTTCCATCGTGGCGATTTTTTCCTCCTGCTTCAGCTGTAGGTAGGTTCCCTTCTCGATCCCGAGTCTTTTGGCAAGCTCCTTCGGGATGCGCACACACAAAGTCCCGCCGTGTGAAAATACGAGTCTAACCCACCAGGACCGTCCCTCTCCTGGTTTCACCCAAACGGCGCGGGTAAGCGGGTCAATCAGCCCTTTTTTCGCCATTCTCCCCGCCCTTTCGCATCCGCTCCTTGTACCGCTCGACGAAGTTTGGGTTCAACCTCGCAGGGCTGTTTCCGTTCGTACCCACCAGCGTCTCGCGGGTGGCCACAGCCTCCTTCTCCAACCGCACGCCACGTTCCTGCGCTCTCCGCCTTGCCTCGAGATCAGAGTCTTGGGAAGACGCCGCCGGTTTTGCGGCGCTTTGCTCTTTCTTGGTGTTGATGGTTAAAGGAGGGTTCAATGAAGGATAGGGTGGCAGGCTGCCGGGGGTGGGGTGGCAGCCTGCCGGGGGTGGGGTGACAGGCGTGGTATCTGAGGGGTGGCAGCCTGCCGGGGGTGGGGTGGCAATGTGCCGGGGGTGGGGTGGCAGTCTGCCGGGGGTGGGGTGGCAGTCTGCCGGGGGTGGGGTGGCAGTCTGCCGGGGTATTAGGGGGTTTTGGACCTTGTTCGACGCGTTTTCGTTGGGTAAACCCACGGTTTGCCCACGGTTACCGTACGGTGTTTCGGATGTCGGCCCGCCGACATTGGTGCCCCAATCCCTACACCTGGTCAACTCGTAAGTGGTCGATCTCCGCCCTCCCCGCGACCAATGACCAACCGGCGACACTTCCCCAGCTCTTTCTAGCTCCCTCAAGGCTCGCTGCACGCTTCGCTCATGCATCCGGGCTTCACGCGCGATCGTTTGCACCGCGGGCCACGATTGGAATAGATCGTTCGCGTGATTCGCAAGGCTCAACAAGACTAGGCGTTCAGTCATCCGGCTGGGCGAGTTCTGGAACACGTAACTCATCGCTTGAATCGACACGTCGCCATTCCCCCCTACTGCACCTATTCCGGCGCCTCGGGATCCCGTTTCCACGGCACGCCGCGCGTCATGAGTTCGTCGATCGCCATCACTGCCATGAAGTGGCCGAGCGCAAGATGGAACAGAGCCTGATCGCTCGCCTCCAGCACAGACGCGAAGTGCTCCAACCGCTCGCGCGTTTCCTCGTTCAGCAGGCACAGGAGAAACGCCCCCAGCACCGCGTCGTCAGGCTCGGTGCCCGCCGCTTCCTCCAGCCATTCCTGCATTTCGCCGATCGTCACGGCGCTTCCCTTCCCTGTTAAAAACGCTGGTGCTCAGAGATCATGGCGAGCTCGCCATGGTGGACGGCCCCCAGCACTTCGTGCCCACCTACGCGTCTATCTCTGTTGAAGCTCATTCGGCGCTCCAGGCTCCGGATCCGCCGGTCGATCCTCTCGAGCCTCCGCAAGATCAGCCGCCTGCGGGCCAACGCCGCGTAAAGCCTCTGCTGGTGTTCCTGGCTCATACTCGAATTGCACACTCCGATTCTTCCCGGCCACCAGCACGTGGTCCAGAAAAAACCAGCAGCTCCAGCACTCGTTGCAGATAAAGTGCCGCTTCCAGATCGGGCCTGGCTCGTGCTCCTCGAGCTCGCTCCCGCACCGTGGGCAGTGCATGTGCACCTCTCAGGAAGTGGCTGGTGGCTAGTGGCTAGTGGCTAGCCACTCTCCGACACTCACCACTAGCCACTTCCTCAAAGGATCATCCGCGGGGAGATCGCGGAGGCGATGGGCGACGGCGCCGCCTGCTCCGTCAGCTGCTGCTCGAATTCCGCGTTGTCCACTTGCGACTCGACGCGCACCAAGGCTACAAACATCACGAACGGAATGCCCTTCTCCGTGTGCCCTTCCCAGATCCGCGTCTCCAGGCCGTTCAGGTGCACCTTCTTGCTGGTCGAGTGAACCGTCGCCTTCATTGGGTTACCCCCTAATTACTAGCCGTACTATGTGTGCTAAATAGTTAACGGTCTATCGCTTATCAGACTCTTGATCTGCCGCAACCAAACCCTCAAGAGAGGGGTGAATCCTACACCTGTTTTGCCGACTTTCGCCTAGACCCATTTTCGCTGGTACTGGAGTTTTCCACAGCGTAAGATTTACACCACCACCTGTTCTCGTGTGTTTCCATTGCACCACTACCTATTCTGGTTTTTCCTTGACGCAGCACGAGGCTGACGCTACCCTCACCTGTGGAAATCCTGTGGAAGTCTCAAAACGGGGGTTGACATGGCCATCCAAACCAAGGATATCACCAGCATTGCTGCGAAGTGGAGCGCGAGAGCACAGAGCGCCGGCCCG
>Ga0307477_10004019_pt1 | contig 10776 bp, 8 predicted proteins | sample atmos_gasesECM2C_FD_203316 | JGI IMG/M metagenome (GOLD analysis project Ga0307477, IMG submission 203316) | Hardwood forest soil microbial communities from Morgan-Monroe State Forest, Indiana, United States - atmos_gasesECM2C_515 | ecosystem: Environmental > Terrestrial > Soil > Temperate... | reverse complement strand
AAGTTTAGCGATCCACCCCGGCTCTCCGACCTCGATGGCCTCACACTGGAGCAGGAAGACATTCAGCAGTTGAAAACATGCAAACCAGGCCACTGCGAGGTTCAGTTGCCCAGTGACGCGATGGAGGCGTTCCAGCGATCAGTCGACTGGTCGGCTCCCGATGTCGCGGACCGTGTGAACCGCCTCGCGAAACAAATGATATTGAAAGCTCTCCTGCGCTACCAGGAGGGGGGTAACGCCGCCCTGGGCACTTACCGGGATAAGAATCACCCAGCCGTCGTAGCGGACACGTTCCAATCGTTGTTGAGCCGATCGAAGGCGCTTCCTATCTATCTGCCCGAGCTCGATCGCTACCTGCTCGACTATCCAAATGCGAAATCGCCGGAAATTGAAACAGAATTCTACTGGGAGAAAGTGAATTTTGGGCTGAAGCCAACGATTCGAGTAGTCCAGGCCATCGTTTATAGAGGCGCGAGCGCGGCGGATCCTGCATACGCGGTCGGTCTGAAGCAGCTCTATGCGAGCCACTACTTCGAGACAGCTCTGGACATAACGGTGTGCGTCCGGGACGTAGAGAATCAGAAACATCCGGGAATTTATTTGATCACCCTTAAAGGCTCGCAGCAAGCGGGCCTGACCGGATTGAAAGGCAGCATCGTACGGAAAGTTGCTGTCGACAAAACGCGTTCGTCACTGGAAAAAGCTCTTGCGGCAATCAAACTAAAACTGGAAGCGCACGCAGATTGACTAGTACCGAGAATAATGAAAACGGCAGATTTATGAAGCTACTGGATCGTCGCACCTTAAGCGTCCTCGTGACAGTCATCGCAGTTGCGATAGTGCTGGCAATTATCTATCTCGCGCGAGCGGTCATCGTAATTTTCGCCTTCTCGGTTCTGTTCGCCTACTTGATCAACCCACATGTCAAATTCCTTCAACGGCACTCTCTGTTGTTCAAGAGCCTAAAGGGCCCTCACATTTTTCAGGTTTATTTGGTATTTCTCATTCTATTGGCGTCCGTTTTTCATGCATTTGCGCCCGAATTCCATGGACGGCCTGGCAGACTGTTAAGAGAGATCCCCATGCTGACCGACAAGGTAGCCAGTGGAGAAATCGCGGACAGTTTAGGGAAAAACCTGGGATGGACAGACGCTGAAACGCTGAGGTTGAAGGTCTTTCTTCAGGGACATCGCTCGAACATTGAGAGTGCAACACAGGCAGTCCAGCGATCCGCATTGGAGATAGCCGGCGCAGTCCTTGTGATTCCGATACTCGCCATCTTTTTCCTCAGCGACGGCGAGAATCTTGCAAATCAGATCATACTTCTTGTATCGCCAGCTGACGCGATACGCGACGTTCGCTCGCTAGTAGCGGAACTTAACGTCATGCTTCAACGTTATATTCGCGCGAAAGTCACTTTGGGGATGCTGTCGTTCGTTTTCTCCTCTCTGGCAATGCTAATGCTGGGTTTTCCTCATCCGCTGGCACTAGGTGTGATCGCAGGCAGTCTGGAATTTATTCCTATCGCCGGTTGGATGATGGCGGCAGCGACAATCGTGAGCGTCGGCGTTCTCGCGCACTCTCACTGGATTTGGATGCTCGCGCTGCTCAGCGCCTGGCGTGTTTGCATGGACTATGCGATCTCACCGCGAGTAATGGGGCACGAGCTGGAGATTCATCCGCTCCTTGCAATATTTGTGGTCATGGTAGGGGGCGCCGTAGGCGGAATTGTGGGGGTCTATCTCTCCATTCCGTTGGTTGCTGCTCTCCGGGTCGTCTGGCGGCAACTCCCTGCCCTTAAAAACACCTGATCCCTCCCGACAGAGTTCTAAGCTCCCTCCTTTCCAATTAGGTTTCTGCAATGGAAATCCACCCACGAATTGACTGTTTCCGCTTTTTTTTGCGCTTGAATCTACAACTGCCTCCTCTTCAGGTAGCGACGGCAACCTGGATATGCCATCACTGTGAGCTAACGGTTGCTCACGTTTTCAGGCTTGTCGGAGTTTGCGAATATTCGCTCGTGATTGGAGACGCACACATTGTGACGATCCAACGCGGGGTCCAAGGCATTACATAAAGGAGATCTAGCGATGAGCACCGACTCTCTCGAAGTGAAAGGAAGTTATCCGATGAGAGCAACGAAGAAGGAAAACGCAGAGTCTTCGACTGCGAAAGCAACCAGTGTGATTGACTATATCGTCCAGCGACTCGCTGATGAGGGTATCACGGACTGTTTCGGCGTACCGGGAGACTACGCGTTCCCGATCTGTGACGCAGTCGATCGCAACCCAAACATCAGATGGGTCGGCTGCTCAAATGAATTGAATGCATCCTACGCTGCCGATGGCTATGCACGCGTTCGGGGCGCGGCAATGTTATCCACGACCTATGCGGTGGGCGAGTTATCGGCGATCAACGGAGTGATGGGTGCGAAGGCCGAGCGCTCACTCGTCTACCATGTCGTCGGCATGCCGTCCTACCAGAACCAGCGCTTGCACAAGATAATGCACCACACTTTTGGAGACGGAATTTTTGGGAACTTCGTCAACATTTCCGCTCAAGCGGCCTGTTGCCACGCGGTGATCAACCCCGATAACTGCATGATTGAAATGGAACGTGTGATCTTAGAGGCGCGTCGCAATAACCAACCCGCTTACATCGTCGTTCCAGGGGACTATGCGCTGGCACCGGTCACGCTGACCGAGGTGAGTCCCGTCACGCTCAAGTCGGGCGAAGCGTCCCTCAAAAAAGCAGTCGCCGCCATAGCTGAACGGGTAAGAGGCGCAAACTCCATTGTCGCCTTCCCAGCGTTCCCGCTGTCGCGTCTCGGCTTACAAAAGGAGGCCCGACAGGCGATCGAGGCGCTGGGCTGCCCGTTTGCTACCACGCCGATGGAAAAGTGCATCATCGACGAAAGCCACCCGCAATTTGCCGGGGTGTATGCAGGAGCGGTGTCCGCAGAGAACACGCGGCAGATTGTCGAGGACGCGGAATTGGTGCTTGATCTCGGCGGGATCAGCCTCAACGACGAAACCACCGCGGGCTTCTCTGGGCGACTTGATTCCGCACGGTTCGTCTCGATCGGGCTGAATGATGTTCGTATCGGAGAACAGGTATTCGGGAATGTTCGACTCGCCGACGTGCTCGCTGCACTCGCAAAACTTAAATCGCCCGCGCTTCCCTACAGAAGAACACCAGAACAAGCTCGACGCGTAAATGGAAACCCGTCGGACAAGATCACGATGGATCAACTCTATTCTCGCTACGCGGCGTTTATCCGACCGGGCGATAGCGTTGTTCTGGAAAGCGGGAGTTCGAGCTTAGGAATTGCGCCAGTGACACTCGCCAATGATGTGCAGGTGCACATACAAATGTTATGGGGGTCGATTGGATGGGCCACGGGAGCCACCTTCGGGGTAGCGCTCGCCGACCCCAACCGGAGAACGGTCCTCATCACTGGCGAAGGTTCTCACCAATTAACCGCCAACGAAATCGGAAATATGGGGCGCTACGGTGCCAATCCGATCATCTTTGTTCTCAACAACGACGGCTACATGGTGGAGCGGGCGCTGGAACCGAACCCAGACTGGTCCTACAACGATCTCGCAAAATGGCGCTATGCAGATTTGCCGCGGGCGTTGGGATGCGCTGACTGGGTAACGGCACGTGTCGAGACGCTCGGCGAGCTCGACGCCGCAATGAAAGCGGCCCGCGAGAGTAGATCGGGCACGTACATCGAGGTCATCGGGGAGCGAATGGATATGCCCGAAGCTCTCGCCTTCGCGCATACCCGCATTAAGGAATTGTACGGAGATGCGGCCGTATAACCTTACAGTTACTTATTTGGTAAGTACTTTATGAGGATGTGAAGCGATAATGAGAATACGACTTGAAGGCTGATGGTTCAACCGTTATCGCGATTCCCATTGCTCACCAGGAGCGGCCAATGGTCGCGCCCGTAACCGACTAGAAAGTCCCGAGCCGCTGGGCCGCGCAGGGTTCTGCTGTCGACCCAGCGAATTCGAAAAAGGATAAAAAAGTGAGAATCGATCAAAGTATCCCTAAATGCGTTTCATTCTTTGCGCTCCTCCTCGCTGCGTTGTTCCTCACACCGCGGGCGAATGCGCAGTCTTTGACTATGGACGGTGAGTCCGGAATCTTTCTTCAACCCATGGCTGAAGTCGTCCCGTCACCTCAAAACAAGTTCGGTGGGCTTACGCTGAGCTTCCACGCCGTGAACGCTGGGCCTGTCGCTGCAGACTACATCAACACGGGAGTGGAAGAGGGATTTGGGAACTGGCTGGAGTTCGGATACACCCGCAATGTTCACACGGATGGCGCAGATCCGACGATCAGTCCACTTTTCAATTTCCGCGGGATGAATATCTTCAACTTCAAAGCAAAGCTCCTGCCATCGAACTACCACGGCCACAAATATTTGCCCACCATTTCCCTGGGTGGAGTGCTCCGCACCAATGATCCGTTTGTCGTCCAGGCGGTTATGCACAAGAACGCTACCAACGGCGATGTCTATTTGGTGGGGACAAAGCTTTTCACGATCGGGAATAAGTTCGCTTTCGTGGCGAACGCTGGCGTTCGCGGGACCAACGCACAAAAGTACGGCTATGGCGGTAATGCAGTGGATTGGGAAGCTCGGGCGTTCGGCGGGGTCGCTTTCCCAATTCCCATCAAGAAGCTTGTGGTTATCACCCCTGCTGTCGAAGTCGACCAAGAGCCTAGAAGAATCAAATATGTCCCTGCCGCATCCTTGCCCACGGACCTTATCTACGCAATAAGGCTTTCTCGCTTGCCCGATTCGAAATGGAGCTTCGACATTGGAACAGGCCATCTTGGTGCAAATATCGCGCCTGGCGTCAACATCAAAGCAAACACTGCCGTCGCTCTTGCGGTCAACTACAGATTTGGGAAATCTGAACGCTAGACTCCGCAGAAAGGAGGATCTAAATGCCGGAAATTCGCCCGACTTTCTCTACAATTCGTTTTTTTGCGACTGTGGCCATCGCCTTGACCATTGGACCTGCTTTCTTTGGCCAGCAGAGATCGGCCAGCGAACTCCATGCACGCATCAACTCTATTCCCACAGGTGCAAATGTTAAGGTGGATGGAGCCGACGTCGGCACTACTCCCCTAGAAATCGAGCTGCCTTGCTGCTTTCACGACGTGAAAGCCCCGGCAACCATGAGATGTATTAAATCACATGGTTTGATACAGTTAAATCTGTGACTGTCCGGCCGCGATTTTTCTATGACTTGCAGACATCGAGCAAACAGCCCTTTGATACACCTCAACTTTCCCGCGTTGTTTGGGTAGGCACTCTCTCTAAACTCGCCCGTGGGCGTTCCAAAGAGCAAAGGGAATAATTTGGAACGACCTATCCTGCCGTACCTTGACTTGTCCGGCGTTTATCAGGAGTTAGCCCGATAGGTAGTTTCTCTTCGTGTCCTTCGTGTCTCTTCGTTGACTTGCCATGTGACGCACCCTAAGATGTGCAGCACATGCCCGACACCGACGCGTTCATCGGCCAGACCATCTCCCATTACCGCATCATCGAAAAGCTCGGCGGCGGTGGTATGGGTGTTGTGTACAAAGCCGAGGATACTAACCTCGGCCGGAACGTCGCGCTGAAATTTCTTCCCGAGGAAATGGCGAAAGACCAGCAGTCTCTCGAACGATTTCGCCGCGAGGCGCGAGCGGCCTCGGCGCTGAATCATCCAAACATCTGCACCGTTCACGAAATTGGCGAAGAAAATGGACAGACCTACATCGCCATGGAATGCCTCGACGGAAAAACGCTGAAGCACAGCATCGCCGGTCGTCCCCTGGATTTGGAGCTGCTCCTCGATCTCGGTATCGACATCGCCGACGCGCTCGATGCTGCCCACAGCAGAGGAATCGTCCACCGCGACATCAAGCCCGCAAATATTTTTATCACCGAGCGCGGCCACGCGAAAATTCTCGACTTCGGCCTTGCCAAGCAGGTTCGCCTCGCCACCGTCCACTCCGGTGCGCAGGACCTTTCGGCCACGATGACGGCGGGCGTGCGCCCTGAAGACCTCACCAGTCCGGGCGTTGCGGTGGGCACGGTCGCCTACATGTCTCCGGAGCAAGTTCGTGGCAAGGAGCTAGACGCTCGCACCGATCTTTTTTCTTTCGGCGTGGTCCTTTATGAAATGGCCACCGGCGCCGTCCCCTTTCGCGGTGAAACATCCGGCGTAATTACGGACATGATTTTGAATCGTGCGCCCGTCGCTCCCATACGTTTAAACCCAGACCTTCCTCCCAAGCTCGAAGACATTATCAACAAGACGCTCGAAAAAGATCGCGACATGCGCTACCAGTCTGCATCGGACATCCGCACGGACTTGAAACGCTTGCGCCGCGACACCGGCTCCGGCCGAATTTCCTCGACCGAAAGCAGGGCTGTTCAGGAACTTTCTCTGGAGCCCGGAAGTGGGAGCAACCGGATCGCGACAACCGCTGCTCTGCCCTCAACCGCGGCTGGCGGAAAGAAGTCCGCGGTCGTCATTGCTTGTGCCGTTCTTTTTCTCGCGGTGGTAGCGTTTGCTGCGTACCACTTCTTGCACGGCTCGGCTTCCAGCGGTCTGGCGAAAATCACCCAAATTAGCCGTTGGGACAAGCCCATGGAAAATGCCCGGATTTCTCCCGACGGCCACACCGTGGCATTCACCTCGCAAGTGGCCGGCATCTCGCAGGTCTTTGTCATACTCACATCCGGTGGTGAGCCTCTTCAGCTCACAAATGACGGAGGCGACAAAATTGTGGATAATTTCTCCACCGACGGAACCGAGATCTATTACGGGAGATTCCAAGGTAACGACGAAGGTTGGGCCGTCCCCACCCTCGGCGGAAAACCCAATCGCGTGGCTTCGGGTTTCGCGTTAGTTCCATCTCCCAATGGCAACTTTATCTACTACCTAAAAGCAGGCAGCCGCGGCATCTTTCGTACGCAAAGATCCAGCCTCAGCGAGGAGCAGATTTATGCTCTCGACGCTCCGCTGTTTCCGCCACGGCGACTTTTGCCCTTCCCTGACGGCAACCACTTGCTGGTATTCACGCACGACGCGATCTCTTTGATCCCGCTCGCTTACGTGTACGACGTGGATTTGTCTAATCACTCGATCGTTGCATTGGGTGACATACCTGCGGAGACCGTGGAGCTCGCCTGGGGCGAGCCCGGCAAGACCGTACTGTTCAACCGCACGGTAAGCGGCCTGACCAACATCTGGAAGTACACCCTGAGTGACAAATCGCTCACTCAGGTCACACAGGGAACCGGCCCCGACTTTTCGCCCATGGCCGACCCGTCCGGAAAAGGAATTTATTTCGTGAACGGCAAAGCCACCGGCTTTTTGACCGCATACAATATCCGCACGAAGCAGACCACCGACATCGCCTCGGAAAATGCGACGCAACCTGCAATCTCGCTGGACGGAAAGCGCGTGATGTACGTCACCCAGCCCGCCAGGGACCGCAACGAGGTGTGGACCGCGAAGATTGACGGCAGCAACCCGGTGAAGATCGCCACGGGAGAATCCCTGGCAACCACAAACTGGGCGCCAGAAAGTTTTCACCTGGCCTTTGTGGTATCGCAACACGGCGCTATAGACAAGCCATATACCGTGGGAGCCGATGGCAGCGACCTCCACCAGATTCCCTGGTCCAGCGGAACCATCTTTACCGTGCTTTGGAGCCGTGACCAGAAAACTCTCTACCTCACCGGGTTCGAGAAGGATTCTTCGGTGCCGACCATTTGGAAAGCGAACCCGGACGGTTCAGGCCAGGAGAAAATCGGCGGGAATTGCGGCAATACTGCGGAAATCTCACCCAACGGGCTATACCTGATCGGTGCAGTGTGGAGGGGAGAAAGAACGGGACTTTACGAGTTCTCCGTCCCTGAAAAAAAGTGCATTCCGCTGTTGCCGGGTGTCGCAACCTTCCAATCTGTATTTGCTCGTGACGGCAAGTCCCTCTTGTATGCCATTCCGTCGGAGCACGAAGTCACGATTTACCGCGCAGGCTGGCAGGACGGAAAGCTTGTCGGCTCACCTCAGGTAGCAGTGAAGCTCCCCTTTGCTATCCCCTTTAGCTCCGGCGGCAACGGTTACGACTTTGCGCGCGACCTTTCCACCGTCGTTTTCGCGCGCCGCGCCGGACACGCCGATCTCTACCTGCTAAGTCAGAAATAAACGCCGGCTGCGCAACAGAAATTCCGCTGGGTTTCTCATATTCAGCCGGAAACTGACTATGTCAAACTTGCATTCTCACGGAGCTACCGACGGCTCTGCGATAGGTTTCTGGTCCATATTTTTAGCACGCAACGATTCGTTTAGGCGTTCGAACTCCTCGCGAACTCGTGGTTTCCAGATCTTTTGCTTAGTGTTTTCGGCAACGGGGAGGGAATAGCCCGCCGCGAGCGCGGCGTCTTTGTCGTTCATCCCCAGCACTTTCTCGCGAATGAATGCATGTTGCTTACGAGTCAGGCCTCGAATTCGAACAGCCTTCTTTCGTGATGATCTGCGCGAGGACATTCTTATTCCTCCACCTTATTTGCCGCCAAGTGCGATGCCAGCACCCGTAGCCCGTCGTCCAATCTTTCCGAGCCTCATTTCTCGGAAATTCCTGCGTTCCCATCTTTCCTGCCTGTCACTGTTTTTCTCACTGTTTATCAGTGACCGGGCGAACCTTCTAGATATCTCTTCTCGAAGTGAATCGGGTCGTCCGTGATCGCGTCCGACCTTTCTTGTGCTTGGTAGACGTTCCCGCTTTAGCTTCTCAGGATTGTGGCCCAGTGTCATTCGGTCGCTCTACGGCTCGGGCGGCTCGCTTCGGGCTTTGATCCGAACTCCGTCCACATACAAGCTGACTTCATCGAATCCAAATCTTTTCCCATCCTCTTCAACAAATGATCTCTTATTAACGTCATCCTCATAGAACCTGTCAGCGTCATTGAAGTTCAGAAACATGTACTCTTCGTCGAATATGAAATTCTTTCCCGCGCTCACGTAGACAATAAACCTTCCACCTTCGAGGTTCTCATCCAAACCGTAAGCCCGGGCCTTTACGAAGACTGCGTGCCTAGAAGCGGCGTCGTCTAGGCCGAGCACAATTTCCGTCCAGCTGTTGCGATCTAGTGTTGGCACAACCACAAACTGTCAACGCCCATATTAGTTTTTCCTCGCGCTCCTTCCAGTGTGACGGCGTCTCGGCTCGAGCGGGTCTTAACGAACTTGAGAACAAAACCTCCCAAATACCGTGCTGAATCAGGCTCTATGACGCAGATAGAGGCTAGACGATTCAGCAACATAGCGTTTCTGGAGTAATCAGCGGGTTGCAGGTTCGAGTCCTGCCCGGCTCGCCAGCTTTTTTCTTGAATCGTTGCAATGATTTAGGCGATGTCGTTGCCATAAGTTGCTCATCGGATTTAGTTCACACTGTCCAAATAGTGTCTATCCGTACCGAAAGAGCGCACTTATTCTTTCCGGTAAACGCTGCTTACCAGGGCCTGAGAAATACTTCCCGGTTCCTCGTCACCGCCCGCATTCTCAAAGCATCATTGGGACACTTTCTGTACGGAGCCGCTATCGATTGCCGAGGGTGGTAAAGGAGTGATCGTGCCGGGCTGCGTTGCCTGCCGAAACTTCTTTACACGAACAACCAATACTTGAGCCATTTCGCCCTAGATGTAGTGTCGGGAATTCTCGAACTGGTTTCGCGGGCGCCTGGCGGAGTGAGCCATGCCCACCTTCCTAAAATCGAAAGGGCACAAGTAATTATTTGGGATGGCAAAGAACTGTTTCTGACTCGACGGGCTCTGTCAAGAGCGGCCAACGCCACAAAGCTGCTCAGAATTCGAGACTCCCGATTTGCGGCTTCTTCAAGCAATTGGCGCTCCTCCAGCGTGTAGTACGAAAATACCTTGGCCCGCAGCGGTCGCTTGGCAGTGCGCCGGGAAGGAACGTTCTGAGCGTTCTTGGGCACCGCAGGACAATGGTAGCATTACGACTCAACGAAAACTGGTTCAGCTAGAACGAACGATAAGACGCGAAGCAGGATCGATCCGGTCCAGCCAGCGCTTAGGCGCTAAGGTCCAACAAGGGGCACCGTCCGTTCCGTGATCCGCACCTGTAAGCCCAGTGAGCCAATTCGACGCTCACTCGATGCGTTGGAAGAACCTAAAGATGTCAAAATGTTCGTCTTCACGGTCGCTGTTCAGGAATGCGCGATCGGGCCCGCCGTTCGGACGCGTTCTCAAGGCTCACGCTTAGTGTGGGGTTTCAGAGTCCACTGAGCCCGATTTCGATGAATCGGCCTTGAGATACTTATCGAACCAGGCAATCATTCGATTGCAAAGATCTACTTGGTTCTCGTAGCTCCAGTAGAGTGGGGAATGTTCCTCCCGTTCGTATCTGACGTATTCTGCCTCTTTGCCGAGTCTCCTCAAACTCACGAACAGTTGGTCTCCAAGAAAAGGCCCCACACTATCGTCCTCCGCTCCATGAATAATCAGTAAGGGAGTTTCGAGTCTGTCTATGAAGAAGATTGGCGAGTTCTCGATGTACCTCGAACGAAACTGCCAAGGAGTTCCCCCCATCAACCCTTGTCCTTGCTCATCAATTGAAATTCCAAAAGCCGTTCCATCTTTATTCATCGCTCCATAAAACCCGAGGAGATCTCCAGGACCGTCGACCTCGATTGCCGCTTTGAAGCGTTTTGTTTGAACGATTAAAGCAAGCG
>Ga0307477_10004018_pt1 | contig 10778 bp, 10 predicted proteins | sample atmos_gasesECM2C_FD_203316 | JGI IMG/M metagenome (GOLD analysis project Ga0307477, IMG submission 203316) | Hardwood forest soil microbial communities from Morgan-Monroe State Forest, Indiana, United States - atmos_gasesECM2C_515 | ecosystem: Environmental > Terrestrial > Soil > Temperate... | reverse complement strand
TTTGTGCCAATACACTAGGAGCAACGGCCGAAGTGAGCGTCGACGCAGGCAAACTCACCAAGCCGGCCTGTCCGATTTCTTGCTCCATCAGCTCTGCGACGCCCCGCACGTTTTCGTACATATCGGACCGAATTTCGGTTCGTCCAAAGGATTTTTGATAGAAGCCAATGACGGAAAGGACTCCACCCGAAATCACCACCAGGACGGTTATGCTCACCAGCAGTTCGAGCAGTGAGAAGCCCGCGCATTTTGCAGGACAGGAGCGCAAGCCGAGAGATCTTTCTGCGCCGAGCGGCTTCTTATACGCAACAGGAAGCCTGTGGGCAGAGGCCCATAGATGCTTTCCGCAAAATCCGTCGTCGTCAGAATGAGCAAACATTATCAAGCACCTTTCGCAAGCGGCCTACAATCCGCTTGACTTGACACAAACCAGCGTCGTGGAGGGCGCAATACCCAGCACACCGGACTTTTGCACGGAAGTGACGGCTACCGTGATGGTCTTCAACGTGCCAGTGGCATCGGTCGTAATACTCCACTGGCGCGTGTAATATGCTCCCGCGGCAGTCCCGTTTTGGTATGTTCCATCGTAGGCATAATAATCAACATAGTTCGCCACGGCGGCCGCAGGCGGAACGGCCCCGACAGTCGTACTGCCGGCCATTGCTCCGCCCAACCCGGTTCCCCCGGCGACGGGAGGAAACTTCGTCGTATCCGTAGTGCTGTCCAAGAAGTCCAATTTCAGCAGCGATTCCATTTTGTCCTGGGCGTACTCGGACGTCCGGGTAGAGATGTCGCCCTGCTGCTCCGTCACTTGAAAACCCACGGTGAAGACAGGCAGAACTCCCACGACCACGATCAACAGAATGGCGACGGCGATCATGGTCTCGATCATAGTTACGCCGCGCTCTAGCCGCGCATTGTTCCGCGAGCGCTTTCCCCATCTGAGTGTGAGTTCTTTAGCCATTTGTCCAAGCTCCTCTAGAATACGGCCCACGCTGCCCCGTTGTAGCTATACGTCGCAGGCTGACCGGCGATTGGCACCGCGACGGCGAAGCAGAACGTCTGGCTATTGCTATTCCTGATATAGATCGCGTCGCTCGCGACTAGCGTGTTGGTACTGTCCACCGGATATCCGCGCGAATTAAACTCGATGCATGCGGTGTTGGCGATGTTCGCACCGGGGGCTGGGCCCGCGACGCCCGTCTTGCAAATCGGTGCCAGGGCGATAGCGGCTGTCGCCGCCGTGGGTCCTGCGGTTAGCGTACCGAATCCGAAGATGTCACCTTGTCCAAGGCTGGTGACAGGGCTAGTTGTTTGCGGGCAATCGTTGGAACCCCCGTCGGTTTGCCAGCATCCGCCGACCTTGTTCCATACGTCCACGCGAAAGGTGTTGGTGGTGAGATTTATGTTAACGCGCGCGTGACTATAATCGGCACTCGCGCGCATGCGGGCCATATTAAGCGCCACGGAAATGCTCCGCGCATCGCCGGAGATTCGGTACGTTCGCATAACCGTCGTTACGGAAGGGACGGCGAAACCTAGAAGTGTCATTAGGAGGGCAACACCGACCAGTATCTCGATCATTGAAACGCCGCGTTGCCTTTTGTCAGTTATCGTTTGCCGCATTTTGCTGTACCTCGTCAAACTAGTGAATCGTTCCTGCTGCAAACAAAAGGTAGCGCCAGGGCCCGAAATCAAGCAATGTACTATACGTACTAAACCATGTGAATCGCGGGTACCAAACCTTTCGTGCTGTGTCCGCGTAAACACTGAGTTCAGCCAAACCGTGCTCCAATCGAACGGCTTTATAAGTCGTATCCATCTAATAACTTAAGTATTGGCAGGTGTGTAGCCAAGCCGTTTCGCCATGTAAACTGTTGTAACTGCGATGTTTACACGGATGGCTGCACGCCTCAGTGACGTGCAGGGTGAAGTTCATGGGTAGAAACGAAACAAGTTGAGGAAGCTCTACTGACCCGGAAAGAAATGAAGGCCGGACTAGACCCGGACAAATCACCTGCCAAATCGATCCGGACACGATGTGCTAACAATAATTAATTAGCCCAAAATTGATTAGCCCAAAAGAACCGCTTGACAAACGGTATACTGATATGATAATTTCCGCCATGTTAGCTCGACGGATAACCTCCTCCGCAGCCTCCCCGCAAGACTAAGGTCTTTGCATTCAGGTAATTGCAGCCTCTTGGCGCTCTTTTTTGAGTCGTCGCCCTTTAGAATCAGTAGCTTACAGCCTCTTTTCGCAAAACACCCGGGGTGGGAGTACCCCAACACTTCCGCGCCGAGCCTCGCTTCCCCCCTCATATCCGCCACGTGGCGCCTCTATCCTCTGTGCGCTCATTCGATTACGCATACTTCCCGTCACCACGGGGGTGTACCCGCTCACCCGCATCAACCGTTGCTCCCTGCACACTGCACACCTTTGTTAACCCCTTTGCTTCCTATTACATCCCTGCAAACCAAGCAGTTTCATGCGATTACGCACTCTTTCTCGCAACGGCAACCATAGATCTCCCCCATTTTCGAGAGCACTCTTTTTGATGTCGATAGGGGGAGCACCCCTCGTCGTTCCAAGTCGGGGCTGGGCTACGACCGAAGTCGCACCGCCAGGACGGAAGCGTTGTGGTGGGCAATGGCTTCGATGGAAATCATGGGATTCACTCCCGAAGCGCTCGGGAACGCGGAGCCGTCCATGACATACAGGTTGCGAACCTCCCACGTTTGGCCCTCGGGATTGGTCGCAGATGTCTCGGGCGAACCGCCCATACGCGTGCTGCCCATGATGTGGAACGAAAACAACGCGAGCTGCCCGGCATCCCATCCGGCGGAATCCATGGCTTGTTCAAAGCTTCCAAGCGAGCCCCAGCGCCCGGGCTCATACGCGCACCACTTGGCGTGCGGCGAAAAGATCAGCTCTGCGCCCGCAGCTTCCAGGATGCGCGCCGCGCCGATGAAACCGTGGCGAAGATTTTTGCGGTCAAAGCCGGAGAGCGCGTAGTGGGAAACCGGGTTACCATCACGGTCAACCGTGACGCGGCCGCCGTCGCGATCCCGCAGCAGCGTCCCAATGCCCACGGTCTGCGGAAGCTTGCTGAGCAACAAACGATAGTGTTGCGGGTCGCGCCAAGGAAGAACAGCGCCGTGGATGCATGGCTGCAGCGCGGTGGTTTCGTATTTCACGCCGTAATTGCCGCTCAAAAAACGAAACTGATCGGAATAAACGGCCTGCATGGTGCCTTCCCACGGGCGAATCTCTTCCGGGAAGATGCCGGAGACATTGGAGACGGGGTGAAGATATAAATGGCGGCCGATGTGTTCATTGCGCAGGCCGGAGCGCAGTAGCAGCGCCGGAGTGTGGATCGCGCCGCACGCAATGAGAACAGTTTTGCAGCGCACGCTCACGCGTTGCCCGCGGCGCGTCCGCGCTTCCACGCCAACGGCGCTGCCAGATTCCACGCGAACGAGCTCGGCCCGCGTTTCGACAAAAAGCCGCGCGCCTGCTTCTTGCGCATCGGCAAGCCACGTTTTTACCGCAGATTGTTTTGCACCGATGGCGCAACCGAAGCCGCAGTAACCGCAAATTGTGTCTTGCTCGCAGCCGATCACGTTGCGCGGCATCGCCGCGCAATGCCAGCCCAGCGATTGCAGGCCGCGCTGCAAAATCTGTTCGCGCGCGGAGACGCGATTGTGCTCCAGGTTGACCGACAGCCGCGCGCAGACCGCATCCAGGCTCCGCGTGTATTCCTCCGACGCAAACCAGGGAACTCCCGCGCTCGCCCACTCCGCGCGCACGTCCTCCGGAGTGCCAAACGACGTGCAGAAATTGACCACCGTGCCGCCGCCCAGGCATTCTCCGGCGAGCAGATTGACACTCTGATCCCAGGTCGCCGCGTTTCCCGCTTCCGCGTACAGCCGCTCAAAGCCGCGCAAGGCGTCGCCGTCAAAATCCGCATCATCGAAATAGCCGCCCGCTTCCAGAACGATTACATCGCATCCCGCTTCGGCGAGCACCGCCGCGGCGGTTGCTCCGCCTGCGCCAGAGCCGATCACGCAAACATCGCAGCACAAATCCAAATCGGTGGTGGGCGCGACCGCGCGCAGCGCGCGTTGCGCATCGGCACGCTGCACACCCAACGGACCCGGGTAGCCAAGCTTTCCGCAGACGGTACTCTTACCAACGCCCGCAGCCGGCAACATCACGTAGAGCAATCCAATGGCTTTGCGCAGCGCTTGAAACGCGGCGCGCCGCCGCTTGATGTTGCTGTCCGCCCAGGAGAGTAACACCCAGTCGCGAGCTTCTGGCTTCAACGAGGAAAAAGGCACGAACCTGCCGGTTGTAAAGAGACTATGAAAACGCGAATCCCAGAAATCCAGCAGTTGCAGGAATTGCGCGCGATCTGCGCTGCGGGGATTGAATTCCAGGCCGCGCGCGATCGCATCGGGAACGCCGAGCTTCGATGCGGAGGGCCAGCCATCGCAGGCGGGCGCGAAGGTATCGCAGATGGATTCGAGCGCGCGGCGTTGCCTTGCAGAAAGGTTCATGGCGTTGCAGAAATGTTCGTGAAGCGCGCCAGTGTAGCAGACCGCGCGATGCGACAGGTGAATTCGGATTTGTGTCAGGCTCTGTCTGGCAATGAGCTCTGAGTGCGAGCCGGGTAGAGCCGGTGAAACACATAGAAAAAGATAAGAAGCATGGTGAAGTCGCACACGCTGGCTTCGGGTCCGGCGCTTCCTCCGGTCAGCCAAGTGGGCCCGGCGAGGGTCGCGTTAGAAAGATGTCCCGGGAATACGACGCCGCTATCCGGAACGGAGTACAAAAATGTCTCGCCGAAATCGAAGCTGGCATGCATGCCCACCGCAAACCAAAGATTTCCAGTGCGGCGCAAAGTGAGGCACCAGAACAAGCCTGTGAGCACAACGCCCGCTACGCCCATCTTGCTCTCACCCGGATTTGTCCTGTGCACGAATCCAAATGCGGCGGAGAGCAACACCGCAGCGGGCCAAAAGCTGACGGCTTGTGCGAGAGTGAATTGCACGTATCCGCGGAACGCGAATTCTTCATACAGTCCGACCAGGACGAAGAACGCGCCCCAGAAAGCCGCCCAGCGAAGCAGACCCGCTCCGTGAATCGCCAAATCGCCGAAATGATAGGAGCCCAGCGTTGCAATCACGCCGATCACGGCGCTGATTTCCGCCAGTCCGAACAATGCGCCCTGCCAAAACAATTTTCCGAAAGCGCCGCGCAACGGAAGGCCGTAATCGCCAAACGAGCGCCCTTCCAAGTGCGACATTGCGATTCCCGCGGCAAAGGCGCCTGCGAGCGAACTTGCTTCCGAAATCGTGAGGATCGTCGGCGAGTACAAGGAACGCTCTCCGGCCGACAGCGCCACCATAATCCATTGCAGCGCGAAGGTGATTCCCTCTGCTAGAGCAATGTAAATACCAACGCGCAAGAGAACGAACAAGAGAGACTGGCTATGAAATACGCCGTGCTCGGCGCGCGGCGGGCTTATCTGCGGCGAACCTTCAGGACTCAAAAAGCTTGCGTCGCTCATGTACAGATTATGGTTCGAAACGCGCGACGGTGGCGCCAAGAATATGGTGGCTGCGCTTTTCCTGCACGAAAGCGACGATGCGCAAGTTATTGCGCTTCCATGCCGAATCGAGCTTCAGGTCGGATTCGCCAGCGAAAGACTGGGCTGCATTGGAGTCGGTGGTGCCGGCTTTATGCAACCAGCGCATCACCGGGGCATGGTGCAGATCGTGACCGGCGTTTTCGCCGCCGGTGACGGAGGAATGTAGCGCCGTTTCTGTGATGGCCAGCCAGACCTCTGCGACGTCATTCTGCTGAGCGCCCTGGAGTTTTCCAACCTCGACCTTGACGCGCTCATGCTCGCGCTTGTCGGACTTCAGCAGCGATACGGAGATGTCGGTGCGGGGTTGCGCAACAGCAATTGCGATGGCCTGATAGGCATCGCTTTGCTGGCTGCCTACAAATCCGGAGCGTCCGTCGACCACCAATTCCGGCGTATAGACACCATGATTCGCGAACCCTGAGGCATAAACCTGCTGACGCTGTGTCCATTGCGCCGAGGAAAACGGATCGATCCAACCCTCGTGGTCCCAGTAATCGACGTGCTCTTCGAGCGCAATGATTTCCACGCCCACGACCGGCTGTTGTTCTGCAAGTCTTGCGAGCAAAGCGTCCGCTGGCGGGCAACTCGAGCAGCCTTCAGATGTGAACAACTCCAGGACTACAGGCACCCGCAAGCTGGCGCTGCTAGCCGTACCAGCAGCCTTTTGCGAGGATCCCGCTTGGCAAGTTATAGCCAGGGTCAAAGCCAGTACGGAGGGCAGAAGATGTGACGGATTCTTCATTCGAAACGCAGCTCCTGAAATCATTACATACTACGTTTTCTGGCTCTTAGTAGACGAAATTTTAGATTGCAGCGGAAGGGAAATGACTGCTAGTGAGTGTCTAACCGGCGTGATAAAGTTAACCGGTTATTGAAGGAGCCCCTCTTGCCTTTGGCTGATGTCGCTGCGTCTGCTCTCTTGCTTGGCGGCCGCCTTGCCATCGATTTTGCCAACATTCCGTCTTACCCAGGCAATCCCACACAGCATTTGTCCTGGGACGAATTGATCGCTTTCCTTCAGGCTGCGCAGATTGTTTCAGCGGAGCGCGGGGCCAGTCTTTTCGCTCTCTCCGGGTCTGATCCGGACGCAGCGCAAGCCCTGCTGTCCCGCTCCGTGCGCCTTCGCGATGCGTTGCGAAGGGCCTTTGGCGCTATTGTGCGAAAAGAAAGCATTGCGCGCGAATGGGCCGAACCGATCAACCAAATTCTTCGCATCACGGAAGGGCACGACGAATTGGTGCTCGAAGGAAGCACATGGAAAATGGAATTCCAAGCCCGCGAGGGAGGCCTGGACTGGCTGTTGGCTGCCGTCGCGCGATCCGCAGCAGAGATTATTGTGGAAGGAACGCAGGCGCGATTGCGTATGTGCGCCAATCCCGGATGCGGGCTTTTCTTCAGCGATAAATCGCGCACGCACCGCCGTCGCTGGTGCTCGATGGCCATCTGCGGGAACCGGCACAAGGTAGCCAGCTTCGCTCGCCGCCAGGCCTCGTAAACTCCACAGCTTGCGAAAACAACCAAGACGCTTCCTCAGGCGGTGTAGCGCAGTGATGCGCCGAGCTTTATGTCGGAGCTGAAGCTCCGACCCCCCAGCGACGAAACTGGCCTTTTCCGCAAAATGTTCAGTTTGCGCGCGTTTTCACGTACTTCGGGGATTCGCCTCTCGACCACGGATCATAGCTGTGCGCAAATACGAGGCGTTCCGCAAGCGGCGGATGCGAGTAAAGCCAAAAAGTAATGAACACAGGAGGATTCGGATCGGAGAGGTCCACTTGCCCCAAAATCTGAAAGGCGTGCGCGGCCACTTCCTCTGAATTCGGCACGATGCCGTGAATCACTTCCAGGCCATACACATCCGCGGCGTGCTCCTGCATGCGGCTGACTCCGTTGACCACCGGCGAAGCGAAGAACATGACGATTTGCAGCAACAGGAGAAAAGCGGCGAGCGAAGCCCAATCTTCCAAGCCATAGAGCTGCCAGGTTCTGCCCCAGCGTCCGAGCACCCAATGCAAGCCGCGAAAGATGAGATACAAAGTAACGAGCAGCCCAAGAGCGCCATACAAGAATCCCTTCCAAACATGCCCCAGCACGTAATGGCCGAGCTCGTGCCCAATAATAAAGAGCGCTTCGTCGTTGGCGGTCTTTTGTAGCGTCGTGTCCCACACGACGACGCGCTTGGAAGCGCCGAGCCCGGCTACATAGGCGTTGATCTCGTTGCTCTTTTCACTGGCGCGCATCAGGAAGATGCGTTCCCTGGGTATCGGCACTCCGGCGTTGCGGGTCAACTTTTGAATGGCGTCCACCAGCTGGGGATGTTCCTTGTCAAGCGGTTCGAATTTGTTGAAGAGCGGATCGATGACCAGCGGATTGATAAAGATAATCCCCAGGAGGATGGGCAGTGCCGCAAGCCAGAAGTACAACCACCAACGACGCGGGCTTCGCCTAATCACGGCAAAGAGAATCAAGACGAGAATCAATGCGAAAAACGTCCCCACCAACTCTTCCTTGGTCCAATCCCAAAACCACGAGCCCCAGTGTTGCACGGATTGTTCGTAGCGCAAGGACAAGGAATGCCAATACAAGCGCACCGGCAAATCGAAAATGTCGCAGGTCAAGAACAGCATGGGCACGAACACGAAAGCCTGGAGCCAGCGGCGGCCGGTGACGTGTTCGGCAAAATCGCGGAACCTGGCGGCGACACCGAGCCGAAGGAGCAAGAGCAGGACCACGAAGCTCACGAAATAGGAGACAAAATAAAGAGCGTAGGCCGCGCGCGAATACGCTACCGCTTTTTCGTAGCGATCCTCGGATAGCGTGTACTGCTCGGTTTTCCCGTGTTGCGGTTCGACGCGTTCCGACTTTGGCATTCCCGGAACCGGCGTTTGTGTAGGAGAAGGGCGCTGCGGCGCTGTCTGCGCGTCAGACGCTTTGGCCGCCACGGTTGTGAAAGCCGGCCGTTCTGCGGCCACGAACGGAGGGAACAACAACCCGCACCAGAGCATCACCACGCCAAAAGCCAGGCCCTTCCGCATCCATTTCCTTTCCAGCCCTTGCCGGGCTTCGGTCCGGGAGTATGCACCCCGAGACACGGGGCTGCAACTCTTGGACGGACAAAAACCAGGAACGCTTGCAAGATTCTGAATTAAAACGCATCGAAGAGTGTTCGCGTTGCGGCGTCATGTGAGGTTGCCTGATTCGCACAGGCGGTTCCGGGAAGATTGCCTCGGCAAAAGCCTGGGCGTATCCTGATTTTGTCCCGGCGTGTAGCGAGGACCAAAATCCATGCGACTCTTTAGCCCACTGCGAGTGATTGCCGCGCTGCTCGGCGCGGGCGTTACCTTGCCGATTGCAACGTTGGCGCAATCGCAAGATGCGCAGGCGCAACAATCCGCGTCGTCAGACGCGTCCGTAGCGGATGCCGCGCGGCGCGCTCGCGATCAAAAGAAAAATGCCGCGAAGTCCTCCAAAGTCATCACCGATGACGAACTGGACCGGCACGAATTCAAGCCCGGCAAGGCCGGCTTTAATGTGATGGCTCCGCCACAGCTGGAAACCGAGCCGCCCAGCGCGGAGGCCGTTGCGGCCGCTCAAGCCGCGGACGAAGACGCGGAAAAGGAAGCCGCCGCTCAAGACGCGGATATTGCCAGCCTTAAGTTGAAAATCACGCAGGCGGAAAAGGATTTGGATGTTTTGCGGCGCCAGCTAGCTCTGGATCAAGATTCGTATTTGTCAAAAACTGATTACGCGCACGACACCGTGGGCCAGAGCAATCTGGACAGCGAGAGGCAGCAAATCAATGACAAGCAGGCGCAAATCGAGCGGCTCAAGACCCGCCTGGCTGCGCTGGAAGAATTGAAGAGCCATCGCAAGACAACGGGGAAGAAAGCGACGCCGCCACCGCAAAGCGAAAACCCGCCCAGCGCTCCTCCGCAAGCATAGTTACGGTTCGCGCCCTATTTCGGCTCCAGCACGAGAGGCAGCCCGTTCTTGGGATTGCCGATTATGACGACTTTCGCGTTCGCGCTCGTCGCTAGTTTTTCCGTGGCTTCGATGCCTTTCCATTCCAGCAACTGCGGGCTGATGCCCTGCGCCACGATCTTCTGAAAGTCGGCAATGCCTTGCGCTTCGATGCGCTTGCGCTCCGCTTCCTGTTTTTCTTTTTGCAGGATGAAGCTCATGCGCAACGCGTCCTGTTCGGCTTGCTGCTTGGCCTCGATCGAGCCCTTCAGCATGGCGGGCAATTGAACGTCGCGCAGCAGCACGTTTTCGACGATAACGCCGCGCGGCGCGAGTTCCTTGGTGAGTTCATCTTGAATTTGCGCTTGCACCAATTCGCGGGCGTTGGTGTACAGCGCGTTGGCGGTGTGCGCGGAAGTGGCCGCGCGAATCGCGGCCCGGAGCGTGGGCTCCACGATTTTCTCGGCGTAATTATCGCCGACGGTCTGGTACACGAACGCAGCTTTGCTCTTGTCCAGGCGAAATAGCAGCGACGTATCCAGCGCCAGGATCAATCCTTCATTGGAAGGGACATTGGCGCTTTCCTTGACTGACTGCGTCTGCACGGAAAGCTTTTGCACCGATTTCAAGGGATTGATGAGATGGATGCCTTCCGGCAGCGTTTCGCCGGTCACGCGCCCAAAAAGAGTGAGCACGCCAACGTTACCCGTGGGAATCGAGGTCGTACTCCACATCAACAGCAAAATGACCACAACTACGACGCCAATCTGCAAAATGCGTGAGCCCGCCAGCCGAATATTGGGCATGGGCGGCAACGAACTTCCGAAGTCCCCACCGCCCCGCGTCACGTTCGCCATGACTGCCTCCTGTGGCGCTGGCGAGTGTGCACCATCGCGCGCGAATATTACGTGCGATGAGTTCTGCCTGCGCTCTTGCGACCGAGCACTGCGTCGCCCCGTCGCGTCTATCATCTACTACGCGCGGCGCCGTAGCAAGTGTACCCCAATATATTGTGGTCTTTTGTCTTGACACCACGGCGGGCTTGGGCCACAATCCGCGCCAACATCCGTTCGTCCCAGGGGAACTCGGGTCTCGCGACAGGCCTCGCCGCAAAGGCGCTACGGCCGCTGAGGGAAAACGACATGCAGTATTTGCCGGGCTTCACCG
>Ga0307477_10004017_pt1 | contig 10781 bp, 9 predicted proteins | sample atmos_gasesECM2C_FD_203316 | JGI IMG/M metagenome (GOLD analysis project Ga0307477, IMG submission 203316) | Hardwood forest soil microbial communities from Morgan-Monroe State Forest, Indiana, United States - atmos_gasesECM2C_515 | ecosystem: Environmental > Terrestrial > Soil > Temperate... | reverse complement strand
GGAAACGTCGATCGCCTGGAGCTCGGCGGCGCCTCCCGCGGGCGCGCTCGGCGCCTGCACGAAGAAATCGAGCAGCACCGGCTCGCGCTCGAGGCCCGCGACGAGCATGTAACCGCCGGCGCCGAGGCCGGTCAGCAGTGGCTCGGCCACGAACGACGTCAACATCGCCGCGACGGCCGCGTCGACGGCGTTGCCGCCGGCGCGCAGCACCTCGGCGCCCGCCTGCGCCGTCAGCGGGTGCCCGGCCGCGACCACTCCCCTCCCGGCGACGCTCATAGGCGATCAGATTGACACGCTGACCCGCCAACCCGCACGCCGACGCGCAGCCGACCCGCCGACCTCCACGCCGACGAGCCGAACCCACAGCGATCCGCAGAGGCCGGGCCGAGCCGCCGGGCCCCGCGCCGAGGCCGGTCGCGCGAGCGGCGGCCAGGCACCGCCTTGCCGAGACCTTTAGAAGTTAGGGATGAACTCGGGCACGTCGCGGTCGCTGACCGCGAGGCCACCGCGCCGAGGCTCGCCGCCGCCGCGATCGCGGCCGCGCTGGCCGACCGGCGGGGCCGACGATCGCCGATCGGCGCCCGCGCGGCTCACGCGCGGCTCGCCGGCCGGCTCGCGCAGTCGCGGGCGCGCCGCGGGAGCGCCGTAGCCCGTGGCGACCACCGTCACCCACACCTGGTCGTCGAGCTTCTCGTCGACCATCGCCCCGAAGATGATGTTGGCGTCTGGGTGGGCGGCCTCGGAGACCGCCTTGGCCGCCTCGTTGACCTCCCACAGCGATAGGTCGCGGCCGCCGGTGATCGACAGCAGGATCGAGCGCGCGCCCTCCATCGAGGTCTCGAGCAGCGGGCTGGCGACCGCCTGCATCGCCGCCTCGGGCGCGCGGTTCTCGCCGAAGCCCATCCCGATCCCGAGCAAAGCGTTGCCGGCGTCGGACATGATCGTGCGCACGTCGGCGAAGTCGAGGTTGATCAGGCCGGGGAGCGTCACGAGGTCGGAGATGCCCTGCACGCCCTGGCGCAGCACGTCGTCGGCGACGCGGAAAGCCTCGACCATCGCCGTCTGCTTGTCGAGCACGCCGAGCAGGCGGTTGTTGGGGACGACGATCAGCGTGTCGACCTCCTCGGCCAGCGCCGCCACGCCGTGCTCGGCGGCGCTCGCCCGGCGCGAGCCCTCGAAGCCGAACGGCAAGGTGGCGATCGCCACCGTCAACGCGCCCACTTCGCGGGCGATCCGAGCGACGATCGGCGCGGCGCCCGTGCCGGTGCCGCCGCCGGCGCCGGCGGCGATGAAGATCATGTCAGAGCCCTTTAGGAGCGCCTTGATCCGGTCGTAGTCGTCCATCGCGGCCTGCCGACCGACGTTCGCGTCCGAGCCCGAGCCGAGGCCCCGGGTCAGCTCGGCGCCGATGTGCAAGGTGATGTCGGCGGTGGACTGCTGCAGGGACTGCAGGTCGGTGTTGACGGCTAGGAACTCAACGCCCTCGACCTCGGCCTCGACCATCCGGTTGACGGCGTTGGTGCCGCCGCCGCCTACGCCCACGACGCGGATCACCGGCTGCGCGGGGGGGAGCGACTGGCCGAACGGGCGCGCGTCCTCGCGCAGCGACGGGTAGCGATCGTGCGGATCGTACGCCTGGGGGCGCTCGCGCACCTGCGCCTCCTCGCGGTGGGAGGCGGCGATCCGCGATCGCTCGGACGGCGCGTCGAGCACCGACTCGGGGATCTCCGAGGAGAAGACGTTGCGCAGACGCTCTTGTGGCGAGGGAACGTGCAAGCCGGCGGGCGGCTCCCCGGCCGCGGGCGCAGGCCGCAGCGACGGGTGCGGTACGGCGCGTCGCTCGACCGCGTCCTCGCGAGGGGTCGCGTCCTCGTCGGCGCTCGCTTGCGCCGACGTGGCGGCTACGGAGGGGGGGGCAGCCGATCGATCGACCGGCTGCTGCGTGGGCTGCTCCTCGGCCGACTCGGGTTTCTCTAGATCCTCCGTCTTGCGGAACAGGGCCGCCAGCGGGCCTTCGCGCATCGAGGCCCGTTTAGGCGCGGCCATTTGCCAGGACCTCTTGGGCGAGCTGACGGTAGGACTGCGCGGCGACGCCTTCGGGCTCGTACTTGAGCACCGACATTCCCTTCACCGGCGCCTCCGCGAAGCGGACCGTCTTGCGGATGCGGCTGGCGAACACACGGTCGCCGAAGTTCTCCTCGAGGATCTCGATCGCCTCCTTGGCGTGGATCGTGCGCGAGTCGACCAACGTCGGGAGGATACCCTCGATTTCCACGTCCGGGTTCAAGTTCTCACGAATCATCGCCAACGTGTTCTGCAGCTGAATCAAACCCCGCATCGACAGATACTCGCACTGCACGGGGACAATAACCTTGTCGGCGGCGGTAAGGGCGTTGATCGTCAGCAGGCCCAGGCTGGGCGGGGTGTCGATGCAGACGAAGTCGTAGTCCTCGCGGATCGGCTCGAACGCCTTTTGCAAGGAGCGCTCGCGGCCGATCATCGTCGACATCGCGATCTCCGCGCCCGCCAGGTCGATCGACGCGCACGCCACGTCGATCTCGCGTTTGCGGACCACCTCGCGGATGCTCGCCTTCTGCAGCAGGACGTCGTACATCGACAGCTCCAGCGTGTCCGGGTCGATGCCCTGCGACATCGTCAGGTTGCCCTGCGGGTCCATGTCGACGCAGAGCACGCGGTGTCCCTCCTCGGCAAATGCCGCGGCGAGGTTCAGCGTGGTGGTGGTCTTGGCCACGCCGCCCTTCTGGTTGGCGAACGCGATCACCTTGGCCCGTGCAGTCACGGTGGGCTCCTCGATGGGGAACAAAGGGTCGCAGCGGTATTCGCAGGCAGGCGCGCGAATCCTGCACCGCTCCGGAGAGAGAAAAAGGGATATGGATGGGGCGCCCCTGTGGGGGCGCCTGCTGTCCGCTTGCGATCCGGGCGATGCGGGCAGCTCGAGCGGGGCAGCCGGTGCCACGCCGCGCTCGGCCGCGCCGGCTCGGCGCGGCGGCCTGCCGACGAGGCGGAGGGCGACAACGGGGGCATCCATACGATGCGGGCATGTCCGGGCCACACCTCCCGCTCGCCGAGCGCCTCTCAGGAGTGGACGTATGCGTCTGCGTGGGACCGGGCGGGGTCGGCAAGACGACCGTCTCGGCGGCGGTCGGGCTCGGGCTGGCCGCGCGCGGCGCCAAGGCGATCGTCCTCAGCATCGATCCCGCCCGGCGGCTGGGCGCCGCGCTCGGGCTGCGGGAGCTCTCCGGCGAGCCCCATCGCGTCGGCGACGCCGAGCTGGCTGCGAGCGGGGTTGAGCTGGAAGGCGAGCTGTGGGTCACGATGCTCGACTCCAAGCGCACCTTCGACGCTCTGGTCGGTCGGCTCGCAGCCGGCGAGGAGGACCGCGAACGGGTGCTCTCCAACCGCATCTACCGCGAGCTGTCCTCGGCGGTCGCCGGCTCGCAGGAGTTCACCGCGGTCGCCAAGCTGTACGAGCTGCACCGCGCCGGCGAGTGGGACGCGATCGTGCTCGACACCCCACCCTCGCGCAACGCGCTCGACTTCCTCGACGCGCCCGAGCGGCTGACGCGCTTCCTGGACGGCCGCGCGCTGAAGGTGCTGCTGGCCCCGGGCGGGGTGGCGCGCGGGGTGCTCGGGCGCGGCGCCGGGGTGATGCTCGCGCTGCTCGCGCGCGTCAGCGGCGTCGACGTGGTCGGCGAGCTATCGGCCTTCTTCGGCTCGCTGTCGGGGATGACCGACGGATTTCGCGAGCGCGCGCTGGGGGTTCAGGAGCTGCTGCGCGCGCCGCACACGCGCTTTCTGATCGTCACCTCGGCGCAACCCGAGCCCGCCCGCGAGGCCGCGTTCCTGCACGAGCAACTCGAGCGCGAGCGGATGCGCTTCGCCGGGCTGGTGGTCAACATGGTCGAGAGCTGGGGGCTGCACGGGCAGACGCCCGAGCGGCTCGCGGGAGTGCTCGCCGACGATCTCGGCGAGGCGCTGGCCGCGCGCGTGGCCGCCAACCTGGCGGAGCTCGACGTGCTCGCGCGTCGCGACCGGGCGACCGCGAAGATGCTCGCGGACCAGCTCGGCGAACCGGACCCGCTGCTGGTACGCCACCTAGACGGCGACCCCCAGGATCTCGCCGGGATCGCCACCGTCAGCGAGATCTTGTTCGCCTAGCGCCAGCTGCGCCGGCTCGCCGGCGCCGGCAGGCGCGCGCGTGGGCAGCTCACCGCCGGCGGCCGCATGGGATGTCAGCTCGCCGCCGCTGCCGGCAGCCACGTGCGCGGGCAGCTCGCCGCCGCGGACCTTTACGCGCGCGTCCTGCGGCTGGCCGCCACGGTCGGCGAGACCTTCGCGCCATTGGTAGCGCTCCGCTCGGCTGCCCTCTCCGTCCGTCCCACCGCGCGCCGCTTCGCCGTCGAGGGCGTCCGCGTCCTGCTCGGCGAGCAGGATCTCGTCGGCCACCGCCGCCAGCTCGGGGCTCAGGTGACCACAGACCACGTCGCGCAGCAGCGCGCGCAGATGGTCGGCCAGCTCGCGCGCGAGCGCCAGCCCGGCAGCGCGCGGCACCGCGGTGCCGGCGATGCAGTCGCGCTCCAGGGCGATCGCGGCGAGCAGGCGCTCGCACAGCTCGCGGCGGCGATCGGGGACCGCGCAGAGCGCAGCCAGGCGCGCCGCCAGCAGACCGTCGGCGGTTCCCGCCGGCGAATGCTCCAGCGCGGGCGCCAGCAGGGCGCGCAGGGCCAGCAGGTGGTCGCTGAGCGCCTCGTACTCGTCGGCGCGGTCGCATCCCAGCTCGAAGCGGCGCAGCGCCCAGGCGATCGGGCCGTCGCTCGGAGCGCGGCGCGCGATCAGCGCGCAGAAAGCGCGCAGCTCGTCCTCCTGCTCGGCGGTGATCACGAGCATCCCGTGCGGATGGCCGCCGGGACCGAGCGCCAGCGTGCTCCAGCGGCCGTCGCCGACCCGCGCCCAGGCGCGCGCGCCGAGCGCGATCCTGCCGTCGCCGAATAGACGCAGGGCGGCCAACAGCTCGCGCACGACGGCCACTCCCTCCGCGGCGCCCTCCGCGCCCGTGGCGGCGTCGGTCGTCGTGTGCAGCACGAGCAGGTGCCCCCGATCGGGCGAACCGGCGCGCAACGCCTGCTCTGGCGCGCCGCTGAGCGCGTCGGGCTGGGAGAGCGACAGACCGCGGGCCAGGGCGACCTGCGGCGAGGCGATCGCCAGGCCGTGCAGCGTCGCCAACACCGTCACCTCGCCGGCGCCGGTCAGCGCCGCGCCGTCCAGGCGCTCGAGCGCCCGCGCCAGGCGCTCGGGCTGCTGGGCGAGCCGGCTCGGGTCGAAGTCGGTCTGCTCGGCGAAGACATCCTGCAACAGCGCCAGCAGCACGGCGTCGGCGTGGCGCTCGGCCTTGCGCGGGGCCTCGACGCCGCGGGCGAGCAGATAGCGCTCGAGCGTCGGAGCACCTGTCAGCTGGGCCACCGCGTCCGGGTAGGCGGGGAGTCGGCGCAACTGCGGCATCCGCTCGGCGACGAACGTGTCGGTCAGCGGCCGGTAGCAGTACAGCGAGGCGGACGCCCGCCCACCGCGCGCCTCGAGCTCGAACGGGACCTCCTGCCCGTCGAGCACTTCGGCGTGAAGGCAAGCCGCCGCCTGCTCCACGAAAGCCGTCACGGCGGCTTGCAGCTGCACGGTGCGCACGGGGGCTTGACTTCGCCGGGCGCGGGGACGCTCCTGCCGGCGCAGGGTTCCTTGCGCGCCGAGCTTCGCTGTGCGCCTGAGCGGCCCTGGGCGCCAGCGGAGTCCGGACCCAGTTCTAAACCAGGACCCGTCCCAACCCGGGCGGCCCTGCGGCCCGAGCGCGCTCCCGTCCCAAGCCCGTCCCAAGCCCGAGCGGTTCCAACCCGGACCCGTGCCGAACCGGGCAGCAAGCCTCCCGGCCAACGGGGCGCACCGACTCGAGCGGCGGGCGGACGGCTCCAGACGTGGCCTAGGCTACGACCAGCTCGCTGCCGAGCGCGGCCCTGGCCGCCTCGACGCAGTCCGCGCCTAGCCAGCGCTCGCCGTAGGCGCGCATGTCCTCGACGATCGGCAGCAAGGCCTGCCCCTTCTCGGTCAGCGCGTACTCGACCCGCGGCGGCACCTCGGGGTAGGTGTGGCGCTCGACGATGCCCTCCTCCTCGAGCGCGCGCAGGCGCAACGAGAGCGTGCGGGGGCTGATGCCGGCCAGCGAGCGTTCCAGCTCGCAGAAGCGCGAGCGGCCCTCGGCCAGGTCGCGTACTAGCAGCAGCGTCCACTTCCCGCACACGACCTCGGCGGTGCGGCAGACTGGGCAGGTCTCGTCGACGGCCATTTCAACCGTTACTTTACCAACTGAAGTAACGGTCCCCGCGGGTGCCGTCTACCCGGCCGCGCTCAGGCCGCGGCTGGCGCCGGCTGGCCTTCGCGGCGGGCCTGGGCCTGGGCTACGTCGTCCATCGTCGTGCCCTTGCGGCCGTCGGCCTGCAGCAGCAGCTTGAAGTCGTGCGGGCTCGAGGCCACGCGCAGCGCCTCCTCCTGGGTCACGCGGGCCGCCTTGACGTGGTGGAAGAGCGCCTGATCGAAGGTCTGCATCCCGTAGAAGCCGCCGGAGGAGATCGCCTCGCCGAGCTGACCCGTCTGCTCGGGGTCGACGATCATGTCGTGCACGCGCCCGGTCATCCGCAGGATCTCGCAGACCGCCACGCGGCCGCCGTTCGCGCCGGGCACGAGGCGCTGGGAGATGACTCCCTTGATCGTTCCGGCGATCATCGAGCGTGCCTGGTTGTGCTGGTGGGGCGGGAAGAAGTCGAGCAGGCGGTTGACCGACTCGGAGGCATCGACGGTGTGAACAGTGGAGAGCACGAGGTGGCCGGTCTCCGCCGCCGAGAGCGCGGTGCGCACGGTCTCCTCGTCGCGCATCTCGCCGACGAGGATGACGTCTGGGTCCTGACGCAGGACGCGGCGCAGGGCGCGCTCAAAGGACTTGGTGTCCATCCCGACCTCGCGCTGGTTGATCACGCAGGTCTTGTCCGCGTGCACGAACTCGATCGGGTCCTCGATCGTGACGACGTGCTTTTTCATCGTCGTGTTCATGTGGTCGATCATCGCCGCGAGCGTGGTCGACTTGCCCGAGCCGGTGGTGCCTGTCAGCAACACGATCCCGCGCTCCTCCTCGGCCAATGACCGCACGACCTCGGGCAGCGCCAGCTGCTCGATCGTCGAGATCTTCGCCGGGATCGCGCGGCAGGCCAGGCTGATCACCCCGCGCTGGCGGAAGGCGTTGACGCGGAAGCGGGCGACCCCCTCGATTTCAAAGGAGAAGTCGACCTCGTGCTCCTCGCCGAATTCCTTGAGCTTGGCCTGGTCGTGAAGCAACGCGTGCATCGCGTCTTCGGTGTCCTGCGCGCTGAGCGCCTCGACCCCTGCCTCCGGGGCCAGCACGCCCTGGACGCGAAACAGCGGCGGCGAGCCGACCTTCAGGTGAAGGTCCGACCCCTCGCGGGCGACCAGGTCGCGCAGGGCGGTGTGCACGTCGAACATGCCAGCTTCATCGGCTGGCCGGCGCCGCTGCTTAAGCGACGTCTCTGAGCTTCTGCGCCTCGGCGAGGCTCTGCAGCTTCTTCAGCGACTGGTTCTCGATCTGGCGGATCCGCTCGCGTGTGACATTGAAGGTGCGCCCGACCTCGTCCAGCGTCCGCGGGTGCTCGCCGCCCAAGCCGTAGCGCAACTCGAGCACGCGCCGCTCGCGGTAGGAGAGGTTCTCGAGCGCCTCGCGCAGCGCCTCCTTGGTCAGGATCTCCGCGGCGCGCTCGTAGGGGGACTCGGCGCGCTCGTCGGCGATGAACTGCCCGAACTCCGACTCCTCCTCGTCTCCGACCGGCTTCTCCAGCGACACCGGCGCCTGCGCCGAGCGCTTGATCGAGTCGACCTCTTCGGGGTCGATGCCGGTGACCTCGGCGATCTCATCGGCGGTCGGCTCGCGGCCCAGCTCGGTGACGAGCTTGCGCTCGGCGCGGCCGATCTTGTTCAGCTTCTCCACGACGTGGACGGGAATCCGGATCGTGCGCGCCTTGTCAGCAAGCGCGCGGGCGATCGCCTGGCGGATCCACCAGGTCGCGTAGGTGGAGAACTTGAAGCCCTTGCGGTAGTCGAACTTCTCCGCCGCGCGCACCAGCCCGAGCGTCCCCTCTTGGATCAGGTCGAGGAACGGCAGGCCCTGGTTGCGGTAGTTCTTGGCGATCGAGACGACCAGGCGCAGGTTGGACTCGACCATCTTCTGCTTGGTCGACCTCCTCCTGGGCGGTCAAGAGGCGCACCTTGCCGATGTCCTTGAGGAACAGCTGCAGCGAATCGGTGGTCATGTCCGGCTTGAGGTCGAGCGCGGTCTTGGCCTTGCGCCGCCCGCGCTTGTCCGGCGCGCGTTCCACCTCCGAGGACGCCGCCGTCGCCGGGTCGATGTCCTCGACTAGCTCGATCTCCGATTTCTCCAGGAAGCCGTGCAACTCCTCGACGTCGGACTCGTCCAGATCGAGATCGGAGGTCGCGATCGAGATCTCCGCGAAGGTCAGCACTCCCACCTGCTGGCCCTTGGCGAGCAGCGTCTTGACCTCGTCCAGCTCCTGCAGTTCGACCACTGACATGCGCTCTTTCCGTTTCCGTCGGGGACTTCGCCACAGGTCCGCACACCTCGTGGCGGGGGCCTGGCGACACTGCTCGAGGATCTACCTTAGCCGGGGTTGCGGGCGGAGCCCTCCCGACGGTACAGCTCAGATGTAGCCGCCATCCTAACGCCCGGTGCGCGATGATGCCAACCGATGGCCGGCGAGCGAGAAGCCAAGAACGAGAGCACAGAGGACGGCGTGCTGGGCAAGCTGCCGCGGACCCGGCCCCAGCGCGCCAGCGCCCGTCGAGCCGCCGCGCGCGAGCGTGGCCGAACCTCAACGGCGCGCGCAACCGCGGCTGCCACCGGGCACAAGCCCCCGGCGAAGCGAACGGCCCGGACCGCTGCGGCTGCGTCCGGCGAGCCGGCGCGGCCCGACGGGCCGAAGCGGTCCGGCAAGGCTGCCGGCCCGTCGAGAGCCGCCTCTGCCAAAGTCGCCAAGGCGTCCGGCGAGAGCACCGTGTCCAGTGCCGGTGCCTCATCCGGAGCCGTCAGCGGACCCAGACGCGGCGGCGCCTCCAAGGCCCGCGCCGCGTCCAAAGCTGCCGCCCCACCCACGGCGGCCCCACCCAAGGCCGCCGCGTCCCGGCGCGCCACGACCCGGGCCGGGCGCCGCTCGACCAAGACGCCCGAGCCGCCCGTGCCGAAGCAGGGGTACGAGCCCGAGGAGGAGATCGAGCTCGGCAAGACGGTCAACCCGCCGAGCGGCGGCGAGCTGATCGAGTCGCTGGCGGACATCTTCGGCGAGCTGGCGAGTGCCGGCGCCGGCGCGGGCGGCCGTCTGCTCAAGGACGCGCTCTCGATCTTCCGCCGGCCGTAGGGGTCCGCCGGCCGCGGCGCTGTCGCATCTTCCGCCGGCCGTGGAGCCCGCAGAACGTAGCGCCGTCGCATCTTCGCCGGCCGTCGTAGGAGTCCGCCGCCTGCCGCAGTCCGGCGATGAGAGACATCGCGGCGCGATCTGCAGCCGTCGCGTCGAGAGCATGTATACTCGCCGCCACGCCGAGCTTCGACGACTCCGATCGTCGGGGACGGGGGACCCAATGCACGCCGCCCAGACGGCGTGCGGGGGCGAATCGGCCGGTGAAGGCCGTAGCGCGACACCAGCGCGAGCCCGTCAGCTCACCCCGTAGGCGAACGAGATGATCGCCACGCACGCAAACAAGCTCGCATCGTTCCTTGCCACCGCGCTCGCGTGCGCGGCGGTCGGCTGTGTCGCCGCGGGGTGCTTTGCCACGGAGGCCTTCGCCGGCGAAAGCAACGGGGGAACAGGTGTGGCGCCCGTCGCCACCACCGCCCCCAGGAGCGACAAGCCGCAGATCGCGACCTGGTTCGGGCCCGGCTTCTACGGCCAGAAGACGGCCTGCGGCCAGAAGATGACGCCCGTCGTCGTCGGCGTCGCCTCGCGCACGCTTCCCTGCGGAACGCTCGTCCAGGTCCACTACAGGAGCCTCGAGCTGACGGTGCCGGTGATCGACCGCGGCCCGTATGCGAAAAACGGCGCGGTCTGGGACCTGACCGCTGGTGCCGCGAGCGCTCTGACGATCGACGAAACGGTGCGCGTCAAGACGAAGATCGTCGGCCGCGCCGCCAACACGCCGAATCTCGGGGCGCCCGTGCAAGCGCAGCAGAGCCTCGAAGCCTCCGCAGTGGGCGGCACCGCCGCCGCCCCGGCCGCCTAAGCAGCGCCGCCTGAGCACCCTCAGCCGGCGGGCGGCGGGGTGTGCGAGATCGAGCGGCCCGTCGCGCGCGCCGAATAGACCCCGAGGTCCGCGCGGGCCGCCAGAGCCGGCGCCTCGACGCCGTCGTCGGGGCAGACCGCGATCCCGATCGCCACCTCCATCGGCACGCCGCGGTGGGTCGTCGAGCCCCGCACCAGCCGCGCCAGCCGTTCGGCGAGCATCCGCGCCCCCGTTCCGTCGGTCTCGGGGGCCAGTAGCCAGTAGCGCCCCAGCGTCTCGCGCGAGAGCTCGTCGGTCGAGCGCATCCCCCGCCCCAGCGCCGACTCTACCTGGGCGACGATCCCGTGCAGGTCGTGTGGCGTCTCCGAGCGCTCGAGGTGCGCGACATCGACGATCTCGACGAGCAGGACCGCGAATGGCAG